>Ga0209847_1000015_pt1 | contig 171135 bp, 155 predicted proteins | sample OrgsoiDNA_201060_FD_185808 | JGI IMG/M metagenome (GOLD analysis project Ga0209847, IMG submission 185808) | Permafrost soil microbial communities from the Arctic, to analyse light accelerated degradation of dissolved organic matter (DOM) -... | ecosystem: Environmental > Terrestrial > Soil >... | reverse complement strand
CGCCTTGCGGTAATGCACATCGCTCACGTTGTCCGCCCAGTAACGCAGCATCTTCGTAATGAACGCGATCACCACGTCACGGTTGCCACCCAGCAGGCCAGCATTCAGCAGCGTGTGGTTCGCATTGCTGCGCATGAATGATTGAAGGAAAGCAGCCGGGTGATGGTTGCGCATCCACGGACAGTCAACCTTCTCCGGTTCATCACCGGTGTAGAGATAAGCGCCCATGCTGTCGAATGGATTGTTGAGCATCTCCACGTCGGTACCATCGACACAAAAAACCCGACGCGTGGTCGGGTTCCGGTGGAGGTATTGAAGGATGCTTACCCATCGTTGCCAGTAAGGTGAAAGGCTGGTCTCAACCCTGATGTGCTGCACTGTGTCGCTGTCTGCAACATCGAAGCAGTCATGCAGGATCACCAGCTTCTGACCGCGCATTGAGTCAATCAGCGGTCGCAGTTCTTCATAGTCAGCCTTCCACGCTTCACCGCGCTGTGGGTCAGGTTGCCCAGTGAAGTAGGTGGTAATGATCACGTCTTCACCTGCTGCCGGTTTGTATGCCACGAACCGGTCACTGTCTCGGTTCGCCTCATAGATTGGCCGGTTGCGGGTGATCATCACTGAACGGTCAGGACCGGCAACTGTGGACTGAACTAACTGATGTTCGTCAGCAGACCAGAACAGGCCAGCGCTGTTCGTCACGTCGCTATAACGAAATGACGTCAGGCCAGCGTTATAAATTCGCTCGGACAGGTTCGGATGTTCCCAACCCCACTTACCGAACACCGGATCCATACCGCCGACAACATCGAGACAGATGCGCTTGAAGTACAGCATGCAGCCGCGCGCGTGTGACCAGGCGGTGATCTCGCTGTCCTGATAAATCTTGATGGTATCGTTAAGTTTGGTGCCGGTCGCAAAGTCCTGAAAGATGTACATCAGGTGCGGCTCATGGCTGGAGACGTATGGCTGATGCCAGTCTTGAACCAGCGGGTAAGTGTCGTCGTCAAACAGAAAGATATGATCGCAATCTTCCAGCAGCTCGAAGCACTTATTCTTTGCCGCGGCGATGCCCACGTTCCGCGCGAAACGAAAGGTTGCCTCTGGTGCCGGCTTATCACTCGCATCATCAACAACAACGATTTCAGCGCCAGCAGGTGCCAGACGTTTTATTTCCGCCAGCGTCTTACTGAACACGTCATAGCGGTTGTGTGTGGTGACCCCGATACCAATCTTTGTCATGTTAAATGCGCCGTGTAATCGCAGGGATTCGGCTTCCCGAACCGGTAAAGATGAAACAGGTAGACGCCGCGCGCTATTGCCAACTTACCGCCAGCGGCCCGCACTGCAACGCAGAACTGTTTATCGAAATAAATGGAACGCTGCTGAAACTTGATTTTCTGCCAGAGAGAAACGCGAAATAGCATCAGCATCCCGGCAACCACTTCTGGCGCTGGAAGTTCTACCAATTCGCCCCAGTGACGGCTTTCAAGCTCTTCGGCAATCTGCAGGTGAGCTCGAATATCCGGTTCATCGCTGAGTTGACCGCCATGCGTCTGGTATGGCGATCGGAGCCGGTTTGTCATACATCCGATCACATCGAATTCAGGATCAGCGCCAGCAATATCCGCGATTTGTTTCTGCTGCTGAGGTGTGAGGAACATCGTGTCAGCGTCACGAATACACACCCACGCATCAGCTGGTAGTCTTGATATTGAATCGTTGATCCCACCACCTATATCACCGGCTTTGAAGGGTGTTAGATAAAAGACGTGTAACACATAAGCTCCAATAATTATCCGCCAGTAGGCAAACCCCGAACCCAATTTGCACACAGACTCATACGGGGCGCCATCTAAAGTGACCTGTATATTGGCTCCAATAAAAAGCCCCGCAAATGCGAGGCTGAGATTTTTTTGTAATCAATCAACTTAATACTTACTGAGCTTGATTATTGTAATGCCAGCTTTCGGAGCCCATTCATTATATTCTGTAACCAGCTCTAATATTTTTTTCTCGAAAACTTTCAATTCTTCAAAATGCTTTTGCATCTTATCCAGATCTGTCGTTGTAACAGAGTTGTTGTATTGCCCATTTCCGTTTGCTTTAAAGCAGCTGGTCATGCGGCTATATTCCGTAAATCTATCACGTAATGCAGACTCTAACTGCTTACCTATATGCTGGCAGCGGCCCATCGCTTCAAAGTCTAGTTCAGACATCACAATCTCCTTTTCTTAATTGAAGATTGCAGATTACTCTTGTGAATTATATGAAGAAAGCATTATCACAGGCACTCAGTGAATGCCTGCTGTAATGCCTTAGCAGTCGCCATCTGGCTGCGCCACAGCACGGCACGCAGCCATGCATGCAGTTTGCATATCCGTTTTGGCGATCGCCAGCCAGCGCGGGTCCGCTCCATCACTGCGCAGTCTTTCTAAATGCGAGACAAATTGGCGGCTAAGCGCCTTCAGTGAGTTCATGTCGGCAATATCTTGCTCAGATAAGGTGCGGTAGCCTTTGACTGTGCTGCCGTCTTGCGGTTTTGCTTCGCTCATCAATCATTCCTTTATCAGTTAATTTTGCAACGCTTCTGGGCTTCAGCGGCATAGCCCTGAAGGTATTGGATTACTTTGTCGTCTTTGATGGCGCTGGCTCGGAGATCAAGAACAGCCCGTCCACCAGCGCCAGAGAGTTCGACTTGTGCTGCATCGCCCACGCCGCCGGTTCCGGTAGTGCTACTCCCGACGAGCTCGCAGGTGGCAAGATTTGCCGCGGCGATCCGCACCCGGCGAGTACCAGCAGCGACATCAGCGCGCAGCCTGTCATTTTTGGCTTGTTCATCGGCTAATTCCTTCGTGTGTTTTGCATCCAGCTCCGCCAGCGCGGTTTGTGCCGCTTCGGTGCGCTTCCTCTGGTTGGTCAGGTCAATCACTGCCTGATCACTGATTTTCTTCAGCTCTGCAGTGTGGGTTGCTTTCAGCTTTGACACGTCGGCGTCCCAGCGCAGCCCCTCAATCCACCAGACCAGCGCGGCGGCCAGTAATATGGCAACAGCCGATTTCCAATAAGCCTTAAGCACAGCAGCGAACAATGATGTTTCCACGTCATGCCTCTCAGATGCTCAGCGCTTTCTGGGCAATTGCCAGACGAGCCTGCCGATCGGCCAGACCATTCACGCCACCGTTGATGCGTTTGGTCAGGCCCACAAAGTCGCTGGAGTCGGCAAAGCTGTTGCAGTTATTGGCTTTCCAGAACCAGCCCGCCGACCGCGCCGCGTATTCATCTTTAAGGAGCAGGTCAGGATCGGTGATTAGGTCGATGCCCAGCGCGCGGCCACAGGCCAGATAATTATCGAGGAACGTGATTTGTTTCAGTCCCCGTCCACGGAATTTATATCCGTCACCCGCCGCTTTGTTGCCATACCGGCCACCATAGGCAAGATTGGCAATGGCGCGTTGGCGCTCAACAGGCAGCGGACCTTCACCATTCCGGCGCCCAAGCTGTTCACGCTGTGATGCCGTGAGGCGCGTAAACACTGAAAGCCCGGCTATCGAATAGTTGAAAGACTCGACCAGGGTTTTAAATCCACCGGACTCATGCCCCACCTGCGCAATGAATGCTGCCTGACGCGCCGGGGTGGAAATGTCGAATTCAGCCATCGTGGACACCACATGCGGATACCAGCGCGCGGCTAAGTCGGCGCTGAGGGAAGCCGCCTTGGTAAATTGTTCTTTTGTCATTGTGGATGTCTCAGGGCGCTGAATAGTTTGGCGACGTTGCCACCGGTTCGATACACAGCAACGCAGATGATCGCGTTGATTGCGAAAGCCGCCCAGTGGGTGCTGGTGTAGTGATCGAACATGAATCGGAGCGGAACCGTCGCATATGCCAGGATCAGCAGGTATGCCAGCCATGAAGCCCATGTCCGATGGGTAGCGCCCTTCTTACGGAAGAAGCTGAGGCGAATGACAACCAGGCTGCAAAGCACTACGTTGCCAATCACCAGCGGGTCATTTATTACCACTGTTCCCCCTCCACCGATCAATCAGTGATGTTGGGTTTTTCGCTCTGTTGCTCGCAAAGGTCAGCAGCTGAACTGCTATTGCTGCAATGATTAACGCGCCCAGAGCATCCAATGGTTTATCGCTGTATCCGAGCCATGAAGATAATTTCGAACCCGTCACGCCAGCCCCGAAAAGCCCTACCATGAAGGACACACAGAAATAAGAGGCCCGGCGAAGAAGAGTAAGGTCAGTGGCTGAGGTGACATAGAACATGGCGCCAGCAAAGGAACCGAAAACTACGCCATAGTCCAGACCGCTAACCCATCCGAATATACTGACGCCAGCAAGTGCCACAGTGGCACCAGCAGCGCCAGACAATGGATCAGACATTGATAAACCCCTTATCGCTGTTGGTGTCCTCACAACCGAATTGAGGGCATAAAAAAGGCCCGCCTAAGCGGACCGCAATTTGTTTACTTTTTGGTTCTAAAAACTTTCGTGAAAAGCCTTACGATCCAACTAGGTTTTTTGGCTAAATTAAACTCTTGTTTAACCATAACCTTCGCTATTTCTTGAGAAAAACCTTTATCTGTCAGAATCTTAATTCTTCTTTTGCGCTCTGAGATATCTAATCTTTTATTTAATATTAAAAAAACAGTCGGATATATCAGTTTAATCATCGCAACAATAAAGAGAAATGTTGTCATTCCTCTGTAATGTTGAATAATTTTAAAAAAACACTCCTGCACCCACTCAATCATTATAAATTCTCTGGAATAGTAAGGTATCGCCACTATCCCAGATAAAGCGGTTAGATTGAATCTCAAACATGACGGTTGAGTAGTATGTGCATATTCTAATTCCATACCACTTTTCGCAGTGGCCGCGCTCATGCCCTTGAGTGTTCTGTCGCTCTCCGCCGCTAATAACCGGTGCTCGTTTGGCGTTCGAGCTGCTCTACCGGTATGTCTTTTTCTTTATTAACCCTCACCAGCGCATATTGCAGTTCGGACCTGCATCTGGCTCCCACTATGGGGACTCGGAGCAGCATCACTACTGCTGCGTTGGCTGACGCCTGCGGTCTATCCGTTTACTGGTGCATTTTACTATCCTCCAGAAACGACAAAGCCCCGGCGAGTGCCGAGGCTTGATATCAGGTATAATTTTCCATCATTGGGATAAATCTAGCCAGATTCGGCAACTTTTGCAACGTCTAAATCACTGGGTTACCTTTTTAAATTCCGACTCTGCTGCCGACTCCTCAATGAAGCATTTGGTTATTAGCTTTTCGTAAAATGGTTTCCAGCTGTTGTTCCACGTTCTCTCTGGCAGGTCTGGGAGCAAAGCTTTCACGGCGCGGTGCGCTACTGACGCTGGCAGGCGGGAATAACCAACACCATGACAGCGCGGGCATTCCTTTTCTACCGGCAGCCCCATCAGAATCGACTTCTCCCGATCGACTACTTTTCCGGTCCCGTTACAACGGCATCGGCTCGATATAACACCCTTTCCTTTGCACGGCTGGCAAATGACATCAACTATCTCTTCGCCTTCCGTTTTAGACTTCATTTCATCGCGGTAAAGCAGGCCTAAATTGCCCGGCAACGCCTCAAGATATTCGCGACGGTCAATTGCCAACTGATTTATAAAGGTTCTCTTCTCTTTCAGAAAACCGGTACCGGAACAGCACGGACAATCAGACGTGGCCGCTGCCGACCGCGCATAATCTTCAAACGCCATTGTGGCCATAATGCGGAGACATTGGGCCATGCGGCGCCCGGCGACCTTCCCGATATGCTTGGGCGCGTGTTGTTTGGCGTACTGAGTAAGCATGCCGATCGCTATCGCACGGTCCTGATCGCTGATCCCTGCTTTTGCCAGGAACAAGCGCAGCCCGAATTCAGCGCCGCTCTGCGTCATGCCCAGCGCCGCCATAATGTCAGTGATATTCAGCGCATCACTCGCGGTAGCGCGGGAACTGTCGCTGATTGACAGGCCTTTCGGAGAAAAATGCTTCAAAATCGTTTCAAGGTTCATGCGGTCTCCACACTTATTTTGCTTTGCCGGTAGCGATAACACCCATCGCCAGCGCGCGGTCTAATGTCGTCAGTAACAGATGTTCCTGTGTACCGTGTTCTGCTTCCCAATCCTGGGTATTCGCATGAAGGGAGTCATGACACCGTCTGCACAGCGGGATCACGAACAGGTCATGCGCTTTTGTCGCCATTCCACCAAATCCGTTGCCGGTGATGTGGTGCGGATCATCAGACCCGTTACCACAGGCACAGCATGGCTGGCGCTTTACCCACTGGGTGTATTTCGTGTTCTCGTACCGGCGGCGCTTCGGGCGCAGCATGTAGGACTCGTTCGTCTCCGGATCGACAGCCAGCGCCAGCACCGGTTTGATGTTGCTTACCAGCGCCTCTCGCGGTTCTTTCTCATAAGGGTTGGTGTCGGATTCTTTCATCTGGGTACCAGGTACACGGTATTTCACGCCCAGAGCCTCGCAAATGATTTCCTCCGGCAACTGTGTGGCCAGCCCCTTACTCGTTGCCCACCAGCACAATTCCGGTAAAGTCAGGCGGTGGCCGTCTGGTAGCCGAGACCTCGCGCGGATTGCTTCTGTCACGAATTCAGTGACGTTCGCCAGCGCCGCGGCGTCCAGTTTGGCTGATTCTTTGTCGCGGTATTCATTGTCGTGAGACCAGCACAGGGACACCATGCCGCGCGCCCGGCGCACCTGCACCAGCTCATGATGATGATATTGACCGCCGAAGTCGGTGCACTGACAGCCGCGGTTACGCTTAACCCAAAGCTTCAGCGCATCCCAGCCACCAGCCAGACCAATCACGCGCTCTGACGAAAGAAAGGGCGCGAGACGCGGATCACGCGATAACGGCTGAGCCTCTACCGGTACCAGACCGTCGGGCACGCCGCGCAGGTCTGCTGGCTCGTCGGTGATCAGCAGACGTTTACCGCTAAAGTGCTGCAGCATGTCGCCCGGCGGCCGCAACAGCACGATCCCCAAATCCCTCTGTGGGTATGTCTTTAGTAATACTCTCACGCGGCGTTCTCCTGTTTCTTCCGAAGATATTCAGCCCACAATCCGGCAATCCATTGGATCCCCTTGGGAGTAAAACGAGCCTGACGGAACGCATGCTGATTGGCCGGGTTTGTGCCGGTCTTCATTTCGAACCGACCAGCATCGGTGTGCATGCTGTATGGCGTAAATTGCCCGTCTTGCCGGTATACGATTTTTTCATCGATCATGAACAACCTGAATTCTGGCTCTTTTGCCTTGAGCAGCTTGCACACAGAACGGAAACCCATCGAACCTTTGGCAATGACATACTGATCAACGAATTCCACTTTCGGCGCCGCCAGCGCCAGTTGAGATTCAAGAACCTGTTTTTCCTCTGCCAGATCAGCAGCGAGGCGTAGCGCTTCAGGTAGTGACTGCGGAACCTGAGTCTGTTCTTCCAATTTCTGCCAACGGTCAATAACCGCCGCCGTAAACTGCGGAGACAGCTGAGCGACCAACACCAGAGAATCACGTTTATTGAACCAGTATTCCTGATATTCCTGACCGTTTTGCTCATGCAAATAGGGGGTGTGCGCCAATGGCGCGCTTAAAATTCCACCAACTACAAGCCGTTCAGCCGAGCGCTTCACATCGCTGTGCTTACTTTGCACCAGCGCCGCTATCTCTCGGCTCGACATCGTTACCACTTTTCCTGTCAGCAAACTGTTCGACATAAATACCCCACACGTTAAACCGGCTGCACACCGGCAGGTTTGAAATCAGTGATTGTTAATTCAGCTCTTCCCAACTTTGTTACAGGTCCCCACTCAGCAGATATCCGTTTAATTTGGCTATCGTCTGCCCACACGCCCGCGTGTGTCAGGCTGTCGAACAGTGCTTTGAAGAAATTATCCAGATCGCGCTTTGCACGGTTCGGCGGGTACAGGATGACCGTGACCTGCACATCCTGCTGTAATGGCTGAGGGCGGCGGCGCAGCTGTTCATACACCGCACCGATGGCGTTTGACCGATAGATTCTCCCGCGTTCGCTGATCTTTGCCCCCTTACCGGGTGAGCGCCAATAACCATTCATGCTCGGTGGGAATGGGAGTGTGAGATTCATTCAGCCACCTCGGTAACCGCTACGTTGGTGAAGTGAATTTCGCTATCGAACGGAAGCTCACCACCCAGATATAGAACCGGTCCGAAGGTCTGCATTAATTCCCATATCTGAAACTTTGAATAACCTTCTGAATCGACTGCGGGAGGCGTGAAGTCAGGCAGGCTTGGCGCTAATACCTGAAGCTTTTCACGCTGGGATTTCATGACAGCCAGGCCAAATTCGTTCAGTTTTACTTTGACGCAGTTATTTATATTTACCGTTCCCGTTTTCACTATTTCACCTCCCCTGCTTTGAGCAGGCTATTCAGCACAGCATCGGCATGATCAAGCGCACTATCGTGATCCGACGGGCAAAGCTCGCCAGTAGGTGATGCAGCCTTGAGATAGCTGCGATAGGCATCAAGCCAAATTTTCTGAAGTTCGTTCACGCTGCCACCTCCGACGTTGAATTGTTAAGGCGCGCCGCCTGCCAGCGGATTTGCTCAAGGAATGCCTCCCCCTGCGCCAGCAGCTGTTCTCTGCTGACATAACTGATTGCCGGGCCACGCCATGTCTTATCAAACACGACGATCGCGCCAGCAAAGAAAGCGCCAGTCGGAACCTGGTCTTTATCTGCAGGCACAAACCAAGATGGAGCATCAAAACCAATACGCCCGCGAACAAATGAGACGTGATCCGCGCCTTCTGGCCACCATGTTTCTGACGTTGCTGCTTTAATCAAGAACACGTAGCGGCCACCCAGCTCACGCATCTGGAATGCATGATTGATGATATGGCTCATGCCGGTAATGTATTGACCATCGTGTTTGCTGGCTCGGGAGTAAGGGGGATTAGCAAATGCAGCACCATTCAATTCACTTAAGCGAGCTGACCAGTCCTGAGTGATTGCATTGTCTTCGGCGGTATAGAAAGCCGGGCATTTGCTGTTTTCACCATCGGTAAAGAGATCGAGAACCAACGGGCCGAACATGGCATTGATACCCCAGAAAAGTGAGTCCGGCGTGCGCCATTGATCGCCAACTTCTTTCAATTTATGGGCTGGCTTATCACGCAACTCATGCAACGCCAGCACATATTTGTTACTCAGCGCGGTTGAATCCGACTCGGCTATTTCGCTAACATCTTCAGTTACGATTTGTTCTATGGACTCAACGCTTATGTATATCGCCATATCAATACGGGTTCCTATCCATGCCATTACCGGTACAGCCATACTGTTTCCAATCGCTTTATAACGTGGTCCGTCTGGACATTTATCAGCGGACTTTCCACGCCAAGGGATCAGGGTGTGGTTGTCGGGCATGCCCTGAAGGCGTTCACATTCAACGGGCATCAGGCGGCGGACCTGCATTCCAAAAGCAACTGCACCAACATTTATGCCTGCGCGGCCTCCGCTCGGCGTGAGTAATGCGTTGGCCGTTCCATCTTGCCTGTACTCAAAGCTGGACCCATCTGCACGACCACGGACAGAAAGAGTGAATGGTTCGAGAACACACGGAATACCCTGCCCCGGCTTTCCGCCGCCAGTAGATAATGCGCCGGTAATTTCGCCATCTTTTCCTTCGTATCTGACCTCACTGCGGCTATTTTCAGCAAAAGCCACGATCGGTTGCCCCCTGCCTGTACCATCTTCTGACCCATCGAATCCTTCACCTTTTAGCGTATGGGTAACATCACCTGTGATACACACTTCCAAGCTTTCATGGTCGGCACCAGCCTTGGCACGTAAAGCGCTAATGCCTTGCACAAAAGATCCATGACCATTGGAACTATAAGTTTCAGTAACGAGAAGTCCGTTCTCTGCGTCTTGCTGAGTGGCTGAACCAGCAGCCTTGCCATTGTTCAGCAAAGTTCCCGCAACTAAATGACCAGCTTGTGCTTGGTTGTCATCTGCACCACATGTTCCAACGCCGTTTGCAGTAAGAGCGGCAACTGCCGGTTGCGATTTTCGGCTCGGCGGAGTATCCCGGCGCACGCTTTCGAACTCAAAAAGTATTGAGGCGGGATCGACGTCCTGACGAGCACTTGCGACAACGAACACACGTCGGCGGCGTTGGGCCACTCCGAAAAATTGAGCATCAAGGGTTCGCCAGGCAATAGTCCTTTCTGGTCCAGACACACAACCTGCGTTCGCCCATTTTCTCCCTGCTGGCTGCAACTCACAGCTTTCGCCGGCAAGTGCTCCCAAAAAGCACCCGAAGGCATTGTCTTTACTTGAGAGGACTCCGGGCACGTTTTCCCAGACGATGATTGCGGGCTGTTGTCCGTTTTCGCGACGCTTGCTGTCAATGGCATTGGCTAATTCCACATATGAAAGGGTTAATTGCCCGCGGGCATCTTCAAGTCCTGCACGTAGTCCCGCGACGCTGAAGGCCTGGCATGGTGTGCCGCCGACAAGTACGTCTGGTGCCTCAACATTTCCCGAAGAGATTGCCGCGGCTATTTTGGTCATGTCACCAAGGTTGGCTACTTCCGGCCAGTGGTGTGCAAGTACTGCTGACGGGAATGGTTCGATCTCAGAGAACCATGCTGGCTGCCAGCCCAGCGATTCCCATGCACAGCTGGCCGCTTCAATGCCGCTGCATACAGATCCGTATCGAATATTCATGCCTTTCCCCTTCCCTGACGTACTGCCCACAAATTACGTTCAAACTCAGCATTGATTTCAGCCGGGGTTTTCACTGTTGCTGATGGAACTGCCAGGCTGTACTTGCGCGGATTGGTCAACGTATGAATCAGATGCACGTTAGGACGCTTTCTCAGTGCGATGATTGCGCCATGCACTGCTGTCTTGTGCGGAGTAACGCCTGTTCTGGCGGTGATCTGGGCTTCAATCTGTGCCGATGTACGCGGGGTGTTATCGCGTTGTAGCTCTTCGAGAACTAACTCTGGGTATGATTTCATGCTGCTTTCACTCCCTGCTGGCGCTGGGCGCAGTCTTTCCAAATCTGGTTCCAGCGCGGCTGTGAATACGCAGGCCCCATGTTTCTTACGTTCGCTCTGTCCGCTTCTACACGGACCATTTTCTCCAGCTCACTCGGCTTTTTCGTTGCCCCGACGCCAGAGGTAAAGCGGCGGTATGCTGCGTCCCGTTCAGCAGAATCGACGGTGGAGTCATTTCCTGTTGCGGTGGCTTCGCTGGAACAAGCCGGGCGGCCAGCGGCGTCCCATGCTTTGGCTGCCAGCAGGTTGGAAGAGAACTTTTCGGAAGAGAAAATCTTTGCAGGGTTCAGGCCGCGCGCATACTTCGTGCCGAGCCAGCTGGCAACAAGGTGATCAACAACAACCAGCATTTCAGCCTTGGTCGCGGTAGCGTTACGCAGACGGGCGCGGATGTGTTGCAGGTTGCCGTCTGTGGTTTCGAACTTCACGCTGGTCAGGTTCGACAGGTGCTGAATGATTTCAGTGGCTTCTCTCGTCAAACGTTCAGAAATAAATCCCTCCCCGTGTGTCGGCGCAGCCGGCGGACAAGAGGGTTTTATGATCTGTTTGTTTTGATCTGAGTAATGATCTGTATAGAGATAGGATTCCGCACTTTCGCGGTTTCCATCATTCCGCACTTCTGCGATTTCCGTTCCGCACTTCTGCGATTTGGATCCCGCAACTTCGCGATTTGGATTCCGCACTTTCGCGGAGTCCAAAGAGGACGGGAATATTTTAGCGATTAACGCATCACCATCAACGCGATAATGCATCGTTGGAGTGCCGTTTACTTTCCGGCTTTTGGTCTCAATTATCCCAGGGAAATACTTCGTGCACAGTTTATTGGTCAGGCGAGAAACCTGATCTTCACTGAGCCCCTCTAAATCATCACCCATTTCTTTGTGGCTCTTATAGAACCAACCTTCGCCAGCAGATGAATCGACGCCAGACCAAAAGACAATTTGATTTAAAATCGCGCCGAGAACATACGCCTGCTGATCACCAGCAAAAAAGCGAACGTACGGGCGAGGAATAACAATCGCATTCCTCTGGCCTGAAAGAGACTGAACAACATCAAATATCCGGCTCATCAATCAACCTCTCAAACCGCGATCGGAATAACTCAACCGGCTGTGCGCACTCATGCGGGTAACCGGCGCGCATGAAGATGACTCTGCCGCCCGATCGGTCGAAGCCCACGACGTGTACCACAACGCCCCGCCAATCCTTGTAACGCCGGTCCAGCTTTTGGATTTCTTCAGACATGCGCTCACCTTCCGGCTGTGCTCACAGACGTAACCTACCCACCAAGCGGCGAACTGGTAGTTGCACGCGATCCAGCGGTTGCCTATCATCACTTCGTACGAAAGAGAGCCAGCGGCACCGCCAGTCGCTACACAGCGGATTTGCGGAACTCCGGCTTTTATGAGTAAACTGTTCATGCGTTAATTACTCCACACTGTTTAGTTGATGCGACCGACGCCCCGAGCTGCACACTTGGGGCGTCACCTTTTCCAGCCTTCTTTCTTGAAAGTAATGAAGTTAACGCCTGTACTTCTTCCTCGCGGGCGATCATGTGGCGACGATGATAAAACTCGATTTCCTCAGCCTCCTTATCATCAATAACCCCATCCTCGAGTGCTTCTTCGATTATCTGGTCAACGTGACCACGAGCAGCAGCTGTCCGGACCGCTCTCGAATACAGGTCAACGCGGTCCAGCTCTTCAAATTTTGGTCGGTCAACCAGCAAACATCCGCGACGCTTGGCGAAGTAATCGGCGAGCAGATTTGTATTTGAAAAGTCTTCCATGGCTTTAAGCTCATCCAACTCAAAGAAGCGACATCCATTCTTTTGATAAAGCTTGTTGTCGAACTTTGTTTCGGAGATACCCAAAGCGCCAGCCATTGCAGAACGACCTCCGGGGAATGCTTTGCACATCGCTTTAACTGTTGATTTCAGGTCTACCATTTCGATTTTCCTTCGGTAGTTATGCTTGGGGCTGGGTTGAGGTAATATTTTCAGCAACGACAGAACTACCCAAAGAGGCAAGGATTTCATTTACTGAAATCTCACCCATAGTTGCTTTTACAATCGCTGGTATGTAATGAGCCCGAATGCCACCGCCGAAAAGCCACTTGCTTACAGCAGACTGGTCAACGCCCACTCGACGAGCCAACTCTGATTGCGAACCGGCAATGTTGATTGCCTTCTGAATAACGTCGTTCATGTTCCATTCCTTAAGGCATAATGAAGCATAAATATGACTTGGGTAATAGAAAAAGTCAATGACCTAGGTGATTTGACTGGTGATGACGTAAGGAATATTTTTCAGGCATGAAAAAACTATCTGAACGACTTAACCACGCGATGACTGAGCTGGGCATTAGCTCTCAAACCGAGCTGGCTCGGCGTTCTGGTGTCCAACAATCGATTATTTCTAAAATACTTTCTGGGAAAAATGAGACATCGAAGTTCTCTGGGAGACTGGCTGCGGCATTGGGGATTAGTGCTGATTGGCTGATAAACGGTGTTGGCTCAATGCAAGGCTCGGATCGAGCGGAGCTGAAGAAAATCGACGTTTCTATGCAGGTAGATGTATGGGACGAGAATGGGCAAACCGGTGATGCAGTGCTTTGGATGGAGCAACTTCCTAAACATTTCCGAGCCTACATCATGAAAAAGAATTCAGGGGTTGCTGAAGCGCCAGCTGGGGCCATTGTTGTTGTTGATCCAACAGCAAAGCCTGGTAACGGGGAACTAATTGTTACTAAAATTCATAATGAGATTTCAACCTATCGATTTCTTGAAGGCGGCAACGGCCTTGGTTTTTTAGAGGTTGATGACACTCGAATTCCATTATCAGAGATCACTGACCCATCCTGCATTCTCGGCGTTGCAGAACAAATATTTGTCCGCAAATTGCGCAAATAAACAATCTCCTCATCATCAACCAGGGTATGGTCATAGCCGCCTTGGTTATTTTTCTTAAGTAAAATCCCCATCCCAAACCCACCCTGTTTGATCTTCATTCGTAAATCACATTTTTCATCTCATGTGCCGAACTACTGTATATTTATATAGTAAAACACCTCATGCGCACTTGGTAACGTTTTTTTTAAAAATATTCACACCCTCACTTATTACCTATGTAATAAATATTTTCTATGACTTATTGACACTACTTATTACTCAGGTCATAGTTATCCCATCAGCAGCACAACGTTAAGAGCACTGGTTGTTGAGCGTCTCACTAACAATCAACCTTCTGAACCACAGAATCAGTGCTCTTAACGTTGTGCCAAGCATCCGGTGATGGCAGGGCTCCTAACCCTGTTGCGGGTTCAACTCCCGCCGCCCGACCAGATCGACGTGGAACTCGATAATTGCTGTGTGTAGTTGTCTTTCGGCGGTGGCATGACTCTTCAACCTACCCAAGGGGGAGCGAAGATAATGTTCTGATCATGACCACCGCCAATTTTTTCGCAGACATAGACAAGGGTTCGCTGGCCCCACCAGCACACCCAGTGCGTAACCGGTGGCCCTTTTCTATGTGTGTGAGTAATTTCCCGCGGTGTGCGCCGCGATAACGAGGGCATGAAAATGACTGAAAGTCGTATGACCAACGTCCCGGAGTTTCTCTCCGAACTGGACGCCGGTATTTTCGAAAACAAAATCGCCGCTGCGCTGAATGCCGCTGCTCTGGGCGTTCTCAACAACGGCGGTAAAGGCAAAGTGACCATCGAGATTGATGTTTCCCGCATCAGTAATTCGATGGAAGAAAAACGCGTAATGCTGGCTCACAAACTGAAGTTCTCAGCACCAACGCCGCGCGGGAAAACGTCGGAAGAAGACACGACCGAAACCCCGATGTACGTCGGCAAAGGCGGCAAGCTGTCCATCATGCAGGAAGACCAAGGCCAGCTGTTCACAATTGCGGGTGCTGCTGACGGCAAACTCCGCGACGCGCGATAACCATCGCATTAAACCTTCTGAAAAAGGAAATCGTTATGTCTCAAGTTTTAGACGCATCAGCAATAAAAGAAGTCCGCGACATGTCTTTTTCGACGCTGCTGGAAGAGCGTCTTTCCTCCGCTGATTGCCCCGCTGTAGCTCTGCCAGAGTCAGTGCGCATTCATTCTCTCGAAAGCCTGCATGATGGCCGCTTTCGCTTCCGCGGGAAAATGGAAACTGCCAGCATTCACGACTTCTGCCGCTACTGTAAACAGTATGCAGGTGCTGGCGTGCGCAGCTTCATCAATGCCGACAACATGGCAGCGGTGACAGTATTCAACCTCGGCACACTGGATATGCCAGGACACGCCGATAACACCGCTGTACTGAAGCTGAAACGCACTGCCCCATTCCAAGCTTTGCTAAATATCAACGGTGCCAAAAACTCACAGAAAGATCTGGCCGAGTGGCTGGAAGACTGGTCTGAATTCCTGATTGCTTTCACCGCTGACGGCGAAGTGCTGGACATCAAGAAAGCGATCGGCGGCGTTCGTAAGATCACCATCGAAGCATCCAGCTCGGCGGATCATGAAGACAGTGATTTCGGTGCCAAACGGTCAGTAATGGAAAGCGTGGAAGCGAAAAGCAAAGAAGTCATGCCAGCGGCTTTTGAATTTAAGTGCGTGCCGTATGAAGGTCTGGGTGATCGCCGCTTCCGCCTTCGCTACAGCGTCTTGACCGGCGGCAATGCTCCGGTGCTGGTTCTGCGCATTGTCCAGCTGGAAACCGAAGAAGAGCATATGGCTACAGAGTTCCGCGAACTGCTCGAAACCAACTTCACCGACGTAGAAGTTGAAACCTTCATCGGTGAATTTAAAGCCTGATAGCGCGGCCTTAAATGCCCTGACCCGCTGGGGCATTTAGTGAATCGTTATTAATGAAATTAAATTGCCATCACTGGCAAGGGATTCGTTCACGCCGAAATCAGCATAGGGGTTATTTCATGAAAATTGATATCGCCTTTTTTCTGGCTCTCGGCGTGGTTATGGCAATCACTTATTTAGGAATGCAGCCATGAAACTTATTCAACCGATAACACCAGAACGCAACGCCGATAACTTGGGTTTTTGGACTCACCCTGATTTCTTCGAACCTGCCAACGGTAACGAATACCCAGCGCCAGGCGAATTTGAAGCATGGGCAAAAGCTCACGCCGTCGAAGTTTACACCTTGGCGATGGAAGCCGATCCAGGTGCTGATGATATTCAGCTGGCTTGGGAGGCTGGCGAATCAGACGTGTCAGCGTGGGCGCCAACGCCACCGCCGGGTGAAGGTTGGTTCTTGGTTTCTATTCACGATACTGAAGACGGCCCATACAGCGTGTGGCTGCGCAGCATCACCGAAGAGCTTCAAGAAATAGCACGTCTGAAGTCTGATTTTCTGGAAAAGCATCAGGTGGCGATCACCGCTGCACACGAATATTTCAAAGCCTGCCCTGTAGGTAATGAGCGCAGCACTGCTTACCAGATTTATGAGGTTCTGCGCACAGCGACGAGGGTCGGATAATGAAAGAGCGCCCTATTTTATTCAACGCTGAGATGGTTAAGGCCATTCTCAGCGGTCGCAAGACCCAGACGCGGCGTGTTATCAAACTGCCCCTCATCGATAAGAATATAGGGTGTGAACTTGCCGGGAATGAATTGGCTGGTGAGGTTAAAGCTGGCGATTACAGCAACTTCCCGCTGGGTATGCCCGGAGACCAGCTATGGGTCCGTGAGACGTGGGGAGTGGTTAGCCACGAATTTGACGACGATGGCATGATGATTGATTGGAAACCGGATAGACCGGCAACAGCCATCCACGAGCTTCCTTTCGGCAAGGGATATTATTCCGGCCATGCCATCTATGCCGCCGATGGCAGTTTCACATGGGGCGATGATGACGGGTACGAAGATGGCCGGTCTTGTTGGAAGCCATCGATTCACATGCCTCGCGCAGTAAGTCGGATACAGTTGGAAATAACCAATGTAGGCGTTCAGCGGCTTCAGGACATTAGTTCAGGTGATGCTGTCCGCGAGGGTATTTGCCAGCTTCCGGCTTCTGGCCGCTACTGCATCAACCCCGGTGACCAGTATTTCGGTGGTGCAAGCCACAGCGCCAAAGAAGTTTATTCCTGGTTGTGGGAGTCGATTTACGGCGAAGGCAGTTGGCAGGCTAACCCGTGGGTCTGGGTGATCGAATTCGAACGTATAGCGCCAGCAGGGGAGCAGCCATGAAAGTGTACATCGCCGGGCCGATGACCGGCCTGCCGCAATTCAACCGCCCTGCTTTCCTCCAGGCTGCGCTGAATCTGTCATTCGAAAAGCATGTCCCGCTTAATCCGGCGATCCTGCCTGACGGCCTGACCGAAGCTGATTACATGGCCGTCGGCATTACGATGCTGCAGCGTGCAGATGCAATCTTCCTGCTGACCGGCTGGCAGTTCAGCGCAGGCGCCAGAGCTGAACATGCGCTGGCCTTGAAGTTGGGTTTGGAAGTGATCGAACAGAGGGGTAGCAATAATGGCTGACCGTTTCTATATGGCATGCCTGCGCGACACTGTCGGCAACAACATGTCGTTCCACTGTCACAACGGGCAGGGTTATGCCTCTGATATCAATAAAGCCCACGTTTACACACTGGAAGAAGCTCAAAACAGTTGGAATCGTGGCCGCGATATCGACCTGCCTGTTTCTGCAGATGCAATCGACGCCGCCGCTGTTTGGCATGTTGATCATCAGCACATTCCGGGTGAAAGCGTTCTCGAAGTAGGTTGCGAACGTTACGTGGCTTTTGTGAAAGGCAGGTGGAACGGGAATGATGTTTATTGGCTGTCAGATCTGCTGCCGACCGATGATTTCAGCAAGGCCAGAGTTTTTGCCCAGCCTGATACAACCGATAGCGACCTGGTCTGGTTACCGTTCACTACTGCTGACGCAGTGAAGCGCAGGACGTTCAACATCAACCTGCTCGACCGCCGAACCATGATTCAAGGTGCGGGCCTGCGCCAGCCTGACTGGTTTAAACGTCAGAAGCGCCGCAAATCATCAGGCAAGACCCGCTGGAACTGCCCATGCTGCGGAAAAATCAGCTGGCAGGAAAACCCTTACGACTTTGACGGCTGCCGGGACTGGGCATGCGAAGGACACCGATAATGAATGAGACAACCAGCAAGCCAATCCTCGATATGTGCTGCGGCTCCCGCATGTTCTGGCTCGATAAACAGGATGAGCGCGCTGGACAAAGCAACGTGGCGTGAAGACATCGCCGCAGGGTTCCGCGAAGCGTTCAGAGTGTTGCGGCCACACGGCACGCTCGTTTTCAAATGGAACGAAACGCAGATACCAGTTGCCCAGGTGATCGCGCTGACTGACCAGAAGCCAACAATCTGGCAGCGCACCGGCAAAGGCGACAAAACTCACTGGATCCTGTTTCTGAAGGAGGTTGCATGACTGAGAAAACGTACATCACCCCTGAATTTGTTCAGGGAATCATAGACGAACCAGGGATTCTTGGCCCGGCCATCGTTGAACTGGCAAATAAATATCTGTCACTCCTCGATCAGCTCGAAGCAGAACGCCAGCGGGCTGATGAGTATCGCGATTGTATTCGGGTTCTCGCTGACCAGTTATCAGTGAACGCGTTGCCGAAGGAAGTTATTGAAGCCGTTGCAGCGCTGAAAGGCGAGCAGGTGCCGGTGGCTAGCGAACTCATACCGGAAGGTATGAAATATTCGTCCGCTCTCCCTGAATTTGTCGGGGACAGCAACGAGATTTCTTCTTATCGCTGCTGGATTCATGCCAACACTCGAAAGGTTGCAACGCAGGAACAGGCGTATGCAGACGCGAAAGCCGTTTGTGAGCTATTCACCGCCCCGCAAAAGCCGGTCGTGTTGCCTGAAATTAACGAAGATTTAGTTGATATTCTTGGTCGACCTAATTTCACATGCTCTGGAATCGCTGGGCTTTTCAGAAGAAATGGAGCGGACATAAAGCGTAAATCTGAGAACGAGCAGGCTTTTGTCATTCATTGGCTTATTGGGGTTTATCTGACTCATGGCAGTGAGTGGCGTGCGACCGCAGAGGCAGAACTAAAATCTATTGCAGATAAAATAAAGGCCGATGGCTACATAGTCAAAACGGAGGGTAATCATGCTGAACCCTAAGCGCCTGGAAGAAGTTGCCTATGGCAGCGTTCGCCAAAGTGAGGAAGAAGGCCGTGAAATGGCTCGGACGCTCCTTACATTAATGGGATGCCGTCAATTCAATAGTGAAGGTGAACGCGAAGAGTTTGAACGGTTCATGGCTCAGCGCTTTGGCGACAGCATTGATCAGCGCCGCTGCCTGAACGGTGACGGTAACGATTATATGTCCTGGGATATGGCGGTTGCTCGAACAGTTTGGATGCACCTGTCCAGCGTCCAGACGAAGCCAGTGATCAACAAAGAAAAGCTCTGTGACTGGTTAGAAGATAATTTTGATATCGATGATAGCCAGCGCGACGCATTCGCTAATTGTTTTGCTCATCACTGCAACTGCATCGTTAAGGAAGGTAACTAATGAAAAAGATGAAAGAACCAATGTGGGCTGAAGTTAATTTTCCACCTGACGACTACAAATTTACGGCAGAAGAACTGGAATGCATTATCGCTGGGGACATGTTTACGCAGAGGCAGGATCGCATCATGGCCAGAGAGCTGCTGGCTTTACGCCGGGCGGAAGCGCCAGCCATAACACCTGACTCAGCGCCAGGCTTCATTCTGGATTTGATGGCACAGATTAAAGCGGCCAAGTCACCGGAAGAAGTCCGCGCCATTAAAGCCAATGTCCGTTTTGCTGATCTCGATGTTGCGGTGAAGACGTTCGACAAGGCAATCGAAAAACTTTCAAATCTGTAAGCCGGTGTGCAGCCGGCTATAACTAAACGTGTGGAGTGATTTATGGCGAGAACATTAACGTTAGATGAATGGGCTCTCGAAGAGTTCTCAGCGCCAGTACCAAGTCGAGCAACGTTGATGAGGTATGCCAAAAACGGAATGATTTACCCTCTTCCCGTTAAGGCTGGGCGATGCTGGCGCGTGGAAGCGTCAGCGCGCTTTATTGGCATGGCCGAGAAGCCCGAGATCAGCAAGGACTTAGATCCACGTTTAATGAGGATTCTCGAAGATGGCTCGTCCACGTAAATACAATGTGAATATTCCCGGACTTTCCTGCTATACCGACGCCAGAACCAAAAAGGTTTACTGGCGTTACAAACATCCGATTACTGGCAAATTTCATGGCTTAGGCGACAACGAAAAGGAGGCTCGAGCAATAGCTATCGATGCGAATATGAAACTGAATGAGCAGAAGATGGCAAATCTTATAAGAGTCAGAAACGATATCAGCAGGCAAACTGATAAAGGTATTACGGCAAACTCCTGGGTAGATAAATATCGAAAAATGTTGAACGAAAAGGTTAATAACGGAGAAATAAAACCCAAAACCGCAGCCGGGAAAGAACCGGCTCTAAAAGCATTTGTAGAACAGTGCGGCATCAAGCCTTTGCCTGAGATTGGCGCGCGCGATATCGCCAGCATTTTAGATATATACATTGAGCAGGGCAAAGGGAGAATGGCACAAATGGTGCGCTCCGTTCTCAGCGATCTGTTCAAAGAAGCTCAGCATATGGGTGAAGTCCCTGTGGGATATAACCCGGCAATTGCTACAAGACAGCCAAGGGCAAAAGTTACCAGGCAACGGCTTTCTCTCGATGAATGGAAAGCCATATATTCGAAGGCATCAGAGCAGCCTGCTTATGTTCGGCGCGGCATGATGATTGCGATACTCACCGGGCAGCGGGTCGGAGATATTGCGGCCATGAAATTCTCAGATATTTGGGATGACAAACTTCACGTGATCCAGCAAAAGACCGGGGCAAAGGTAGCGATCCCATTATCTATTCGCTGTGACGTTTTAGATATTTGTCTCCGGGACGTGATCGCCGAATGTCGTGATGTCGTCTTGAGTAAATGGATCCTGCATCATCACAGATCACTGAGTAACTGCGAACGCGGTGGCCAGTTGAATCAGGATACTTTATCTCGGGGTTTCGCTAAGGCTAGAGACCAGTCAGGTATTAAATTTGATGCTAATTCTCCCCCAACATTCCATGAGCAACGGTCTTTATGTGAACGCTTATATAGTGCTCAGGGGATAGATACGCAGAGTCTCTTGGGCCACAAAACCAGCCAGATGACAGAAAAATATCACGATGATCGCGGTAAGGAATGGAAGGAAGTGGCGGTTTAATTGTTATGCGGTTTTGCTGAGGAATTTTGCAGGGGTTTTGCAGGAGAGGTATTTTAATCAGAAATAACAGTATTTTACCCTCCTGCGCGGCTGTACCAGTGATAGCCGTCGAGCATCAGTTCGATATCCGGCCCGACCGCTTCACGCACGGCGGCGCAGGCTTGGATGTCTATTTTCGGGTCCGGCGCGAATGCCACCGGAGGCATCCAGGTGTGCAGCTTGATCGCCTGATAGCCGCGCGACACCAGCTTTTCGGCAAACTGCCCAAACTCGTCTGGCGTCGACAGCCCGCCTTTCAGCTCATCGCCGCACATGGTGCTGCCATAGGCCGGCACTTTTTCGCGGAATCCGCCCAGCAGTTTATGCACCGGCATATTCAGTTTGCGGCCAATTAAATCCCACAGCGCCTGCTCGACGAACGACAGCGCGCGCTCGGTCAGCTGGTGCGCACTGCCGCGTTGCCAGTGAACCAGATCCTGCCAAAGACGTTCGCGGTCGAACGGATTCTGACCAATCAGCACTTTTCTAAAGAAGGCATTGACCACGTGCGGACGTACGACTTCCGGCGGCGCGAACGAATAACCGCAATCGCCTTCATCGGTGGAAATGGTCAACATCGCCATTTTTGCCAGACTTTCTTCACCCGGATGTGAATGACCCGCGCTGTCTGAGACACGACGCGTCGGAAAAGTAAAAACAGAAACTTCAACAGAACTTATTTTCACAGCGATACCTGCCATTACTGAGAGAGTGACTGCCCGTCAGGGCGCTCCGGGATTACGGGTTCCGTCAGCTTTGTGAGCGCACTCACACTTCGTTAAAACCGCAATCCAACATTAATAAAATAGCGTTTCATTATTGAAGTTAGCCACTTTATTTGCACATTTCCACGGCTAAAAGCCGAAAATTTCGTCGTATGTTTGGGCATCTGCACGGGGGAATGTGAGCATTTTCACGAAAGCAGGGCGAAGTGTGATCTGTACAGGAAATAGGCGGAGTGATTGTGTGGGGATATCCCCACGATATCGTTGACGGATAAAGGAAATGTTCCCCGCAATAGCGCCGGGATGCCCCGGATTGAACTCACCGGCAAGATAACTTAGGATCGGCCCAATGGTCTGGCATGCGCCCGGTGACTTCTGGAGTGGAAAATGTTGCGAGTAATTGATACGGAAACCTGTGGATTGCAGGGTGGCGTTGTTGAAGTGGCCTCGGTCGATGTCGTGGATGGACAAATCGTCAACCCGATGAGCAATCTGGTGCGCCCCGATCGCCCTATCAGCCATCAGGCGATGGCGATCCACAAAATCACTGAGGCGATGGTAGCCGACAAACCGTGGATTGAAGAGGTGATCCCCCGTTATCACGGCAGCCCTTATTATGTTGCCCACAACGCCAGTTTCGACCAGCGGATGCTGCCGGAAATGCCGGGTGACTGGATTTGCACCGTCAAACTGGCACGCCGCCTGTGGCCGGGGATCAAATACAGCAACATGGCGTTATACAAATCCCTCAAGCTCGATGTGAAAACCCCCGCGGAACTGCATCATCACCGCGCGCTGTTTGACTGTTACATCACCGCTGCGCTACTGATCCGCATCATGGAGGAATCAGACTGGACGCCGGAAGAAATGGTCGGCATTACCGGGCGTCCCGCACTGGTTACTACCATGATGTTTGGTAAATACCGGGGTAAGAAGATTGAGGAAATTGCACAAGACGATCCCATGTACTTACGCTGGATGTTGAATAACATCAAAGAGTTAACGCCAGATTTGCGGATGACGCTCAAGCATTACCTTGACGTCTGATAGCGTTGATTATTAACTCGCCTGATCCGCTACCTTCTGCCGGCATACTTTCAGCACCAGCTGCCGCAACCAGCGGTGCGCCGGATCCACTTCGGAGCGCGGGTGCCACATCTGCGAGATGGTGATTTCGCGGGTTTTTACCGGCAGATCAAAAATCCACAGCGCAGCCTGCGCGCCATTTCTTTCGATTACCGGCTGGCTGATGAGGAAAGAAGCCGGAACCAGCGCCACCAGATCCGACGCCTGGGCGATCGCCAGTGCGGCGGAGAAACCGGGCACGACGGTGGAGATTTTACGTTCTAAGCCGTATTCAGCCAGCGCATCATCCACCGGCCCGCGAATACCATCGCGACGCGACACCACCACATGACCGCACGCGGCATAGTCGGCAGCGGTAATCTCGCCCTTGAGTTCAAGCGGATGGCCTTTTCTGACCACCCCGACAAAGCGGTCACGGAACAGTGTCTGAATGCGGATTTCCGGCCCCATATTACTCAGCACGCCTATCTCAAGATCGACCCGCCCTTCCCGCAGATGCGTGGAGCTTTTTTCCGGCTTCGGTGCAAAACGCAGACAGACCCGCGGCGCCACCGCCGCCACTTCGGCGATAAGCGTTGCGCCAAATGCCAGCACAAAACCGTCGTTAGAACGCAGGATAAAGGTGCGGTCAAGCATCGGTAAATTGAGTACCGATGCCGAAGGGCGAAGCAACGCGCGCGCTTCGTGCGCGGCGTTTTGTGTGCGCTCACGGATCTCTTCGGCGTAAGGCGTCAATACCATCTGACGCCCTGCCCGCACCAGAAGCGGATCACCGGTCGTCGTGCGCAAACGGCTCAATGTCCGGCTCATGGCAGAGGCGCTCAGGCCTAAACGACGGGCAGCGCCCGCCACACTTCCTTCAGCAAGAAGCACGTCCAGCGCGATGAGTAAGTTCAAATCGGGTTCAGTCATGCCTCATGATAACCCAGGCTGAAATTTGAGAGAAGGCGTCTGGTGCAGGTATTAAGTGCAAATGCTGCGCCTTCCGCCGTATCTCACACAGGGCTATAGTGCCCGCATTCCACATTTTTGAGAGAGCATAAAGACATGGCATTATTTACCGATCAGCCGGGCGATGAAGGGCTGCCGGGCCGCGAGCGCGGTTTAGCGATGGCCGCAGTGATGACGATGACCACCATGGCCGTGTTCGACGGATCGATGGTGAACATTGCGTTGCCACAGATTGCGCGCACGCTGGACGTTTCCGCCGGTGCGACGGTCTGGGTTTCGAACGGCTATCTGCTGTCCGCCGCCATGACGCTGGCAATATTTGCCGCGCTCGCCACCCGTATCGGATTTCGCTCGCTGTTCGCCCTCGGCCTGACGGTGTTTACCTTAACTTCGGTGGGCTGCGCGTTATCCTCCTCGCTGGATATGCTGGTGACCATGCGCGTTCTTCAGGGCATCGGCGGCGCGGCGACGCTGAGTATCGGCCCCGCGATCCTCCGCTCGGTCTTTCCCAACCGTCTGCTCGGGCGAATACTCGGTATCAACGCCCTGCTGATTGGCACCAGCACCGCAGTGGCACCGGTACTGGGCGGCACGATTTTGTCGGCGATGAGCTGGCAATGGTTATTCGCGATCAACATCCCGTTAGGAATTATTGCGGTGATCCTGACTCTGCGCGTCATTCCCAATAATCCGGCAAAAACGCGTGAACCTTTTGATTTCGCCGGTGCATTTTTGTCGGCGGTCACTCTGGGCGCGTTAATCATGGCGGCAGACGCCTTCTCGCATCCGGGCAATGACGACCTGATGACCGCCGTAATCTACGGGCTGACCGCCATCCTCGCCGGTCTGGCATTTATCTGGCGTCAGCGCCGCGCGCCGAAGCCGCTCCTGCCACTGGGCATGTTTGCATCGTCACGCTTTTCGCTGGCGGCGCTCACTTCACTGGCTTCATTTGTCAGTCAGGGCATCACCTTTGTGGCATTGCCTTTCCTCTTTCAGAGCGTGTACGGCTATAGCGCCTTTGTTTCGGCACTGCTTTTCACGCCCTGGCCTATCGGGATTATCCTCGCTGCACCTCACGCCGGACGCCTCGCCGATCGCTATCCGGCAGCGATCATCTCAACTGTGGGTTTAAGCGTTTTTGCCATCGGACTGGTGTTACTGGCGCAGCTTCCTGAAAATCCACAAGCGTGGGATATCGGCGTGCGAAGCCTGATTTGCGGCATCGGTTTCGGCTGTTTTCAGAGCCCGAACAACCGTGAGATGTTATCCAATGCGTCGCGAGAAAACAGCGGCTACGCATCCGGCGTATTGGCGATTATGCGCACCTTCGGCCAGTGTCTGGGCGCGGCGGTAGTAGGGGTGATGCTCTCGATTATGGCAAGCCGCGGTGCAATGCAGGAAGGTCACGCCGTTCAGTTGAGTCTGTGGATTGCGGTGACAGCGACGGTGCTGGCGATTGCGATCAGCGTGAGCCGCTTAGGCAGCCTGCGCACTCACGTTCAGGAACAGAAATAACGCAACAGGATCAGCACCCATAAAAAAAAGGCCGCTTTCGCGGCCTTTCTCATTCCTGCACTTCAGCGCAATTACTTAGCGTCTGGCAGTGCGTAAGCGATGATGTAATCGCCCAGTTTGGTGCCGAACGAACCGTGACCGCCTGCTGCAATGACAACGTACTGTTTGCCATTTACAGAGTACGTCATTGGGGTGGCCTGGCCGCCTGCTGGCAGACGTGCTTCCCACAATTTGTCACCGTTGCTCATGTTGAACGCGCGCAGGTAGTTATCTGCGGTTGCTGCGATGAAGAACACGTTACCGGCAGTAGAAATCGGTGCGCCAAGCATTGGCATACCCATTTTGAACGGTAACGGAAGCGGTGAGCTGTCACGCACGGTGCCGATACGTTTTTTCCACACGATGTCGTTGGTTTTCAGATCAACGCCGGAAATGTAACCCCATGAAGGCTGTTTACAAGGGAAGCCCAGCGGAGACAAGAACGGATTCAGCGTCACGGCAAATGGCACGCCGTACTGGTGCTGGATACCTGACTCAGAACCGGAACCGCCTTTATCGTTAGCGTCTGGCTCAATTGGGTTGCCAGGGCCACGTGGGATCAGTTTAGACACGAACGGCAGTGCGATCGGGTTAGCGATAGCCACCTGACGATCGGTATCCACAGAGATACCACCCCACTCGAACATCCCGAGGTTACCTGGGAATACCAGAGTTCCCTGCTCGGATGGCGGTGTGAAAGTGCCTTCATAACGCAGCTTATGGAAGATCACACGACACATCAGCTGGTCGTAGATCGTTGCGCCCCACATGTCTTTACCGGTCAGTTTGGCTTCCGGACGGAACGTCAGTTTGGAGAATGGCTGAGTCGGAGAAACATGGTCGCCTTTCGCCGCGCCTTGTGGAACAGGCTTCTCTGGTGCATCAACGATAAGCTTACCGTCACGGCGGTCCAGCACGAAGATGTTACCGGTTTTGGTCGGTACATAAATCGCAGGGACTTTGTTACCGGATTTATCGGTGATATCCGCAAGCGTTGGCTGCGCCGGAACGTCCATATCCCATAGATCGTGGTGAACAGTCTGGTAGAACCAGGCCAGTTTACCGGTAGAGGCATTCAGCGCCAGCAGGCCGCTCGCAAAACGTTCCATTTCTGGTGTACGGTTGCCGCCCCAGATGTCCGGAGTCGCGACGCCGATTGGCAGATACACCAGATCCAGTTTGTCATCATAAGACGCAGGCGCCCATGAGTTCGGGGAGTTTGGTGTGAAGTGCTCACCGTCAGCTGGCAGTTTATTTGGCTCAGCCGCACCCGGATCGAAGGCCCACAGCAGTTTACCGCTCTCAACGTCGAAGCCACGGATCACACCAGAAGGCTCGCGGGTAGAGAAGTTATCGGTTACCGCACCGGCCACAATGATCACAGACTTAGTGATGATTGGCGGTGACGTTGGCTCGTAGTGGCCCGGCACTGCATTCGGCATATTGCTTTGCAGGTTCAGTTCACCGTTGTTACCAAATGCCGGGCAACGTGCGCCGGTTTCAGCGTCCAGCGCAAACAGACGGCCATCGTTGACCGGCAGAATGATGCGGCGTGCGCACACAGCAGGTGCTGCGCCGTTCGCTGCGGTGCCTTCTGCGGCAGGCGTGGTCTCATGATAAGACACACCACGACAGGTCACGTGCTGGAAAGTCGGGTTCGGCTTGAGCTGCGGATCGAATTTCCACTTCTCTTTACCGGTCGCGGCATCCAGAGCAAACAGCTTCTGGTGCGGCGTACACAGGTACAGCATGTCGCCGATTTTAATTGGCGTCACTTCGTCAGTGATTTCGCCCGGATCGTTGGCCGTTTTCAGGTCGCCGGTACGGAAAGTCCATGCAACATCCAGCTTGCTGACGTTTTGGTCGTTGATCTGGCTCAGAGGCGAGTAACGGGTACCGCCCTGAGTACGGCCATAGGCAGGCCAGTCACCGTCAGGAATGCCGGAATCAGATTTTGCCGGAGCAGAGTCTGCGGCTTTAATCGTGCCGTTGATCACCTGCGGGTCATTGAAGATGGAGTAACCGAGCACAGCCACGGTGAAAACCAGTGACAGCGCCAATGCACCGCGTGCGAAGGCGTTTTTAGCCGCCATCTGACGGTAAACGAACGGCAACAGGATCCACAGACCGAGGAAGAAGGTCACGTCCAGACGCGGCGTCAGCGCCCAGAAATCTGTACCTACTTCCCAGACAGCCCAGACCGTGGTGCCGAACAGGAATACGGCATACAGCAGTAATGCAGAAGCGCGACGGCGGAACAGCAGCCACGCAGTAACCAGCGATACCACACCGGCAATAATGTAATAAAGAGAACCACCTAATTTTGCCAGCCAGATACCGCCGACAAGAAGATAAATCCCGCTTAACGCGGCGAACAAAGCGGTAATTATTACGACGATGCGTGATAACGAGGCTTTCGTTTCCATAGTTGATGACCTTACTGATTTTTATAATCGTCGATTTAGGATGAGCTAAATCTTCAAGAACATCCGGTTTTCACCGGGTGTCATTCCGTGCGCACGCTGCCGACTTACACAGGTAATCTGTCGGCAACGTCGCGAGGTGCTTTACTTTTACTGACTGAAAATTCGGTATTTCATGAACACGAACTTACTGGAAGCTGTAAGAGAGCGTCGCGCCACCACCGTAGTTTCTGCCCGGCGCCGGTTCGAAGTAGCGGCCATTCCCTTCATTGACGATGACCGATCCGACATAATTTCTGTCAAACAGGTTGTCAACGCGGGTGAACAGGTCGAGCGTCACTTTGTCCCAGTTGAAGCGATAACCGGCATTCACGCTGGCGACGGTATACGCGGGAGCCTGTTCGCTGTTTTCGTCATTCACTTGAATATCGCTCATGTAGCGGACATCTGCCCCGGCGTGCCAGCCCTCGACCGGTGCCCACTCTAATGAAGCGTAGCCCATGTTACGGGCGATACCCGGAAGGCGGTTGCCCGCAGGCGTGCAGTCGCCGGATCCACAGGTCTCATTGCGGAAGGTCGCATCGAGCAGGGTCCAGGCCATTTTCACGCGCCAGTTCTCTTCAATTTGTTGATCTAATGACAGTTCCAGCCCGCGACGACGGGTTTTTCCAGCGTTGGTATAGCTCGAACGTCCACCGACGCTTTGCGCAACGATCAGCTCATCGTCGGTATCTGTCTGGAAGACGGCGGCGGTCACCAGACCGTTGCCAACACGCCATTTACTGCCGAGTTCAACCGTATTGCTGGTCGACGGTTGCAGACCGAGATTCAGACCCGAGTTGCCGTCGGTACGGTAAGAAAGTTCGTTAATTGTCGGCGTTTCGAAACCTTTACCGGCGGAAATATAAGTATTCAGCGCCGGTGTCACCGCGTAGTTCAATGACGCCATTGGCAGCAGCTTGTGATAACGGCGTGAACCGCTGTCATCAGGATTGGTGCCGGTGATGTAGTAATCCGTAGAATCAAAGTTCACGGTGCTGTAGCGCGCGCCGACGTCCAGCGTCCAGCGCGGCGTCAGGTTCCACGTGGTCTGCAAATACGGGTCGAGATTCCACATCACGTTCTTTTCATTGCGGCGCTCATTGCCCTTCACGCCCAAATCGCCCTGGTCGTTGAAGTTCTCATAACCGAAACGACGCTCGGTCATAGTTTCATAATCCACACCGCCGGTAACCGAGAACGGCACGGAGCCGATCTGATCGTCATGTTTCCAGCGGGTATCCACACCGGAGTATTTACGTTCAAGCACGATCACGCCGCCCGCATTCAGCGGATTTCTCTGCGCCGTGGCCGGAATGGTCTGGTATTGCGTGGTATGACGTTCGCCGTGATAAGTCATCAGGCTGAACTCGTCGTTCTCGGTCATCTGGCGCTGATAGCGCAGACCGACCTGCGTCTGATCGAGGCTTTTACGGGCGTTGTACTGATCGGCGCGTGTCGCCTGTTTAGGATTATCGTGCCATTCAGATTCTGTCAGGCCGCCCGGATCGTTGGCATCGACGGAAACACTGTTGAACATCAGCGTCAGGGTACTGGCGTCATCAATACGTACGCCCAGTTTGCCGTTCCCCAGATTTTTCTGCGTACCGCTATGATCGCGGTAACCATCGGTGGTGAAGCGTGAACCGGAGATCAGGTAATTCACATCGCCCGCGTGGGTACCGTCGCCGGTTGCGCCGCTGGCTTTAACGCTGTTACGAAATGATCCGTAGCTGCCGAAATAAGTGCCTGCTTCAAGGGTGGCCGGTTGGGTACCGGTTTGCGTGTCGACGTTGACCACGCCCCCGGAGGCGTTACCGTAAAGTGCCGAGAACGGCCCGCGCAGGACTTCAACGCGCTCTACCGAGTTCAAATCAATATTCGAGGTTTGCCCCTGCCCGTCCGGCATGGTGGCCGGAATACCATCAACGTATATCCTCACACCGCGCACGCCGTACATCGAACGGCTGCCGAAACCGCGAACGGAAAGTTGTAAATCCTGCGCATAGTTCTGACGGTTCTGAACCTGCAGGCCTGGCACGCTGCCGAGGCTTTCGGAAAGATTGACCTGCGCTTTGCTGTTACGGAAATCCTCACCGTCGATAACGCTCACCGCCGCCGGGGTGTCCAGTTCGGACAGGCCGGTTGCACCTTGTTTTTTGATGATCATCAGTGAAGACGAGTCGGAGGTGTCATCGGTGTCGCTTTTTGGCGTATCGGTGGCTGACAGCGCGTAACTGACTGAAACAGGGCTACAACATGACAAAAAGGTGATGATAAAAGCAGAGGTTTTGGCGTTCACTTTAGGCGTTCTTTCTTGTTAGCTAAAAGTGCGAGTTGACGGGTCGCGCTAAAATACGACGCACATCTCACTTTTAGACTTTAGGAGTAGACAAAAAACCATCAATCTGATGGAGAATCAGGAAGGCGCTAACTATAGTTATTTTCTTCCTGTTAGTACATACGTAACTTTACGAATGTAATTATTTAACAAAATTCCGCACGCAAGGTGCATTCACACGGTTTTTCAATCTTCCGATGTCCCTTAACGGGGTAAGTCATCCTGACCGCTGCAAACACTGCACACTTATTGAGCATCGTATATGTTAAGGATTTTCGCCACTCTATAAGGAAATTGCGAATACCCCCCAGAGATATAAACAAAATTAATTAAGTTTCATAACAACAAAATTAATTGCAAAACAACGTTTGAGAGATTGTCTAAAGTTAAGTAATGAAAGGTAAACAAAAAAGAAGATAATCCATTTGTGGTGCGCCGCAAGGGTAATATTGTTACTCTTCCCCCGAAGTCTGAGCAGGATAATAATTATCCTTGCTCTTGCAGAAAATAAGAACAGCATTCATTTAAAATGTAGTTCACGCTATTTTTCTGCATTCACCCTCAACACCAGAGGAAATAAAAATAACGTACGAATATATTTAATGCGACCACACCAGGCCTGAAGTTTTATACCTGCCATTTTAAACACGTAGTTTTATATACCTTAGTAAAGGGAAGTATTTTATGAAGAAAATCGCTGTCATATTAACACCGCTACTGACGACCACCGCGTTAATGTCAGCCCCTGTTTTCGCAGACGATACGCTGAATATAACGCAGGAAATAACGGCCAGCATGTGCTCAGTCGCAACCGACAGCCTGACTCATCAGCGTGAGGCAATGAGTTATAACGATTTCGTCAGCGCGGCTTCGGTCAGCGATTCGTTGGAACTGACGCTTGCGAACTGTGCTGCAGGTGAAACACCTTTGGTTACCGTCTCAACACTGGCTACCAGCTCTTCGGCACTCAGCATGGCGGTAGGATCCGCAGAGGGAACGTACGCGGACCCGTCAAGTGAACCCGTTGCGCTTATTGGCAGTACGGCTGATGCAGGCGGCAGCTCCACCGCCACTCTGTACTATCAAATCACACCTCAGGCTGGCATCACCCATGCCAACGCGGTAGAAGATCATACCTTCACACTGACCTTAGCCCACTCCTACAACTGATGAGGGATAACCGGGGAAATATTCATTTATTTCTCCGGTTGATGACATAATGAAAAAACGTAATGTATTTCTTATCGCGCTATTATTATGCTCATCTCTGAGCGTCAGTGCCGCCGTACAATTATCTTCCAGCAGAATTATATTTAAGCAAGAGCAAAAAGAAGCCACCCTTACCTTAAAAAACACTTCATCCAATAAATCATTCCTTATTCAGGCATGGATGTCAGACCAGGAAAACAACAAACTTACATCGTCACCTTTTTTGCTCACATCTCCACTCTTCAAGATGGCTCAGAATAGCTCGGCAAATATACGGATAATTAACTCAGGGAGACAGAACTTTTCGCAAGATAAAGAGACACTTTTCCGTTTGAATCTCCTGAGCATCCCCTCTCAGACTGATGCGGAAGGTGCCAAACTCGTTGTGAATAATCAGAGCATCATTAAATTTATCTATCGTCCTGCATCACTTAGCGATCACGATGCTGCTCTGGCGTATCAGAAATTACAGATCAAAAGCGACGGGAAGTATCTTACATTGACGAATCCGACTCCCTATTACGTCAACATCGGCCAGATCTCACTCAACGGTGCAAATCTCGGTGCAAATGGCCTGTCTGTTCTGGGGACGGTCCCCCCCTTAGGCGCAGTCACGCTGCCTTACAATGCGGCATTACGCAATGTCACGCTGACGGCCATCGGTGACCGTGGTGCTCTGCTTACGCCACGTTCCGTCCAGCTTCGCTGAGAGTTGAACCGTGAAGATAAGAACAGGACTATGGATGGCCTGTGCGCTCACTACGCCCCTGGCGTGGGCGGAGGATTCTTTCTTCGATCTCAACAGCCTCGAGATCAGCGAAGAAGAAAAGCGTAATCTCGCCAGTGACTTGCGTATGAGCGCGGGAAAGCAAATCCCCGGTAGTTATCCGGTGAACATTTATGTGAACCGGAAGTTTGTCACACACCAGAACGTAGTATTTATCCAGCAAGATGAACAATTTATACCGCAGCTAACGAAGCCGCTATTGCAGGACATGAGGCTGAGAACGCATACCTTGCCGGGCCTTAAACACCTGGCAGATGACCAGCCTGTCAGCGACATCACCAAAGTGCTGCCGGGTACCCGTGTTGAAGCCGATGTGCTTTCCGGACGCCTGAACATCACCGTACCCGCCGATTATTTGCTCCCAAAAGGCGAAACGTTGCCGCAGGAATGGGATCACGGCCTGCCAATGGTATTCACTAACATCAATGCCAGTGGTTATCAGACCCAACGCCAGAACGGACGTGACAGTGAAAACCAGTACGTGAATCTCACTAACGGCGTAAATCTGGGCGCATGGCGGCTACGTAACAAAAGTTACTATCAGAAGACCGCTTACTCGGCGGCTTTTACTTCAGATAAAACCTGGATCAGCCGCGACATTCATAGCCTGCTCTCACGATTCAGTGCAGGTGAAACGGAAACCACAGGGCTGGTTATCGAGAGTATTCGTTTTATCGGTGCCAGCCTGGAATCCGTCTCAGCCATGCAATCTTCTCGTGATAATGGCTTCGGGCCACAGATTCAGGGTACTGCCTTAAGCAATGCCACCGTACAGGTGAGCCAGAATAACCGCATGATTTACCAGACATTCGTGCCACCGGGAGATTTTGTTCTTCGCGATGTGAGCGTGTCTAATGCCGGAGAGCTGGACGTGAGTGTGACGGAAGAAGATGGCACGGTGCGAACCTTCACCGTACCTGTTTCCACATCGGCAACCTTGCTGCGCCCCGGAAATATGAAATACAGCCTGAGTATCGGGCAGCATGATAACGATACGGATACCTGGTCAGACGGCAGTTCCCGCAACGTGACACACCGTGATGCCCGTAAACGTTTCGTGCAGGGTGAACTGATCTATGGCGCGAATAACACCGCGACTGTCCTGAGCGGCGCATTGATGAGTGAGGATTATCAACACGCAGCGCTTGGCATGGGTCTTAACTTAGGGAATCTGGGATCGCTGACGCCGATTGCCGGTGGCGCAAAATCTGTGCTGGCCGATGGCAGCGACAAACAAGGTTATTTTACGCAGTTGACGTACCAGAAGTATTTAACGCCAACGCAAACTTATCTGAGCCTGAGCCGGGCAAACTACACCAGAGATTTTTACACCTTTGACGACATCAACCAGTATTCCACGACCTCTAAAAAGAATTCGGTAAAAAGTACAACCTCCCTCTCCGCGTCGCAAAATCTGGCCGACTGGGGGACGTTACGCATCAGCGCTTATGACAAGAAATATTACAACATGCAGAGCGACCGGCTGAGTTACTCTGCAAGCTGGAACACGCAAGTCCTGGGGTCCTCGCTGACGCTGAGCGTTAACCGCAGTGAGAACAAATATACCCAGGTGACAGAAAATATTATGGGTGCCACCGTCAGCATTCCGTTCAGCATTTTCTCCAGAAATGCCCCCTCAGCCAGACTTTATAACAGTTACACACAGTCCAGCCGGGGTAATAATTCACTGACCAGCCGGGTAACCGGTTCTGCCAAAGACTTACCGCTGGATTACAGCGTTTCGCAGAGTTTTGATCGCACCACCGACGGGCGCCACTCCCGGAGTCAGGCCATCAGCGCGACCTATTCTTCCCCTGTCGGGCAAGGCATGTTGGGTTACAGCAACATGAACAGTGAAAGTCAGAGCTATCAATGGCGCTGGAAAAGCGCCGTGGTGGCTCATCCCTATGGCATCACCCTCGCGCCTAACATACTTTCTGAATCAACTTCCGCCGTGCTGGTTAAAACAGAAGGCAGTGCAGGGGTCAAAGTCAAAAACCGACGAGATGTGGTCACCAACCGGAAGGGCCACGCGATCGTTCCCACCGCGCAGGCATACCGCCAAAGCAATATCAATCTGGATGCCAGCTCTTTTGGTGATTACACCGAAATATTGGATACACAAAAAACGGTGATCCCAACGCACGGCGCGCTGGCTTTAGCCGAGTTCCAAACCAGCGTCGGTTATCGGGTACTTTTCGCCATTACACGCAATGGAAAACCTTTGCCATTCGGCTCAACGCTGGCGAACGACGCGAACAGCATCGCTAACAGTGATGGCGAAATATATGTCAGTGGCGTTAAAGACAGGCAAATACTGACGGTTAATATCGGCGAAAAGAGTGAATGCAATGTGACGTTCGACAAAACGCAGGCAACCGAACATAGCGGACTGTATGTTCTCAACGCGCAATGCTTGTAGGTTTTCACCAAAATATGCCGCCCAGACCGGAATGAAGCCATCGAAACAACTGGCAATCAATGTCGTTTATGTCATCAGTGCGTCACGCCGCTGTCAGAGCCAGACGCGCATCGTGGCTGCACACACTGATGTTATTTCCGACTCCACGAGGTAATTGCCATGCGTTTTCGTTTAGCTTCAACATTCATAGTAGCCGCTGCTGCGGCTTTCGCTTCTCAGGCGGCAACGGCTGCGCCGGTGAAAAATATTGTGCTGGTTCACGGCGCGTTTGTAGGCGGATCGGGCTGGCGTCCGGTCTACGATATTCTTACCCACGACGGCTATAACGTGACGCTGGTGCAAGAGCCGCTGACGTCCTTCGCGGAAGATGTGGCAGCTACCCAACGTATTCTGGCGATGCAAAACGGCCCGACGATTTTGGTCGGCCACAGCTATGGCGGCGCGATCATCACCGAAGCGGGTAACGATCCCCACGTCGCCGGGCTGGTTTACATCGCCGCACATGCGCTGGATAACGGTGAAACAGAAGCGATCAACGGCAAAAAATTTCCTAACGCGGCGCATCCATTTGCAAAAACGCCGGACGGTTTCCTCTACATCAACCCGGTTAATTTCCCTTCTGACTTCGCCGCAGATTTACCTTTGAAGCAGGCTGAGTTCGAGGCAAAAGCGCAAATGCTGACCTCCGCCAGCGTCTTCACCGCCAACATTCCCGATCCGGCGTGGAAAGTGAAACCCAGCTGGTACATGGTCGCAAAGGCCGACAAAATCATTAACCCGGATTTAGAACGTATGTACGCCAAACGCGCGCACAGCCACACCGTAGAAATCGCTGGTGCCAGTCATTCGGTGTATGAATCGCACCCCAAAGAGGTCGCGGCGCTGATTGAACAGGCCGCATTGGGCGCGAAGTAAAAGGGTAAAACCTGTCCCCGCTAGGCTCTGCGCGTTAACGCAATCATCAGGGAAAGGGCGTAAACGACACTGCCCAGAAAAGCGGCGGGGACGAGACTGTCATACAGGTGCCCTGGTTGGGCATCTGAGTACAAGACCAGCGCCACCACGGAGATGCCCATCATCGCGCCGGGCATGTGGATCCAGCGGGTTAAGCGCTCTTTTTTTGCTTTGTAAGCGGCAAACTCCTGGTTTGTCCGATCCAGCGTGTTACTCAGGCGCTCGCCGTTTTCTTCGTTGTTTCGAAACTGCTCAACCAGGCGGCTGTTTTCATCTTCCAGCTCAGCGATTTGCTTGTTCAGTTTCGCCTTTTCATTCTTCGCATTCTGCACTTCATACTCTTCGAGCTTGAGGCTGGCACGCAGTTGGCTGATTTTGAGGTTGGCCTGGGCAGTCAGTTCCTTTTGCTGCCCCAGCAGGGCGTAATTCCCGTCAGCACGACGATTGGCGGCATGACGTTTATCCTCTTCCTCCCGCAAACGGCGCGCCGAATCGACTTCCAGAACGGTTAAACGCTGTTGCAACCTGTCACGCGCCGCTGCCATGGCGGCCATCTGACTGCCGGTATAGGCAATCAGGCGGTTGGCGGCCTCGATTTCTAGGGAGCTGGAGCTCCCGGCTGCACGCTGACGTGAACACAGCAGCGCCAGTTCGTCGGCGTGTTGCTTTTTTTGTAGGTCAGACTGGCGCAGCAGCTCGCTTACCCGCGTGTTCAGACGGTACAACTCCGCTTCCATTCGCAGAACATCTTCTTTGTTGCTGCTGCCGGTCTGGTGGCGTGCAACGGCGAGTTCGTGAGTCAGGCTGCGCAGCTGTTTTTCCAGAGAGGCGAGTCTTTCGAGCGTGACGGCAGTGTCTTTATAAACGGTTTTTACTTCTGCCTTACCTGGCTCGGCGCGGTTGAATCTGACGCCTCTGAGCGCGTTTTCCACTTCGCGGGCGATGGTCGTTTTATCCATAGCCTTCATCCGGTTGCACGCACTGGCCAGGAAAGTGGCTGCTTCGTGGCTGTTACCGGTTCCAAATGCTTGTTTGATAAGGCTCTGTATCACGCTCATGTTTGTCGCGCTCATTTGCAGTAAACGTCAGGGCAGGCGCGTTTTGCACCGGTTTACTTATTGTATCAGATAGGATTTATTTTATTTATCGGAGATATTCTGGCCAGGGGAAAGGGGCAGTAAAGTTACGGCTATGTCCAGCGACGGTGTTGATACACCTGTGAGGATCTCAGAGAAAGCGATGTTGGTGAAAGTGGCAGTCGTGATTAACTAAACTCACTCACTTCACATCCCCACCACCCGTAAACTCTCCACCCCTTTCGCACCTGATATCAACGCATTCTCGCTGTCGGCGAGCGATGCCGGACCGGCGATCAAAAGCGTGTAGCGGGCATTGAAGTATCTGTTTTGTTTATGCGCCTGATGGAGATGGTCGAGGATATTTCGCGTATCCAGCAGAACCACTAAATGCCGGGCGTGAGTGCTGAGCTCGTTAACGCATAAGTGATCCTCGCTCAGAAATACCGCGCCCGTCTCCGACACGCCAAAACGCGCCCTTACCACGCCGACGTCCACCTCTTTCAGAGATGATGCCAGTGTTTCGGCATGCAAAATGCGGTCACCGTTAACCTGTGGTGTCGCAGAGCAGAAGACAGAACCGGCGGGGTATTTGGCGCGGAGATAAGCACTCAGCGTGGCGGAACCGGTGGCCGGTGAATGCAGAAAGGTGTCATCCCATATTCCACCGGTCAGGGTCAGCGCGCGGGCAAAGGCGTCGACCGGATCGTTCAGGGCGTCGTCATGCGGGAACAACGCGTGGATGAATTTATGCTGACGGAGGGCAGTCAGGAAATCGCTGCGGCTCATGCGCTATCCTTATCTGACGGAGGAAAACAAAGCCGGAGTCAGGTTTCCCCGCTCCGGCTCTCTGAGTGAAAATCTTAGTGGAATTGCAAATAAGCCACATGCGTTTGCAGATATTCCTGCAAACCGTGCTTACCGTCCGCACCACCCACGCCGGATTTACGCCAGCCGGCGTGGAAACCCTGCATCGCTTCAAAGTTCTCGCGGTTGATGTAGGTTTCACCGAACTTCAGTTGTTTCAATGCTTTCATCGCGGTGTTGATGTTGCTGGTGTAGATAGAGGATGTCAGCCCGTATTCGCTGTCATTGGCCATTGAGATGGCTTCCTCGAGCGTTTTAAACGTCGCCACCGGCAATACCGGGCCGAAGACTTCCTCATGCATGATCGGCATTTCCTGTTTAACATCCACCAGCAACGTCGGAGGATAGAAGAAGCCGGTGCCGCTTTGGCGCTTACCGCCCAACAGTACTTTCGCGCCCTGAGAAACCGCTTTCGCGACTTTGTCTTCCACGCGTTGTAACGCAGCAGCACTGATCAACGGGCCCATATCCAGCTCTTTTTTCTCCGCCGTATTGCCGAACGTAACAGCTTTCATCGCTGCACTGATGCGTGAGATGAATTCGTCGTAAACACCTTCCTGCACGTAAACACGCTCCGCGCAGTTACACACCTGCCCGGTATTGATGACACGAGAACTGACGATGGCTTTGACCGCCAAATCTAAATCTGCGTCGTTCATGACGATAGCCGGCGCTTTACCGCCGAGTTCCAGGGAGACCTTGGTGACGTTCTGCGCCGCTGCGGTCATGGTGGCGATCCCGGCGGCAACGCTGCCGGTCAGGCTGACCATCCCGACTTTCGGATTGGCCGCCAGCTCCTGACCAACGGTCGGGCCATACCCGGTGACGATGTTCAGCACGCCTTTTGGAAGGCCAATTTTATGGATGATTTCTGCGAAGATAACCGCATTGTTAGGCGTAATTTCACTCGGTTTGATCACAATGGTGTTACCGGTGATCAGCGCCGGAGCCGCTTTACGGGCGATCAGGAAGAACGGGAAATTCCACGGCAGAATGCCGGTGGTCACGCCGATGGCTTTGCGGAAGACAAAAATGTTCTCGTTAGGCCGGTCGCTCTGAATGATCTCACCTTCGTAACGGCGCGCCCATTCGGCCATGTAATCAAGGTAATCGGCGGTGAATAACACTTCGGTTTGCGCCAGACCGTAGGTTTTGCCGCCTTCGGCAATAATCGTCTCGGTCAGTTCAGGCTCGCGCTCGCGGATCCCGGCAGCGATTTTATGCAGCCACACGCCGCGTTCTACCGCAGGCAACGCTTCCCAGCCCGGCTGCGCCGCTTCGGCAGCATCGATAGCGCGCCTGGCATCTTCCGCAGAACCTTCAGGGATCTGTGATATCACCTGTTCCGTCGCCGGATTCACAACATCAATCCACTTTCCGCCGGTGTTTTCAACGAATTCGCCGTTGATGTACATACGTTTCTGAACTGTGCCCATATAAGGTGTCTCCAAAGTACGGATAGAGTGATGAACGAGTTGTTAAAAAATAAGTTCTTTTTTGTGAAGTTTTAACAGCCTGTTCCATCCGCAGGGGTTTTACCTTTCCGTGGCTGCCAGCCGGGCGTGGGAAATGGCAAAAATGTCATGGTCGGGCTGCCCGACGTAACATTTTTGCAAATTATCGATGAAAGACGAGTTCAGGAGTCAGAGGCGGGCATTACGCGGCGCGTAGCCAAATTCACGTTTAAAGAGGGTCGAAAAGTAGTTGCTGTCACAGAAGCCGCACTGATGAGCAATATCGGTAATTGAGCTGTCGCTGAACCTCAGCAGGTTGCGGGCATTGATCAGCCGCAGGCGGTTGAGGTAGTTCAGCGGTGTGCAGCCGGTCTGCTGTTTCATCTGGCGGTGCAGTGTGCGCAACGACATCGAGAACCGTTCGGCAAGTACCGGCCAGTCGATTTCTTCGTCGTAATGTTCGTTCATCCAGTCGAGCAAATTATTGAGATCGCCACCCTGCCCGCCATAACCAACGTCACGACTCCCTTTTCGCAGCAGCAATAACAGCTGCATAAAATAAAGTTCCTGTTGCGCCTGCGACTCCGGCGACTGGCTGACAGTTTTTTGCGCCAGCAGGTCGATCAGCGTTTTGGCCTGCGCGACCTGTCCTGGATTGATGCGCCAGTGCGCCGGATAAATCCCGTCAACTTCCTGCGGCAGCAGGTCGCCGACGCCGCTGAGAAAGCGAAACGCATCCGGGCTGCGGTACAGCACATTGGTCAGGTGCAGATTGTCGGTATCTTCATATAAATGATGGTCGCGGTGACGCACAAAACAGACGCTGCCCGCGCTGAGGATCAGCGGTTGATCGTTAAAAACATGGGTGCCGGTGCCCTGTTCGACCAGCACAATTTCGTTAAAATCCTGATGATGATGTTCAGGAAAGGTCTCCTGCGGATAACGGGGTTCAATGGCGACCGGGAAATCTCCTGAGGGGAAATACTCACTACTGCGTAACACCGTCATTTCCGACTCCTTATTAACATTATCGTAATATCTTAGTCGGCGATGACGTGGTCATCGGGCTGAAACTGTGACCGGACAGTCGCTTTTGAATAAAACCCGTCTTTCTCTGCTAAATCTTGCGAAAAACCCCGTATGACGCAGGTTTACGCCTCATTTTAGTGCGCCTTTTTACCGACAAATCGCCGTGTTTTTCTGACCGTTTCGCCAGCGCATAACAAGATTGTTATCAATTTGTGAGGTTGTTCTCCCGAACCTTTGCACCTTTGCCATAGTTGGCTAACAACTGGCACTCGCGGAAAGGTCAGTTTGTCATCAACCTCCTAGAGTCGTGATCATGCGCCTGGCGCGTCGGCAACTTTTCGTCGTTATCCTTTTTGCAGATTTTGCGAATTAGCATGCGGAGTACAAAAAATGAAATTAAAACACGTACTGAGCCTTACCCTGATCGCGAGCAGCATCCTGATGGCCGGCGCGGCATCGGCGGAAGTGAAAATTGCGCTGGTGGCGAAATCACTGGGCAACGGATTTTTTGAAGCGGCCAACGTCGGCGCACAACAGGCCGCGAAAGAACTGGGCGATGTAAAAGTGATTTACACCGGCCCGACCACCACCACCGCCGAAGCGCAGATCGAAGTGCTGAATGGCCTGATCGCTCAGGGCGTGGACGCGATCGCCGTCTCTGCCAATGACCCGGACGCGCTGGTGCCAGTGCTGAAAAAGGCCATGCAGCGTGGCATCAAAGTGGTGTCATGGGATTCCGGTGTAGCGAAAGAAGGTCGTCAGATCCATCTCAATCCGTCGAATAATGCGCTGATTGGCGAAACCAACGTCAAACTGGCCGCCGATGCGCTGAAAGCGCTGAACGTGGAGAAAGGCGACGTTGCTATTCTCAGCGCCACTCCGACCTCAACCAATCAGAATTTGTGGATTGCTGAGATGAAAAAGGTGCTACCGAAGTATCCTTCCGTGAACCTGGTGACCACAGCCTATGGCGATGATTTATCAGATAAAAGCTATCGCGAAACCATTGGCCTACTGAAGTCGTATCCCGACCTGAAAGTCATCATCTCGCCATCCTCTGTTGGGATCGTGGCGGCGGCGCAGGCGGTGAAAGATCAGGGCAAAATCGGTAAAGTGTACGTCACCGGTCTTGGGTTACCCTCTGAAATGGCAGGGGCGATAAAATCCGGCGCGACCAAAAGCTTCGCCATCTGGAATCCGATTGATTTGGGTTACGCCGCCACCTATCTGGCCGATGATCTTGTTAAAGGCACGGCCACGAAAACTGAAGCCAGCATGGGGCGTTTAGGTAAAGTGAAACTGGACGCCGACGGCAGCGGCGCAATGGCTGAGCCCTTCATTTATGACGCCAGCAACATCGACAAATTCTCCAAAATATTCTGATCCTGAATGCGGCTGACCGGTTTCCGGTTGGCCGTTTTGTTGTGCTTCGTCAGGGGAAATCTATGACCGATATCACACCGTTGCTGTCCTTAAAGGGGATCAGCAAAGTCTTTCCGGGCGTCAGGGCACTGAATAATGTGCATGTGGATTTGTATCCGGGAAAAGTCACCGCCCTGATTGGCGAAAATGGCGCAGGAAAATCGACGCTGGTCAAAGTCATGACCGGCATTTATCAGCCGGAAGAAGGCGAGCTGCGCTATAAAGCCATTCCGATCAAATTGCCCAATCCTGAATCTGCGCACAAAGTCGGGATCACCGCGATTCATCAGGAAACCGTGCTGTTTGACGAGCTTTCTGTTACCGAAAATATCTTCGTCGGCCACTATCTGTATTCCGGGATATTTAAACGCCTGAACTGGCCGGCGATGCATCAGCAGGCGCGCGACATCCTGACGCGGCTGGAAGTGAATATCGATCCGCACGCCACCCTGAAAGACCTGAGCATCGCACAGCGTCACATGGTGGCGATTGCCCGTGCGCTGTCATTCGATGCGCAGGTGGTCATTCTGGACGAACCGACCGCCGCACTGTCGCAGCATGAAATCACCGAGTTTTATCAGATAGTCGAACGCCTGAAGCACGAGGGCAAAGCCATCCTGTTTATCTCGCACAAATTCGACGAAATCTTCGCGATTTCTGATTATTACACCGTGCTGCGTGACGGCAGCTACGTCGGTTCCGGCAAAATCAGCGACATCACCGAGCAAACCATGGTGACGATGATGGTCGGGCGCGAAGTGAGTCAGGCCTATCCGAAAGTGAACTGCGAACCGGGCGAGACGGTGCTGGAAGTTCAAAACCTCAGCCATCCGACCGAATTCGCCGGGATCAATTTCTCACTGCGCAAAGGCGAAATTCTCGGGTTCTACGGGCTGGTCGGCGCAGGCCGGACCGAACTGATGCAGGCGCTGTTTGGCGTCACGCAGCCGGGCGGCGGCCATATTCTTATCCACGGCAAAGAACATCATTTCACGCGCCCTTCACAGGCGATCCGCGCGGGCATTGTTTATGTCCCGGAAGAGCGGCAAAAACAGGGCGCGATCATTGATTTGCCAATAAGCCAGAACATCAGCCTGCCGCAGCTCAGCCAGCTTAATCCGCGCGGTGTGCTCAACGATAAAAAAGAGTGGGCGCTGGCCGATGACTACGCCAAACGGTTGCAGGTAAAAGCTTCGAGCTGGAAACAGGCCGTGGGCACGCTCTCCGGCGGTAACCAGCAAAAAGTAGTGATAGCAAAATGGCTGGCGACCAAACCGGACATCATCATTCTGGATGAGCCGACCAAGGGCATTGATATCGGCTCGAAAGCCGCGGTGCATCAGTTTATGTCCGAGCTGGTCGGGCGAGGGCTGGCGGTGATTATGGTGTCTTCAGAACTGCCGGAAGTGATGGGCATGGCGGACCGGATCATCGTGATGCACGAAGGGCTGATGGTGGCAGAATTCAAAGCCGGCGAAGCCAGCGCCGAAATGATTGTCAGCGCCGCCAGCGGCGCGGGCGAGGAGGCAGCATGATCAAAAAACTGCTGAAGTACCGCGAGCTGTTGCTGGCGGTGGTGATTGTGCTGATGGTATTTGGCGTCGGCGCACGTTCACCGGAGTTTATCGGCGTCGGCAATTTGCTGGAAATGTTCAATGACACCTCGATTCTGATCATTCTGGCGCTCGGTCAGATGATGGTGCTGCTGACCAAAGGTATCGATCTGTCGATGGCGGCGAATCTGGCGCTGACCGGTATGATCGTCGCGCTGATTAATTTCCATCATCCGGATGTACCTGTGTGGGCATTGGTGGTACTGGCGACGCTGCTCGGGCTGGTGATGGGGGCGATAAACGGGCTGCTGGTGTGGAAAATCGGCATCCCGCCAATCGTAGTTACGCTCGGCACCATGAGTATTTATCGCGGCATCATTTTCCTGCTCTCCAACGGCGGCTGGATCAATGCCCATCAGATGAGCCCGGACTTTCTCAGTCTGCCGCGTGCGACCTTTATCGGCCTGCCACTGTTAGGCTGGTGCGCGATTGCTGCGCTGGTCCTGGTGGCGTATTTCCTGCGTTACAGCCGCACCGGACGTGCGCTATACACGGCAGGTGGCAACGCGACAGCCGCGTATTACACCGGCATCAACGCCGGAAAAATGCAGTTCGTCAGCTTCTGCCTCTCCGGCGCGTTGGCCGGTTTCTGCGGATATCTGTGGATTTCGCGCTTTGCAGTCGCCTACGTGGACGTCGCCAACGGTTTTGAATTGCAGATTGTCGCGGCGTGCGTGATTGGCGGGATCAGTACCATGGGCGGCATCGGTTCGGTAGTGGGTTGTCTGCTCGGGGCGCTGTTCCTCGGCGTGATCAACAATGCGTTACCGGTGATCGAAGTCTCGCCTTTCTGGCAGATGGCGATTTCCGGCGGCGTGATTGTCATTGCAGTGATCCTCAACGAACGCGCCAATAAACGTAAAGGGCGGCTTATTTTACGCCATGCGGCCCCTGTTCATTCTGCCCATACTGAAAGCGGAGCAAGATCATGACTAAAATCTTAACGTCGCGCCCCGCCACACGAGAAAGTTCGTCGATGGCCGTCACGCCGTTTTTTCGCCGGCTGATGTGTTGGGAAGGTTTTTTGCTGGTGGTGACGCTGCTGGTGTTCGTGGTGAACGCCCTCGCCTCACCCTATTTTCTCAATATATGGAATCTCTCGGACGCGACATTTAACTTCACCGAGAAAGCCATTATCGTGCTGCCGATGGCGATGCTGATTATCGCGCGTGAAATCGATCTGTCGGTGGCGTCTACCATGGCGTTGAGTTCAACTATCATGGGCTTTTGCGCACAGGCCGGTTTACCGACGCCTGCGTTAGTGGGCGTTGGGCTGAGCGTCGGATTACTCTGCGGGCTGGTCAACGGGCTGCTGGTGACGCGCCTGAATCTGTCGTCAATCGTCATCACCATCGGTACCATGAGCCTGTTTCGCGGGCTGACCTATGTGCTGCTTGGCGATCAGTCGCTGAACCATTATCCGGCCAGTTTCGCCTGGTTCGGACAGGGTTACGTTTGGGGTCCGTTGTCGTTTGAATTCGCGCTGTTCCTGGTGCTCGGTGCAGTATTTTATTTCCTGCTGCACAAAACTAATTTTGGCCGCCGGACTTACGCCATCGGCAATAATCCGGTCGCGGCCTGGTATTCGGGGATTAACGTTAAACGTCACAATCTGACGCTGTTCGTGCTGGTTGGCCTGATGTCCGGGCTGGCGGCAGTGCTGCTAACCTCACGTCTGGGCAGCACGCGTCCAACGCTGGCGCTCGGCTGGGAGCTGAGCGTTATCACCATGGCGGTGCTCGGCGGGGTCAGCGTGCTCGGCGGCTCCGGCAGCATGACCGGCGTGATTATCGCCGCGTTCCTGATGGGCCTGCTGACCTTCGGCCTCAGCCTGCTCAACGTGCCGGGCATTGTGATGTCGGTGATTGTCGGTGTAATGCTGATCGTGGTGATCTCACTGCCGGTGTTGTACCGGCGGGTGCTGGCGCGGGGGAATTGATCGTGATGAGGATCCCCGCTTTCGGGCGGGGAGCAATTACACAACAGCTATTGGCATTTGAATGGTTATGTTTTTGTAATGTGTGAAGATTGTGTTTCGATACCTTCACGTAAGGCTTGCGCCAATTTATCCAGCATAAAACTGATAAACCCCGTGCAGTTACTGGCGCGATCGCATTCGCCAAGAACACGGTAGTAATCCTGCTGTTCATTATGAATTAGCGTTTCTACCGGAAGCCATGCCAGCTCTGAACGCCACTGGCTGAGGATCAGTGTCTGCCACAAACGTCCCATTCTGCCGTTGCCGTCAGCGAACGGGTGAATAAATTCAAATTCATAATGGAAAATCGAACTGGCGATAAGCGGGTGAATATCCGTTTCTTTCAGCCAGTTCAGCAGATCAGACATCAGACGGGCAAGCTGCCCGGCGGGCGGCGCCATATGAATAAGCTGGTTGTCGCGATACACACCTACGTTGCCACTGCGCAGATGGCCTGGCGCATCCACCAGTCCGGTCATCAGTATTTGGTGGGCTTTCAGAACATCCTCAAGACGATGGCTTTTCCATGCGGGTAACTGCTCGTAGGTCAGGATAGCGTTACGCACCTCCTGAATATCCTTTTGCGGCGCGAGCACGCGCTTGCCTTCCATAATAGCCGTCACCTGCTGCATGGACAGGCTGTTGTGCTCGATAGCGAGCGACGCCTGAATAGTGCGAATGCGGTTTTCTTTTCGCAACAGCACGGATGACTGTTCAGCATGTGCAGCCCAACGCCCCAGCAATTCCCCAACGTCCACGACCAGGTTGAGGATCTGTGGCGTGATACTGTACGGTGGCTGATAACCTGCCATTCAGTGCTCCTTGTTCAAAAGTGATGCGCCATAGTATCACGCAGAAAAATCTTCAAAAAACCTTCTTTCATCACAGTCACTTGATCCCGCCCGCCCTCCTCCCGTAGTTTAATCAGACACGGGGTTTCTGAATGTCTTGATACAAAAGGATAACGCATGCGGATATTAGTGGTGGGCGCCGGGGCAACTGGCGGGTATTTTGGCGCGCGGCTGGCGCAGGCTGGCCAGGACGTAACGTTTTTGCTACGTGAAAAACGCGCCCTGGCGGTGCAGGAACACGGGCTGACGGTGCATAGCCCGCATGGGGATTTCCATTTTCAACCGACCGTACTGCAGGCTTCACAACTCACCGGCCCTTATGACCTGATCCTGCTGACGGTGAAAAGCTTCGGGCTGGAAGCGGCAATGAAAGACATTGCGCCGGTAGTCGGTGAACAAACGATGATCCTGCCCGTTCTTAACGGCATGAAGCATATGGAGACGCTGAGCCTGCGTTTTGGCGAACATGCGCTGATCGGCGGCTTATGCAAGATTAACGCAACGCTCGACGCAGAAGGCCATATCCATCAGATGACCCCCATGCACCAGATTTTCTACGGTGAACTCTCAGGCGACAAGAGCGAGCGTATTCAGCGCGTCGATCAGGCATTTCAAAATGCCGGTTTTGAGGCATTCCTGTCCGAAACCATCATCAGCGATTTGTGGGAAAAATGGCTGCTGCTTTCCAGCTTCGGCGCGATCACCTGCACCATGCGCGGCAATATCGGTCAGGTCGCGTCAGCGCCCGGCGGCAAAGAGTTTGCTCTGGGGATTGTGAACGAAGCGCTCACCACCATGAAAGCCTTTGGCTACGCAGAGCGCGCGGCTGCGGTAGCGAAAACGAAGGAAGCGGTAACCGATAAAAATTCGCAGCAAACATCATCAATGTATCGTGATATGACGCAGGGTAATGCGGTGGAGGCCGATCAGATCGTCGGCGATCTGGTAGAGCGCGCCATTCGGGTAGGAATACATGTTCCCCTGTTGCAAGCCGCCTATACACATCTTTGTGTGTATCAGCTGACACGCAAATCCGCTTAATTCTTTTCTGACGCCCGTTATCGACGCGGGCTATTTATCCGGATGGATTTCTAAATAACTTAATACGTAAATGAATTTAGGGTGAATAAACAATGTCAGGTCGGGTATGCAAAAGATCAGCCAGTTCAGCATAATTCGCTTATAAGAATATCTTTCAGGGCTAAGTGCAGACGAAAAATCTTAAGTGATTTTACTTACAAAAAGGGGATGGATGCCAAAAAGGGATCTTTCAGGATCGCGGAGCGTATGGAAAAGTTATTATTGGGTTACTAAATAGGCGAAAAAAAAGGGTGGACTGCGACAATATTATTCTCTCCAGCGATTCCCTGTTTTGTGTTAAGAAAACAGGAAATCTCAGGAACATCAGTAATACGGGCGTATTATTAACGTGCGATCAGGAAACTTTCCAGAGTGGCACCCGCATCCATCGCTGCTTTGATGGCTGATGGGGTACGGCCCTGACCTGTCCAGGTTTTGTGTTCGCCGTTGGTGTCTTTGTATTCATAGATAGCAGGACGTGGCTGGCGTTTAGACTTGGTTTTGGTGGTTTCTTTCGCGCCCTGATGAGTCACCAGATCGTCGATATCGATGCCGTCTTCTTCCAGCATTTTGCGATATTTAGAAAGTTTCTCGTTACGCTCTTGCTGTTGTGCGCTAACTGCTTTCACATTTTCGCGAGATTCTTCAACAATCGCCGTTAACTTCTCAAGGATTTCTTCAAGAGTTTCCAGTGGCATTTCGCGAGCCTGCGCGCGAAGTGTACGGATATTATTCAAAACGTTTAATGCATTGTCCATGATGTTCCTGCCAGTATGAGAGTTTAATTTTTTTGAAAGTGGATATGATTCTACACAAACAAATAAGTATATCAATTGGGCCAGCGTAATATTACTGATTATTATCCAATAATCTGTCTATTTGTTTCATGGTATTAACCGATAATACATATTTACGTATGGAAGGTCTTATCTTCACTAAAGAAAAGCGGGTCAAGGATTGACGTCTCACCGCCTTAGCAATTACCTAAGCCAAATTTTACTCGTACTTTTAATACTATCACCCAGTGAAATGATAACCCCGATATAATTCAGGTCATTGAGATAAGCAGATTTCTCTGGCCCGCTTACGCTCTTCATAATGTCTTCCGTTCGTCCTCACAGGGCCTTAATACGAAAAATTTACTAGAAAATTTAACAATTTCCGCTTTAGAATGTGATTCACATCACGGCAGGATTTTTTTCTCATCTATGTACAAAACTATTTTTTTCGTTTTCACCGCCTGTCTTGTTTTAAAGCTGGCGCTCGACTGGCAAATCATTTTGCAGGTGGCGGAGAGCTGATTTTCGCCTCTGACGCCATCGCGATAAATTCAGACAGATTTCTCGATAATGTTCCCCGCCGCCATATCAGCCAGGTCGTCAGATACCGGTAATGATCCGCCAGCGGCCAGATGCTGACCGTACGGCTGCCGGGCATACTTTCCAGCATACTGCGCGGCATCAGCGCCAGCCCGCCACCGGCGACCACGCACGCCAGCATGCCGTGATAAGACTCCATCTCATAGATTTTTCCGGGTGATGCGCCATCTTCCCTGAACCAGCTTTCGAAATGTCGGCGATAGGAACAGTTGGAACGAAACGCGTAGACGATTTCCCCGTTCACCTCCTGCCCCCGCGTAACCGGTGCGTGATGTCCCGGCGCGACAATCACCATTTCCTCCTGAAACACCGGCACACCGTCGAGCACCGGATGCACCAGCGGGCCATCGACGAAGGTGGCCTCCAGTTCGCCCTCCAGCACTTTCTCCAGCAATTCCCCGGAAGGACCGGTGCTCAGCGCCAGTTCCACTTTACCGAACTTTTGATGATATCGCGTCAGCAGCGGCGGAATACGTACCGCAGCCGTGCTTTCCAGCGCACCGAGCGCAAAAACACCCTGCGGCTCATTGCCGGAAACCGATGCCCGCGCTTCTTCCACCAGATCGAGAATGCGGTTGTTGTAATTGAGGAAGTTGCGCCCGGCCGGTGACAAACGCAGGCGCTGATTCTCGCGAATAAACAAATCTACGCCCAGTTCGGCTTCCAGCTGTTTGATGCGCGTAGTGAGATTCGACGGCACGCGGTGAACCAGCTGCGCGGCGGCGCTGATACTGCCGGTTTGCGCTACGGCACGGAACATCTCCAGTTGTGACAAATTCATAACCATTCTCAAAATGTGAAAGGAAAGCTTATTTTTATTCATTTTTATTGAGCCATGCAAGTGGCTATTCTGTTTCCAACGTTCTCAAAGAGGAAAACAAAATGACTCAGGCCATTTCACTGAACCCGTTTAACGGCGAACGCATCGCCGAATACCCTTACGATTCCGCACTGGCGCTCGAAGCCGCCGTGGCACAGGGCAGCACCGCATTTAAACATTGGCGCAAGGTAGATATTAACCAACGTGCAAGCCGACTGATTCAGCTGGCGGCCGAACTGCGTGATGCCGGTGAGGAAATCGCCCGCACGATTGCTCTGGAAATGGGTAAACCGGTCAGACAGGCGCGGGCTGAAGTCGAGAAATCCGCAAGTCTTTGTGAGTGGTATGCCAAAAACGGCCCGGCAATGCTGGCACCGGAATCGACCCTGGTCGATAACGGCGTAGCACATATTCACTATCGTCCGTCCGGCATGATTCTGGCCGTTATGCCGTGGAATTTCCCGGTCTGGCAGATCCTGCGCGGCGCGGTTCCTGCCATGCTGGCGGGGAATACTTTCCTGCTTAAACCTGCACCAAACGTGATGGGCACCACGTATCTGGTCAAACAGGCTGCGCTGAGAGCCGGATTCCCGGCCGGTGTGTTTGGCGTGATTAATGTTGATACACCCGCTGTGGCAGAACTTATCGCCGACAGCCGCGTCACTGCCGTGACCGTGACCGGCAGCGTGCGGGCAGGCGCCGCGATCGCCGAACTGGCCGGAAAATCGGTGAAAAAATGCGTACTGGAACTCGGCGGTTCAGATCCGTTTATCGTGCTCAATGATGCCAGTCTGGATGACGCGGTGGCCGCCGCCGTTGCAGGCCGTTATCAGAATACCGGGCAGGTATGTGCCGCCGCTAAACGCATGATCGTTGAAGAAGGCGTACTGGAAGACTTCACGGCGAAATTTGTTGCCGCCACGCAGGCGCTGGTGATGGGTAATCCGCTGGATGACGCCACCTACATTGGCCCGATGGCGCGTTTCGATCTGCGTGATGAACTTCATCAACAGGTCCAGGACAGTCTGGCGCAGGGCGCAACGCTTTTACTTGGCGGTGAGAAAATCGCGGGGAAAGGCAATTTCTACGCCCCCACCGTGCTCGGAAACGTGACTCCGGCAATGACCGCATTTCGTCAGGAGCTGTTTGGTCCGGTTGCGGCGATTACCGTGGCGCGTGATGCATCACATGCGGTTGAGCTGGCAAATGACAGCGATTTCGGGCTGAGCGCAACAATTTATACGGCCAATTTGGAACTGGCGAAAGAGATGACGGAGGAACTGGAAACAGGCGGCGTCTTTATCAATGGTTACAGCGCATCGGATCCGCGCGTGGCGTTTGGTGGCGTGAAAAAAAGCGGGTATGGCCGCGAGCTGTCTCACTTCGGTTTACGCGAGTTTTGCAATGTGCAGACCGTGTGGACTGACCGTAAGTAGCCGCCTATGGCTTAGTCTGTAATACAAAATCACAGGATTATTACATCCTGTGATTTTGTAATCCTTCGGCTAATTCGCCTGCACCGTGGCGGCGTAAATCGTCGTAACTATCTGCTGATTGGCGTTCAGCGTTTCATCAATGGTTTTTTTGCCTTCCAGCAAATCCGAAATATTTTTCCCCACCGCGTCACCCATCTGATCAAAGCCAGGAATACTCACGTACTGCACACCCTGATACGGCACCGGGTACAGCGTCGGCGTTTCCGGCGTCGCGGTTTCAACCGCCTGTTTCACTCCCTCGGCGTAAGGCGCCAGTTTCTGGTATTTCACCTGCGCATAGGACGAATAACGACTGCCCGGCGGGATCGCGCCCCAGCCGACCGTTTTCGCCACGTCCTGAATGTACGCCTGCGACGTCGCCCAGGTGATAAATTGCTGCGCCTGATCTTTATGGCTGGCGTGCTGCGGAACGGCCAGCGCCCATGCCCACAGCCAGTGCGATCCGTTGGTGGAAATCGCCGTGGGGGCTGGTGAGAACCCGACTTTATCGGCCACGCGGGAAATCTGCGGATTGATAACCATACCGGCGGCGACGGTACTGTCGATCCACATCGCGCATTTGCCCTGCGAGAACAGCTTGAGATTTTGTCCAAAGCTGTTGGATTTGGCATCCGGCGGACCGTAGTCATGCATCATCTGCACGTAATCGGTCAGCACCGCGCGCCACTCGTCGCTGTCCAGACGCGGATGCCAGTCCTGATCGAACCATTCCGCACCGTAGGCATTGGCCATCGTGGTGATAAAGGCGACGTTATCCCCCCACCCGGCCAGCCCGCGCAGGCATAAACCGTAGACGCCCTGCGATTTATCCGTAAGCGTCGCGGCGTAAGATTTCACGTCATCCCAGGTCGGATTGACGGGCATTGTGAGATGCTTCGCCGCAAACAGGTCTTTGCGGTAATAAGTCATGCTGCTTTCACCGTAAAACGGCAAAGCGTACAGCGTGCCGTTCCACGACAGCGCGCTGCGGATTGGCTTGAGCAGGTCATCCACGTTGTAATCGGCAGGCAGATTGTTGAGCGGTTGCAGCCAGCCTTTTTTGCCCCACAGCGGCGCTTCATAAGTGCCGACGGTGATCACATCAAAGTTCGCCTGACCGCTGTTCATGTCGCTCAGCACCTGCTTGCGCAGTTCACCGTCATCCATGACATGCCATTCGAGTTTGATGTCCGGGTGCGCTTTTTCAAACTCGCCGGACATCTGCTGCATGATCGTCATATCGCCGTTGGCGATGGTGGCGATTTTTACCACGTTCTGCGCCTGCGCGCTGGCGCAGAACGCCAGCGGCAGCAGCACACTGAGGATGCGTCTGTGAAAAAGACCTGACATGGTGGTGCTCCTTCTCAGGTCAGGCATTAGCCAGACGCGGTTGACGTGCAGGGGCGTTCAGCGCAGGCAGCGGTTCAAGAACGCCCTGCCCGTGATTGACTTCAGCAGGAAAACCCGGCTGAGACGGCGGGTTTGGTCGCAAATGGAAGAACGACATTTTCTCGACCAGTCGTGCTGCGTGCTCATTCACCGTGTGGCTGGCTGCGCTGGCTTCTTCAACCAGCGCGGCATTTTGCGAAGTCGCGCTGTCCATCTGGACTATCGCGACGTTGACCTGATCGATCCCGCTTGATTGCTGACGGCTGGCGACGGCAATATCCGCGACGTATTCGACCATCTTCGTCATGCCGCCGTTGATTTCCTGCAAGTTTTGGCCAGACAGCATCACCAGTTTACTTCCCGCATCCACTTTACTGACGCTGGTTTGGATCAGGGATTTGATTTCCTGCGCTGCCTTGGCGGAACGCTGCGCCAGCTGACGGACTTCGGAGGCCACCACCGCAAAGCCGCGCCCCTGCTCACCGGCACGGGCGGCTTCTACTGCGGCGTTCAGCGCCAGCAAGTTGGTCTGGAACGCTATCTCATCGATGACACGGTTGATGTCCGCGATTTTATTGCTGGATTCTTCGATATCACGCATCGCGGTGACGGCGTCAGTCAGAATGCTGCTGCTTTGCTGCGCCTGTTCGCGGACGGTTTGCGCAAGCTGGCTGGCCTGAGCGGCGTTATCGGCATTGAATTTCACCGTCGCAGTCATCTGCTCCATGCTCGCGGCAGTTTGTTCCAGCGCGCTGGCCTGCGCATGAGTGCGCGAAGACAAATCGTTGTTACCGTCGGCCATTTGCCCTGCCGCGCTGCTCAGCGCCAGCGCACTTTCTCCGACTTCACGGACAATCCCGCTCAGACGCGCATCCATATTTGCCAGCGCCTGCATCAGTTCGCCCATTTCATCTTTCGGGATCGCACCCAGCCGGTGATTCAGTCCACCCGCTGAAATTGATTCCGCCAGACGCCGCGCACGACGCACCGCGCCGGTAATCGAACGCACCAACAGCCAGCCTGCAATACCGGCGACCAGTAAACCGCCCGCCAGGATAGCGGCCATGCTGTTACGCATAGTGAGGTAAGCCTGCGAGCTTTCTGCATAGTTGCGTTCAGCGTGCTGGCGCATCAGGTTGTCCAGGCCGTCGATGTCCTGCTGCAACGCCTTACTGCCATTTTTCAGCCGGGTTTCGATCATGACCAGCGCACCGGATGGGTTACCGCTCGCCACCAGTTTACCTGCATCGACAATCGCGGCCTGATAATCATTGAGATCGTTAAGGAATGTCGCGCGCAACGTTTCGCTGCCCGGAACGGCAAACGTCGCCTGATAGGCTTGGCGTTCGGCAACAATCTGCTGGCCGTAAGCATTGATTTGCGCCACGCGTTGATCGACTTCTGCCGGATCGGTCCAGTAGCGCAGCGATTCAAACAGCGTCGCCGACTGCATTTGCGCCAGACGGTATAATTTCGCGGAGTGCTGTAATGGCAGTAATTCGGTGCGATAGGCCGATATCGCGCGCTGATCGGCAGCGCGAAGCCCTAAAATCGCCCACAGCGCGGCGACGGTCAGCAAAATGCACAATAATCCAACGATGCCAATCAACCGGCTCTTAATGGTAAATCCCATATCGATTCCTCAGACAACAGCAATGATCTTACAGGAAGGCGTCAGCGTCGGATGGCAAAGTGGTGATCGCCCTTTGAACGGTTTATCGGCAAAGGGAGGAGAAAGTTTAGGCGTGTTTTCAATCATATAGGACGCGCGCGTTATCGCGCCGTTGGCGACGTCAGGCGTTGGTAATTTCTCTTATCGCGGGAGGTTGTACTGCTGCTTTCAGGTAAACGTTTTCGCCCAGATGATGACCCCGCCGACGCAGTGAAGATATGCACGCAAATGTCTTCGTCGAGCCTGGCGTTTCCTTTCTTTCTGAGCATTTTGATCCCCGTGAAGTATGAGCGGCTAGCCCTCTAACAAATTGACTTTGTGCTGAATACTACGAGAATGGCTCTTTTCGAGCGACACACTTACAGAATCGGAGTCTACCATCGTCTGCTCTCTCAAATTTCCTCATCTAAGAATCGTAAAGACCGGTGTCGCACTGCTGGCCGCCGCGCTGATGCTGGCCAGTTGCTCGTCCAAACCACCGAAATCGCTGGTGACCCCACGTCCTCCAGTCAGTATAGAACCCCTTCCCGGAAAATCTGCTCTGAGCAAGGAACCGGTTCGCGGTGTCTGGCTGACGACCGTTTCGCGCCTCGACTGGCCACCGGTTTCGTCGGTAAATGTCAGCAGCCCTGCCCTGCGCATCAGCCTGCAAAAAAAAGCGCTGACGGATAAGCTTGATAAGCTGAAAACCCTCGGCATCAACACCGTATTCTTTCAGGTGAAGCCTGACGGTACCGCGCTCTGGGCATCAAAAATTCTTCCGTGGTCAGATATGATGACCGGCAAAATCGGTGAGGATCCGGGTTACGATCCGTTGCAATTTATGCTCGATGAAGCGCATAAACGCGGTATGAAAGTCCACGCATGGTTTAACCCGTATCGCGTCTCCGTCAATACCAAACCTTCCACCGTTGCCGAACTAAATAAAACGCTAACGCTTAATCCGGCCAGCGTATTTGTGCTGCATCGCGACTGGATCCGCACCGCCAGCGATCGCTTTGTGCTTGACCCCGGAATACCCGAAGCACGGGACTGGATCACCAGTATCGTCGCCGAAGTCGTCGCGCATTATCCCGTCGACGGCGTACAGTTCGATGATTACTTTTATGCCGAATCTCCCGGCTCCAGCCTCAATGACAACCTGACGTTTCAGAGATATGGGAAGGGATTTGCGTCCAAAGCCGACTGGCGACGCAACAACACTCAGCAGCTGATCGAACAGGTTTCGCGCACCATTAAGCAGATGAAACCGGACGTCGAATTTGGCGTCAGTCCGGCGGGCGTGTGGCGAAATGCTTCGCACGATCCGGCGGGTTCGGATACGCGCGGCGCAGCGGCTTACGATGAATCTTATGCTGATACCCGCCGCTGGGTGCAGCAAGGCCTGCTCGATTACATCGCCCCGCAGCTTTACTGGCCCTTCTCGCGTCAGGCTGCCCGTTATGACGTATTAGCCCATTGGTGGGCGGACGTGGTGAAACGCACTCACACCCGTCTGTATATCGGGATCGCATTGTATAAAGTTGGCGAGCCGTCAAAAAATGAACCGGACTGGATGATTAACGGCGGCGTGCCGGAGCTGAAAAAGCAGCTCGATATGAATGAATCCGTCCCGCAAATTAACGGCACCATTCTCTTTCGTGAAAACTATCTGAATCAGCCGCAGACTCAGCAGGCGGTGAATTATTTGAGAAGCCGCTGGGGAAGTTAAGCTACGTTCTGCTCTGTCGATGAAAACAGAAAGCCGCCTTCATTCCCTGAGGCGGCTTTTTTATTCACGATGTTTTCGTTATTTAAAGAAACGCAGCAGATGATCCAGCACCAGTGACGACAGTGTGAAATCGGGATCCGCGAAGGTGACGCCCTGAGCGCCGAGGTGGGAAAACAACGGCAGCGTCAGCGCAGGCAATACGCATAGCAGCAGGCCATTGATGCCGCTGGCAATGATCGCGCCACGGAATCCGCCGGTGGCGTTGCCGAAAATCGCCGCCGCGCCGCCGGTAATAAAGCTCGCCATGATACCCGGAACGATAATCGGCAATCCGACAAACGGGAAGATAAGGATACAGACCAGTTCAACGCAGAAACTCACCAGAAAACCGATCAGCGTCGCATTCGGCGCCTTGGTGAAAAGTACCATCACATCCACCGCAGGCACGGCGCCCGGCGCGAAGACCCGCGAAAATCCTTTAAATGCGGGCACGATTTCCGCCGTAAATAAGTTGACCCCGGCTTTAGCCAAATAGAGTCCGCAGGCAAACACGGCGGACTGCTCAAGGATAAAAATCACCATATTCTTGTCTGCCGCACCCGCGCCGTACACCAGCGTCATTGCGGTTTTAATCTGCGGCTGCGTGGCGAAAACACACGAAATCAGCAACAAAACCAGCATCGTCAGCAGCGTCGCAATATTAGGTTCACGCAGAAAATCGAATTTATTACTGATTTTAAGGTGTTCTGTATCGGTTTTTTTATTGCCGAACCATTTCCCCATATAGGAACCAATAATATAAGACGAGATGGCCGCATGAGAGATCGCATATTCATCCGACCCAATGATTTCACGGCTAAATTTGTTGAGGAAAAACGGCGCGGCGGCCATATAACAACCGATAAATAACGAAGAAATAATGACGATTGGATAATAGCTGTAGCCCAATTGCATCAGCACGGCGGTCAATGCAAAAGACATAAACAGAACCAGATGCAGTGAAAGATAAATAAATTTCAGGCGCGTAAACCGGGCCAAAACAATATTGATTACCATGGAGAACAGCAAAATTATCGCTGCCGTTGAACCAATCTGATCGATAGTCGCCGCCATGATGGCTTCATTGCTCGGCACCACGCCAACGATGTTAAAAGCACTTGAAAACAACGTACTAAACGCGGTCAGCACCTTCATGAGAATGGAACCGCCAACCTTTATCATGGTGAATCCGATAAAGGAAAGGGCCGTTCCCGCGATAATTCTTGAGACTGACGCTCTTTGAAAAAGTAGCCCCAGAAAAGCGATAATCGCAATTATCACCGCCGGTGTTTTCACTAAACTCAGAAATATTTCCATCTTCCCCTCTTGTATTGAATTGTCATGTATAAATGTTGCGGATTTGTTTTTTTAATTACTTTAAATTCACAGTCAAACAACATGCATCAAACAACAGGGGCACGCTGAATATTGATTTAAAATAATGAACCGCTGTTTCTTTTTATATGGCACGACGTTTTATATAGATCATTACAAAGGGATGATGTGAAGCAGGTCGCAATTAGCGTGCCGCGGTCTATTTTTAGATGCTTTTTGGAATGGACATAACAACGCTGCACCACAAAAAAGCAGGGACGACGGCAATATGGCGACGTTTCAGAGGTGAAGAGTGAGTGAGGCGTTAGTGATGAATAAGGCGTTGATTGAGCGTCAGGCTGGGGATATTACTGATTTGGTTAATTTGTCGCAGAGAGAAAGGTAATGACATCCTTCTGATCCCACAGATAAATCCCCTCAAAACGCCTGCCGGCAGGAAAACGGACTGAGAGTGACCGGGTCAGCTCCAGCGTAAAGCGGCATTCTTCTTCATTAAGTGCGACAAGTTGTGCATCGAGAAACCCAAATGATTTACCCGTTTGCGGATAAATCATTTTAAAAAGACTCTCTTTGGCCGAAAACGTTAACGTCATAAGCGCAGCCAGTGAACCGCGCTGATGACAGCACAGCAGCTGATGTTCAGCACCGTTAACAATCATCGGCAAAAAAGCCCGCGCCTGCTGTTCTTCCATCAAAGTTTCAACATCAATTCCCACCCCTCCGCCTGTCTGTACCGCACATAGCGCCGTATGGGCGTTATGGCTGATCGAACCGCATACGTTTTCCGGCCATTGCGGTGCGCGATTGTCGCCGATGCCGACGGTAAACGGTGGCAGGCCCAGGGAAGTTAACACCATCGAGGCAAGATAGCGCCCGGCAAGAAACTCCGCGCGCCGCTTCGGGACGGCACGCGTCAGGGAGGGCGGGAAAAATACCGCCAGTTCTGTAAACAGATCATCGCGATAGGCGGCCAATGTGAAGTGGCAGCGTGCGATCTTCCCTGAATACCCGAATTCCGGCGGCAGGTTCAGCCACCCGGCCCCCGTGATAAAGGACTCAGGCACCGAGCGTTGCGCCGCCATCGATAACGATATCCTGCATCGTAATGTGAGAGGCGCTCCCGGAAGCCAGAAACAGCACCGCTTCCGCCACTTCCTGCGGCAACGCAATTTTTCCCAACGGAATGCCCAGTTTGAACTGATCGGGAAAACCGTCGATGGTGCGCTGTTCGGCGTCGTGCGTTTGCCACATGGCCTGTTGCATCGGCGTATTGGTCGAACCCGGTGACACCAGATTACAGCGCACGCCGAACGGCGCCATCTCTAATCCGACAGTCAGACATAAACTGCGCAACGCCGCTTTCGATGCGCAATAGGCCGACATCCCGACGCGTGGCACATGGGCCGCGTTCGAGGCGATGCTGACGATCGCGCCGTGTTGCTGACGGCGGAACACCGGCAGCGTATGGCGGAACAGGTTGAACGCGCCGCCCGCATTCACTGCCAGACAACTCTGCCAGTCGTCGTCACTTATCTCATCCGTTGCGCCCAGGCGTAAAATTCCCGCGCCGTTGACCAGCACATCCAGTACCGGTTGTTCAGCCAGCAGACGCTGGCAAACCGCCGCGACCGCCTGACTGTCGGTGATATCCATCACTTCGGTGCGAAAAGGGTAATCCTCACCGCTGAAGGTTTTATCGAAACCCGTTACCGTCGCGCCCGCTTGCTGAAATGCCCGCGCGGTGTGCAGACCAATCCCCTGCCCGGCACCGGTCACCCAAACCTGTTTACCGGCGAAATCCCATGCTGTGCTCATCAGGCTTTTTCCCCGGAAAGCAGCGCCCACCAGCCATCGATCGTCGGCGTTTTGGCCAGAGCGACAAAGTCGATATCGCCGCGAATTTTCCGCCAGCCCGTCGCCAGCGCCATAATGCGCACGGAGTCCAGCCCGTAATCGATCAGGTTTTCATCGTTACCAATGTCGTCGCTGTCATCATCTAACAACGGCAAAATCTGAGCCCGCAGGGCTGATTTACTGTCGATTTTTGCAACGGTTTCTTTCGGCAGTAGCTCCGCCGTCGTCACCACACGACCACAGCGACCGGCGGTATAACGCAGCGCCATCAGGTGCTCGTCTCGGGAAAAATCGGCCAGACCATCGGCCACCATGAAGGGCTGGATGTTGCGCATAAACGCGTCGGTCGCGGTCGTCAGACAGCCGATGTGGGCGTACACCCCGCAGATGATCAACTGATCGCGGCCAGTTTCCTGCAAAATATCCTGCAACGGCGAACGGTGAAATGCGCTGTAGCGCCACTTTACCAGCACCTGATCGTCAGTATCCGGCGTCAGGGCTTCCACTACCGCCTGCTGATCCGGATGTTTGTTCAGGCCCGGCCCCCACATGTCGTTGAGCAGTGCACGATCTTCATCACTCTGGTTATTCGGCTGCGCGGTATAAAACACGGGGATCCCAACGGATTTACAGTAGCGGCGCAACGCGGCGATGTTTTCCACCACCTGCTCAATCAGCGGGCTGCCTTCACCCCAGAAATTGAGGAAGTATTTTTGCATATCATGGATCAGTAACGCCGCGCGCTGCGGCTCAACCGTCCAGCTGACTTTATTGGCGGGCAGTTCATTGACCGCAGGCAGTACGTAGGATTCGAGTTTAGGAATGGCCATGAATTATTCTCCCTGTGGCGCAGTGTGTTCTTGAGAAATAGACTGTTCTTGTGCGATTAACTGTTCACGTAAAAGCTTTTTATCCACTTTACCCACCGGCGTCAGTGGCAGCCGTTCGACCCGCACAAAGCGGTCGGGCAGTTTAAATTCGGCAACACCCAGCTCACGCAGATGGCGGCGCAGTTGCACCGGTTTGAAACCGCTGAGTGTCACCAAAAAGGCGCAGCTTTTTTCGCCCATTAAGTTGTCAGGCATCGATACCAGTGCGGCGTTAATCACGCACTCATGACGCAACAGCAGATTCTCAATTTCCTCTGCGGCGATCTTTTCACCGCCACGGTTAATCTGATCTTTCAACCTTCCCTGAACCTGCACATAACCGTCATCCGTCAGTGAAATCAGGTCGCCGGAGCAGTAAAAACCCTGTTCATCGAAGGCACTGGCGTTGTGCTCAGGGCTGAGGTAATAGCCCTGAAAGGTGTAAGGCCCGCGCGTCATCAGACGGCCAGTTTCACCTGCGGGAAGAGGATTGCCGTGCTCATCCGCTACCCAAAGCTCATCATCCGGGCACATCGGCGTGCCCTGAGTGGTGAAGATGCGCCGCGGATCGTCGTCCAGCAGCGTGTAATTCACCAACCCTTCTGCCATGCCGAATACCTGCTGCAACTGGCAGCCGATTTCCTGCGGCACTCTGGCTGCCAGCGTCTCACTCAGTTTTGCGCCGCCGACCTGCAACAGCGTTAAACTGTCGAGGGAGGGATGCCCTTCCCACTCCTTCATCGCCTGTAGCCATAGCGTCAGTGCCGGAGGCACCAGCGCCGTTACGGTGATCGCATGTTGTTCAAACAGCGGGAAACAGACCTGCGCGCTCGGATCCGTCGCCAGAATTACCTGCCCGCCGCCATAGAACACGCCGAGCGCGCCGGGCGAACTCATCGGGTAGTTGTGAGCAATCGGCAGGGCGCACAGATAGCGAGTTTGCGAATCGAAACGGCAGATTTCGACGCTGCGCCGGATACTGTAGTAATAGTCGTTGTGAGTTCGTGGGATCAGTTTGGGCGTACCGGTACTGCCGCCGGAAAGCTGGAAGAACGCCACTTCATCCGCCGGAGTCGGTGAGGCGCAAAAATCGCCCGCCTCCTCTGCTATCCACGCCGCCAGTGAATGCGCGTCATCCTCTGCATTGCGCAGCGCCGTTACCCGCAGCGAAGGGTGTTGTTCAACAAAAGCCGCCACCAATGTGTGCTCGGCAAACAATGCGTGATGGGTATCGGCAATCATCAACGCAGGCCGGATTTGTGAAGCATAAGCGTTGAGTTCACTGCGCTGATGGCTGAACAGCGCATTGACCGGCACCACGCCGATTTTCAGCAGCGCAAAAAACACCACGTAAAATTCGGTGACGTTACCCAGCTGTACCAGCGCGGTATCGCCCGCGCCGAGGCCGCGTCGTTGCAGCGCAGCGGCCAGCCTGTCGGACTTGTCATCCAGCTGACGGTAACTGAGTGTGGAGATTGAATCAGAAATGGCCGCGACATCGCGGTCAGCCTGTCGCTGTAAAATATCGGTCAGCGCCAGACCCAGCCAGTAGCCGCGTTCGCGGTAACGCTGTGCCAGGGCATCCGGCCAGCGGGTAAATGCAATCGTCATGCGAGTCTCCTTTATGACGCCAGACCAAACGCGCGCAGCATGGTGTTGAGCTTGGTGCCGGTTTCTGCCCATTCCGATTCAGGGACAGAGTCCGGCACGATTCCCGCTCCCGCAAACAACTGAACGCGGTTTGCCTCCACCGTGCCGCAGCGGATAGTGACCACCCATTCGCCATTCCCCTGAGCATCACACCACCCGACAATGCCGCCAAACAGACCGCGCTCGAAAGGTTCGAGACGAGAAATCAGCTCGCGTGCAGACGTGGTCGGCATGCCGCACAAAGCGGGTGTCGGGTGCAACAGGCAGGCCAGCGAAAGGGCATTTTCAGCGCTGTCCGCCACGTCGCCGTCAATCGGTGAGGCGAGATGCCAGAGGGTCGGCGTACTGAGCAGTTCCGGGCGCGAAGGAATATGCAGATGGCTGCATCGTGGGGTTAGCACATCGCGCATAGCGTCGGTGACAATATGGTGCTCGTAGGCATCTTTCCCTGACACCAACAGCGCCTGGCTGGCCGCATGATCCTGTCGCGGATCCGCGCTGCGTTTCGCCGAACCGGCCAGCGGATTTGAGTGAAAATGGTTGCCGAGTTTTCGCAGCAAAAGTTCCGGGCTGGCACCCAGCAGCGCGCCCTGTGCCAGCGGTACGTGGAAGTGATAACCGCCGGGATTCTGCTCGATCATGCGCGCCATCAGCGCGGCGCGATCCACCGGCTGGCGGGTTTCGATCTTCAGCAGGCGCGACAGCACCACTTTGCGCAGTGCGCCCCGTTCGGTGGCTTCAACCGCTGAAGAGACCATCTGCATGAATTCAGTTTGCGCGGGATGTTCCGTTTTTCGCTTCACCTGCGGCAAGGCGTTTTGGCTCACGGGTGCATTATCGAGAAACTGCTGACGGTCAAACCACTGCACTTCTTTTGGCACAAACAATGCCGAGGGCTGTTGCGTATCGAAGGGAATGGCGCCGCAGACTATCGGATGAGCGATACCGGCGTTTCGCGCCTGTATGAATGCCTGCGCAATCGCCTGCTGAAATTCACCGTTCAGCGCCTCACCGCCAGCGGCAGGCAGCGTGAGCTGAGTAAAACATCCCTGCGTGGCTAAGCTTCGAAAAGGGGAAGTGAAGAAAAATCCGCTGGCAGGAGAGATATCCGCGATGTTTTTCAACACCTCCGGGCACTGCTCCCCGACCAGCCCTGCTCCGTTGCTTTTGCCATCCGTCACTACAGCATCCATCAGTCGACTCCTGTTAATAAAATGATAATGAATATAATAACGATTATCATTTGCATCTGATGGCGGTAAACTACTCGCCGGTTTTACGTGTGTCAATCATAGAAACCTGAAGTCTTGCGCTTTTTTCCTGATTTCAGGGCACGTAGAATCACCGAAAAACGGCTATTTATCAGTACGCTATCGTGAAGGATTGTCTTTAATGAAGAATACCCTGCTCCAACGTCTGACCCTCGCGGGCGGGCTTTTCGCCCTGCTGACACAGGCCTGTCTGGCCGCCGGAACCGGCTGGCCTCGTGAGATAAACACAGAACACGGCAGCATTACGCTGGCCCATGCGCCTGAACGCATCGTCTCCACCAGCGTGACCGTCACCGGTACTTTGCTGGCCATTGATGCGCCGGTGATCGCCAGCGGTGCAACCAGCCCGAACAGCCGGATTGCGGACGCGCAGGGCTTTTTCCGCCAGTGGGGCCAGATCGCCGCAGAGCGTAAGGTGCAGCGTTTGTATATTGGCGAGCCAAATGCCGAAGCCATTGCCGGGGAAGCACCCGACCTCATTATCATCTCAGCCACTGGCGGGGATTCTGCACTGAAACTGTACGACCAGCTTTCGGCGATTGCGCCGGTACTGGTGGTCAATTATGACGACAAAAGCTGGCAGGAACTGGCGCGACAACTGGGCGTAGCCACCGGTCATGAAGCGCAGGCCGCCGCCGTGGTGAAGCAGTTTGATGAGCGGGTTAAACAGCTGAAAACACAGCTGACATTGCCCGCCCAGCCGGTCTCCGCGATGGTCTATCGCCCCGATGGCAAGGCCGCCAATCTGTGGACATCCGCTTCCCCGCAGGGACAGTTGCTGCATGAACTCGGGTTTACGCTGGCCACAGTGCCGAACAATTTTCACGGCAGCCAGAGTCAGGGCGTGCGAAAAGATATCGTGCAGCTGTCAGGGGAAAACATGGCAGAAGGCCTGAACGGCAACACCCTGATGCTGTTTTCGGGCGACGACGGCGATACGCAGCGGCTGATGGAAAACCACTTCCTGGCCCATCTTCCGGCGGTTCAGCATAAACAAGTTTATGCACTGGGTAATGACACCTTCCGGCTGGATTATTACAGCGCCAGCAACCTGCTGACGCGGCTGGACACTCTGTTTACTTCTCACTGACCGCAGCGGCGGGCGCAGGCTGAGCCTGTTGCCCGCCCGTCACGGTATGCCGTAACGCCCGCATCGCAAATGCCAGCACCACACCCAGCAACGCCGCCGTGAAACCGAAACTCGCCGAAGTGATGGCCGGTAACATCACCGATCCCATCGCTCCCAGCAGCAGCGCACCGAGTGCATCCCCCGTCACGTTCTGCGCCGTCCACAGGCCGTTAATCCTGCCGAGGAAATCATCCGGCGTGAGATTTTGGATCAGGGCATATTGCAGTAACGCATTGATGGCGCTGAGATAACCGAAGATAACCAAAAAGGCTAATCCGAGGCCGAACCACGGCATCAGGCTGAACAGGCCGACGGCGACGAATGCGCCGATGGCGGTCATCAGCAGCAGCCAGCCAGGCCGGGCGACATTCGCCACCCGTCCGCTGGTCAGCGCACCGACTGCCGCCCCGAGCGGTACGGCGGCGTACATCAGCCCAAGCTCTGAGGCACTGACCTGCCACATTCCGGACAGCGCCGGATACAGCACCCTCACCGCACTTGCCATCGTCAGCAGCGCACCGACCAGCGCCACCATACCGATCACCCGGTTTTGCAGCAGGAAAGCGAAACCGGAAATCAGCGCCCGCAGCGGATGTTCACGCTTTTGCACCGGCGGCGCCAGCTGCGGTAAACGCAGCAGCGGAATAAGTGTCAGACCGGTTCCGAGCGCGGCCAGACCATAGTTCCACGCCACACCTCCGCTGGCGATCACCAGCCCGCCGATAGCCGGTGAAAGGATCGAGCCGAAGCGAACGGTGAGCATACTGATCGCCCCGGCCTGCAGCAGATTTTCCCTTCCGACAATCGCGGGCGTCGCCGCCAGCAGCGCCGTGACGCCAACGGCACCGAAGAAACCGTCCCACACCGCCAGCAGGTAGATAAGCGTCAGCGAAGGAACCGGCAGCGCCGCGTTGATGCACAACCCGACAAATCCCAGCCCGCAAGTGCTGCGCGCAAACAGGATCAGGCGGCGCCGCTCGTAACGGTCAGCCATCACACCGCCCATCAGCAAGCCGATAAACATGCCGCTTCCGGCCAGCGTGACAGACAGCCCGACCAGCAAGGTCGAACCGGTCATGGACTGAATCTGCACCGGCACGGCGATGCTGAGCAGGCCGAGTGCCAGAATAGAAATAAAGCGCGCGCAGAAGACGGCGCGAAATGTGGCGTGCGTTTTCAGCAGGGAAAAATCGAGTAAAATCGAGGGCTTGTTCATTATCAATGCGTCACATAGGGGTAAAAGGCACAGTCAATGTAGTGCTATTGCGGGATAACTCATGCTACCATACCCAAACGCAATAGATAATGATAATAAATATCATTAAGATTAACTTTGGTGCTTTTACTCATCATGTCACGGTCTCTTACTGAACCCTCGGCCCCCTATTCCTCCCCGGAAAACTCACGGCAACCGGTGCGCTCGCAGGCATTACTGCGTCGGATGCTTTTCATGCTGCTGGCAATTGTCCTGCTTGCCATCGTGATTTTATTAAGTCTGCTGATTGGCGCGAAATCTGTTCCGCTGCATACGGTGATCGCAGCATTACAGGGCCAATGTGCCCTGCTGCCCGACTGCGTGATCATCCGCGATGCGCGCCTGCCCCGCACGCTGGCCGGTTTGCTGGCGGGCGTGGCACTCGGTCTTTCCGGCGCGCTGATGCAAATTCTGACCCGCAATCCGCTGGCCGATCCCGGCATTCTGGGCGTCAATGCCGGTGCAGGTTTTGCCGTGGTGGTGGGTATGACCTTTTTTGGCGCGACCGACGTCAGCCAGTATTTGTGGTTTGCGTTTGCCGGTGCGCTGGCAGCGACGCTGATAGTAGCGCTGATCGGTGCGGTGGGCGGCGGAAAAGTCAGCCCGATCCGCCTGACGCTGGCCGGCGTGGCACTCGGCGCAGTGCTGGAAGGTTTTTCGTCCGGCCTTTCTTTGCTTAATCCGCTGGTGTTTGATCAGTTGCGTTTCTGGCAGGCCGGTTCGCTGGATATTCGCAGTATGGCGGTGATCCGTGTCGTGACGCTGCCTGTCGTTAGCGGTGCTGTTCTCGCTTTACTGATGACCCGCGCGCTCAATAACCTGAGCATGGGCAGCGATCTCGCCACCGCACTCGGCACCCGCATTGTGCCCACCCAGCTTTGCGGTCTGCTGGCCGTGACCTTGTTGTGCGGCAGCGCCACGGCGGCGGTTGGGCCGATTGCCTTTGTCGGACTGATTATGCCGCACATCGCCCGACATCTGGCCGGAACGGATCCGCGCTGGATATTGCCGTGGACGCTGGTGCTGACGCCTGTTTTGCTGCTGACGGCGGACATCGCGGGGAGGCTGCTGGTGCCGGGTGAACTGCGTGTTTCCATCGTGACGGCATTTATCGGCGCACCGGTGCTGATTCTTCTGGTGCGAAACCGCCACCTGATGAAGCGAAACTGAAGATGACGACAATCACCGCTGTTATGATCCGTTCACGCGATTTAGTGTTCTTTTCGCGACAAATGCTGACTGTCATTTTGCTGATCCTCCTGTGTGCCGCACTGGCCGTTTACGGTCTGGGCAGCGGTACCCTGTCGCTCACGCCTTTACAGGTGATCGACGCCCTGCGCGGAGAAGGGCCACATAACCTGACGGTGATCGTCACCCAGTGGCGGCTGCCGCGTGTGGTGATGGCGCTGATTTTAGGCGCAGCGCTGGCGGCCAGCGGCGCGATTTTCCAGTCGCTGATGCGCAATCCACTCGGCAGCCCTGATGTTATTGGCTTCAATACCGGTGCCTACAGCGGCGTACTGGTCGCGATCGTGCTGTTTAACAGCGCGATTGCGGGTATTACCGTTGGGGCGATGGCGGGCGGATTGCTGACGGCGCTGGTGGTTTATCTGCTGGCGTGGCGCAATGGCGTTGAAACCTTCCGCCTGATTATTGTCGGTATTGCCGTACGCGCACTGCTGGTCGCGGGCAATACCTGGCTGGTGATTTCGGCCTCTCTGGAATCGGCGCTGACCGCCGGATTATGGAGCGCAGGATCGCTAAACGGCATCACCTGGGCCAAAAGTCTGCCCGTATTGGGCCTGATTATTCTGGCGTGGGCGCTGGCGGCGCTGCTTTCACGACGAATGCATTTGCTGGAAATGGGCGACGATATGGCGCGAGCGCTCGGCGTGCCGGTAGAGCGCACGCGGCTGTGGCTCATGCTGGCGGGTGTCGGACTGACGGCCGCCGCTACCGCCGTCGCCGGTCCCATTTCCTTTATCGCACTGGTGGCCCCGCAGATTGCCCGCCGGTTGTGTCCCAATCAGTCACAGCCGCTGCTGATTGCGGGGCTGACCGGCGCATTGCTGTTGCTGGCGGCCGACGTCGCCACCCAGCGACTTTTCCTTCCTTATCAGTTGCCGGTCGGGGTATTGACCGTGAGCCTCGGCGGTATTTACCTGATTGGCTTATTAATTCGTGAGTCGCGCAAAAAATGATGAACACAGACCGCCCGAACGCCCCGTTGCAGGGTGAAAACCTGACCCTGAGCTATGACAAGAAAGTGGTGATCAGGGAACTGAATATCGTTATTCCACACGGCGAACTGACGGTGATTATTGGCCCGAACGCCTGCGGGAAATCTACGCTGCTGCGCACGCTAAGCCGCCTGACTACGCCACAAACCGGCAGCGTGCTGCTGAACGGACGGCAGATCAGCGACTACGCCACTAAAGAAGTGGCTCGTGAGCTCGGTCTGCTGCCGCAAAGTTCGCTCGCGCCTGGTGATATTCTGGTGGAGGATTTAGTGGGCCGTGGTCGTTATCCGCATCAGCGCCTGTTCAGCCGTTGGAGTGACGCCGACCGGCTGGCGGTGAGCGAGGCGATGCAGGCGACCGGCATCAGTGAACTGGCCGACCGCCCGGTGGATACCCTTTCCGGCGGGCAGCGTCAGCGGGTGTGGATTGCTATGGTACTGGCGCAACAAACGCCGTTATTGCTGCTCGATGAACCGACCACCTGGCTGGATATCACGCATCAGATTGATTTGCTGGAATTAATGCAAGATCTCAACCGCAAACTTGGCCGCACGCTGGTAGTCGTTCTGCACGATCTTAATCACGCCTGCCGTTATGCCACGCATCTGATTGCTATGCGCGACGGCAAAATTGTCGCCGAAGGTGCGCCATCAGAGATTGTCACCACTGCGCTGATTGAAGAGGTCTTTGGCCTGCGCTGCATGATAATCGACGATCCGGTTTCGCATACGCCGCTGGTGGTGCCGCTGGGAAGAGCGTCTTCGCCAGCGGCCTGAAACACTATCCCGCTAAGGTTCTTAAGAGGCGGTTGAGCAAAGGTCCCAGCGTTTTGAATGACGCCGGAGAAACGATGTCAACGTGCGCGCAATCGAGCGCGTGAACCTGTAGTTCATCGACATAGTGCGCCCACGTATTCTGCACATCCATCCCCTGCGGCAGCGTCTGACCGGCGACAAACAGCGTGGCCTGACCGTGAAATCGCGCCGTTTTAGTGGCAGACAGCAGCCGCACCGAGTCCGCGTAGTTAGCTTCGATATGGTCAAACATGGTTTGCCGGGCTGCGATTTGTTCACCGTTGAGCGTCTGTTCAGACGCAGCGCGAAACTGAAGGCGTTCACGCTGAATTTCCTGCAAGACGTCGTCGTCAGGCTTCGTATCCCAGCTTTGCGTCTCCGGCGGATAAGTATCCAGCAGTCCGAGAAAGGCCACTTCTTCCCCCCGATCCTGCAGGCGCGCCGCAATGCCCTGCGCCAGCGTGCCGCCGAGCGAATAGCCGATAAAATGATAAGGGCCGTGCGGTTGCACCGAGAGCACGGTTTGCAGGTGCGCATCGCATACCTGCTCCATATTCTGACAGACCGCCAGCGGCCCCTCCGGATGTGGCGACTGAATACCCACTACCGACCAGTGTTCGTCGAGATAGCGTGGCAGCACGCTGAATTGCCATGCAAAGCCTGAGGCCGGGTGCAGGCAGAACAGCGTCGGCCCCTGGCCAGTGCGCAGCGGTAACAGGGCATCAAAGCCGCTGCGATCCGCTTCTTCCTGCGAACGCTCTTCGGCCAGAAGGTCCGCCAGTTTCTCCACGCTCGAAGCCACCATCACCTGCCCGACTGAGACCGGTTTACCCAGTTCGCGGCGCAGGTCGGCGGCAAGTCGCATCGCCAGCAACGAATGCCCGCCGAGCGCGAAAAAGTCGTCGTCGGCAAAGACCTGTTCGCATTGCAACAAACGCCCGAACAGTGCGGCAATGTCACTTTCCAGCCCCGGCAGCGGTTCGCGCCCCTGCACCGTCGCCGCGCTTTGCGGTTGCGGTAAGGCTTTTCTGTCGAGCTTACCGTTGGCGCTGAGCGGCAACGCCTCCAGCGTCATCAGTACCACCGGCACCATATGTGCCGGAAGGCGTTCCGCCAGCACCGCACGCAGACTTTCGCCATCCAGCGCGACTCCCGGCTGAGCGACCAGATAGCCGACCAACTGGCGTGCGTCGCCGCCAGTGGCATCACTTTGGACCGCGCCCAACGTCATGGCATTGGTCACCGCCTGCTGTACGCCGGGCAGGGAAAGCAGCGCATGATCAATTTCGCTGAGTTCGATGCGCTGACCGCGGATTTTCAGCTGATCGTCGCTGCGCCCGAGGTATTCCACTGTGCCGTCAGGCAGCCAGCGCGCCACATCACCGGTGCGGTACATGCGCCCGCCATGCCCAAACGGATCCGCCACAAAACGGCTGGCGGTCAGGTCTGGCCTGCCAAGATAACCGTGCGCCAGCTGATCGCCGGTCAGATAGAGATCGCCCGCCACGCCCGGTGGCACCGGCTGAAGCCGGGCATCGAGAATGCGCAATCCGGTGTTCCATACCGGCAGGCCGATAGGTACATTCGCTCCTTTTACTGCCGCCAGCGCATCGCCCCATGCCGGATGCCAGCTGACGTCCACCGCCGCTTCCGTCGGTCCGTAGAGATTGTGCAACGGCACGCCGGTTTTGCGCTGCCACAGACGGCAAAGTTCAGCGGGCAGCGCTTCACCACTGCAAAATACCTGCCTGAGAGACGCGCATTGAGCGACGGCCTGCGGCGTGTCCAGCGCGCTGACGAACGCCGCCAGCATGGACGGCACAAAGTGCAGCGTGGTCACCTGATGCTGTTCAATCAGGCTCAGTAATTGTTGCGGATCCCGGTGCGCGTCCGGTGGCGCCATCTCTAAACGCGCGCCTGCCATCAGCGGCCAGAAGAATTCCCAGACCGAGACATCAAAACTGCAGGGTGTTTTCTGCAACACGACATCCTGACTGCCGATCGGATAGTGATCCTGCATCCACAGCAGCCGGTTGACGATGGCCTGATGCCCGACCACCACGCCTTTCGGGCGGCCGGTCGAACCGGAAGTGAAGATCAGATAAGCGTCGTGTTCAGGCGTCGGGGCGTTCACCGCTAAGACCGACGGCGCGAGTTCAAGCGGCCTTTCCACCAGCAACACCCGCCCCTGACCACTAAAGCGGGCAAGCTGGTCAGGGTGCGTCACGATAAGACGCGGACTGGCATCCTCCAGCATCATCCGCAGACGCTCATCGGGATAACCGGTATCAAGCGGCAGGTAGGCTGCGCCGACCTCGACAATCGCCATCAGCGTCAGTGAAAGAAACACCGAGCGCGGCAGCGCGACGGCGACAATATCGCCACGCTGCACGCCCTGATGAATCAGCTGCTGCGCCAGCGCCGCGACCTGCTGGCGGGTTTGCGTATAGCTGAACTGATGGTGCTGATCCGCCAGCGCAGGCGCGTGCGGCGTTCGTTCCGCCTGCTGCGCCAGTTGCTGACTCAGGGTACTTTTTACGACGTCGCGTCCGGTGGCGTTGACCCTTTCGAGCAACTTGTGGTCCGCATCACTGAGCAAATCCGCTGCGCCGACCTTCAGCGTGGCGTCCTGTGCAAACTGCCTCAGCAACAAGGGCAGACGCTGCAAATGAGCGTGCAATTCGTCGCGGTCATAGCGTTCGGCATTGGCCAAAAGATCGACCGTCAACGCCCCGTCTTCCGCGATATGCAGTGAAATCTCCAGATCGCGCACAGGCCCGGAAACCAGGTCATGCGTGATGCCCGTTACACCTTTAAAATCAAGGTGATAATCGAACATTTTGAAGTTGAATACGGTGCCGTAAAGCGGCTGCACATCTCCGGCCAGACCGAGATCTCGCGAGATTTGCTCGGCATCGTAGCGCTGATGGCGGCGGACAGTTTTCAGCTCATGGCGCAGGCTGACGGCAAGTTCCGTCAGGGTGATATCGGGATTGACGCGCATAGCCACCGGCAAAACGTTGATCACCGGCCCGGTTGCGCACAATGCCGCCGAGCCCATACGGCGCATAAAGATAAAACCGCTGCAAAAAGCCGTCTGACCACTGAGACGTGATACCCAAAGCGCTAACAGGGCGATGGCGATATCGCTGGCCGTCAGTTGCTGTGCCGTCTCCATCCCGACCAGCGCAGCGATCTGCGCGGCCTCGCATTGACATGACAGCCGGTGCAGACGCACGGAAGGCACCTGCCCGGCGAGAGGCTGCGGGCAGACGGTTGCAGGCGCGGGCAGCGTTTTGGCTTTTTCGCGCCAGAATGCGGCGTCACGTGTAAACGCCGGACTTTGCTGATAGTGCGCATACTCCTCAACCACGTCGCGAAAGGGTGCAAACGGCGAAATGACCGGTGTCAGCCCCTGTGATATCGCGGTGTAAAGTTGGGCAATACGACGGGCGATAGCGGTAAAGCTGAAACCATCGACCTGAATATGATGATAACGCTGATACCAGAACCAGCGCGCGTTATTGATCCGCATAAGCACATGCCGGTGCAGCATTTTACCGCTGAGAATGCGCCGTTCTTGCGCCAGATCCTGACGTATTAAGTTCAACGCGGCCTGTTCAGGATCCGCGGACTGACGCAGGTCGATGCACTCCGGGGCAAAAGCCGGTGACGGCGCGCACGGTGTTTGCAACGCAATGCCGTCGCGCTCTTCAAAGCGCATCGTGAGGGTATCGGCTTCGTTCAGCCCCTGAATAATCGCCTGCAACATCGCATCAGCGTCAAGCGCGCCATCAATTTCAATATAATGCGCGACAGTGTAAGCGTTACCGTGCGGCGAAAGCTGATCCGCCATCCAGATGCCGGGTTGCGCCGCCACCAGCGGCATCGCGCAGTCAGTCTGACTGGCTACGGGTAATACAGACGTGTCAGACACCGGCAGCCTCCTGTTTTGCAACGGTCAAATCATGCAGACGCAGCGAGTGCGGACGCATATCGCGCCAGTGTTTTTCCAGCCATTCAGCAGAGTGCGTTCTGACTGAGGGACCGAAGGCTATGCGCCAGCCGTCAGGCACCGCGAGCGCTTCCGGCCACAGGCTGTACTGTTGTTCATCATTGATCAGCACGCAGCAGACCGCCTTGTCGTCATCAAACGGATTACAATTTTCCAAAGCATTCTCCTTGCGGTTCATGCGCGGGTTGAGTCGCGACAAAATGTGGCGACCACAACATCGCCAGGCCGTCCATCAGTCCCCCGCGCCAGCACAGCGCATCATGCCCGCCCGCCACGGCGCGGTAATGCACCTGATGCGAAGACGTGTGGAGCAAGGTCACCAGTTGCTGATTCATCCGGTGGATCAACGGCTCGTGCACGCCCGCTTCCAGAAAGATTTTCAGCGGCGCGCCCTTTCCGATGCCCTCTTCTATCTGACGCAAAAGCCAGCCCGACGCCTCGCCAGACTGACCCCGCTGCGGCCACCAGAATGAGCCGGACTGACTCAGCGCACAGCCAAACGTCTGCGGCCAGTGCAGGCAGGCGTAAAGGGAAGAAAGGCCACCAAAACTTTGACCAGCGATGACGGTGGTTTCCGGCGAATCATGAAAAGGTGCCCACGCGCGCAGTTGCGGGAGCAACTCTTCCTGCACTGCCAGCCAGAAATCGGCATTGCAGGTCAGCTCGCGGCTGCGATGTTCGGTGTCGATCACCTCAATCAGCAGATAGACCGCTTCCGGCAGCGCGCCCTGCTCCGTCAGCTGATGCAGCGGTTCCCAGACCGGCATCTGCTGGGACCAAAACTGGCCGTCGAGCAGGATAGCCAGCGGACGCGACGCCGGATCGTTTTCACCGGTGGTGTAAACCCAGACGGTGCGGCTGTTGCCAAGGCGCGGGCTATGCCACTGGTGTTTTTGTAAGACGGTGGGCGGCGCAGGCGTGCACAGGCCGCAACCGGTGGCGAAGTTGTCGAAATCACGCCAGGCAGGTTGCGGCGGTGCATCCGGCATATGCAGCCCGGACACGGGGTGTCCCCGGCCACCGGACCAGCTGCGGCGGGCATTGAGAGGATCGGAAGTGGCGGTTTTAAAGCGGTCACGCCACCAGTGGCGCAGTGCCATCATATTGGCGCGGGGATCGTCATCCTGCGGGGAAAAAGACCGGCTTTCGGTGGAAGGCATAAAGCTGTAGCTTCCGCGCCAGCCCGCTTCCATTTCTGTTTGCCAGAACCAGACATCGGTGCCACTCAGACGTTGCAAACTGCGCGGAGGGTTGGGCTGATGATGATCCGTTTTGCCGGTAATATTGATCCACACGCGCTGATACGCCGAGGAAAACTCACTGCCCTGCGGGTCGCGCCAGAAGAAAGTCACCTTCCAGTTTCCCCGTCCGGTGGATTCAATCCAGGGCGTTCCGCGTCGGGCAATATCCAGCCACCAGCGGTCACTTCCCGCATGCTGACTTGCCAGAAGTGTGCCACTTTCAGACTCTGGTTCCATTTTAAACGTCCCTAATACCGTTGTGGTTGTTTTGTTTAACATACCAATAACTTAATAATTTATAACGAGTTACATCATCAAGAAATTTGTCAGGATTGAGTCAAACGATAAAGGGAATGGTATTGATAATTGTTTGCATTTGCAATAGTGTGTGTCAGCCCATCAGGGTTGGGCAGTTTTGACGACACACACGACAACCGATCCCACCACTGGTTTTTACCTCTTTACATGCAGCCTGTGCAGCCAGCGGTTAACGGATATACCGGACCAGGAACGCAAATGAACAACAAATTGTCACACTACTCTTTAGCGACACTTTTAGGATTAGGCCTCGGCGCCACCACTTTTTCGACCTCTGTAAGCGCCGCGACGGCGCCTGCCCCCACTGCTGAAAATACGTCGGAAACAGCTGACAGCAGTGAAACCACAGATGCCCGTGGCGACACCATTATGGTCACCGCCGCCCAGCAGAATTTACAGGCACCGGGCGTCTCGACCATCACCGCAGATGAGATAAAAAAACGTCCTCCGGCGCGCGATATCAATGAACTTATCCGCACCATGCCCGGCGTCAACCTGACCGGTAATTCCACCAGCGGCCAGCGCGGCAATAATCGTCAGATTGATATTCGCGGGATGGGTCCGGAAAATACCCTGACGCTGATCGACGGTTTGCCGGTCACCAGCAGAAACTCAGTCAGACAAGGCTGGCGCGGCGAGCGTGACACCCGTGGCGACACCGCCTGGGTTCCGCCGGAAATGATTGAACGTATCGAAGTGATCCGTGGCCCGGCGGCGGCCCGTTACGGCAACGGTGCGGCAGGCGGCGTGGTGAATATCATCACTAAACGCGATACCAAAGAGCTGCACGGTTCATGGAATACCTACATGAATATGCCGCAGCACGATGACGAGGGTTCGACCAAACGTACCGATTTCAGCCTTTCCGGCCCGCTCGGCGATCAGTTCAGCTTCCGCCTGTTTGGTGGCTACAGTAAAACGCAGGCTGATGCTCAGGACATCAATCAGGGGCACCAGTCACTGCGCACCGGCACCTACGCCGATACCCTGCCAGCGGGACGTGAAGGGGTCATCGATAAAAATATCAATGGCCTGCTGCGCTGGGATTTCGCGAGAATGCAGTCACTGGAATTTGAAGCGTCAAGTGGCCGTCAGGGCAACCTTTATGCCGGTGATACGCAAAATACCAACACCAGCGATCTGGTGAAAAGCATGTACGGTGAAGAGACTAACCGGATTTATCGTCAGTCCTATGCCGTCACTTATCGCGGCGGCTGGGACAACGGGGTGACCACCACTAACTACGTTCAGTACGAAAAAACCAAAAACTCGCGCATGAACGAAGGTCTGGCTGGCGGCACCGAAGGTATTTTTGCCAATGACGGATTCAGCACCACCAATCTGACAGATGTGCTACTGCACAGTGAAGTCAGCGTGCCTTTCGATTTCATGATCCCGCAGACCGCGACACTGGGTACGGAGTGGAATCAGCAAAAAATGAAAGATCCCTCCTCTAATACCCAGGCGATGCTCGGTGGAACTATTGATGGCGTAGACAGTGCCAACCGCAGCCCGTACTCCTCGGCAGAGATTTTCTCGTTATTTGCTGAAAACAACATGGAGCTGACGGACAGCACCATGCTGACGCCAGGCCTGCGCTTTGATCATCACTCGATCGTCGGTAACAACTGGAGCCCGTCCCTGAATCTCTCTCAGGAACTGGGTGGCGACTTCACGCTGAAAATGGGGATCGCCCGCGCCTATAAAGCGCCAAGTCTCTACCAGACCAACCCGAACTATGTGCTGTACAGCAAAGGTCAGGGCTGCGCTGCCAGCGCCGGGGGCTGCTACCTGCTGGGTAATGACGATCTGAAAGCTGAAACCAGCATCAATAAAGAGATCGGGCTGGAATTCCACCGCAACGGTTATCAGGCCGGTGTGACCTACTTCCGCAATGATTATCGCGACAAGATCGAAGCGGGATATCTGCCGAGCGGCACCTCAACCAATGGTAAAACCGACGTATATCGCTGGGAAAATGTGCCTAAAGCGGTAGTTCAGGGGCTGGAAGGAACGCTGAATATTCCGGTGACAGAGACCGTCACGTGGAATAACAATGGCACCTACATGATTGAGAGCAAAAACAAAGAGACCGGCGATTATCTGTCGATCATTCCTGAGTTCACGATCAACTCCACGCTGAGCTGGCAGACAACGGAAGACCTCTCACTGCAATCCACCATGACCTGGTATGGCCGTCAGAAGCCGAAGAAATACAACTACAAAGGTGAAGCAATCAGCGGCAGCGAAAAACAGGAAGTCAGCCCTTACGCGGTGTTTGGCCTGAGCGGGACTTATACGGTGAACAAGTATGTCAGCGTCACCACCGGGATCGACAACCTGTTCGATAAACGTCAGTTCCGTCAGGGCAATGCCCAGACCGTCGGCAATGCCACCACCAACGCCTATATGTACGGTGCAGGAGCAGCCACTTACAACGAACCAGGCCGTACTTACTACATGAGCCTCAATACTCACTTCTGATCTGACGTGAGCCAAAAAAATGCCGCGTCGGAGTTATCCGCGCGGCATTTTTTATTTAACCGGTAAAGTGAATGCGCAGAACGTCATCCGGTTCGCTGGCCTCTTTCTGTTTCGAGGAAGCCTGCTTTATGCTCACAAACAGCGTCTGACCATCTTCGGACAGCGCCAGACTGTTAGGGTGCACCGGCGTGTCGATGGTGTGCAGCACCTTGTAGGTTTTGGCGTCGATCACGCTGACTTTTCCTGCCTCGCGGTGGGTGACGTAAATTTCGTTACGAACCGGATTGAAAAGAACCGCCAGTGAGACAGGCACATCGATTTTATGCAGCACTTTGCCATTTTCTGTGTCCACCACCAGCAGTTGCGGTGATTTAGAGTCCGTGACAAAGGCGCGGTGCGTAGCCGGGTCCAGCGCGATATTCAGGTAAAAGTGTTCAGCATCCGCATCCAGTTGTACGCGCGAAATCACCGTTTGGGTTTTGGTATCGATGGTGATGAATTCGTTGTCCGCGTTAGTGACATACAGACGCGACGCGGCGCTGTCGAGCGCCAGACCGGTGGCGTATTTCCCCAGCCCTTCAATGGTTTTGCGCAGTTGCAGCGTACCGCCGTCAATTACCCATACCACGCTTTGATTGCCCAGCCCGCCCATATATACCGTGTCGGTGCTCTCATCGACGACCAGTTCGCGAGGCGCCAGCGGACGCTCGGTTTCGGTGCGCGGACGTTTATCCAGTACTAACGACCCTTTTACTTCCCCGCTTTTTGCATCCACGGCAGTGATGGCACTGTTAACCGTATTGCCGAGGAACAGGGTATCCGTCTTCTTGTTCATCGCCAGACCAAAAGGTTTCAGCTCATTGGGAATAGTTTGGGTGATGCTGAGGGTCGTCGGATCAATGCGGTATAACGCACCACCTTTATCGAGTTTCCGGCTGCCCGATGTCGCCAGATACAGCGCCTGCGGTGAGCGATAAACCAGCTCATAAGCGCCTTTGCTGACCGGTTTGCGATCGACGGTAAAAGTACTTTCGGCCAGTGCGGTGCCGGAGGTGATCAGTGAAATTAACAATGCCAGCGGCAGGATGCGTTTCTTCATTAAGGGACAGGTGAAGCGTGCCATAAATCCTCTCAGACAAGATGATAAAACAACAGCGGCGGGCGCTTTCATACATCCTTTTAAACCACCCGCGCCGGAAAATTATTATCACAAATGATAATGCTTATCATTCTAATTGAATCTGTCATAAAAGACCATGCTGAGTGAGCACGTCATCGATTAAAAACGCACACAGGTCAGAGGGTTATGGATGTGATGGCATAACGTTTTGGGCAAGGTTTAGAACGCAGGAATGGCAGTGTGTCCGCGATCAGGTTGATATCACTTCTGATTAAATGCTCTGGTTCTCCCCTTTCGTGCGCATTTCAAAAACACCTGACCTGTAACCATCTGCAAATATCTTCATTAAAAAGTGCGTTAATTATGGCGGAAGTTTTCTTAACAACTAATTAGCAATTAAAGCTAAAGGTTGAAACACAAAAAGGTATCTATTGGGATCGTGCCTGACGAATATTTCAGCCTGGTTATTCATCCTGGTTGATTAAAGGCACTCGCGGAAGAACCGATGTAGAACTTGACCTGATGAGGGGTAAATCCATGAAAAACTTAGTGAACGATATCATATCCATATTCTACCCTAAGACGGTTACGCCTGTTTTAGTTCGTACAGGATTATCGCATCGTGAAATCGCCTCCCTGCAAGCCGTCGGTGTGACCACGGTTTCCTGGGCCACCTCCATGGAGGAACTCAATAACGCATTTGTTAAAAAAGCGTTAGACGCAGGGGCTGCCGGCTATCACATCACCAATGTGGAATCACACAAGCCGGGCAAAGAAGATCAACACGTGATGGCCGCCACCGCGACCTTCTACCATATCAATCATAAAGCGGCTTATGACTGATGTTTCAGGTTAGCCGTTACGAAATAAAAGAAACCACTCTCACTTTTCAATGGGAGTGGTTTCTTTAAATGTAATCTCATGCAACGCATAAACTTTCTCTGGAAAGCAAACCTCAATTCCGCATGTAGCCTGTTGGTTTACCTCTCTATATTACGCTATAGTGCGCCCGCAGCGGCAAAATCCGCAGCCGGGTTTCGCAGCCTGAATACTAAACCAGAAACACATATGTGATAATTATGTGTTGAGCTTCCTTGTACCTGTTAAACACAGATCTCGTGTTTACATTTTCAATGGTGGCTCAGGCAGGGCAACCTTCGGGTTGGCCGGGTTTCTGGTTTGTACCGGTACTGCGAACCTTGTCTGAGCTACCACCAATATTGAGTTTCGCAGCTCTTGTGGTAGTTAAATTAACAAACCAGAGAGTAAAACGATGAAACTATCACATAGCCCAACTTTTCTGCCCTTCTGCATTTCTGTTCCTGCTTATTTAAAAACAGGAGTACGTGATTATGAATAATCACGACTGGCATCAGGCCGATATCATTGCCGCATTACGCAAGAAAGGTACAACGCTCGCCGCCGTTTCCCGCGCTGCCGGTCTGGGCTCCTCGACGCTGTCAAATGCGCTCGCAAGACCCTGGCCAAAAGGTGAAATCATCATTGCTCAGGCGCTGGGCATCCACCCCAGCATCATCTGGCCGAGCCGGTATTACGATCCTCAGACTTTCGAACTGATGCAACGGCATCCGCGTGCGGCGAACAGAGTTTAAGTCGAATCAGGCATAAAAAAACCCACCCCCACCTTTCGGCGGGAGTGGGTTTTCATCAATCAGCTACCTGAAATTCAGATTACATCTGAACCAGATTTTTGATTTTCACGTCAGGATTGGTATCAGCGGCATAATCGACGCCGTCCAGACCAAAACCGAACAGACGCATGAATTCGCTTTTGTAACCGACGAAATCTGTCAGTTCGGCCAGCGTTTCATTGGTGACGGTATCCCACAGTTTACCGACTTCGCCCTGTACTTCTGGCGTGATTTCTTTCAGGTCAGCGCGCAGGCGGCCTTCTTTATCCAGCAACGGAGAAGTGCCGTACAGGCTGTCTTTGTACAGACCGTAAACCTGTTCGATACAACCTTCGTGCGTGCCGTTCTCTTTCATCACTTTGAACAGCAGGGAAAGGTACAGCGGCATCACAGGGATAGCGGAGCTCGCCTGAGTCACAACGGCTTTCAGCACGGAAACGCGCGCGTCGCCGCCCTTCTCGGCCAGAGAGCTGCGGATATCCAGAACGCGTTTGTCCAGATCCTTTTTCGCTTCGCCGATAGAACCGTTCCAGTAGATGTCCTGGGTGATTTCTTCGCCCAGATAGGTGAACGCAGTGGTTTTTGCGCCATCAGCCAGCACACCGGCGGCTTTCAGGTCTTCGATCCACATCTGCCAGTCTTCGCCACCCATGACCGCGACGGTACCCGCGATTTCTTCAGGAGAAGCCGGTTCCAGCGTGGTTTCGTTGATGGTTTCTTTATCGGTGTTCAGGCCGCGAATGGTGACCTGTTTGCCGATTGGTTTCAGCGTGGAGTTGAACACTTCGCCGGTTTTCGGATGAGTACGGCGCGGCGCAGCCAGGCTGTAAACCACCAGATCAACCTGACCCAGATCCTGTTTAATCAGCTCGATGGTTTTTTGCTTCACTTCATCAGAGAACGCGTCGCCGTTGATGCTTTTTGCATACAGGCCTTTCTCTTCAGCGAATTCTTCGAAAGCGGCAGAGTTGTACCAGCCAGCCGTCGCGGTTTTGGATTCGTCGCCTGCACGCTCGAAGAAAATGCCCAGCGTGGCAGCGTCGGAGCCGAAAGCAGCGGAGATACGTGCAGCAAGGCCGTAGCCGGTAGAGGAGCCGATCACCAGGACTTTCTTCGGACCGCCGTCAATTTTGCCCTGACGGGTCACGTAATCGATCTGCTCTTTAACGTTTGCCTTACAACCTTCAGGATGGGCAGTAACACAGATAAAGCCACGGATGCGTGGTTTGATAATCATATAGACCTCATTGCAACTGTCTCAGTAAATTGGCCGATAGAATATAGGTTTGCGCCGTTTCAGGCAAAACCTGACGCTCTGTCGCCCTGTAAAAAGGCTTCTCTGCAGCGAAAACAGACTACTTTTGGGCAGAAAGACTAAAAAGTGAGCCAGAAGTGTAACTCAGTTTCGGCGGGATTTTCATCTCAGGCTTCGCGCATTCCAAAAGTATGACGGCGACAAACCGGACACGCGTTTTCCTCCTCCGTCCAGGCGATATAGTCCCGGCGACATACCCCGCAACGGGCTTGCTCAATCCGTAAAATGCGGATTGTACTTTCCCTGTTTTCACGCACGGATAAAGCGCGGTCAAAGCACACCGCCTCGCAGTTACCACAACCGGTGCATTTGACCGGATCCAACGTCATGGATAGATCATCGAAACGGATGGCCTCTTCGGGGCAAATCCTTGCACAGGCACCGCAGAGCGTGCAGCGGCTTTGGTCGAGTTCAGGACTGTATTCACTAACCTGTGTAAGCCTGGATCGTCTGAAGCGACGTCCCGGTGTCACGCATCCGGTAAAGTCCCCTGCATTTTTAAGATGCAGCCAGTGACGGCGCGAACCGTTTAGCGTTTGTGGCGAAGGCGGAACAATATTCCACAGGGGTTCACCCATCTGTCTCAACCGGACATTCAGCGTCGCGACCGCCTGAAACCAAACAGAAGCGGTATCGGGTTCCATTTCAACCAGACGAATACCGTATTCACTGTGCCACATCAGTAATTCTTCCGTGCATGGCGCAACCGGACTGAACGGCGGCACCAGCCGGTTATCGCGATAATGCCTTTGCGCAGGCGCAATGCCCTCAACGGCATCGACCGGGCAGTTAAAAAGACAATATCCACAGCCGATACAGGCGTGCGGGTTTATCTCCATCTTCCCTTCTGCGGTTAACGTGAAAGCACCTGTCGGACAGACCTCTTCGCAGGCACTGCACCGGCTGTGTTTTACCGTGTTGCGCACGCAAGCCCGCCCGGCGCCGGTATAGCGCGGGCGGGTTTCAGTCGAAAATACCTTCATCAGTTAATGGTAAAGAAGCTAAAACGCAGCATAATTTCGGCCAGCAGCACCAAAATGCCACCTGTTGCCAGCAAACCCCGCCCGATACGGTGAGTTTGCAGGCTACAGGCCGTCACAGCAGTGCCGATCGTCAGAATCACCCACGCGATTAAGCGGAATGTGCCTGACTGCGTAAAGGCCACCAGTGGCTGATGAGGGAAAGTCACCGCATCTGTGCTTACGTTGTGCAGATAAGCCAGATACAACGGCTGTTCCAGCAGGCGCACCAGCGTGGCAGCAATCAGGATGCCACCGCAGACCACGGCTAAACGCCGGGCCAGTTGCCACGGCAGCCATGGGCATCGCGAAATCCGCCATACGGCGACAATCGCCCCAAGGCTGAGAACCGTTGTATAAAACATCACGTAAGTATTGAAGTGCATCCAGGTTGCGACGGACGAATGCACGTAAATTGCGCTCATACAAAACAGATCAATCACACCCAGTAGTGAGGCGATCACCATAAACGCGGTGACAATACGTTTCGACACCAACGCAATCAGCGTAGTCAGCCCCAGCATTCCCAGATAGAGACTGGCGAAGACAATTTCCCGGCTAAGCCAGGAGCTGCTGATATGGCTCAGCGCATGAAATGCATTTAGCGGATACCCCAGATGCGCTGTCGAGGTCATCAGCCCCAGCGCCCCGGCAATAAAAGCCAGCATCATGGCCGGTATCGCCACCCGCCATTTTTCCTGCACGTTCAGGTTATCTGCGCCATAAATCAGCGTAAACGTAGTGAAAATTGTGCTGCCCACGGAAAGCTGGATAAGCAACGTGAAGATGATCAGTGGCCATTCCTGCATGATTATTGACTCCCTTTTTCTGCACCCTGGTGCGGTTTAATGACAAGATTAGGGTGAGTCAGTGCAGAATCTGGCAGCCCCTGAAGATCACAAAGACTGCCGTATTTCGCCCGTAATTCATCGATCGGACCAAATTTGATCGCCCCCAACGGACAGGTCGCGACGCACACGGGTTGCTCACCGGCTGCCTGCAAATCAACACAGAAATCGCATTTCGACATCTGGCCGGTTTGCGCATTAAGCTGCGGGGCACCGTAAGGGCACGACCAGGCACAGTATCCACAACCCACACATTTATCGGTATTGACCCGCACAATGCCGTCACCGGGACGTTTATGCATCGCAGTAGTCGGGCAGTTTTTAGTGCAAATCGGATCCTTACAGTGGTTGCAGGAAAGCGATAACGTATAGGCATATACGTTGTTGGTCATGCCACCCTGCCCTGTCGGGATAAAACCGCCGCCTTTGATTTCATAAATCCGTCGGAAACGACGCCCGACTTCGAGGTTGTTTTTATCCTTACAGGCGACCTGACAGGCTTTGCAGCCGGAGCAACGTGAAGAGTCGATAAAGAAGCCGAGCTGACGGTCGCTGACCGGTGGGTAATCAATAAACTGGCTCATGCTTTAACAACCTCCACAAGCATGGTTTGATGGGAATTCCCTTTTGCCAGCGCGGTGATACGCGCGGAACTGAGTACGTTGGCGCAACCGCCGTGATCGACGCCGTTAGCATCTGGCTGCCACCAGGCACCGGCCTGCATAGCCACCACGCCGGGCATAATTCGCTGCGTGACTTCCGCCGGAATTTGCGTTACTCCGCGATCATTGTGAATACGCACGCTGTCGCCCTGCGCAATGCCGCGCTGCTGTGCATCAGCCGGGTTGATCCATAATTTTTGTACCTGAACTTCCTGCAACCACGGGTTGGCATATTGCGTAGAGTTCGCGCGGTTTTTGCCTTTCCAGGTAATCAGCTGCAACGGGAATTTTTTAGCGAGTGCATCTTCCGGCCCTTCATGAGCAGGCACGTAATGCGAGAGCGCCGGAATTTCCGGGTTGTGCATGTCATAAAGACGGCGGGAGAAAATCTCGATTTTCCCCGAAGGCGTCAGGAAAGGATGATTTTTGTGATCGCGGATATTGGCTTCAAACGCGATATAGGGTTCGCTTTTAAACAGATGACGGCGCGTCACCTGCAGTTGCTCAAAGGTCGGCAGTTTTTCATCTGGCATTGCCTGGCGGGTATTTTCCCAAATGTGGGCAATCCATTCTTTCTCTGTACGTCCCTGGCTGAATTCCTTTTCGACACCCAGCTTGGCTGCTACTTCGCGCAACCAGTCGTAATCCGACCGGCTTTCAAAGGGCGGCTCGATCAGTTTTTCGGATAACATCAGGTAATTGCCGGTGCCCCAGGTTTCGCCGATATTCCAGCGTTCCATAAAGCTGGTTTCAGGCAGCAGCAGATCGACATATTTCGCGCTTGGGGTGAGGTAAAGATCACTGGCAACAATGAATTCAATTTTGGATTCATCTTCCAGCACTTTGGTGGCCTGATGAATATCCGGATTCTGATTCGCCAGATAATTCCCCGCAAGCGAGAAAAGGATACGGATATTGCTGTCGAGTTTCTCCCCGCCGGTCAGTCCGACCTGCGGCGTCACCTGACTCGCATCATCCGCGGCCTGCACCCAGTTCATTACTGAGATTTTTTGTTTCACCGGATTATCCGGCATCTCCGGTCCCGTGGTGAATTTACGGTTACCGATACCGCCGTAGCCGCCCGCCCAGCCGCCTTTAATGCCCACATTGCCGGTAATGGTCGCCAGCAGCGTTGAACCGCGTGCGGTGCGTTCGCCACAGTTATGTCGTTGCGGTCCCCAGCCCTGGATCAGTGCCGCCGGTTTGGTCGTTGCGTAGTCACGAGCCAGCTGGCGAATGGTTTGCGCAGGAACATGAGTTATGACTTCCGCCCACTCTGGTGTTTTTTTGACGCCGTCTTTCGCGCCTGTCAGATACGCTACCAGCGATTCGTTCGCCGGCACCCCTTCGGGCATGGAACTTTCGTCAAACCCAAGCGTATAACGTTCGATAAAGGTTTTATCATGCAGATTTTCGGTGATGATGACGTACATCATCGCATCCATCAGCGCGTTATCGGTTGATGGACGCAACGGGATCCATTCATCAGCCAGAGACGACGCAGTGTCGGAATAGCGCGGATCCACCACAATGAAGCGGGTACCGTTTTGCTTCATCTGCTGGAAATAGTGATTGGTGTGACCAAAAATCGTTTCTGTCGGATTATGGCCCCACAGGATCACCAGTGGCGTGTCGACCAGCGTATCCAGTGAGTTACCGCTGGCAGCCGTGCCGTAAGTGTAAGGCGTTGCGGCGGCCGTGTTGCCCATACTCACGGAATGATAATAGCCGAGATGACCACCGGTCAGATTCAGCAAGCGGCGGGCCATGGTATCGCCGGAAAACGTGCCGCCGCTGACGGCCGTTCCCACATGCACATAACGCGATGACGGGCCATATTTTTGGGTAATGCGCTGGAGATTTTCGGCGATAAGCGTCGTGGCTTCATCCCAGCTGATCCGCACGAATTTACCCTCGCCGCGTTTACCCACGCGTTTCATCGGATACTTCAGACGATCCGGATGGTAAACAAATTTGCGGTAACTGCGGCCACGGACGCAGGCACGCATCACCGGCATTTGCGGATCAAGCTCGGCATCGGGCCGCGTCGTAATCTGAATGACTGCGCCATCCTGCACATGCGCACGGATATCGCATTTCCCGCCGCAGTCGAAAGTACTGCAAGTCGGGATGACATTTACCGGAAGCGGAGATACACCTGAAGGAGTAAGAGCAGATTTCTCTGCCGCATGCGCGAATTTAAATCCAACCAGTGGAAGCGCAGCCACCATACTACTCACTTTGACAAAATCACGCCGCGTGACGTGTGAAATGATGTCACTTTTATCTATATTTTTCATAACATTGACTCGGAAAAAAATAAATCATCCCACGCTTAACCCAAATTCTTCTTTGTGGGATATCAAGTCAATGCTCTTTATTACTCACTTTTGGGTAAATATAATTGTCTTGCCATCTTTTCTGCACAGGTAATATTTCAGGCAAATATTTATTTAATCTGATCAATAAATCTTATGAATATAAAGCCCCAAAAAAGTTAAGTCCTTCCCCGTAAAAAACGGTCAACCTTTGTCCGTTTCCCTTCATTTCACCGGTTTCCTGTCAAAATCCTGATTATGCGTTAAATTATTATGGTGTGATCTGCATCACACAATAACCATAATGAGAGTAATGTTTAGGGAGCATCTGTGACTGAGAAAATAAACAGCGGCGGTCGGAATGATGGGGCAAAAGCCTCGCAGCCCACTGAACCGCTGGTAAAAGTGATTGCCTTTATTGCCACTTTAGGGGGTTTGCTGTTTGGCTACGATACCGGCGTGATTGCCGGTGCTTTGCTGTTCATGAAGCACGACCTGCATCTGACATCGTTAACCACCGGGATGGTCACCAGTTTCCTGATCCTCGGTTCAGCAGTAGGCGCCATCTTTGCCGGGCGTTTCGCTGACCGCTTCGGGCGTAAAAAAATCATCCTCGCGATGGCGCTGATATTCATGGCGGGCTCACTGGGCTGCGCCATGGCGCCGAACGTTGAGCTGATGATCATGTTCCGCTTCATTCTGGGGCTGGCAGTGGGCGGCGCGGCGGCGATTGTGCCAATTTATATCGCCGAAATCGTGCCGTCTAACCGCCGGTGGCAATTTGTCACGTTACAGGAGCTGATGATCGTCTCTGGGCAGTTGATCGCATACACCAGTAACGCGGCGATAAACGAAGTCTGGGGCGGTGAAACCACATGGCGCTGGATGCTCGGCGTTGCCTGTGTTCCGGCGGTGATCCTGTGGGTCGGCATGCTGTTCCTGCCGGATACGCCGCGCTGGTACGCCATGCATGGGCGCTATCGTGAAGCACGCGATGTGCTGGAGCGTACGCGTAAATCGGGCCGCGTGGAGAAAGAGTTGGGCGAAATCCGCAAGTCGATGGATTCGAAAAGTGAGAAGCACAGCCGCCGCCAGAAAACGATTTCGGTATGGATGAAACGTCTGGTTGCGCTGGGCATTGGTATCGCCATGCTTCAGCAGCTGTCTGGCGTGAACACCATCATGTTCTATGCGCCAACGATGTTGCAGGCAACAGGTCTGAGCACCAACGCCGCCCTGCTCGCGACCATCGCCAACGGCGTGATTTCGGTGATCATGACATTTGTCGGCATTATGTTGCTTAGCCGTTTTGGTCGCCGTCCGCTGTTGCTGACCGGGCAAATCGGGTGTACCTGTACGCTGCTCGCTATCGGTCTGGTCACCTGGCTGATGCCGGAAACGGTAAACGGCCATCCTGACGTGGTGCGCAGTTATCTGGTGTTGGGCGGAATGCTGATCTTCCTGAGCTTCCAGCAGGGCGCGCTGTCGCCGGTCACCTGGTTGTTGCTGTCGGAGATGTTCCCGATGCGCATCCGCGGTATGGCGAACGGCATCTCTGTATTCGCCATGCAGATGACCAACTTCTCGATTGCCTTCATGTTCCCGATACTGCTGGAAACCTTCGGGCTGACGATGTCCTTCTTCACCTTCGCCGCCATCGGCGTCGGCGGCGGGATATTCGCCATCATTTTCGCCCCGGAAACCCAGGGCAAAACGCTGGAACAGATCGAAAAGCATTTTAAAAAGAATCTACAGGATGACCCTGCCCCGCAACAGTCGGGCAGTTAAGGGATTGGCAGCGCAAGGATGCGCTCTCTGCCGCCGCCGTGAAGCATTGTCTTACCCTCCGCTCACCGGCTGAATCACCGGATTGCCCAGACGGTCCTGCAACACCTCCACTTCGACGCCATAGGTTTGGGCGATAAGTTCTGCTGTGATGACCTCCCGCGGCGTGCCTGCTGCCTGAATTTTGCCCTGTGCGATCACCAGTAAGTTATCGGCATACTGAAAGGCCAGATTGAGGTCGTGCAGCACAATCACGGTGACCCAACCACGCGCGCGGGTTTCACGTCGTACCAGATTCAGCAATGAAATCTGATGCTTTAGATCCAGCGCGCTGACCGGTTCGTCCAGCAACATCACTTTCGGCTCGCGCATCATCACCTGTGCAAATAGCACCATCTGCCGCTGCCCGCCGCTCAGCGAAGCAATTTCACGGCCAGCCAGATGCGCGATACCCGCCTGCTCGAGCCGCTGCATCGCGGCATCCAGCGTGTCATCGTCAATGTGCAATGAAAGCTTACCGAGACGACCGAGCACCACCACTTCCAGCACCGTCAGATCGATATCGGCAGTGGTGTCCTGCGGCAGATAGGCAATTGTGTCGCGCCAGCCATGCAGCGATTTACCGCGCACTTTCCCCGGCAATAAGCGTTGATTGCCACACTGTATCTGCCCTTCTGCCAGCGTCAGTTCACCAAGCATCGCGTTCAGCAGCGTGGTTTTTCCCGTGCCGTTCGGGCCGATAATGACGTGAATTTTACCGGCATCCAGCTGCGTACTCACTCCGCCGAGAATGCTGCGCCCCTGCCGGTGAATACCGACGTTTTCAAGCTCAATCATAGAGTTCTCCTGCGCGGCGCAAAGATCAGCCAAAGCAGGAACGGCACGCCGACAATCGCCGTCACAATACCCACCGGGAATAACGCGCCGGGAACGATCGACTTCGACAACACCGACGCTGCCGAAAGCATCAGCGCGCCAGCCAGCACCGACATCGGCAAGGAGAAACGCTGATCTTCACCCACCACCATGCGGGCAATGTGCGGCGCGACCAGCCCGATAAAGCCGATGACACCGACGAAGCTGGTCGCCGTCGCCGTCATCACCGCCACGATAATCAGGATTTTCATCCGCAGCTGCCGGACGTTAACGCCAAGGCTCAGTGCCCGCATTTCCCCCATACGCAGCGCCGCCAGTTTCCACGAATCCGCCATCAGCATCAGGCAGCACACCAGCGTGACGACTGCGGTCAGCGCCAGCGTCGGCCACGTCGCTTTGGTCAGGCTGCCGAACAGCCAGAAAAGGATCTGCTGCGAGAGTTCTGGCGATGACAAAAACTGTATCAGCGACAGCAGCGACTGGAAAAGGAACAGCAGCGCAATGCCGCCAAGAATGATGGTCTCAGTTCTGACCGTGCGCATTGAGGCCAGCATGAAGAGAAACAGCGCGGCAATCATTGAAAAGATAAACGCGCCAATCGGCACGGAAATCATCGGGTGCAAACCGAATCCGCCAAATGCCAGGCTCAGCGCTGCACCGAAACCAGCTGCCGCTGCCATGCCGAGCGTATACGGGCTGGCCATCGGGTTGTTGAGCAATGTCTGCATCTGAGCGCCACCCGCGCCGAGTGCGGCACCCACCACCAGCGCCATCGGTAAGCGGAATTCACGCACAATCGCGTCGGTCATTGCCGCGCGTTCGCCGATGCCGGTCAATGAGCGAATGACTTCAGAAGGCGACAACATCGACGGGCCGGTAGCGATATCGAATACCAGACTGACGGCAGTAATCAGCAGAAATAACAGCACGTAGCGCCAGCGCTTACGTTCACGCGCGCGGTGAGCAATAATCGCCTCACTACGATCGGCAGAAATAGTCATCAAAATCCCCTTTCAAAAAACGAAAGAAGCGCTGCTCAGAGGCAGCGCTTCGGTACAACGCAACATCAGAATCAGTCTTTCAGACCAACCACAAACGTGCCTTGCGGCGTCACAGGGAGATATTTTTTGTAGAAGTTGAGGTAGTTCGCCAGCGGATCCATATCTTTAAACTGCGCCGGATAAAGCTGTTTCGCCATGTACTGCACCATCGCGAAATCGGAAATCGTGCGGGATGCGCCCTGATAAACGCCGTATAACTGCCCGTTTTTGACCGCCGGTAGCTCCGCCCAACCGCGACGATTCTCAAAACCTTTCAGCTTCTCACGCGCATCGGCTTTACTGATGCCCACGCCCATCGGCAGCGCCGACGGATTCTTGTTGTTCTCACGGCCAGAAATGAAAATCACGTCAGGCTTAGAGGCCAGCACCTGCTCAGGGTTAATCGGCCCCCACCACTCAACGAAAGGCGCAGCAATGTTGTCGCCGCCCGCCGCGGTCGCCATAGCGCCCCACATATTTTTGCCATAGGTGAAGGAATATTCTTCCGGGCCTTTGTTGCCAAATTCTACGTACACTTTTGGCTTCGGCTTGCCGGAAGCCGCTATGCGGTCAGCGACGTCTTTCAACGATGACGCATACAGATCGGCCATTTCGTTCGCGCGCGCTTCTTGCCCGGTCAGTGTACCCAGCACGCGGGTCGAAGCCACATGGCGTTCCACGGTTTGCGCGTTGTAATCGATGACCACCACCGGAATGCCCTGTTTCTCAATGCGTTCCACATCCAGCCCCAGCGCCTTAAACTGCCAGTCAGCCAGCACCAGCAAATCCGGATTCAGGCTCAGCACTTTCTCGACAGAAAAACTTTGTGCTTCAACTTCTCCCACGTCAGAAATGTTTTTCAGCGAAGGGCGATGCGCAACATGCATTTCCCAGTTTGCCGGAACCCAGCCTTCCCACGCTTCGCGTGAAATACCCACTACCGAGTCGTAGGCTTTTTCGCCACCAACCGACATGTAATCTTCAAAGTAAAAGCCCACCACTACGCGTTTGGCAGGCAGATCGACTTTTACCTGACGGCCAATCACATCGGTGATGGTTTGGATTTCCGCCACAGCAGACGCACTGAGCGCCAGCGTGGCAAAAGACAAGGCGCAGGCGAGCGAGCGCAGAGTAAAGGTATGTGCAGCCATGAAAGTCAGTTTCCCAGGATAAGCAGTACAAGTTAAATGAAAATGATTATCAATTATGTTTGACGCTTTTATTTACACAATTACACATTTTCTTTCAAGATATTTAACACGTTCCGCCCTGAAATCTTTTGATAACTGTACCGGCATGTACATTTTCTTGACATCACTCAGGTCATCACTCATAAATATACCGTACCGTACGGTTTTGATGTAAAAGTAAACCGACGTCCCGCTACGATTATTCACAGAAGGTGTATGACGAATGTCTGCGTTAACAAACGGCTATTCTCTGGCGGCTTTGATTTCTTTAGCTTTTCTCACAGGGTGCGCGAGTACCCAGCCTGTGCCCTACACCGGGGTCACTTCTTCTTCCCAGATGAAACCTGATACTCAGGATGAGTCCGGCCATATCGCTTACAGCTTCAGCGCCCCGACGGACTGGAATAAATATTCCCGCGCGATCCTCGATCCGGTGGTGATTTATCAGGGCGCGGATGCGCAGTTCGACGACGTCTCGCCTGAGCAGAAACAGGCGCTGGCGGCCTACATGCAGCAGGCGTTCGGCAAAAGCGTTGGCGAGCACTTCCCGCTGACCAACGCAATCACGCCCGGCACTCTGCGCATTCGTCTGACCCTCACCGGTGCCGAAACCACCACGCCGGTGCTCGGGACGTTCTCCCGCTTTGATCTGATGGGCGGCCCTTACAACATCGTGCAATCCGTGCGTGGTAAACAGGGCTCGTTTACCGGCTCGGTGAGTTATGCGGTGGAAATTTACGATGCACCATCCAACCAGCTGCTCAAGGCGTATATCTCGAAGCAATATCCAAATTCGCTCAATATCGGCGCGAGCTGGGGTGCGCTGAGTGCAGCAGAAACCGGCCTCGACAAAGGCGCTGAACAGCTGCAAGACCAGTTGAAATAAGCAGGATTATTCGATGAAAATCTATCCGCAGCAGGTCATTTGCAAACACTGCGACAGCCTCTATACCCGAAAACCGGTGCGGCCCGGCGAGGCGGCGCAGTGTCAGCGCTGTCGGGCCGTGCTGTATCGGGGAAGCTGGCTGAGTCTGGAACAATGGTTCGCCTTAACAGTGACAGCGGCGCTGTTTTTTATCATCGCCAACCTGTTTCCTGTGCTGGAGATCCAGTTCCACGGCCAGTCGCAGGCGACGACATTAGCCGAAACCGCGATGGCGCTGGCGCACAGCTACGCCTCACCGCTGGCCATTCCGGTGGCATTGCTGATTATCGTCTGCCCGTGCCTGCAAATCCTGCTGCTGAGTTGGGTGCTGTTTCACGCCTGCCGGAGAAAAGCCGCACCGGGGTTTGCGCCCGCGATGCGGCTGCTGGCGGGGCTCGCGCCCTGGAGCATGGCGGAAGTGGCATTGCTCAGCATTCTCATCGCCGCCATCAAACTCTCCGGACTGGTGAGTATCACCACCGGTCCCGGCACCTGGGCGTTGCTCGGTTTATGCCTGTTATTGCCGGTGATCAATCATCAGGATTTTCATCCGTTGTGGATGCTGAAAACCGTAAAGGGGAAGCACGGATGACGCCCGCCGGACAAGCGTTATCTCTGGGGCTGGTTCGCTGCCACGTGTGCGGGCTGGCCTGTGAACACGTCGGTGGCGTACATGCGTTGCCCTGTCCGCGTTGTCATGCGCCGCTGCACACGCGTCTGCCCGACAGCCTGACGCAAACCTGGGCGCTGCTGCTGACCGGCCTGTTGCTGTATCTGCCCGCCAATTTATTACCGGTGATGTACAACAGCTTCGCCGGACGCGGCAGCGAAAGCACTATTCTTGGCGGCATCGCCGTATTCTGGGCGTCTGGCTCTTACGGCATCGCGATAGTGATTTTCACCGCCAGCGTCCTGGTGCCGTGCGCCAAATTTGGCATTCTCGGCGGGTTGCTGATCGCCACAAAACGGCGTGATGTCTCAGGGCGCGTCCGGCGGTCGCGCCTGTTTCGCCTGACCGAACATATCGGTTACTGGTCGATGCTCGATGTCATGGTGGTGGCGCTGATCGCCGCGCTGGTGCAGTTTCCGGGATTTAGTACCGCCGAGCCGCGCATCGGCATTGTCTTTTTTGGAGCCGTGGTGATGTTCACCCTGCTGGCAGCAATGAAGTTCGACCCGCGTTTGCTTTGGGAAAATAATAAGCATGAGTGACTATGATTCACCGCCGCCGGAGGTTATCCCGCGGCGGCTGCGCCCTTCGCTGATCTGGCTGGTGCCCGCGGCTGCCGCGTTAACCGGCCTGTTCCTATTGCATCAGCTATGGGCTTCCTCCGGGCCGGAGGTTTCAATTACCTTTCAGACGGCAAGCGGCTTACAGGCCGGGAAAACTGAAGTGAAATACAAAGATGTCACCGTCGGACTGGTGAAGTCTATCGTCCTGAGCCCGGACAGCCAGCGCGTGCTGGTCACCGTCTCGCTGATGAAAAATGCTGAAAATCTGGCCAAAGCCGACACCCGATTCTGGGTGGTGCGTCCACGCGTCGGAATCGGCGGAATTTCAGGGATCGACACTCTGCTGTCGGGCGCGTACATCAGCCTCGACACCGGCACGTCGAAGCAATCCGGCACCACTTTTACCGGGCTGGAATCGCCGCCGACGCTGATCAACGGCATGCCAGGCAAACAGTTTGAAGTGGTGGCCGACGATCTCGGCTCACTGGATATCGGCTCGGCGGTTTATTACCGGCGGATCCCGGTAGGCCGCGTGTCGTCTTACGCGCTGCGCCCGGACGGCAAAGGTGTAAGTGTGAATATTTTCATCGATGCGCCTTACGACAGGTTTGTCACGCCATCCACCCGTTTCTGGAATGCCAGCGGCGTCGATTTGTCGCTCAATTCAGACGGTTTGCAGCTAAAAACGCAGACCATGGCCTCGGTTATTGCCGGGGGCATTGCGTTCGCCAATCCTCCCGATTCAGTGAACGCACCCTCTTCTGCCGATCACAGCGTTTTCCGGCTGGCCGACGACCAGCCGTCGGCGATGGCACCGCAGGACGGTACGCCGCAAATTCTTCAGCTGCGTTTTCAGCAGTCGTTGCGCGGAATGCAAACCGGCGCGCCGGTGGAATTCTCCAGCGTGAAGCTCGGCAAAGTCACGGCTATCGATCTGGATTTTGAACCCTCCGGCTCACGGTTTATCTCAGTGGTCACTCTCGAGGTCTACCCGAACCGCTTAGGCCGCGTGCTGGAGAAATTGCCCAAGCCGGAAAAAGATGGAGAAAAACAGGCCGCCGTCTTCCTGCGCGATCTGGTACAGCACGGACTGCGGGCACAGGCGCGCACCGGCAACCTGCTGACCGGCCAGCTCTACATTTCGCTCGATTTTATCCCCAACGCCGCACCGGTAGCTTTTGATCTCAGCGCGCGGCCTCTGCGCATTCCAACGCTGAACGGCGGATTCGATCACTTACAGGAGCAGGTCGCGACGCTGATTGGCAAAGTGTCGAAAATGCCCATTGAGTCAATCGGCAATAATCTCAACGCCACGCTGGGGAATCTCAATCAGACGCTAATTCAGGTCAACGGGCAGGTTTTGCCGCAAACCATCCAAACCCTGCGCCAGCTGGATCAGACGATGAACGGCGCGCAGAGGCTGCTGGTGGCCGACTCGCCGCTCTTACAAACGCTGGCCGAATTTCAGCGCACGCTCTATTCCCTGCGCACGCTTACCGGTTTACTGACGCGTCAGCCGCAGGCGCTGCTGACCGGCAGACTGAATGACCCGAAGGAAAAACCATGAAGCTGACCGCTGCCCTAAACATTGCCTGTGCCCTGCTGATGTTAAGCGGTTGTGCATCTTCCACGCCGCCGCACTATTACACGCTGGTGGATGGCGACCGTGCGCCGCCCGCCGTCGTCGCTGCGCCGTTTGCGATACGCATGCATCCGGTGACGTTGCCGGAACAACTGAATCAACCTGAGCTGGTCATGCGCAAAGGCGATGGCGAACTTTTTATCTCGGATAACGCCCTGTGGGCCTCGCCGCTTCCGGAGGAAATGCGCAGCGCGCTCACCGGCCAGCTTGAACGCTCACTCAACACCGTCGAGGTCAGCGGACTCACGCCGCCGCAGGACAAACCGGTGGTGGGCATCAGCGTGGCGGTTCAACAGTTCGATGCCTGGCCGGGCAATCGCGCCAGCATTGCCGTCACCTGGCGGCTGAGTTTTGATGCGGGTTCGGCAGAAGAACAGTTACTCACCTGCCGGACGCAGCATCAAAAAACGTCGCAGGGAGGGTATTCCGGGCTGGTCGCCACTCAGCAGGCGCTGATACGCGACGTGGCCACAGACATTGCAAACAGCATCAAAACACGTCAGTGCGGCTGACAAACCGCGCTTTTTCGCAACGCTTACATAACGAAATCGTCACCTGCGTGATCAACTTATTTTTTATTTAGATTCAGTCAGATAGTAAAGGAAGAAGAATGTTAAGTTTTGTCAGGCTTTAATAACTCGCTCTGCAATAATGGAAACTTAGTTGTTTAAAAACAATCAATTAACACTATCCTTACGCAACGATTACGACCCGTCGCAGACTTGACCCTCAACGTTCACAAGATATATCTTGAGGCCGTCGCTGATGAAGGGAAAAGGGAACATGATGAAGATGTCAGAACCGGCAGCACGCCGCAAAAGCAAACTGTTCACGCGTCAGGAACTGACGTTGTTTGTGTTGCATCTGATCCAGATAAATCCGGCGCACGGCTATGAAATCATCAAAACCATCGAAGGGTATTCAATGGGTGCCTACATCCCCAGCCCCGGCGTAATCTACCCAATCTTGTCGCTGATTGTCGAAGAAGGCTACGCCAGCGTGGCGGAAATCGACGGCGGCAAGAAACAGTTTTCCATGACGCCCGCCGGATCTGAGTATCTGGCCGCCAGAAGAAAAGAAATTCGCGTCGTGGAGGAGAAAATTAAAACCCGCGTGATGGAAAATAATCCTCCGCCGCGATCTGATGTTATTTATGCCATCGAGAATTTAAAAATAACGCTGCGGACAAAGAAATATAATGAAAACCCGTCTGACGAAAAACTGGCGAAAATCATAAACATTATTAATGAAGCTACCGATAAAATAAATAAATTATAATACGACCCCACTCTTTACTCTTATTAATACAAGCCTTACGCAATCTGCCCTTTATATTTCCGCATTATATTTATAATGCGGTCACCGGGATTTTTATGCCTGTTTCAGACTGACGGAAAACCATCATGCCAATAAGACCCATAAAACTCACCTGCCTGTTCGTTATTCTCGGGCTGAGCGGTTGCGATACTTCGCCGACGGCTCAGCAAGCCCCTGCCCCCACCGAAGTGGGCATTGTCACGCTTAAAGCGCAGCCGTTTAATCTGGTCAGCGAATTAACCGGGCGCACTACCGCCACGCTGACCGCCGATGTGCGGCCACAGGTGGGCGGGATTATTCAGAAACGTCTGTTTACCGAAGGCGATATCGTCAGGGCCGGTCAGGCGTTGTATCAGATTGATCCCTCATCTTATAAAGCCACTTACGATCAGGCCGCCGCCGCGCTGAAAAGCGCCAAAGCATTGGTGATTTCCGACTGTCAGAAAGCGAAGCGCTACGCCACGCTGGTGAAACAGCAAGGTGTGTCGCAGCAGGACGCCGATGATGCGCAATCCGCGTGTGCGGAAGACCGCGCCAGCGTCGATGAAAAAGCCGCCTCGCTGGAAACCGCCAGAATCAATCTCGACTGGACGCGCGTCACCTCCCCCATTGACGGACGCATTGGCATCTCTTCTGTCACGCCGGGTGCGCTGGTTTCCGCGTCGCAGGACACCGCACTCGCCACCGTGCGCAATCTCGATTCGATGTATGTCGATCTTACCCGCTCCAGCGCCGATTTACTGAGCCTGCGCAAACGCGCACTGGCGACCAACAGCGATACGCTCGGCGTCACGCTGACGCTGGAAGACGGCACGATATACGCCGAAAAAGGGCGTCTGGAGCTGACCGAAGTGGCCGTTGATGAAGCCACAGGTTCTGTCACCCTGCGTGCCGTGTTCCCGAATCCGAAACACCTGTTATTACCGGGCATGTTTATTCGTGCTGCGGTCGATGAAGGCGTGGTCGAAAATGCGATTCTGGCGCCGCAGCAGGGCATTACCCGCGACGCCAAAGGTGAAGCCACCGCGCTGTTCGTCACGGCGGAAAACAAAGTGGAACAACGCCATGTGGAAACCGGTGAAGCGACCGGCACTTTTTGGGTGATTACAAAAGGCCTGCAGGCCGGAGATCGCGTACTGGTAGAAGGCAACGATAAAGTGGCCGCCGGTGACACCGTCAAACCGGTAGAAGTGCAGCCCGCCGTCGTCCATGACAACACCACCAAAAGCTTTGAAGGAGCCGCCTGATGTTTTCACGCTTCTTTGTACGCCGCCCGGTGTTCGCGTGGGTGATTTCTATTCTGATCATGATGGCCGGGATAATGGCGATCCGCACGCTGCCGGTGGCGCAGTATCCGGACGTCGCGCCGCCGTCGGTTAAAATCAAAGCCACCTATACCGGTGCTTCTGCCGAAACCCTCGAGAACAGCGTCACGCAGGTCATCGAGCAGCAGCTAACCGGCCTTGATAACCTGTTGTATTTTAGCTCCAGCAGCAGCTCGGACGGCTCGGTGGATATCACCGTCACTTTCCAGCAAGGCACTAACGCCGATACCGCGCAGGTTCAGGTGCAGAACAAGGTGCAGCAGGCCGAATCGCGCCTGCCGACGGAAGTGCAGGAAGCGGGCGTGACCGTCACCAAATCGCAATCCAGCTTCCTGCTGATCATGGCGGTGTACGACAAAACCGACAAAGCCACCAGTTCTGACATCGCCGACTGGCTGGTGAGTAACATGCAGGATCCGCTGGCGCGCGTCAGCGGCGTCGGCAGTCTGCAAGTGTTCGGCGCGGAATACGCCATGCGCATCTGGATGGATCCGACCAAACTGGCGGCCTATAATCTGATGCCGTCCGACGTGCAAAGCGCGATTGAAGCGCAGAACGTGCAGATTTCAGCCGGTAAAATCGGCGGTCTGCCTTCTTCAAACACTCAGCAACTGACCGCGACCGTGCGTGCGCAGTCACGGCTGCAAACTCCGGAACAGTTTCGCAATATCATCGTCAAGGGCAACACCGGCGGCGCGGTTGTGCGCATCAGCGATATCGCCCGCGTCGAAATGGGCAGCGAAGATTACACCGCGTCATCACAGCTGAACGGCCATCCGGCGGCAGGCGTCGCCGTGATGCTGGCACCTGGTGCCAACGCCCTCGATACGGCCACACTGGTCAAAAATACCATTGCCGAATACCAGCGCAGCATGCCGAAAGGCTATGACGTGGCGTATCCGAAAGACAGCACTGACTTCATCAAAATCTCCGTTCAGGACGTGATCAAAACGCTGGTCGAAGCCATCGTGCTGGTGATCGTGGTGATGTATCTGTTTATGCAGAATATTCGCGCCACGCTGATCCCGGCACTGGCGGTACCCGTCGTTCTGCTCGGCACCTTTGGGGTGCTCGCGCTGTTTGGCTATTCGATCAACACCCTGACGCTGTTCGCCATGGTACTTGCCATCGGGCTGCTGGTGGATGACGCCATTGTGGTGGTGGAAAACGTCGAGCGAATAATGCATGAGGAAGGGCTTTCCGCCCGCGAAGCCACTGAAAAATCGATGGGTGAAATCTCCGGTGCGCTGGTAGCGATTGCGCTGGTGCTCTCCGCCGTATTCCTGCCGATGGCTTTCTTCGGCGGCTCGACCGGCGTTATCTACCGCCAGTTCTCTGTCACCATTATCTCCGCGATGATCCTCTCAGTTGTGGTAGCGCTGACGTTAACTCCGGCACTCTGCGGCGCGTTTCTGCGTCATAAACCGCAGGCCAAAAACGGCTTTTTCGGCGGTTTCAACCGTCTCTATTCCCGCACTGAAAACCGCTATGAGAATGGCGTGATGCATGGCCTGCGCCGCCCGGTGGCGATGGTACTGCTGTACGGCGCCATGTCAGCGGTGATGGCGTTCGTAATGTACAGCCTGCCAGGCAGTTTTCTGCCAACCGAAGATCAGGGCGAAATCATGGTGCAATACACCCTGCCCGCGGGCGCAACGGCCAACCGGACCGAAGCGGTGAACGACCGCGTGACGCAGTGGTTTCTCGATAAAGAGAAAGACAACACCAACGTTATCTTCACCATCACCGGTTTTAACTTCAGCGGCAGCGGTCAGAACGCCGGGATGGCGTTCGTCTCGCTGAAAAACTGGGACGACCGTCCGGGGAGCGCCAACACCGCACAGTCTATAGCCGGACGCGCGATGCGGGATTTATCGGTTATCCGTGATGCAAAAGTCATCGCCATGACGCCACCGGCGGTTGACGGCCTCGGCCAGAGCAATGGCTTCACCTTCGAACTGATGTCTGCAGGCGGCACCAGCCGTGATGAACTGATGAAACTGCGCACCGAACTGCTGGCGCTGGCGGGCAAAAGCCCCGAACTCCAGTCGGTGCGCGCCAACGACTTACCGCAAATGCCCCAGCTACAGGTGGATATCGACAACAACAAGGCCGTTGCGCTCGGGTTGTCGCTCAGTGACGTCACCGCCACTCTGAGCAGCGCGTGGGGCGGGACCTACGTCAACGATTTCATCGATCGCGGACGCGTCAAAGAAGTCTACATTCAGGGCGACAATGAGTTCCGTTCTAAACCGACAGACCTGAATAAATGGTTTGTGCGCAGCAGTGATGGCACCAGCATGACGCCGTTCTCCGCGTTCACGACCACCCGCTGGAGCTACGGCCCCGAAAGCCTTTCGCGCTACAACGGTTCCACCTCGTTTGAGATTCAGGGCGAAAACACCGACGGCTTCAGTTCAGGTGCCGCCATGGCAAAAATGGAAGCACTGGCGGATCAGCTGCCCGCAGGTTCGACGTGGGCGTGGAGCGGATTATCGTTGCAGGAAAAGCTCGCCAGCGGCCAGGCGCTGAGCCTGTATGCCATCTCGATTCTGGTGGTGTTCCTGTGCTTAGCCGCGCTATACGAAAGCTGGTCGGTGCCGTTTTCAGTCATTCTGGTTATTCCGCTCGGCCTGCTCGGTGCTTCACTGGCAGCGTCGTTCCGCGGCCTGAATAACGACGTGTACTTCCAGGTGGCGCTGCTGACGACCATCGGACTTTCGTCGAAAAACGCCATTCTGATCGTCGAGTTCGCCGAAGCCGCGCTTAAACAGGGCAGCACGCTGACCGCCGCCGCTGTCTCCGCCGCCCGCACACGTTTAAGACCGATTCTGATGACCTCGCTGGCGTTTATCGCCGGGGTGATGCCGCTGGCGATTGCCACCGGCGCAGGCGCCAACAGCCGCATTGCGATCGGAACCGGCATTATCGGGGGCACGCTTACCGCCACCCTGCTGGCCATTTTCTTTGTTCCGCTGTTCTTCGTGCTGGTGAAAAAAGTGTTCACCCGCCACCAAGACGCGCAGGAGTAAGACATGATTTTTCGTCTGAGTATTATTTCGTTGTCCCTGTTGCTGGCAGGCTGTATTTCGCTGGATCCGGATTATCAGCGCCCTGCCGCGCCGGTGCCGTCCGTATGGGCGGCGCAGGGAACCCAGCCCGCCGCCAGTGACGTGCTGACCGACTGGCAGCACATCATGACTGACGCGCGCCTGAACAACGTGGTCGAACGGGCGCTGACCAGCAACCGGGATTTGCAGGAAGCCATTGCTGATATCGAGTCCGCCCGCGCTCTGTACGGCGAGCAGCGCGCCAGCCTGTTCCCCTCCGCAGATGCCGAACTGTCACAAACCCGCAGCCGGACGCAGGATGCAGGCGTCAGCAGCAGCGCCACGGCAGATGGCGCGGTGAGCAGCTTTGAAATCGATTTATTTGGCCGTAATCGCAGTCTGAGTCAGGCAGCGAAAGAGACCTGGCTGGCGAGCGAATCCACCGCCCGCAATACCCGCCTGACGCTGATTGCCGAAACCAGCACCGCGTGGATCACGCTGGCGGCAGACAACAGCAACCTGAAACTCGCGCAGGACACCATGACCAGCGCCGCTGATTCGTTACGCATCACACAGCTGCGACAGAAAGAGGGAGTGGCTTCCGGGCCGGACGTCAGCTCCTCGATGGCGATTTATCAGCAGGCGCGTGCCAGCGTCGCCAGCTATCAGACGCTGGTCGCGCAGGACATCAATGCGCTGAACCTGCTGGTGGGCGACACCGTGCCGCAAAACCTGCTGCCCGGAACGCTCGAATCGCTGTCACCGCAGGCCATCGCGCTGGTGCCTGCGGGTGTGTCGTCCTCCGTGTTATTGCGCCGCCCGGACGTGCAGGAAGCTGAGCACAATCTGAAAAGCGCCAATGCGGATATCGGCGCGGCGCGGGCGAACTTCTTCCCGTCGCTGTCGCTGACCGCCAGCGCAGGCGTCGGCAGCAGCTCGCTCTCGAACCTGTTCAGCCATGGCACCAACGTGTGGTCCTTCGCCCCGAGCCTTTCCCTGCCGCTGTTCACCGGCGGCAGCAACACCGCGCAGTTACGCTATGCCGAAGCGGAGAAAAAGGGGCTGATCGCCGCCTATGAAAAAGCCATTCAAAGCGCCTTCAAAGACGTCTCCAACGCCCTCGCCCGCCGCGCGACGCTGGATGAACAAAGGGATGCGCAGCAGCAATACGTCGCAGCCGCGCAAAGCAGCTACGATATTTCACGCCGCAGCTATGAAGCCGGTGCCGGTGATTACCTGACGGTGCTTACCAACCAGCGTTCATTGTGGTCGGCGCAGCAGGATTTGATCGCCCTGCAACAGACCGATTTCGAAAACCGGATTACGCTGTGGCAGTCGCTGGGGGGTGGGGTGAAGTAACACGTCACAGGCAGGAAGGCACTTGCAGCTATACTCTATAGCCACAATATAGAGATACACTGTCGCTGCAATGTCACCTGCCAGGAGCAATTATAATGAACAGAGAACTGAATGATTTTGAACGTTTTGTCATCGAAAACAAAGGGACAGAACGACCGAATACCGGCGAGTATAACGACCATTTTTCACCAGGCCGTTATGTCTGCAAAAGATGTTCTGCGCCGCTCTATTCTTCAGAACACAAATTTGAGTCCCATTGCGGATGGCCTGCTTTCGACGATGAAATTGCGGGTGCGGTAGAACGTGTACCGGATGCCGATGGCCGCAGGACGGAAATCGTTTGTGCCAGCTGTAAAGCGCATCTGGGGCATGTCTTTGAGGGGGAATATCTGACTGAGAAGAATCTGCGTCACTGCGTCAATTCCGTTTCAATGATTTTTGAAAGTGCCGACGAGCAAGGCAATTATCATAAAGCAGAATAAGCGCTGATTCTGACTAAGAGCGGTTTTCAAACATTTTTTGTCTTATACAATCCTGCCGAAATAAGGATTAAATAAAGACCCTGTTATTGCTGTGCGAATTCCCGGCGAGAATAAAAAATCGCAAAACCTTTTGCATCAAATTGACACATTTTGTTATGTTATCACATATCAAGTGGTCGATGACGATGAGCGGGTTGAAGGGAATGACAGCAGAAAAGGCGAAAAAGTGCGAACCGGTTCTGGCGGTAGAGGGGCTGACGTTATGGATCGCCGGTGAAAAACGCATCTCGGACGTCAGCTTTCGCATCCACGCGGGCGAGCGCGTTTGTCTGCTCGGCGCGTCCGGGTGCGGCAAATCCCTGACCGCCAAAACCATCACCGGTACACCGCCACCGGGTGTGCGTATCAGCGGCAGCATCCGTGTCAACGGTGTGGAAGTCTGCGGAAAACACCCGGTAGTGCGGCCTCAGGCGGGTCGCGTGGCGACGGTGTTTCAGGACTCTTCCACCGCACTGAATCCGCTGATGACGCTCGGTAAACAATTACGTCTCGCCCTGCCTGCTGCCTGCGACGGTGAAATCACTGCCATGCTGGAGGCCGTCGGGCTCGGCGATATTCCGCGCTTTGCGGCCCGCTATCCGGCGGAGCTTTCCGGCGGCCAGCGCCAGCGGTTGTGTATCGCGCTGGCAATGCAGTCTTCCTCTTCCCTTTTGGTCGCCGATGAGCCGACCACCGCGCTTGATGTACTGACCCAGCAAAGCGTCGTCGATGTGATGCGCAAGGCCAGTGAAGCACGGGCTCTGCTGTTTATCACCCATGACATCACGGTGGCTGCGCAGCTTTGCCAGCATGCGCTGGTAATGGAAAATGGCCGGCTGGTCGAATCCGCCAGCATGGCGCAGTTACTGTCTCAACCGCAGCACCCTTACACTCAGCGTCTGGTTCAGGCGGCAAAACAGGCCGCACTGCCTTCGCAAATTGCATCTCTTTGCGGAGTAGCTGTCTGATGTCCCCTTCCCTGCATCTGGTGACCGAACCTTTTCTGCACCTTCACAACGTCAGCCGCCATCTGTCACTGCCGCGCGCTTTCTGGCGAGCACCCGTGGAGCGTAATGTGTTGTTCTCACATTTGTCGCTCAGTATTGGTCGCCATGAACGCATCGGGCTGGTGGGTACCTCCGGCTGTGGAAAATCGTCACTGCTCAAAATTTTGCTGGCGATGGATGCACCGGACAGCGGCGAGGTGTTCTGCGACGGCGTACAACTCCGCCCCGGCTCCGCGCGTTCACTGCGCGAGTACCGCCGCCGCGTGCAATATATTCCGCAGGATCCGGCCAGTTCGCTGCCGCCTGGGCATACTGTCGGGCAGATTGTGGCCGGGCCGCTGAAACACCTTGGCTATAACGGAGAAATCTGGTCGCGCGTGCGGGAAGTGCTGGCGCAGGTCGGGCTGAATGAAACGCTGCTGCAACGCAAAGCGGGCGCATTGTCCGGCGGCCAGGCGCAACGCGTAGCGATCGCCCGTGCGCTGGCGATTTCCCCTGAATTTCTGATTGCCGATGAACCGGTCAGCGGGCTTGATCTGCCGCTGCGCGCGCAAATCAGGCAGCTCTTGCAGCAGGTGACGCAACAAAACGGCATGGGGCTGCTGATGGTGACGCACGATATTTCGATGGCCGCCGGGCTGTGCGAGCGGCTGCTGGTCATGCACGCTGGCCAGATAATCGAAGACCGCGCAACACAAGATATTCTGCGTTTACCGCACCACCCGCATACCCGCCAGCTGTTGCAGGCGATCCCCCATTTACCTTTGACCGTTAACGGATAACCGGATGTTTACCCGCACTCTTTCGCGCACTGGCGCGCCCTGGCCGCCGTTACTGCTCGGCAGTAATCTGGTGTTCAACATTGGCTTTTACGCCGTCGTGCCGTTTCTCGCCATCTTCCTGCGCGACGATATGCTGCTCTCCGGCTGGGCTATCGGGCTGGTGCTTGGCCTGCGAACTTTTTCACAGCAGGGGATGTTTTTACTCGGCGGCGCGCTGTCCGACCGCTTCGGCGCACGGGTAGTTATTCTTTGCGGCTGCGTGGTGCGTATTGCCGGTTATCTGCTGCTCGGACTTTCCGATACGCTGACGCCGGTGATTATCGGTGCCTGTCTGACCGGTATCGGCGGTGCGCTGTTCTCGCCCTCTATCGAAGCGCTGCTGGCGCAGGCCGGGACGCACAGCGAGAAAGCCGGGAAACGCAGCCGCGCCGAATGGTTCGCACTGTCAGCCGTGTGTGCGGAACTGGGCGCAGTGCTCGGGCCGCTGCTCGGATCGCTGCTGTCCGGTTACGGTTTTCAGCCGGTGGCGCTGGCCGGTTCGGGCCTGTTCCTGCTGGCGCTGGTGGTCTTGTTCTTCACCCTGCCCGCAGCGCCGAAACGTGCTGCTGAACTGAAAATTGTCCCGTGGTGGCAGACTTTCCGTCAGCCGCGCTTCGTGGCGTTTATCGTGGCCTACAGTGCTTATCTGTTCAGCTACAACCAGCTGTATCTGGCGTTACCGGTGGAGCTGCGACGTTCCGGCGGCAGTGAGCAGGATCTCGGGCCGCTGTTTGTGCTGGCGTCGATTCTGGTGATCGTACTGCAAATGCCACTGGCGCGTTTCTCCCGCCGGATTGGCGCGCGGATCATCCTGCCCGCCGGTTTTATGCTGCTCTCTTCAGCCTTCGCCGCAGTCGCGCTGTTTGCGTGGACGGTGCCGCCGGATGGCTGGCTGCGCCTGCTGCCGTCGGTACTGCTGATCACGCTGCTGACCGTCGGCCAGATGCTGATTGTGCCGGTGGGGATGGATCTCATTCCGCGTTTTGCCGGGCAACATAATCTGGGCGCACATTATGGTGCACTCTCCTCTATGGGCGGCATCGCGGTGCTGGCGGGCAATTTCATGCTTGGCGGGCTGCTCGATACCGCCCTGACGCCTTCGCCCGGCGCGGTGATCCCGTGGCTGGCGCTGGCCGCCGTTCCTTTTTTAAGCGCGCTGGCGATGTGGCGAATCTGCCGCCAGCTGCCTCCTCCCGCAATCTGACAAGGAATTTCTGATGTCACCGTTACGTATAAGCCCGCTGGCCGGGCTGCTTTCTGCTGCACTTTTACTGACCGGTTGCTTCAACGAGGCCGATAAAACCCCCGAAAACAGCGGGGATGCGCGCCTGCGTCTGGCGATGTTACAACCGCCGCGATCCGGTCTGACGCCGCTCAGCGATGACGCGTTCAAACTGTCGCGCTGGAGTACGGCAGAAACGCTGGTCGTTCTCGATAAACTCGGTGAAGCCCAACCAGCGCTGGCAACAAAATGGCAGCAAACCGGTGAAAACAGCTGGCGCTTCGAGCTGCGCCCTGACGTCAAATTCCACGACGGCACCGCGCTGGATGCGGCCACCGTGGTGAACGCGCTGACCGTTGCAGCGCACGCGGCACCTAAACCCCGCATTCTGGATGGCGTGCAGCTGACCGCCGCTGCCGACGGCGAACGGGCGGTTGTCGTCACCACGGCGCAGCCGGATCCGCTGCTGCCGCAGCGTTTATCCAGCCCGCAACTGGCGGTGTTATCGCAAAAAGCCTACAGCGCCAGCGGCGTGGTAGATCCGCGTCACACCGGCTCCGGCCCGTTCGAACTGGTGCAGGTTAACGGCACCAGCAGCGCCCGCCTCGAACGTTTCGATGGCTACTGGGGTGAAAGAGCCAAAGCCAGCGGCATTGACGTCAGTTTTGTGCCGGACGGTACCGCCCGTGGCGCGGCCCTGCGCACCGGCACAGCAGATATCGTCGAAGCTATTCCGGTTTCGCAGGCGCCGTTGCTCGATCAACGCTTAATTCATGAAGTGCCGATGCCCCGCACCAACACCCTGTATCTGAATACAAAGTCTGGCGTGATGCAGGAACCGCCGTTGCGTGCCGCCGTGCGTGACGCGATAAACCGTCAGCAGCTGGTGGATAACGTCTACGAAAAACGCGCCGACGTGGCGCAGGGTCTGCTCGGCCCGGCGTTACCCTGGGCGGCACCGCTGCGACAGCCCGTGAGCGCGCCAGTTACCGCGCGCAAACCGGCGGGTGAAACCATCACGCTGGCGACCTTCAGCGATCGTGCCGAACTGCCGGAAGTGGCGGTGTATCTGGCGCAGCAGCTGACCGCCGCCGGTTTTAACGTCAAACAGGTGGTGCGCGAATATTCACAAATTGAGACCGATGCGCTGGCGGGTAAATTCGATGCCTTTATTCTTTCCCGCGCCACGGTGCTCGATTCCGGCGATCCGGTGGCGTATCTGTACAGCGATTTTGCCTGTAAAGGCTCGTTTAACATTGCCCAGCTTTGCCGCCCGGAAATCGATCAGGCGCTGCAACGTGCGTCGGTCATCCCGGCGGGCATTGAACGCCGCAAGGCCATTATGCAGGCTGAAAACCTGATCCTCGCCACCGATGCCGCCATCCCGATGCTGCACGAGCGCGTCATTCAGGGCGAAGCCGCTAATGTGCGCGATGCCGTGCGTGACCCGCGTGAACGCACGCTGATCAACGCCGCAACACAGCGCGTGGAAGAGACCGACTGATGAGCGAGTCGCTGTATTGCCGTACCTGCGCGGGCGTCAGCCGTTTTCGCCAGAGCCAGCCGACGACGCTGTTGCCACTGATCTCCCGCCTGCTGACGCTGGCCGCGATTGTGGTGCTGATCGGCCTGCTGCCATGGCTTTCAGGCACCGATCCGGCACTGTCCCTGCTTCGTGCCCGCTCCGGCGATCAGGAAGCCACGGCGGAGACGCTGAACGCGATCCGTCTCTCGCTCGGGCTGGATCAGGGGCCGTGGCACGCGCTGGTGCACTGGCTCGGCGGTCTGTTACGCGGTGATGCCGGGGTATCGTGGGTGTCGGGACTGCCGGTGTTGCCAGGCATGCTGCGGGCAACCGGTGTTTCGCTGACGCTGATGGCTACGTCTGCGCTGGTGGCGATGATCATTGCATTGCTGCTATGTGCGGGAACGCTTAAACGTGGATTGCAGGGCGGTACGCCGCGTCCGGCGGGTTTTCTGGCGGCGCTGCTGACTGCGCTGCCAGAGTTTTTACTGTCTTCGCTGTTGCTGATCGTCGGTGCGGTCTGGCTGTCGCTTTTTCCGCCCTACGGGTGGATGGGCTGGCATTACGCCGTGCTGCCCTCGCTGGCGCTGGGTTTGCCTGCGGGCGGTTACCTTGGCCGTCTTTATTCCGATGCGCTGACCGGCACGTTTAACGAAAGCTGGCTGACGACGTGGAGCGTGCTCGGCATCAAACGTCGCCACACGGCGCTGGCGGTCATCATGCGCGCACTGCCGGGCGTGATGCCGTTAACCGGTCTGGTGCTGGTGGCGCTGACTGGGGGTGCTGTCGCGGTGGAAAAAGTGTTCGCCATCCCCGGTCTTGGTCGCGCTACGCTCGGCGCAGCGGCGGCCGGTGACTTACCGGCGTTGCAGACCGGCGTGATGATCCTGCTACTGCTGGCGTCCGTCATCGGCATACTGGCAGGCGGCGCACGACGGCTGTTGCTTGGGCGAGCGCTGTTGCTCGGCGCTATGCCGGTTCCGGCGCAGGCCGCGCCAGCGCACAAACAACGAGCGTGGATCCCGCTGCTGTGTCTGGCCTTTCTGATGGCGATGGTGATTGCCGGTTTACCACGCGATCCGCTGACGTCCGGCTATCTGCGTTTGCAGCCGCCGTCGCTGGGGCTGCCTTTCGGGGCGGATGCGATGGGGCGTGACCTTCTCGCCCGCGTCGCACACGGGACGCTCAATACCTGCTTACAGGCGCTGGCCGTGTCGCTAATGTGTCTGGTCATTGGCATGGCGGTCGGTGCTTTCCCACGGGCGATGACCGGCCCCATCGAAGTGACCAACGCGCTGCCGCCGGTGATCGCCGGATTAGTGATCGCTGCGGTCAATGGCCCGACCGCGACCGGCGCGATCATCGCCGTTACGGCCGTCAGCTGGGCCCCGCTCGCCGCGCATACCGCCGCGCTGGTGGCAGAAATTCAGGCGCGTCCTTATATGAAAATGCTGCCGGTGGTGGGCACAGGGACTTTACGCCGCACGGTATTTTATGTACTGCCTGCCCTCTCCGGCTCCTTATTGCGCCACGCCATGTTACGTCTGCCGGGCATCGCGCTGGCGCTGGCATCTCTCGGCTTTCTGGGATTGGGCGCCCCACCACCGGTGCCGGAGTGGGGACGTGTTCTGGCTGAAGGGATGCCGTATATGGAACGCGCCGGGTGGAGCGTCTTCGCGCCTGCTGCTGCGCTGGGCGTGTTATCGATTATGGCGGTTACGCTCAGCAGTCTGAGGTGGAAAAAATCGGACACCGCACACTGAACCGTTATCTGAATCGCTAAATCGCGCTAAGCTGTCGGCTCGATTTTTAAGGGGTGACAGGAAATGGATGCGCGTAAACCGCTGGACGGATTCGCCAGCAGTGTGATGGTGGTGTTGTGTGTTATCTGGGGCGTTCAGCAGGTGGCGATCAAAAGTGCTGCCGCTGACATCTCGCCGTTGTTGCAGGTCGCGCTGCGCTCCGGCATCGCCGGACTGGCGGTACTGATTTTGTTGCTGGTGCGCCAGCGTAAAATTCCGTTCAGCGCGGAAAATTTCGGCCCCGGTTTGCTGGTCGGCCTGCTGTTTTCCATCGAGTTTATGTTTGTCGCCGAAGGGCTGCGATTCACCACGGCGGCGCACATGGCGGTATTTCTCTATACCGCGCCCATCTTTGCCGCGCTGGGGCTGCATTTTCTGGTACCGGAAGAACGGCTGAGCGGTCTGCAATGGTCGGGCGTGGGCGTCACGTTCATCGGCGTGATTGTGGCATTTCTGTTTGGCGGTCACGCCGCGAATTCACCGCAGGCCAGCAATATGCTGCTTGGCGATTTCTTCGGCCTGCTGGCCGGGGCATTCTGGGGTATGACCACCATTGTGGTACGCCGCAGTAAACTTTCCTCCGGCAGCGCCACCATGACGCTGTTCTATCAGCTGGCCGGGGCTTTCGTGCTGCTCGGCGGGCTGGCGCTGCTGACCGGCCAGACCCAATTCCATCTCACGCCGGTGTCGGTCACCAGTATGGTGTTTCAGAGCGTAGTCGTTACCTTCGCCAGCTATCTCGCCTGGTTCAGCCTGATGCGCCGTTACCACGCCTCGCGGCTGGGGATCCTGTCATTTATGACACCGGTGTTCGGCATTATCGCCGGTGTCATTTTCCTGCACGAACCGCTTAAGGTGAATTTCATTATCGGTGCCCTGCTCATTATGCTCGGCATCCTGACGGTCAGCGCCGAAAGCGTGCTGAAGCAATGGGTGGCGAAGCGACGCAGGTAAGCCGGAGGTCGCAGATCGCGAACGCACCGTGATGACACAAAACACGGAGGGTATTTAGCAAGAATAAACTTGTTTAATTGGTGCGGGATCGGGTAGGTTGGTTCCTCACTTCGCGAGAGGACGAAAACATGCCTGTTTTGCATACAAGCCATGGTGATATCGATTATCAGGATATTGGTACGGGCGACACAACCCTGTTTCTTATGCCCGGCTGGTGCCAGCCAAAAACCGTCTTCAATGACTTTTCTGAGCTGGCGGCAGCTTTCTTCCGTGTTGTCATTATCGACTGGCGTGGTCATGGAAAATCAACGACCGATGGTCAGGATTTTGACGGGGCTGCATTACTGACAGAAGCGTTGGCACTCATTGAACATCTCGGCCTGAACCGGGTCATTCCGGTTTCTGTCGCACATGCCAGTTGGATAGCGGTGGATTTGGCAGAACGTTTAAAAGAACGTGTGCCAGGGATGATATTCCTTGATTGGATCATGAATCAGCCTGCGAAGGAGTTCTACACGTCAATCAAAGAGATGCAGCATGAAGATAGCTGGCAGTCTGCACGGAACCAGTTGTTCGAGTTTTGGTTAGCAGAAAGCGACTCACCGGTGATGATCCATCATCTAAAAACTGAAATGGCAGATTCCAGCTATCAGTTGTGGCGACTTGCAGGGCAGGTGATCGCCGATGCCTATCATAAACACGGCTCGCCGCTGCAACGCCTCGATAAACTCGACAATCCACCGAAGGCTACCCACATCTATTCCCTCGACAGAAACGACGAATACCTTGCTTTACAACAGCATTTCGCTATGACGCATGAATTCTTTGAGGTGGAACGTTTGAAGAACGCCAGAACTCATCTGGCGGTGCTTGAAAGACCGGCGGATGTACTGGCGAAAATTATGGAATCGCTATAAATCTTTCATCGCTCAACCGGCGATAGTTGGCGACCGGTCTGGTCGCTCAACCCGGACAGAACGCTCGTTGAGTGAACTCTTTATTTGGCGAAGTTATTTTGCCAGGAGTTCTTTTCGCACGATTGCTGCCCCTGCACTTAACGCATCGAGCTTACCTCTTGCAACTGAACGAGGTAATGGGATCATACCGCAGTTGGTGCAAGGATAGAGCTTGTCGGCGTCTACAAACTGCAGGGCTTTTCGAAGCGTCGCCGCGACTTCTTCTGGGGTCTCAATGGTATTCGTCGCCACGTCAATGGCGCCAACCATCACCTTTTTCCCGCGAATAAGTTCCAGAAGCTCTATCGGAACATGAGAGTTTTGGCATTCCAGTGAAATAATATCGATATTAGATTTTTGCAGTTTTGGAAAAATCTCTTCGTATTGTCTCCACTCTGTTCCGAGCGTTTTTTTCCAATCTGTATTGGCTTTGATGCCATAGCCGTAGCAAATGTGTACCGCAGTTTCACATTTAAGCCCTTCGATGGCTCGCTCTAACGTGGCAATTCCCCAATCATTCACCTCATCAAAGAAAACATTAAATGCAGGCTCATCGAACTGAATAATATCGACACCCACGGCCTCTAATTCTTTGGCTTCTTCGTTGAGAATTTTAGCGAATTCCCACGCAAGCTTTTCGCGGCTTTTATAATGGTTATCATACAGCGTATCAATCATCGTCATCGGCCCTGGCAGAGCCCATTTAATAGGTTGATCTGTTTGCTGGCGTAAAAATTTGGCATCTTCAACAAAAACGGATTTTTGGCGACTTACCGGGCCAATGACTGTCGGTACACTGGCTTCATAACGATTACGAATTTTAACCGTCTCACGCTTCTCAAAATCAACGCCGTTGAGATTCTCAATAAACGTTGTGACAAAATGCTGACGCGTTTGCTCGCCATCACTGACAATATCAATACCAGCTTGTTGTTGATCTTCCAGGCACAAACGCAGGGCATCTTTTTTGCCGTCAATTAATTCCTGATCTTGCAATTTCCAAGGTGACCAAAGTACTTCAGGTTGCGCAAGCCAGGAAGGCTTAGGTAAGCTGCCAGCAGTCGACGTAGGTAATAACTTTTTCATAATAGATGACCTTGTAATTTTGGTTAATCAAAGAACGGAAGCAGCAGTCCATTGTTCAAGAACACGTTGGTAGGGTTTGATGAAGTTTTCCTCAGTAAACTTCCCCTGCTCAATAGCTAACTGGCTACGTTCCTCTCGATCATAAACAATTCGCGTTAAAGAATAATCCTGGAAATTTAAGCTTGGCTGATACTCTTTTCCTGCCGCTGAATTCGCATTGTAAATCTCAGGTCGGTAAATCTTTTGGAAAGTTTCCATCGTGCTGATGGTACTGATCAGCTCAAGATTCGTGTAATCACTGAGTAAGTCGCCAGAAAAATAGAAGGCCAAAGGCGCAACACTGTTTTTAGGCATGAAATAACGCGCACGCAATCCCATTTTTGAGAAATATTCATCCGTCAGAGAAAGTTCATCCTGCTGATATTCGATGCCCAATACCGGATGTTCATTACCCGTACGGTAATAGGTGTTTTTACTTGAAACACTCAGACAAATGACCGGTGTTTTATTAAAGTTGTCTTTATAAACATCTGAGTTAAGGAAGCATTTAAATATATTGCCGTGGAATTCGCCAAAATTGTCAGGAAGGCTAAATTCAGTTTGCTTTTTATTGTGCTCAGGCAGTAATACGCTAAAGTCAAAATCTCGCACATAAGAGGAAAAATTATTCCCCACAATGCCTTCAAAGCGTTCGCTGGTTTGTTTATCAACGATATTGGTTTTCAGTATTTCAATCACCGGGAAGGAATCAGCCTTTCCTTCAATGTGAATATTCAACTGAACCGTAATGATTTCAAGTTCGACTGAATAACGGTCACCTTTCGGGTTATCCCAATGTGCCAGGGAATTGAAACGGTTATCAATCATCACCAGAGTGTTGCGCAAGTTTTCCTGGCGTTTCTCACCCCTTGCCAAATTGGCAAAGTTGGTTGTAATACGCGTACTTTCCGAGGGGTTATAATTTTCGTCGAAACGAATGCTCTTAAGAGTAAAAGTAAATTCTTTATTCATTGTAATTTGACTTCCCGACTTCTGATATAAAACCTGATTTTATTGGTTGCTTTTCAGGGCTTCCCCGTTTTTTTGGTTTTTTAGCAGTCTTCATGTTTTATTAGGTTAACAGCGATGTACAATTTATGCCTGAGTCGTTGATTGAGGAAAAGTGATTTAATTTCACTGAACATGAACGATATTCATGATCGGGTATAGGATCAGGATGGCGGCAGGGAGATGTTCAGCGTGACTCACTGAACAGCTGTAGTAAAGCAATGAATAAGAGGATTGATGATGCTCTTCATCCCTAAAAGGGATAACACCACGATTTGCCCTCCCCGCTCCCCCATGTTCAAATACCCTTTTTACCCGTTCTCACAGAAGCGCCGATGAAAAAAAGTGAATTTATCGCTCAGGATCTGCTGAGCAAGATTTATCAGCACAGCGGATCACTCCCTGAAAGGTTGCCGCCGGAGCGCCAGCTGGCAGAGGAGTACGGGGTTTCGCGTTTCACAGTGCGTAAGGCGTTGGAAAAAATGGTGAGTATCGGGGCAGTGCGGATCGTTCAGGGCTCGGGGATTTACATTAATCCTGGCGTCAGCAGTAATCCGCTGGTGTACAACTCGATCACTGAGAAGAAATTCACCGACATCAGTTTCAAAATGCTCGAGCTGCACAAGCGGCGGCCTGACAAAGAAGAACAGCAGGTTTTCGGATTAACCCGCGACGATTTTATCTGGGCATTCACCCGCCTGCGCCGCATTAATCAGCGCAATGTGCAGATAGAATACTCACGCATGCCTGCAGAGGGTTTTGCCGATCTGAATCAGACAACCATCGAGCATTCGATCCAGCAATACGTACTGAGCAAAGGCTATGCGATTTCGCATTCCCTCACCCGCTATCAGGCGGTGACAGTCAGTAAAGAGCAGGCGCAAACGCTCGGTTGCAAAAAAGGCATCGCCGCCATGCACATTACCAACAGAGGCATTTTGCAGGGCGGCCGGGTATATGCGTTCAGCGATATCGTGGATATCGATTATTCCTGTACCTACGTCATCCCGTTTAATCAGGACAATCTGGCCTTCCGCCAGACCTAAGGCGTATGGATCACGCCGTTCGGCAGGCGGCTTTGCGTCCATTCATGCGGGCGATACACCACCGGAAACTCATCCGCCGCCTGCTGGTCAAATCCCACACCGATCCCCACCTCTTCACTCGGATAAAAGTAGCCGTTCTCGGGTGCCTGAGCGCCGGGGAAAACCCGCTGCGTATTCGCCGGATAGGCCACAAACTCTTGGATCGCAGCGTTATGCAGATGGATATTCAGATGCGTATTCACCGCAGCGCCGATGGGCGTCATATCCGGCGGGCAATGCCATGCCAGCCGTACGCCGAAGCTCTGACAGAAATGCGCCAGTTTCAACGCAGGGGTGATGCCGCCGATTTGTGAAACGTGGCAGCGAATGAAATCGATCCGGCGGTTGATAATCAGATCTTTCCATTCGGCGGGATTGTTAAACAGCTCGCCGGTCGCCAGCGGAACAGCGGTCTGGTTGCGGATCTGCGCCAGCCATTCGTTTTGATCCGGCGGCAGGATATCTTCGATAAAGTAAGGGTGATATTGCTCGACGGCTTTGGCGAACTGCACCGCCTGCTGCGGGAACAAACGTTCGTGAACGTCGTGCAAAATATGGAACTGATTGCCGTATTTCTCACGCAGTGCTTTGAACATCGCCAGCGTGTTATCTGTGTACTGATCCTGATCGTAATACGCGCCTGCCGACGGTTCACGCGTGCTGTGGAAATCACGCGCATTACCGCCGTAAAAGCCCAGCTGGCAGCGGATATGGCGGTAACCTTCGGCCAGAAGACTGTCCACTTTCACGTAAAGTTCTTCCAGCGTTTCCCCGGCGGCGTGGCTGTACGCGGTCACCGCATCTTTCGATTTCCCCCCAAACAGATGGTACAGCGGCATATTCGCCAGTTTGCCTTTAATATCCCACAGCGCCATATCAACGCCTGCGATAGCATTGTTAATCACCGGCCCGTTGCGCCAGTAAGCGTTGACCATCATCATCTGCCACAAATCTTCGATATGATTAGCATCGCGGCCAACGAGCAACGGTTTCAGGTATTCATCCACCATCAGTTTGACCGCCAGCGGACGTTGCTGGAACGTCGCACAGCCCAGCCCGAAAACGCCGCCGTCGGTTTCAATTCTCACTACCACTAAATTATGGCGATCCGGGCGGGTAATCTGGCATTCAATATTCGTAATCAGCACAGGCTGCATGAGAAATCCTTAATACTATTCATAATGAAAGTCTGACTTGCCAGCAGAATAAAATGGCAAAGGAATATTCGTATTGAGGTTATTTCAACGTATTTTCGTCCCGCTTGTAAACCTTAAATTGATGATTTTATTTTGGTCTAAAAGCACCTCGAATAGCTCCTTAAAACCGTACCAATTTTGCTTTTACCGCTGATAAGCTGGCTTTGCAATGCAGTTATGTGATGAAGATCCGGTTTTATTGGTTTGTTTTTAAAAACGTGCGTCATTACACTTCATTCCCATCTGACAAAACCTTTCGTCGCGGAGTTCCAGGGTGAATACAGAAACAATGCAGTCAGTAATTAAACTGGTTGGCGGTGCAGAAAATATAAATAAAGTCTGGCATTGCATGACGCGTCTGCGTTTTGATTTAGTGGATGAAAATAAAGTCGCGTGGGAAGAGATTAAAAATCTGCCGGGCGTTTTAGGTGCGCAAAGCCAGAGCGATCAGGTTCAGATCATCATCGGGCCAAAGGTTAATGTGTGGTACGAAGCTATTGTGTCACAGCTGGAACCGGTCGCCGGGGCAACAGGAAATGTTTCCACAAAAGGACGCAAAAGCCTGGTCTCGCTGTTCATGGACACAGTCTCCGGCGTGTTCGGGCCGATCGTTCCGGCCATCGCAGGCGCGGGGATGATCAAAGGGTTACTTGCCGGACTGATTGCGCTGAAAATTATCTCGGGAAAAAGCGAAACGGTGATGATCATTGATTTGATCGCCAGCGGTGTTTTCTACTTTCTGCCCTTTTTCCTGGCGGTCTCCGCAGCCAGGATCTTCAAAACCAACGAATACCTCGCAGCCGCCGTGGCGGCATGCCTGATGTATCCGACGCTCATCGACGCCGCGAAAGCGCTGGCCAGCCATACCGCTGGCGCACCGACCGCGCTGTATTTTATGGATGTGCTGCCGGTCTCGGTCTTCAACTATTCGGCCAGCGTGATCCCGGTGATTTTCTCGGTACTGGCGCTGAGTTACATCCACCGCTGGGTGGATAAAATCATGCCGGACGTGCTGAAAACCGTTTTCACACCCACCCTGACGTTGTTTATCGCCGCGCTGGTTTCGCTTACGGTCATCGGCCCGGCGGGGATTTACCTCGGTAAACTGCTGGCGTTCGGGATCCAGGGATTATTTGACGTCTCGGCGGTGTTTGCAGGCTTTATCGTTGGGGCGATCCGTCCGGTGGCGATCCTCACCGGGATGCATCACGCCATGACGCCGATCGCGCTGCAAAACTTCACCGATCAGGGCTGGGACATGCTGATGCCGATGATGTTTATGGCCAACATGGCGATTGCCGGATCAACCTTTGCGATTTACTTCCACGTCAAAACCCGCGAACAGAAATCCGTGGTGCTGTCGGCAGCGATTTCAGGGCTGTTGGGGATCACCGAACCGGCGCTGTTCGGCGTACTGACGCGCTACAAAAAAGCGTTTATCGCGACGACAATCAGCAGTTCGGTGGCATCTGCGTTCATCGCTTTCTTTGGAGTGAGATTGTACGGCTATATTCTGTCGAGTATTTTCAGCCTGCCCGCCTACATCGGCCCGTACTTTATCTATGTTCTGATGGGCGTGACGCTGTCTCTGGGGCTGTCATTTACGCTGACATATCTGATGGTCGTAAAAGGAAAAGGCACCGAACAGACGGCGCCTCTGGTTAATCAAACACGTTGATGTGTTCAGGCCGCTGTCTGGGACTGAACGATCCCGGACAGTGCCGAATCCTGAATACGGTTGGTCAGACGGCCAATGTTTTCGATTTCCACTTCGATGACGTCATTCTGATGCAGGAACAGCGGAGGAACGCGGGTTTTACCGACGCCGCCCGGAGAACCGGTCATGATCACATCCCCCGGTGAAAGCTGTGTAAACGTGCTGATATAAGCGATGATCTGCGGAATGGTGTGGATCATGTTGGCGGTAGTGTCATCCTGCACCAGACGGTTATTCAGCCAGGTTTTAATTTTCAGATTCTGCGGGTCACCCACTTCATCCGCAGTCACCAGCCACGGGCCAAACGCTCCTGTAGACGGCCAATTTTTTCCGGCGGTGTACCATTTGTGCTGCCAGTCACGCACCGAGCCATCCATATAGCAGCTGTAGCCCGCGATATGGGCAGGCGCGTCTTCCGCTGAAATGTTGCGGCCTGTGCGCCCGATAACAATCGCCAGCTCGCCTTCGTAATCAAACTCATTCGTTGAGGCCGGTTTAATCACGGTGCCGTTATGCCCTACCTGAGAATCCGCAAAGCGGATAAATAACGTGGGGGCCGGATTCGTTTCGTTAAATTCTTTACGCTTTTCCGCGTAGTTCATGCCCACGCCAAAGATTTTACCTGGACGGTCAATGACCGGCAGAAAACTTATGTCGTTCAACTGGAGATCAGCAGACAGTGCGACGTAACGTTGCAGTGAGTCGAGCGGGTGATGCGCCATGAATTCGTTAATATCCCGGCACCCGGCGTGGAGGCCCACGTCGACGATGCCGTCAGCGTTAAGGATGCCAAAACTTTTTGTGTGTTCTTTATTGATGACGAAATTAACAATTTTCATAGATGTACTCAGATTCTTATTTTACTTAAAACAGGCGGATTCGCTGCCGCAATAACCGGCCACGCCAGGCCTGCGACCCCGAAGATCGCGAGATTATTGACCCTGCCTCTCATGCCTTCTACTATATTTTATTACCAAATCGATGAATTTCAGGAATACATGATAAATAACAGAGACCTGGACTACTTTGTGACAGCAGCGCAGATAATGAATTTGAGACTTGCGTCACAAAATTTAAGTATAACTCAGCCTGCACTTTCCAAATCTATCACCCGTCTGGAGAAAGAACTCAGCATAAAACTGTTCAAACGGGCAGGTCGCGGGCTGGAGCTCACCGAGGCGGGTCGCATTCTTTATCAGCGTGGTCTGGCGCTGCAAAGTTCGTATCATGAGATAACGGAAGTGATGAATGAACTGAGCAGCGGTGCAGGCGGTATTGTGCGCGTGGGGATTTCAGGTTCCTCAACCCAGTTCCTGTTGCCAGAAATCTGCAAAATGTTGCAGTCGCAGGTTCCGAACATGAAGCTGGAAATTCAGATCGGCATGAACGACGTGCTGTTCACTCTGCTGGAACGCCACGCGATAGACATTATTATTGGCCCGCTGGTGAATTACGAAAGCCCGGTCGTACAACTTCCGGTCACCGCCGACCGCGTGGTGGTCTGCGCCTCCAGTGACCATCCGCTGGCTGGCAAACCCACTTCGTTGCGCGACCTCAGCCGCTTCGGCTGGATCTTACCGGCTAAAACCGTGTCGATGCGCCAGTGGCTGGACGGGATCTTTTACGAGAACCATTGCCCGCCGCCGGACGTCAAAGTAGAAATCAGCTCGCTGGCGTCCGTTCCCGGTTTGATCGCCAAAAGCGGGTTGCTGAGTTTTCTCTCTGAAAATATTCTGGCGGAAGAAGAGTTTATTTCGCGTCTGATCCGTATCGATAACGAGCAGCTGGTAATGGAGCGCCGTGTGGGGATCACGTGGCTGGAAGGGGCATTTTTGTCACCCGCCACGCAGAAAGTGATCGAAGTAACTAAGGCCGTCGGAAAGAAAATGCAGATGGAAAGCCGCCGGGTATTGGAGGAATAACCTCCTCACCGGCGCAAAAGTAAGGTGAATCAGACCAGATGACAGGCCACGCGATGGCCGTTTTCCACGTCACGCAAGAGCGGGATTTCCGCGCGGCAGCGTTCGGTTGCCAGCGGGCAGCGGGTGTGAAAACGGCATCCGGCAGGGGGCCTGGAGGGATCCGGAATTTCACCGCTGACCATCGCCACCGGTTCGCTGTCAGGGTCGAGGGTCGGCACCGCGGCCAGCAGCGCCTGCGTGTAGGGATGCAAAGGCTGGCGAAACAGTGCGTCACGACTGGCAGTTTCCACCAGCTGACCAAGATACATCACCGCCACATCGTCACAAAGATGCTCAACCACGCCCAGATCGTGGGAGATAAACAGAAACGTCACACCGTGATCGTCACGTAAATCCGAGAACAGATTGATGATTTGCGCCTGAATCGACACATCCAGCGCAGAAATGGGTTCATCGGCAATGATAAATTCCGGTTGCAGGATTAGCGCGCGGGCGATGCCAATACGCTGGCGCTGACCGCCGGAAAACTCGTGGGGGAAGCGATTGTAATGCAGCGGCGAGAGGCCGCAGATCTTCATGACTTCCAGCACTTTGGCGTGCAGTTGTGCGCGCGTACACAACTTGTGTTCCAGCATTGCTTCACCAATGGCGTCACCGATGCGGATCCGCGGATTCAGCGAACTGTAGGGATCCTGAAACACCAGCTGAATTTTAGGCCGCAGCGCTTTCAGCTGTTTGGGTTTCAGCCGGTGCAGATCTTCCCCGCGAAATTTCACGCTGCCCGCCGTTTTGTCATACAGCCCAAGCAACGTGCGCCCGACGGTCGTTTTGCCGCTGCCGGACTCTCCCACCAGGCCAAAAATGGTGCCTTTGCGGATATTAAAACTGACGCCATCCACCGCGCGCACCTGGCCGGTTTCCTGCCCGAATACGCCATCGCGGATCGGGAAGTGTTTTTTCAGCCCATCGACTTCAATCAGATATTCCGTGCTCATGACGGCAACTCCCCGCTTTTCATTTCATTCGCCGGACTCAGTCCGCTGTAAAAACACGCGGCCTGTCGCGACTGCCCTTCCAGCGGCGGAATGCCCTGACGGCAACGCTCTGTCGCGCGGTCACAGCGATCGGTGAACGCGCAGTAAGGCGGCAAGGCGGCCAAATCTGGCACCTGACCGGGGATGGAATATAGCCGGCGGAGGCGTTCGCCTGGCGTCGGCCTGGAGGCAATCAGCCCCTGTGTGTACGGATGCAGCGGGTTACGCAGCACCTCAGCAGTCGCGCCCTGCTCAACGATTTTACCGGCGTACATCACCACCACGTGGTCGGCCATTTGCGCAATCACACCTAAATCATGGGTGATCAGCATCAGCGCCATATGATGCCGCTGTGCCTGTTCGCGCAGTAAACGCAGGATCTGCGCCTGCACGGTGACGTCCAGCGCGGTCGTCGGTTCGTCGGCGATGAGCAGCTGCGGTTTGCAGCTCAGTGCCATCGCTATCATGATGCGCTGCAACATGCCGCCGGAAAGCTGATGCGGGTAACTCTTCATCAGGCTTTCGGCGCGCGCCAGCCCGACGTCGGTAATCATTTGCGTCGCCAGCGCCCACGCCGTTCGCGGTGACTCACCCCGGTGGCGGATCAGAGGCTCGACCAGCTGTTCGCCAATCGTCAGCACCGGATTTAGCGCCGTCATCGGTTCCTGAAAGATCATCGCCAGCTGATTGCCGCGTAGATCGGCCATTTGCGACGGACGCAATTTAAGCAGATCACGCCCCTGAAATAAGATTTCGCCGCCGTCGATACGCGCCGCCTGAGGCGGTAACAGCCCCATCAGCGACATGGCGGTGACGCTTTTGCCGCAGCCGGATTCGCCAACAATGCCGACGGTTTGCCCGGCCTGAACGTCAAACGTAACGTCCTGCACCGCACGCACGCGCCCCTGATCGCTGGAAAAAGAGAGAGAAAGCTGATTAAAACGGATCAATGGCTGAGTCATTTTTTGCTCCGTTTCATTTTGGGATCGAGCGCATCACGCAGGCCATCGCCCAGTACGTTTATGGCTATCACGGTGATGAAAATCGCGATACCCGGTGGCATCCACAACCACGGACGGCGCTGGAAGTCGATCAGGCTGTTGGCGGCATCCATCATATTTCCCCACGACGGCGTCGGCGGCACCACACCCAGACCGAGATAGCTGAGTGCGGATTCGCTGAGGATGGCATTCGCAACGGCCATCGTGGCCATGACCACCAAAATCGGGACCGTATTCGGCAATAAATGGCCGAACAAACGACGGCGCGATGACAGACCGAGCACCTGCGTCGCGAGCATAAAATCACGCTCGCGCAGTGACAGGATCTGGCCGCGAACCAGACGCGCCAGCTTGGGCCACTCCAGCAGGCTGAGCATGACAATCACCATGTAGACGCGTGAATCCGGCGAGAAATCCAGTTCCGACAGCATCGCACCCATGACAATCAGCAGTGGCAAACTGGGGATCGTCATCACCAGATCGGCAAACCGCATGATGATTTTATCGGCCACGCCGCCGAGATAACCCGATACCGCACCCAGCAGATAGCCAAGTGTCACCGAAAGCAGCATCGTCAACAGCCCGATGATGAGCGAGATGCGCCCTGCCAGCAGCAGACGGGTGTAAACGTCACGCCCGAGAAAATCTGTGCCGAGCCAGTGTTGCGCATTCGGTGCTTTATTGATCATCAGGGCATCGGTGGCATCATCGCGCCAGGGCGAAAAGTAAGGGCCCACTACGCACCAGACCGCCATCACCACAAGTAAGATCAGGCAAAACATCGCCATCCGGTTCTCGCGCAGTGCCTTCCACGCCTGCTGCCAGGGTGACGGTGTCACTTGTGCCAACACCGGGATTTGTGCGTCGCGCAGCCGGCGGTTAGTTGAAAATAACGATCCGAACATCACGACCTCACACGAATGCGCGGGTCAGCCCACGCGTAAAGCACATCGGCAATCAGGTTGCCCAGAATAGTTAACACCGCCAGAAACAGCGTGAACCCCATCAGCACCGGGTAATCACGCGCCGCCAGCGAATCGATATGAATGTGCCCCGCTCCCGGCCAGTTAAAGACTTTCTCAGTGATAAGCGCACCGGAAAACAGCCCCGGCAGCTCGAATCCCAGCAGCGTAATGATCGGCAGCAGCGCATTGCGCAGCGCATGTTTCAAGATAACCGTGCGTTCGCGCAGCCCTTTGGCGCGCGCGGTGCGAATGAAGTCCATACGCACGACATCCAGCATACTGGCGCGGAAATAGCGTGTCAGGCTGCCCGCCTGCAGCATCACCAGCGCCACCACCGGGAGCACCAGGTGCGCCGCCACCTGCATCACCCAGGCCCAGCCTGTGGCGTCGCTACCCGTGTTGGTCATACCGCCCACCGGCAGCCAGTGCAGATCCACTGCAAACCATTTGATCAGCAGCAGACAGAGGAAAAATGTCGGAAAGGACATTGCGGCGAAAATCACCACGCTGACCACGTGATCGAACAGCGAATAGGGTTTCATCGCCGAGACAATGCCCACTGCCAGCGCGATCCCCCAGTAGAGCACCATCGCGATAGTCGCCAGCAGGAAGGAGTTCCAGATGTACTGGTTCAAAAGCTGGCTGACGGGGATCTGATATTGCAGCGAGAACCCGAGATCGCCCTGTAACAGATTCCCCAGCCAGTGCAGATAGCGGCTGATTAACGGCTGATCGAGGCCGTATAACGCTTTCAGCTCGGCAGCGCGTTGTGCCGTAAGGGTGATGTTTCCGTCGATGAAATCGCCCGGCGTTTTGGCAAACAGCATGAAGATGAGCAATGAAGCGAGGAACAACATCGGAATGGTTTGAAGCAAACGACGCAGAATGAAATTTCTCATGACTTTCTCATTGAAGCTGCCGGTCAAGACCGGCAGCAACGTGATTTTGATTATTTGACGATTTTGACATCCGGCAGGCTGCCGGTCAGACCGTTATAGATGTCCGGTTTGAAGCCGGTCACGCGGGCGCTGCTGGCCGACAGAATCTTACGGTTACCGAGCAAGATGACCGGGGGATCGTTAGCCAGCACCTTATAGAGTTCATGATAAATTGGCTTACGTTTTTCGATATCCAGCGTGGCGTTACCCTCGTTGATGAGCTTATCCACTTCGGCATTGTGATAGCCCTGAACGGCGGCCTCGGTGCTGTAGAAGTCCCATACGCCATCGTGCGGATCGTTCAGCGTACTGGTGCTGAAGGACGCAAGATCGTAATTACCCGCCTTGCGCTGCGACATCAGCGCATTGAAGTCCACCACCTGAGGTTTCAGCAGCACGCCAATTTTCTGATAATCCTCTTTAGCGATCGGGATCAGCGCATCGTTCAGCACTTTTTTGCTTACTAACAGCGTCAGTTCCAGACGTTTTCCGTCTTTTACGCGGATGCCGTCGCTGCCGGTTTTCCAGCCCGCTTCATCGAGCAATTTCTTCGCCTGCGCCGGATCGAATTTATACGGATTCACGCCTTCCGTGTTGTAAGCCCAGGAGATCGGCGAGATTGGCTCGATGGCTACAGTACCGTAGCCCTGATAAACCACGTCGATCAGTTTTTGACGATCCAACCCGTAGATCAGTGCCTGACGCACTTTCGCATCCTGCAATGCCGGACGTTTAAGGTTGAATTCAATCTTGCTGTAATCGCTGGATCCATACAGGTTGATGTTGGCAAAGCCGAGTAATTTCAGCTGTTCGATATCATCCGGACGGGAAGTGAACGCATCGTAATCGGTGTCACCGGTCTGGAATAACTGGAAGTTAGTCGATGGATTGGTGACGCGGTAGATGAAACGCGGGGTTGGCGGGACACCACGGTAGTAATTGGTATTGGCGTGGAAACGGATCTCCTGCCCCGGAATGTATTTGTCATAGACATACGGGCCGTTACCGAGCGGTTTGCCATGCAGCGTGCGCAGATAATCGAGATTTCCACGCTGATAGCCTTTACCGTAATACGCTTTCGACAGCACCGGGCCGCCGATCTTTTGCAGCGTGGTCGCGCCCGGCTGGGTAGTCGTCACCTGGAGGGTCAGCGGATCCACCACTTTCAGCCCGCTGACGCTGTCGGCTTTGCCTTGCTTATAGTCATCACCACCTGCGATGTGTGCCAGCGTGATGTCTGTGTCGCCATCGTATTTCGGGTCATACAACACGGTCAGGGTGAACGCGACATCCTCTGCCGTCAGCGGTGAGCCGTCACTGAATTTCAGATTCGGGCGCAGCTTTATCGTGTAGGTTTTACCGTCCGGGCTCACCGTCCAGCTTTCAGCCAGACCGGGAACCAGCTTGCCCTGACTGTCCCAGTCGACCAGGCGAGCGAAGATTACGTTAGTGACGTTCTCATCCCACCCGTTTACGAAGAAGTACGGGTTGAAAATCCCCTGCGGTTCGGAGATCCCTGCGATCACGGTGTCGGTGCGCAGTTTTGCCGAAGCAGGTACCTGACTGGCATCGGTAGCTGGCGTGATGCCTTCTTTGAGCACGTCATCAGCAAATCCAAAAGAAGAAAACATTACGGCGCTGGCCAGTAATGCGATTTTGAAAGAATTCGGTACTGTAGCCAAAAGACATCCCTCTTCAATAAGTGTGCATGCAGTTTACAAAACATGACGAAGAGTAAGGTTGGGGTTTGTCCTTGTCTAACAACGAAAAAATATGGCTTATAGCTTTTAAAGAGCTTGCTGTAAAAGTCGCCAAAACGGTTATGTGGAAACTTTTCCTGATCACACCCAGTAAGTACTTACTAACTCTTTAGCCCCGCGAAGAAGCCGATCCAAAGAGAAAGACCAGTGAAGACCTTGGGATCGCGGTCAATAAAAAACGGCGTATCTTGTGACAGATACGCCGTGATGACTGATATAGCAGTGAGGCGGTTAGGCGGCAGTCTTCTTGCTACGGGCGCTGACTTCGGAGAGGATCTCTTTTTGTTTGTTCTTCTCGCCAATCATCTTGTACCAGCCCGCAAGCTTGCGCAGATCCGGCAATGTCGCTTTCTCATCCACATCGTAAGCACTTAATTTATCGCGATACTCTTCAAAGATAGCGATACAGCGTCGCGCCCATTCACCTTCCAGCGCAGAGCCTGCAACAGCACGCGGACGACGTGGTAAACGCGGACGCAGTGGTTTGCTGGCCTCTGGCGTGGATTCATCCACGTAGGCGAACTTGATGGACATGACCGTTCTGCCCTGCTTCACCGGCTCCCAGACTACGGAGATATCCGTATTGGCATTGATCCGGTTAATCGTTGGCTCCAGCAGCTTTTGGCGGAAGTCACGATAGTCCTCGTATTTGCCCGCCAAACCGGCCTTCTCGCGCATCCAGTTCAGATCCAGGGTCACTTCAATGGCTTTACCGCTGCGGCGCCCATAGAGGTTCTTGGCTTTGATTAGCCAGCCATACAGACGAACGGAGAACGGTGTATCAAGTTTTGCAATGTTGGCAAAATTCAGCTTAGTAAAAGATTCTTTGAGTTCATAGAGATACGGCGCAACATCCTGCCCAAACCTCAGTACCACCGCGCTGTGATCGTCACTGCTGACGTATTCCAGACGCGAGAACCAGGACAATTGCACGGTACGCACCTTGCCGGTTTTGACGTCCGGTTTGTAGATCGTCACCGGTTTTTTCATCAGGCTTTCCGCCGCTTCGCGCAGCTGCCGGTGGCTGCTGGTCGGGTTTACCCCGTAGATACGCTGATAATCCTGAGGAAAAAGACGGTACAACGTGTCCGGTTGCGGTTTCCTGCTATCAATTTGTGCCAGAGCCAGGTTCAGCAGGCGCATTTCATCCAGAGTGACGCTGTAAGCGCCTTCCAGAAGATCGTTCCCCTGAACTACGGTCAGTTTATTCAGTTCCATGTAGCAGGATCCATAGGTGGAAAGTAGGTAAATTATTCCACATAAAAAATACTAACGTAAAGTAAAAACAGGTGTTATTTATTCCTTATACTTCAATTGTTTAAGTAAGGATCGAAAAAGACAGATCAGGAAAAACCTCCACATATTGATTTCAGAACCACAAAGGATCCTTTTTTTAACATCTTGGATCATCACACTTTTTACAGGAAATCACTCCACATATGCCGTGGAAGATCATTTTGGAAGATCGCGATTATTGAGGAACATGAAAAGCCAGAATTCATTCCGGACTACAGAAAATCACTCCACATGAGTCGCGAGAATGTCTATTAATCATACGTAATCGGTTTGTGATCAACTTCTCACTTCTTCAGAAGCGGCAAAAGTGCCCTGCCCCGGACGATCATCAGGAAAAATCTCCACATATGTCTCCCAGAGGGATCAGATAATCTTTCCACATGTAGCATAAGGCGATCGCGAGATCAGGAAATCTCTCCACATAAGTGCTCAGGGGGGATCACAGAAAATGTCTCCACGTATAGTCTGCCAGGGGATCAGGAAATCTTTCCACCTGTGGGTGAGAAATCATTTATCCGATCAAACTTTCGAGCATCATTATCGTTACGAGATCAGGTAATGTTTCCACATATCAATATGTGACACCGTCACCTATACTAGTAACTATTTGATTTAAAATGATTAAGTGACTTATTCACTTCTCTTTGTCACGTAAGTTGATCAGATAATTCTTCCACATAAGAGGAATCAGGGATCAGATAATCTCTCCACATATGCTCTTTTACTGTGAAAAAAGTGAAGCAGGTTTGCCAGATCTAGTGGGTTCACGATCCAAAAGTGACAGTTAGGGCATCACGTGACGCTGTCACAGGAAATTCTTCCACATATAGATGAAATATGAGATCAGGAAATCCCTCCACCTTGTAGAAAAACTGTTTTCTGACGGTAAGTTAGCGAAGAATTGGCTAGAATAGGCGTAGGAGCATCGGATGAGGCAGGATATCCACAGGAAATCTCTCCACGTCGATAATCTCCTGATCCATAAAGACTTTATCCACAGGAAAAAGCTCTACATTGATCATGAAAAGGATCCACATCCAACAGGAATGATCTCCACCCCAGACAGGAAACCTCTCCACAATTGCACGTGTAACTTATTAATATTTAAAGTAAAAAACAGCCCTTAAAGAGAAAGATCTAAACTTTAAAAAGAAACAAAACATTATTTGATCTTGGGATCTTCTTTAATGCTGGGAGGGTGTTCAGGAAAATATCAAAGAGTAGAAATTCGTTATCTGGCAGAGGGTTAGTGCGGTATTTGCCAGAAACGGGCCCGCTTTGACCCGTTCCGGCGCAAGATCAGTGACTCACGAGCGTTCGTTATTGATAAGCCAGCCCTGGATCAACTCCGTCAATACGTCTTTCATCTCGCGATCCTGCAGGAAGCAGCTGGTTTTGAAGCGGCGGTGCAACTCTTCGTCAATGTTGGTCTGCAATTTTTTAACTGAAGCTGGTGGCTTAGCTACAGCGTCCAGTGCTGTAGTCAGTTGTCTGTGCTGGCCAAGTTTCATTTTCATTTCAACAACTCCGTAATTTCTTTTGTCATGATTTCAATCTCGCCCTTCGCGTTACCATCCGTTGTATCGAAAACAGTGCCGCCGTCCATCATTGTACGTATGTAAACCTGGCGCTGAGTCGTGCCGGTACGCAATGCAGGAACGCCTGTATCAGCAATCGAGGCTTTGAGGACTTCCAGCATCTTAGCGGATGCGACCTTTTTAGTGATCAGGAAACGCGCAATCACCGGCTGCAAGTTTTCGCGTGCCTCGACGACGGCAAGAATAGCGCCACAGGCTGCAAAATCTAAAGGTGACGGTGTCACTGGTATCAGTACCAAATCACTGACCATAACCGCGGCCGAAGAAATTGCTGAAATTGCAGCAGCTCCATCAATTACCACGTAATCATATTCTTTCAGTTGCTTACGTACGGTGTAGACTTCTTTTTCAGAGGCGGCTTCAGCCAGGTCGAACTGACATTTGCTATCGTCGTACCAGTTACTGATACTTCCTTGTGGGTCGGTATCGACCATCACGACCTTGTGACCTTGTCTTGCAAGACAGGTAGCAATGTTAATGGACGTCGTGGTCTTCCCTACCCCGCCCTTCCCGTTGAGGAAGGAAATAATTTTCGCTGCCATAACACCCTCTTGATGAAGCGTTCGGTGAATTACTTGCATCCCAAAATTCTGAGATTTTAGGATTCAAAAAGTTTGCAATCATAGGATTCTGAGATTTTAAAATCCATGAATCATAGGATTGAGTTGCTACTATAAGGTTTGCATCGGAGGATTTCAATATTTAAGGATTACTGAATTACAAAATCCTATGATTAGGGGATTCTGTGATTCCTTTCCCGACGTCACAGTTAAAGTGCATGGTCTGAAGTAAAGGGGGTGAATGCATATTCTGTGATTGCAGGATTTAAAGATACTAAGATTATGGAATCCGTAATAGATTGCCCTTAATGGTCGACAGTGAGTAATTTCCTATCTCATAAGAAGCTTGTAATCATACCGGACGGAATTTTAACATTCACTGAATTATGGGATTCTATGATTTGATGATTCTATGATTTTTGAATCTCAGGGGGCTGAGATTTTAATGGGTTGATAATGTCTAACCAGAAAAGCAGAAATGAACAATTGGGTATACAAGCAAGAATGCTACTGTAAAATCTCACCATCTCACCATCTCACCATCTCACCATCTCACCATCTCACCATCTCACCATCTCACCATCTCACCATCTCACCATCTCACCATCTTAAAATCCTCATACGATATTGATTTCATAATCTCATCATCATTAGATTGCAGGGTTACGTGATTTTGAGATTCAACAATCCTGAAATCACCAAATCACCAAATCACCAAATCACCAAATCACCAAATCCTGAGCTAGTGGGATGACAGAACATCATGATTATAGGATTCTTCTGTGAGTTTAGTGAGAAACTATAAGATGATAGAAGGTTAAGATTCCAAGATTCTGGAATTACAGGATTGAGGCCAAAGCTATAAGTTATCCCAGGATGGTAGAATCATTTTAAAGGTTATGATTTCAGGATTCTGTGATTCTACATCGGTTGTCGTGGTTTTACCGTATCGGTCACGGAGCAAACTTTGAAGAATCTCAAGATTCTGTGATTATATCAAAATCCAATAATCCTGAGATTATTGGCGAGCAAGTGATTACAGGATTTTATAATCATTATATTATAATCAATTACTTATGAAAGTGATAAACTTCTGGGATTCTAAGATTCAAGGATTTTAAAAGTATCCTGAAATCCCAGGACTTTATTCCATGATCCAAGAATCTCAGAATATAATTTTAAGAATCATAGGATTTTAGTATCTTGAGATTAATATCTTGGGATTATGCCCGTGTCAGGATTAACTAATCCTGACATCCAGTTACAGGAAAAATGTGGATGCTGTGAGTCTTAGCCTGTAACGCAAATCCTGAGATTATGGGATTGCAGTGACTTCTGGGAATATGAGATTAGGTGATTGTAAGATTTCAGGATTATGGGATTCAACTAAGGTAAAATCACAGAATCACAAAATCACAGAATCACAGAGTTACGGAATCACATAATGTTGAGATGTTGAGATGTTGAGATGTTGAGATGTTGAGATGTTGAGATGTTGAGATTATAAGAGGCATCGTGATGACACCTCCAGAGATTTTTTACTGCGTCACGATTCTGCGATATTGCACTTTGAGGGTATCAGCCTTGGCTTGAGTGAATCCACGATATGTCTAAAAGCCGCTTCGATATCTTCCTCCGCCACACATCCGTAGCCGAGCAATAATCCTCGCCGGGAAGCAGGGCGGAGGTAATAAGCGGAAAGAGGGCGTGTCAGCACATTTTTTTGTTCAAGCTCCGCGCTCAAAGCAACATCGTCAATTGAATCCGGTAAGGAAAGAATCAGATGTAGCCCGGCGTTGCTGTTCTCGCACATATATTCCTGGCCGAGTTCCTGCTCAATCATTCGCGTCAGTGCACTGCGGCGTTTGCCGTAAATCAAGCGCATGCGGCGGATATGCGCGGCGTAATGCCCTTCACGGATAAACTCCGCCAGCGTTAGCTGGGTCAACCCGTTCCCCCCTCGATACAACTCCGAATGTGCGATTTTCAGCCGCGATGCCAGCTGACGCGGCAGAACGACATAGCTGATACGCATTGCGGGATACAGTGTTTTGCTAAACGTCCCGATGTAAATGACCGGTGCATCGCTGGTCAACCCCTGAAGCGCGGGGATCGGGCTGCCGGAATAGCGAAACTCACTGTCGTAATCATCTTCCACCACCCAGCTGCCTTGCTGCGCTGCCAGCGCGAGGATTTTTTGTCGCCGCGCCAGACCCATTACGGAACCCAACGGGTAATGATGTGACGGCGTCACGCATATCAACTTTGGTGCACGCGCCTCTGGTTGATTTTCTGGCGGGTCCATACCGTTATCGTCCACGGCAATAGGTTGAATATCTACCCCGTTCACCGAAAGAACGTTCCGGATCCCCCAGTAACTCGGCTCTTCAATCCATGCTACATCGCCTGGGTCGCAGATCATTTTCGCCAGCAAATCCAGTGCCTGATGAGTACCTGCGGTGATGAGGATTTGGTCTGGCGTGCAATCTACTGAGCGCGCTATGCGCAGATAATCCGCCAATGCCTGTTGCAGTTGCGGGCAACCACCGTGGCGGGAGTAAGTGAGGAATTCAGGATGCAGGCGTCGGCTCAGGCGGTTTTGCAGTTTGCGCCAGATATCATGAGGAAATTGAGTGACATCTGGCACGCCAGGCATAAATGCGCCCCACTGGTGTGAAGCAACCCCCGTTCGGGTTAGCAACTGCGAGCCGCGTTTAGATAGCGTGACGTGACTGCGCGCTGGTGCGCACTTCGTCAGTGTCTTATCGGCAATAACACCGTCACTGGGTAAATCGGCGGTAACGAAGGTACCGCTTCCCGTCCGAGTTTGAATATATCCCTCTGCCTGCAATTGTTCATAAGCTGCAAGCACGGTATTACGCGAAATATCCAGTTCTTTGGCGAGATCGCGCGAAGCGGGCAGGCGGCTGCCGGGGCTGATGCTGCCGTCGAAGATAGCCTGTTGTAATACCTGATAAACCCGCTTGTTCAGGGTGCTCTGTGTGGTGCCGGCCATACTGGTCAGCCGCTGCAAAATGAGGTCAGAAAGCAGTGAACGCAAAAGTGGATCCTCGAAATAAACAGAACTGGTTCTGGATTATAGGGCCGCTGACAGGATAAAAAACAAGGGTAGATAACAACTTTCATACTTTATTGACCCCCGAACCTACAAAACATCAGCCTCAGGGCAGGAGAAAAACATGAGTCACAGCGAACTGGAAAAACGCCGTAAAGAAGCGACACCGCGCGGTGTCGGCGTCATGTGCGATTTTTACGCAGCGAAAGCCGAAAATGCCACGTTGTGGGATGAAGAGGGCAAGGAGTACATCGATTTTACAGCGGGAATTGCTGTGCTCAATACCGGCCATCGCCACCCAAAAATTGTCGATGCTGTCCGCAAACAACTCGATCAGTTCACGCATACCGCCTTTCAGATTGTCCCTTACGCCAGCTTTGTGACCCTGGCGGAGCGCATCAACGCGATTTCCCCTGTGGCGGGAAAAGCCAAAACGACCTTTTTCTCGACCGGCGCTGAAGCAGTGGAAAATGCGGTAAAAATTGCCCGCGCCGCCACAGGCCGACCGGGCATTATTACCTTCACCGGCGCATTTCACGGGCGCACGTTACTGACCATGGCGCTGACCGGCAAAGTGGTGCCGTACAAAGTGGGCTTTGGGCCTTTCCCGGCATCCGTTTACCATGCGCAGTTCCCGAATGCCCGGCATGGCGTCAGTACGGAAATGGCGCTCGACAGCATCGAACGTATTTTCCGCAGTGACATCAGTCCGTCGCAGGTCGCCGCGATTGTCTTCGAGCCCGTTCAGGGGGAGGGCGGTTTCAACATCGCACCGGATGATTTCGTCACGGCCCTGCGTGAAATCTGTGACCGCCACGGCATCGTGCTGATCGCCGATGAAGTGCAGAGCGGCTTTGCGCGTACCGGCAAAATGTTCGCAATGGAGTACTACGGCGATGCTAAACCCGATCTCGTCACCATGGCGAAAAGCCTCGGCGGCGGTCTGCCTATTTCAGGTGTGACTGGCCGCGCTGAATTGATGGATGCGCCAGAGCCGGGTGGTCTCGGCGGCACTTACGCCGGTAACCCGCTGGCCGTAGCCTCTGCATTGGCGGTGCTGGATATTATCGAAGAAGAAAAGCTGTGTGACCGCGCTAACCGTCTGGGTGCAGAACTGGTGGAAGTGCTGGAAACCGCCAAAAGAACCTGCGCTGCGCTGGTGGATGTTCGCGCGCGCGGTTCGATGGTAGCCGCAGAATTTAACGATCCTGCGACGGGTAAGCCTTCGCCAGAGCTGACCAAACAGTATCTGCGCAAGGCGCTGGATGCAGGTTTGCTGATGCTGAGCTGCGGCGTGCACGGCAATGTGATTCGTTTCCTGTATCCGCTGACTATCCCTGACGCCCAGTTTAAAGATGCACTGGCGATTTTATCTCGCGTACTGGCTGACTGAGGGATCTCATGCAACTGAAACATCAAACACTGCTGCGCCAGCAATGCCTGATCAATGGCGAATGGTTGGACAGCGAAAATGGCGAACGCGAAAACGTGATTAATCCGGCGACCGGCAAGGTTCTCGGCAGCGTTCCGCAAATCACCACGGCGCAAGCGGCGCAGGCTATTGTTTATGCAGAACAGGCGCAGGTGGGCTGGCGGGAGAAAACCGCCAAACAACGTGCCGCGCTGATGCAAAAATGGGCACAGCTGATGATCGAACACGCAGACGATCTGGCGGCATTGCTGACCGCAGAACAGGGCAAGCCGCTGGCGGAAGCGCGGGGTGAAATCGTCTATGCCGCCTCTTTTATAGAATGGTTTGCGGAAGAAGCAAAACGCGTCGAAGGCAGCGTGCTGGCGCCGGTTCAGGCGACACAGCGTATGCTGGTGCTAAAACAACCCATCGGCGTGTGCGCGGCGATCACTCCGTGGAATTTCCCGGCGGCGATGATTACCCGCAAGGCCGCACCTGCTCTGGCGGCGGGCTGCTCGATGATCGTCAAACCGGCCGAACAGACGCCGCTAAGCGCGTTAGCCCTCGGGCAATTGGCCATCGAAGCCGGTATTCCCGCGGGCGTATTGCAGGTGATCACCGGTTCCGCCCGTGAAGTTGGTAAAGTCCTTTGCGAAAGCCCGGTGGTTAGGAAACTCAGCTTTACCGGTTCGACCGAAGTGGGACGTATCCTGATGGCGCAAAGTGCGCCAACGGTAAAAAAACTCTCGCTGGAACTCGGCGGCAATGCACCGTTTATTGTCTTCGATGATGCCAATCTGGAACGCGCGGTGGCGGGCATTATGGCGTCGAAATTTCGCAACAGCGGGCAAACCTGCGTCTGCGCCAACCGTATTTATGTCCAGCAAGGTATCTATCCCGCGCTGGTAGAAAGACTGGTGGAAGAAGTGGAAAAACTCAGTGTTGGCGAGGGTTCGAAACCAGGTGTGACGCAGGGGCCCCTTATTGACGATGCCGCGATTGCTAAAGTGCGTGAACACATTGCGGATGCGCTGTCTCAAGGCGCAACGCTGTTCACCGGCGGGGAACCGCACGCGCTGGGCGGAACGTTCTTCCAGCCGACTGTAGTGGGGAACGTTACCTCATCAATGAAATTCGCCCGCGAAGAAACCTTCGGGCCGGTCGCGCCCGTCTTCATGTTCACTGACGAAGCCGAAGCCGTGGCGATGGCCAACGACACTGAGTTCGGATTGGCTGCGTACATTTTCACGCGTGACGCCGCGCGCCAGTGGCGTATGCCGGAAGCGCTGGAGTACGGCATGGTGGGCATTAACACCGGGCTGATTTCCAATGAAGTCGCGCCGTTCGGTGGTATTAAACAGTCCGGGCTGGGTCGCGAGGGATCACGTCACGGTATGGACGATTATCTGGAAATGAAATACCTGTGCATCGAACTGGCGGATTAATACATGCTTTATATAAGGACAGGGTCCGTATAATGTGCAGGGATGCACGCAAGCAGTGCCAGAATGGGCTGTAAGTCAGAGCGTAAAAATGATTTAGTGCTGTATAGATGAGCACCTCTTTAAACATGAATCCCATAACTAAGAACAGGTTATCCCCCTATTTTTTTATAATAGTTATCTGAAGAATGAGTAATATCAATGAACAGGAAAATATAAAGTAAGCTTTGACCGTTTACGTTTATATTCATCTATGTTGATGTTCTCAATCGGAAAGTTTTTAAGAAAGTAGGAATTCCATGGTTTATTTATTCTTATGACTTATTCATGTCGCTAATAAATACACTGCGGGGTAAAGTTTATTCTAAAGGGATGTAAAAATGTCTATTCAGGAGCTCAATCGTTTTCGTAGTCGTCAGTATGAATTACAAACGCAGGGTGGGTTTTGTTGTGGGCTCAGTATCGCACTAATGGTACATCTCCTTGAATGTGATAAGAGTTTGTCACGTCCAATGAGTCCGGCTCAGGCGTTTAAACATGTACATGAGTATATGGGAGCAGTTCGTGTGTCGGGAAATATTTTAGAAGATACGACCACACCAGGGTTTGAGATATTTCGTAAGAGAATTTTTCATCTTCAGAGCCAATATACCCGAAGTATTTTACCTAAAAAGCCATTTGTGCAAGGTTGCGGTGTGGTCTTGCTGGCTTTATCGGTGGGGGATACCTACAAACGTAAGGATAATTGTGCTTTTTTAAATAGAAATATTTATCCGATGAATCATATGGGAATAGCATTCTACGGTAACGGAGATGAAATATTTATTTTTGATCCTAACGCGGGCGGATTGATTATCCGCTGGAACGAAGATAGCTTTACGCCTACGGCAATTCATGCCGTTGATTGTGCGTTGCAGAGAATGTACAAAATGTACGACCGCATGCAAGGTCGTCGCACGGCGAATGTTGTACTCACGGAAATGATTTCTGAAAATGTTATGCCGTATGGGGATTGTATATAACAGCCACTTCAAATGACGATTATTCTGGCCATCAAAGACAATCGTCAGTGCTGGTTGCTCTTGAAAGCAACGTTCTGAGTTGAAAACAAGAAGGGCGCCGTGTTCTCACCGGCGCCCTTAAGCGTTTTATTGCATTAAAAATCCGTTAGAAATCGACGTTCACGCCCAGCTGGAAGTTACGGCCTGGCATCACGGCCAGCGCTTTGTTGTAAGCATCCTGATTGGTGGCATCGGTCAGGGTTCGGCTGCTCAGGTAATCCCAGTATTTACGGTCGGTGAGGTTATAAACGCCGCCGTTGATTTTCACGTTCTTCGCGACCTGCCAGTAAGCGGTGGCATCGACCATACCGTAGCCCGGCACATTCATATAATCCACATTGGAATCTGCGATTGGCGTACCGCTGTTGGTATAGCTCTGACGACTGGTCGCTTCGGCTTTTTTGCCTTTCACGAAGGTGGCGGTGACTGCGGTGCCGTAGACGCCAGAAGGATCGTCCCACGCCACGCCCGCGACCAGTTTCATTGGCGGAACGCTGTCGAGATCGACGTATTTGTCGCCCGCATAGCTGGACTTGGATTGACCCTGCGCGTAACCCAGTGCGAAGGTGGTACTCAAACCATTCACGTCGCTGAACCATGTACCGTAATCGATTTTGGTGCTCAGCTCGCCGCCGTAGATATACGCTTTATCGCGGTTTTCAGCCTGATAAATCGTATAAATGTTGGAAGGCACATTGGTGAACATGTTGCCGTTCTTCGCGCGGGTGTAACGGGTATTGGCGATGAAGTTTTTGTAGGTGTTGTAGAACACCGACGTTTTGAAGCTCACGCCTTGCGTCGCTTCCCCTTTCAAACCCCACTCGACGTTATTGCTGGTTTCAGTTTTCAGATCGGTGTTACCAATCAGCGCGTACTGCGCCGCACCTGCGTAAGAAGAGCCGAGGTTCCATGAGCCGTAAAGCTGGCTGGCATCCGGGAACTGTGCGCCGCGTTTGTATTGCAGGTACGTCATCAGCTTCGGCGTCAGATCATAGGTGAAGGCCAGAGACGGCAGAACCTGCGTATCAGAATTGGCTTTACCGTACAGGGTTGAGACGGAGTCTTCAGAGACGACGCTGTTGGACAGATCGGACAGGTTTTTCGATTTGGTGTTCTGATACGCGACGCGCACCGCCGGGATCACCGAGAAGTTATGGCCGTCGAGGTCAAACTTCATGGTGTCCTGCAGGAAGCCGCCTAACACGTAGGTACGGCTGTTAGCTTCCGGCTGCATCGTGGTGGTGTAAATGCTCTGCGCAGGCGTTTCGCGGAACGGACGCTCGGTGTCAGACACGCGACCGTTGATCCCGGCGCTCAGTTCGTGACGTCCCAACGTTTTCAGCCAGCTGGTTTCCGCGCCGTAGGTGTCAGTATCATAGTTAGAATACACGTTCATCATCTGCTTGCCCGAGTTCGGCATGTAGGTGTTGTCGTGCGCCTGCGTGTACTGGTAATAGACTTTGGAAACGACCGCATCGGCAAAATCGTTGAATGGCGTCCATTCGTCTTTCAGGCTTGCGCCCCAGCGACGAGTATTACTTTGCTGCTGCGCCGTGCCGAGCACGCTGCTGCCAGCGCTGTCCCACGCATCGTAATGGGTGTGATTCACGTTCTCGTAGTAATCGAGCGTGCCGGTGAACTTGTGTTCATCATTTGGCTGCCAGATCCCTGAAGTCATGATGGCGGTGGAGTGCCAGTTGGCCGGATACGCATCATGCGTGCCGCTGTTGTTGCTGGTTTCCTGACCGTCGCGGCGACTGATCGCCACTAACCCACGCAGCTCCTGATCGCCCGCGGCGGCGGTGATGCCGTTATGCCATGAACGGTCTGAGGAACTGTAATCCGACTGGTAACCGAAGTAGGTTTCTTTGCCCGGACGCAGATAATCGTCTGCAGATTTCGGCAGGAAGGAGACGGCACCGCCGATGGAGGTGTTGGCGCGCTCGGCGGAAGTGGCACCGGATTCGATATCTACCTGACCGTACATGTACGGGTCGATGTAATCACGGCCAATGCCGAATGTGCCCAGACCTGCGCGGCTCGCATAGGCGCGGCCTGTGGCACTTGGCTGTGGAATGCCGTCGACGTCAATGCTGACGCGGTTACTTTCCAGACCACGGATGTTGTAGCCGGTATAGCCCGCGCGGTCGAAGCCGCTTTTACCGTTACCGGAACCGCCGCTGGAGCCCGTTGCGCTGATCAGCGGTTCATAACGCATGATCGAACCGAAATCATTGCCGCCTTTTTTCTGCATATCAGCGGCGGAAATTGTGGTTTTTGACCCCGGTTTTTTATCCGGCAGCGTCTCAGTCACGGTCATCACTTCTTCGTGGCTCTGCGCCAGATCCTGAGCGGTGCGCACCGGCTTCTTCTTGATCACGTCAGAAGGCTTTGTTTGGTTTTGTGCCAGATCGGTACTTTCTTTAACGGCTTCCGCTGCGTTAACGTTAAAAGTGGTGGTGAGAATCGTCCCCATGAAAACGACGTTTTTCACCAAACCCTGCTGTGAAAAGGATTTGAACATGTGTTTTTAGTCCTGCACTAATTTTTTAAGTTCTGCTCAACAAAACTGCCCTGCAAATGCTAAGACGCAAGTTAGGATCTCTTCCTGAGAATGCCTTTGTCCTTATAAAATATGGGTTTATTGGTCTGCGATACCCACACCGGCTTACCGCGAATGATAATGATACTGATAATTGTTATCAACAAATGTTAAGAATAAATGCCTTCCTTAACGAAATCTTTGCACTTTGTCGGCGGATTTGCGTTAAGGCAGGTGTCTTTACAACCCGTAAACCCGCCGTTAGAGTGGTCATAAGAACTGTACCGTACAGTTTAGCGCCCGACAGGTCTCTTCTGCCGGGCCTGAAAGTGAACAGGAGTGAGGATGAAAGTTCGTACCGAAGCCCGCCGGGAGGCGATTGTCGAAGCCGCCGCCACGTTGTTTAAAGAAACGGGCTATGAGCGCGCGTCCATGAATGAGCTGGCCAGACGCCTCGGCGGTTCCAAAGCCACGCTGTACAGTTATTTTCCTTCCAAAGAAGCGCTGCTGGTTGCCGTGGTGAAAGCCTGCACCACCGGGCATCTTTCGGAAGCGGTCAACGGTCTCGCCGCGCCGTTCCCGAGTCTTGATTTGGAAGACGTACTGACGCGCTTTGGCGAAAGAATGCTGCTGGTGCTGACCAACGACGGCGAGGCGCTGGCGGTTTACCGCATGGTAATCGCCGAAGCCGGGCATTCCGATATCGGCATGCTGTTTCACGACTCCGGACCGGGTGAGGCTATTCAGGCGCTGGCCGGATTTATGGCGATAGCGATGGAAAAAGGGCAACTGGCGCAGGCCGACGCACTTCTGCGTGCGCAGCAATTTCTGGCGCTGGTCACTGCGGAAACCAATATGCGGCTTTATCAGCAAAACCCTGCGCCGCTGGAGATCGCCGAGATCCGCCAGCTGGTTCTCAACGCCGTCGATATGTTTTTACGCGGTGGCGTGCGTTAAGAGACTTGCGGAAAATATTCCTAAGATATATCTTTCAAGGCAACTGATTCCCTGAAAGAGAAAACAATATGGAACAACCTCGTCAAGATTCCCCTGCTGCAAACCTGCCGGTTCGTGTAAAAAACGAACTGGCTTTTCGCGCGCTCACCGTCAAACGCAGCGAAAGCGTGGCGGGTTGTTTTAAACGCATCGTCCTCAGCGGTGAAGACCTCAAAGGCTTCAGTTCACGCGGCTTTGACGATCACATCAAACTGTTTTTCCCTGCCACACCGGGCGATGTCATCACCGCGCCGGTCGCGACCGAAGAGGGCATTGTCTGGGGCGAAGGCCCGCGTCCGCTGAACCGGGAATACACGCCGCTGCACTTTGATGCGCAAGCCAACGAGTTGACGCTCGATTTTTATCTGCACGACGGTGGCGTTGCCAGTGAATGGGCTGCTGCCGCGAAGCCTGGCGACCCCCTTATCATCGGCGGTCCGCGCGGTTCACTCATCATTCCGACTGACTATCAGTGGCAACTGTATCTTTGCGATGAAACAGGTCTTCCGGCACTGAAACGTCGCCTTGGCGAACTGAAACAGGCGGCAAGTGACGCGAAAATCACCGTGCTGGTGAAAACCAAAGACGCCGGTTGCGAAAACTATCTGCAAGATGAAGCAGATTTTACTATCGAATGGGTTATCGGCGGCGAAGCGCTGGTGCAAAAGGTAAAAAGCCTGACGCTGCCGGACAGCAATTACTATGTCTGGGCGACTGGCGAAGGCAAGCTGGTGAAAGGGCTGAATGATTATTTCACCGTTGAGCAGGGGCTGGATCCGGCATATGTCCGCTGCGTGGCGTACTGGCACGATAAATAATGCTGATGAACAAACAACACCGCCGCGAAAGGATGTTTGAAACCGGAGATATCCGGTTACTGATGCTGCATTTTTTACAGCAGCGTCCGGCACACGGTTATGAACTGATCAAAGCAATAGAAGAATTAGCCAAAGGTGAATACACGCCGAGTGCCAGTATTATTTATCCGAATCTGACGTTTCTGGAAGAGCAGGCGTTAATCACGTCAAGCCAGGAAGAGGGCGGAAAGAAACAATACGCGATCACGGCCGAAGGCGCAGAATCGCTGGCGCAGCAGGGCGAATTGCTGGATTCAGTGACTGAGAAACTGCATTCGCTGGCGATATTATCCAATAACCGCAGTATTCCTGAAATGCAGCGTGCGATTAATAATATCCGCATGGCATTAAACTTGCGGCTGGCCAAAGGTCCAATCGAGCAAGATACGCTGTATAAAATTACCGATGCATTGGATCGCGCGACGAAAGAAATTGAGCGCAGCTGATGCCATAACAGGTGATAAAAAGAAAAAGCCTCCGGTTAATCTGGAGGCTTTTTGCTTTTAAACGGCATTAATTATCTTCAGGCCAGGGCGTCAGGATTTCATATCCGTCTTTAGTCACCGCCACCATATGCTCCCACTGTGCAGACAACGAGTGATCTTTAGTCACGACCGTCCAGCCATCGCCGAGCACTTTATTCTGCTTCTTACCGGCGTTAAGCATTGGTTCGATGGTGAACAGCATGCCTTCCTGCAAGACCAGACCGCGACTTTTCTCACCGTAATGCAGTACCTGCGGATCTTCGTGATAGCCCATACCGATGCCGTGACCGCAATACTCTTCAACGATGGAAAATCCTTCGCGGTGTGCGACGGCGGCAATGGCAAAACCCACATCACCCAAGGTCGCGCCCGGACGCACAACTTCAATCCCGGCCATCATCGCTTCGAGCGTGGTATCCACCAGGCGGCGAGCCATAATGCTCGGTTCACCGGCGTAATACATCCGGCTGGTGTCGCCGTACCAGCCGTCTTTGATCAGTGCGACGTCAATATTGACGATATCGCCTTTTTTTAGCGCTTTGTCCGAAGGGATGCCGTGACAAATCACATGGTTAACGGACGTACAGACGGTTTTTTCGTAGCCGTGGTAGCCAATGTTCGCCGGAATTGCCTGCAATTCGTTGACGATATAATCATGGCAAAGGCGGTCCAGCTCATTGGTGGTCACGCCAGGCACGACGTGCGGTGTGATCATATGCAGAACGCGGGCGGCCAATTGCCCGGCGATGCGGGCTTTCTCAATACCTTCCGGCGTTTTGATCATCCGGTTATTGTTCACAAAGTACTTGCTGTCTAAACCATTATTCATTACTTGCCTTCCTGTGTGTGCCACCCACGTTTAACAGCGTGCGGATACTGCCGGTATTTTCATCAGATTCCATGCTGCACTGCACCAGCAGGCGCGAAATTTCACTGTGCGTCATATCAGGATGCGTCTCCATCAGCATGCCAATTTTCATCCAATGTTCCGCCTGCGCATTCATCGAGCGTGTATAGGCCAGACTGGCGATGCGAAGATTTTCATGCATCAGTTCTGAAATCTTGATGATACCCATCGGGTTACCTCAGCAGTATACGAATTATATATGAACCGTATACTACGCCGAAAGGTGGGGATCCTCAACTCTTGGCGGCCAGGAAAAGTAAAACGCCTCCGGCCAGAAAGGACGGAGGCGTGACAAAAAGGCAGACTGCGCGAAACTTACTGGCTGGACGTGTCTTTTTTCATGGCATCTTTTGACATGGAGTCTTTAGACATCGTGTCTTTTTTCATGTGATCTTTCGACATTTTGTCTTTCGGCATACAGTCCTTACTCATACTGTTTTTCGCCATTGAATCTTTACTCATGCCGTCCTTTTTCATGCAGTCTTTGGACATGCTGTCTTTTTTCATCATCGTATCAGCCGCGTAGGTGGTGCTCACTGCGCCCATCATCAGACAGGCAGACATCATTATTGCGGTTAACTTTTTCATGGTATTTCCTTCTTTAGGGTCTTGATAAGGTAAGAGTATGGGTTTTGGAGGATTTAACTTCCGCCGAACCAGTTGTAGCCCTGATCTTCCCAGTAGCCACCGGTAAACTTATTGGTAATTTCAATCACTTCGATGTGTTTCGGATTCTTGTAGCCAAGCTTGGTAGGCATTCTCAACTTCATCGGGAAACCGTATTTGCGCGGCAAAATCTGCCCGTCGTAAGTCAGCGCCAGCAGAGTTTGCGGGTGCAGCGCGGTCGCCATGTCGATACTGGTGTAATACTCATCGGCACATTTGAAACTGACGTATTCCGCGCTGAGATCGGCGCCAATCAGGCGCAGAAAATCTCCGAACGGTACGCCGCCCCATTTACCGATGGCGCTCCAGCCTTCGACGCAAATGTGCCGCGTCACTTGGCTGACCTGCGCCATTTTGTAGAGCGTCGGCAGCGACCACTCGCGCTTGTCCAGCGCCAGACCGGCGACTTTCAGGCGCCAGGCGTTACCATCAATGTCCGGTGCATCATCTTCGGCGTAAAAAGCGTTAAACGGGAACGGGCGGGTGATCATCGATTCGGCGTACTCCGGCGCGAGGCGCACGGAGCCAAACAGCCAGCCCTGAACGCGGTCGTTAAAACCGGAGATTTTGCCCAGCGCGGTTTCCACGCTGGCGTTATCACTGATGTCACAACCGGTCAGCATCGCTACGCCACCGAGTGTCAGCCCGCGTTGTAAGAACAGGCGGCGCGAGGGCGCATCCAGCTGACGAACAATTTGTTTCTGCGCTTCCTGCACAATCGCTTCGCTGTCGGACGGGCTAAAAATCTGGCTGATGCTTTTCTTGATGATGTTTTTCATGTGTTTTCCTTAACGTCCGCGGATCATGGCGATCAGCGTTTTCGGCACCAGCGCCACCATCACCAGATGCAGCACCACAAACCCCACCAGCGACGCCATCGCCAGAAAATGCACATAGCGCGCCGTGTCGTAACCCCCCATCAGTTCACGCAGCAACGGAAACTGTACCGATTTCCACACCACCAGCCCGGAAAGCACCAGCACGATGCCGTCGAACATCACGAACAGGTAAGCGGCGCGCTGCACCATGTTGTAGTGACGCAGATCGTCATGTTGCAGCTTGCCGCGTAATGCCGCCCGCAGATCATTGAAAATGCCGCGCGGCGTCAGCGGCCAAAACTTCTGTTTCATTCGGCCTGTGAAAATGTTCATCAGCAGGTAAAACACGCCGTTAAACCCGAACAGCCACATCCCGGCGAAATGCCACTGAATCGCGCCACCCAGCCAGCCGCCGAGCGTCACTGTGGACGGGAAATCAAAATCAAAAAGCGGTGATGCGTTATAAATCTGCCAGCCGCTGGTCACCATGATCAGCACCGCCAGTGCATTCAGCCAGTGAGTCAGGCGCAGCCATAAAGGGTGAACCGTGACCGGTTTGCGTGTCGCGACCGGAGGTAATTCTGTGTGTATCGTCATGATGTCAGCCCGCCATCTTTCCCGTTGATGTAACGAGTATTGGGCGGATTTGTTCCCGAAGACCTCACGCAAAGTTAAATTAAATGTGATAACTCTGTGGCATGCGCTTGTGTAGACTCAGGGAAGGGTTTGGAAGATCGGGTTGAGAAGAAAATGGATAAGACCAGGAAGATTTTGATCGTGGAAGACGACGGCGATATCGCCGATTTACTGAGCCTTCATCTGCGCGATGAAGGCTATGAGATAACCCACGCCGCCGACGGCAATCTGGGCGTGGCGTTGCTGGAAAAGGGCGGCTGGGATGCGTTAATTCTCGATCTGATGCTGCCAGGCGTCGACGGGCTGGAGATCTGCCGTCGCGCCCGCAACATGACGCGTTACACGCCGATCATTATTATCAGCGCCCGTTCCAGCGAAGTGCACCGCGTGCTCGGGCTGGAGCTGGGTGCGGACGACTATCTGGCCAAGCCGTTCTCCATGCTTGAACTGGTGGCGCGGGTCAAAGCGCTGTTTCGCCGTCAGGAAGCGATGAGCCGCAACATGAAGATGGATGCGGGGACGTTGAGTTTCACCGGGCTGGTGATCGATCCGATTGCGCGCGAAGTGATGCTCAACCATCAGCCGGTGGAACTGACGCCGCGCGAGTTTGATCTGCTGTATTTCTTCGCCAAAAATCCCGGCAAAGTCTTTTCACGTCTCAGTTTGCTCAATCAGGTCTGGGGCTATGAACACGAAGGGTATGAGCACACGGTGAACACTCACATCAACCGGCTGCGCATCAAAATAGAAACCAATCCGGCCGAGCCGGAACGTATTCTGACCGTGTGGGGCAAAGGGTATAAATTCGCGTCTTCTGCTGAAGATGCACAAGGGTAAATCATGAAAAATCTCACGCTGGCACAAAGACTGACACTGGTATTTACGCTGCTGCTGCTCGCCTGCTGCGCTCTATCCGGCTACATGCAGGTGCGTTCGAGCAATCAGTACAGTCAGGCGGTGATCCAGCGTTTGTCGGCGAATCTGGCGACGCAGATCGCGGCCAACAATCCGCTGCTGAGCCAGGGCGAATGGGATCCAAAAGCGGTGCATGCGCTGTTCAATCAGCTGATGGCGGTGAATCCCAGCGTCGAGGTTTATCTGCTCAATAACAACGGCAACATCGTCGGCAATGCTGCACCGGCAGGCCGGTTGCAACAGCAAAAAATCGATCTCAAACCGGTGACCGCGCTGTTGCAGGGCGCAAAAATGCCGGTCTATGGCGATAATCCGCGTGATCCGCAAACACGTCAGGTTTTCAGCGCCGCACCGTTGCAAGCGGACGGTGTGACCAAAGGCTACGTCTACATCGTTTTGCTCGGCGATGAATACACCGCGCTGGCCAGCGATGCGCAATATCAGTCGGCGATTTATCTGGCGCTGCGGTCTATGGGGCTGGTGGCGCTGTTTGGCCTGCTGGCCGCCGCGCTGGCATTCCGCTGGGTAACGCGTCCGGTGCGTAAACTGACCGCTCAGATTGCGCAGCTCGACAGCGGCGGGATGGACGCCATTCAGTCGCTGGCGAAAAGTGAACCGCCCGCCGGTGCGCCGCGCGATGAAGTGTCACAGCTGCAACAGGCGTTTATCGCGCTGGCAAAACGTATCGATCAGCAGTGGCAAAGCCTGATGGTGCAGGATCAGCAGCGCCGCGAGTTTATCGCCAATATTTCCCACGATTTGCGCACGCCGCTGACCTCGTTGCACGGCTATCTGGAAACGCTGTCGGTGAAATCTGACCAACTGAGCAACGAAGATCGCCAGCGTTACCTGAACATCGCCCTGACGCAGAGTAAAAAAGTCGGGCGTCTGGCGCAGGAACTTTTCGAACTGGCGCGGCTGGAATACGGCGTCGTGAAGCCGCAAAAAGAGCCGTTCTCGCTGTGCGAACTGGTACAGGATGTGTTTGCGAAATTCGAACTGGCGACCGAAACGCGCGGGCAAAAACTGCTGGCGGATATCACTCCCGGCATTCCGCTGGTGAATGCTGATCTCGGCATGATCGAACGTGTGCTGACCAATCTGCTCGATAACGCCATCCGCCACACGCCGGAAGGCGGTACTATCGAAATCAAACTGTGGAAAAGTGAAGGGCAGGTGATGGTGCAACTGAAAGATTCCGGGCCTGGTATCGCGCCGGAGCTGAAAGACAGTCTGTTCGTGCGCCCGTCAATCCTCTGCGCCAATAAACATCACGCAGGCGGCCTCGGGCTGATGATCGTCCGCCGTATTTTGCAGCTGCACGGCAGCGATATCCGGCTTATTGAAGAACCGAAACGCGGCGCGTGTTTTCAGTTTTCTGTGCCGGTGTAGCAGACTGCATTATAATCAGCCTTAACTCGCTGACTGGACGACCAGAGATTCGGCTTAATTATTCAGGGACGACCCTGGCATTCTTAAAAGGAAACATCATGGCCTGGGTATATCTGTTTTTTGCAGGAATTTTCGAAGTCGTCTGGTCGGTGGCGATGAAAGAGTCCCACGGGTTCAGCCGCCTGGTTCCCAGCATCATCACCATCGTTTTCATGTTACTTAGCTTCGCTCTGCTCTCTATCGCGATGAAAACGCTGCCGCTCGGCACGTCTTACACCGTCTGGGTGGGTATCGGCGCGATCGGCGCATTTATTCTCGGCGTGACGATGTTTGGCGAAAGCCTCAATCCGCTGCGCGTCATCGCCGCGCTACTTATTTTTGCCGGCGTTGTGCTGCTGAAGTTTGCGACGAAGGAATAAGGGCAGGGGAAAAATGCAGGAAGCCGCTCAGAAGAGCGGCTTTTTTGTTTGATAATTATTCTTTAAACATCGCTGACAGCATATGACGAGAAGTGGGTACCAGCCCGACTTGCAAGCCAAAAGGCTTGAAGACTTTATTGATAATGTCAGAGGTATAGTTACCCTTATCATTTTCTACTTCAGATAATGTCTTACGTGAAACGCCGGTCAGTTTGGCGAAAATATCCTGCTTTAGGCCTAACACGTCAACTCTCAGCGTTTTCAGTGCTTCTCCTTGCGTCATTTCTCCTAACAAGAGAGCTTTCATAATCGCAATTCTTGTTTCGTTTCTTTCACTGATGCCTGCTGGTTTCGATAAATGAGATACCCGCTGGCGCGACTGTGATTTGTAAAGTGAAAAAGAGGATGCATCATTGGATACCGTGCGTTTTTCACTCGAATTTTTTTGCTCAGTGTTCTGCGCTGAACGAATTTTCTCGATTGTGTCCTTCACCGTATCGCCTGTGTAAGGTGCCTTTTTCACAATAAACCCCATCGTTGTAATTTAACGGAGATAAAATTGAAGCCGATCCCTGACATATCAGTAATCTGTGCCGGTACCCCTCTTTCCACAAGCCTTTGTTTAAGTCCGAGCAATTGCTGTGCGGTATCTTTCAGCGCGTGTAGCAATGTATGAGCGGGTACGAGATCGGAGAGCACGTCTGAAATCCCGGCGAAATCATATTCACCGCCAATTTCTAAAGGTTGTGTCCATTTCATGGTTCTGGCAATACCTTCCGGGTCAGCCTTCATTGGTGCGAAATCATAGATGGGTGCAAGACGGATGCTGTTTACATCTTTAATGAAGGAGGTATTACGCCCGTGATTATCGCTATTACCAAAAATAATATTAAGTAAATCGCGGCGCACCCATTCGATCACAAATGCCTGGATATCAAAGTGAAATCCCTGCTCCGTGACCATGTGACTTTGAATAATCTTACTGACCAGTGTTCGAATCGTCTCTTCATGATAAAGCGTGACACCCGGTGCTTTTCTCAGGATTGAATAGACTGATTCCAAGCCAAACCGTTTGATTTCAGTGTCACTTTCAAAAGAAATATCGAATCTGGGAAGCCAAAGTGAGGGATAACTGAGCCCCTCTTCAAGGCGCATATCCCGTGTGGATATGGTTTCGAATCCAATTGCTTCCAGTTCATGGTAGTAGTGAAATTCGGCTCTTAATATGTTGCAGTCAATTTCACTTCTTGAACCACGGGGAAATTTCACTAAATAGTGGAGATCGCGGTTGGTGAGATCATTTTGATAGGTATCAATCCATATCTGCTGCTCATTGCTGCAACGGAGCAGAAGTTTGGGGGCTTCCCCGCCAGCACCTGTCGCACCTCCGGCGGCGGCACCGCGCTGTTGTGCGTAATCCAGAAAATCACTGGCTCTGTTTTTTACGTCTTCGAGTGAAAAAAACAGTTTTTCAGCCTGAGCATGGTACTCGGGCAGAGATTCTTTGATCCTCAGATTCCCAACCGGGGACATCGTGCCGTGCTTAAGCAAGACGAAATTTTGTTGGTCCGCCGTCAGCCCTTCCAGATCCAGATAGTTTTCCCAATAACGTCGACTTGACCCACTGGGAATAATGTCATCCAAAAACTTCATCCAACCGCGCTGCCTGTCATCCTCGAAGAACAGAGCGACAGGATGGTTCAGAGAGGCCGCATGGTTATCATCACGCCCAAGGTTTTCAATGGCATAGTCTGAATGGTAGTTCAGCTCAGTAATGCGCAATGCATTGTCACCTGTACCTGAAAATGTGATGTCAGCAATATCAACCCAGTGGTTATTGAGAAAACATTGTAACGTTAAATTTTCCATGTCATGCCCTCGTGACTATGAGTGAAATACTACACCGTAATCGACGATTTCTCAAATACCGTTACCTTTAATACACATTAAGGCCTGTTTTTCCATTTAGTGCGTGCTATGCCACTCATTAAAAACCCATTGGGTTATTCATACTGCCTGAAAGCTGGCGGGGTGACCTTTGGCCGTTAAAACCGCGTGAGGGAATCAGTATTCAGCGCTTCGCTTTATCCCTTCTCGGCCTCACCGCAATATCTGTAATCTGCGTGTCGTCGCTGGCACTGATGACCAGCCGTACGGCAGCGGCGACGGAATCAGGCGCGCTGTATTCGCGGGGATCGATAGCATCGAAGTTGCCCTGACTCTCGCGGGTTTTACGGTTCATCGGGGTATCGGTCGGGCCGGGTGCGACGGTGGAGACGCGCACGCCGTACTCGCTTTCTTCCTGCTGCAGCGCATGGGCGAGGGCGCTGAGTGCAAATTTAGACGCGCAGTACACCGTGTTACCACCGTCAGCTTTGGTGCCGGATCCGGAGCCGATAAAAATCACCTGACCTTCCTGTTTGCGCAGTGCAGGCAGCGCAAGACGGGTGAATTCAGCAGGGGCAAATACGTTGATGGAAAACTGTTGCTGCCAGTCCTCAGGCCGCGCCTGGTCAAGACGCAGGGGTTTGGAAATCGCGGCAGAGTGAACAAGCACATCAATCTCTGGCAGCGCGTCGACGAACCGTTGTACGGCAGTGAAATCCAGCAAATCGATTTCCACCGCTTCGACATTTTCAATCAGCCGCAATGCCAGCAGGCTGTCTTTATTTCGCCCGAGTGCGTAGACCCGATGGTCCCGCGCCAGATCGTGAACAATCGCCAGCCCTATACCGCTGGTTCCGCCGGTTATCACGGCGACAGGGAGAGTACTCATCATGTTTTCCTTCAGGTTTTTTTATCAACCTAACAGCTGATGGCTGAGCGGGCGACCGACTTTATTGGCTTAGCTTGTGTGGAAAAAAGAAAAGCCCCGCAGAACGGGGCATCCTGAAAACTGACTTCCGCCTTTAATCTCCCAACTCCACCTCTACCCGATGTGCCACCCCGTCATCCAGCAGCGGGATCCGGTCATTTTCCAGGACATTGCCGTCGAGCAGAACGCGGTATTCGCCTTCGCTGCGGCGCACGATTATCTGGTAATAACTGCTGCCTTGTTGGTAGCTGAGCGAGATTTCCGGCCACGCCGCCGGGAGGTGGCTGTGGATGGAGAGCGCGTCGCCGTGGCGAGTGATGCCGAGCAGGGCTTCAGTAATAAGACGGTACGTCCAGCCCGCTGAGCCGGTGTACCAGCTCCAGCCGCCGCGGCCGCTGTGCGGATCCACCGAGTAAATATCGGCGGAAATAACGTAAGGCTCGGCTTTGTAGCGGTTGACGTCCTCGGCGCTGAGGCTGTGATTGATCGGATTAATCATCGACATCAGCTCCCACGCACGTTCGATATTGCCCTGTTTGGCGAAGGCCATCACCGCCCAAATTGCGCCGTGGGTGTACTGCCCGCCGTTTTCGCGCACGCCCGGCAGATAGCCCCGAATATAGCCTGGGTTCGGGCCGTTGCCGTCGAACGGCGGCGTCAGCAGCTTGATTAAGCCAGCATCGTTATCCACCAGCCGCTGATCGACTGAACGCATGGCGCTGGCGGTGCGCTCCGGCGTGCCTGCGCCAGAAAGGACTGACCAGCTCTGGGCGATGGCGTCTATCTGACATTCATCGTTGAGATGCGAGCCGAGGGTTTCACCGCTGTCAAAGTAACCGCGCAGATACCAGTCGCCGTCCCACGCGTGATCGTTGAGATTTTGCCTGAGTAACGCAGACTGCTCACGACACAACGTGGCGGTTTCAGCATCCTGTCGCTCTTCGGCCAGTGCGCCGTAGCGTTGCAAAACGTCGTACAGGAAGAAGCCCAGCCAGACGCTTTCACCGCGCCCGCCGAGGCCGACCAGATTCATGCCATCGTTCCAGTCACCAGCGCCCATCAGTGGCAGTCCGTGTTCACCCATCTTCAGGCCGTATTTCAGAGCGCGAACGCCGTGCTGCCAGAGTGTTTCCTGCGTCGTGCTGACCGCCGGTAATTCGTAGACCGATTCTTCGCCTGCGGCCAGCAAGCGCGCTTCGAGATACGGGACCTGCTGTTCAGCGATGTCATGATCGCCTGTCACCGAGATGTAATGGCTGATGGCCAGCGGCAGCCACAGATAATCATCAGAGCAGCGTGTGCGCACGCCATTACCGGTTGGCGGATGCCACCAGTGCTGGACGTCGCCCTCAACAAACTGACGCGAAGCACACAACAGGATTTGCTGGCGCATTCTCTGCGGTGCAGCGTGAGTGAGCGCCAGCGTATCCTGCAACTGGTCGCGGAATCCGAACGCGCCGCCGGACTGGTAATAGCCGCTGCGCGCAAGGATCCGGCTGGCCAGGGTTTGATAAATCAGCCAGCCGTTGGCGAGCAGGTTGATGGAAGGATCCGGCGTGGTCACCTGAATTTTATCCAATACCAAATGCCAGTGCTGATGCACGCGATCCAGTTCGGCCTGCGCTTCGCCCTCCTGTAAGAACTGGCGGATCAGCGTTTCGGCGTCATTAACGTTTTGCCCCAGACCCAGCACGAAGGTGAAAGTGCGCTGATCGCCATCGATGAGAGTGGTCGCCGACTGTACTGCGCCGCAGGGATCCATCGCCGCACCGGTTCTGTCTGACAGCCGCTGATTTTTCAGGGCAGCAGGCGAGGCCGGTGAACCGCCGCGACCCAAGAATTCACGGCGATCGCCGCTGACCGAACAATGCGCGCCCGTCACAGCGAAGAAGGCCGTGCGATCCGCCCCGCTGCTGGTGTAGTGATTGGTCGCCAGCACGCCGCAACCCTGAGACACACGCGCCTGCGAAGTGACGATGTGCATGGCGGACTTGGTGCGCAGATCGGCCATCACCCATTCCACATAACCGGTGACCGAGAGCCTGCGCGGACGGCCTGAAAGGTTGGTCAGGGTCAACATAATGAGTTTGACCGGCGCATGTTCGGCGACCAGCACGGTCATCTCGCTGGCGATCCCGCGTTCGGTGTGTTCGAACACGCTGTAGCCGAAGCCGTGGCGCGTCACGTAGCCGCCCGCGCCACGTACCGGCAGCGGAGCCGGTGACCATACGCTGCCGGTCTCTTCGTCGCGCAGATAAAACGCTTCGCCTGAGCTGTCGCTGACCGGATCGTTTTCCCATGGCGTTAAGCGGTATTCATGCGCATTTTCATACCAGGTGTATGCCTGACCGCTTTCAGAAATCACGGTACCGAAATCCACATTCGCCAGCACATTCGACCAGGGTGCGGGAGTATTTTCCCCGTCATTAAGCAGGATCTGGTATTCGCGGCCATCCGGTGAAAAGCCGCCGGTGCCGTTGAAATAGGTCAGGTCGCGCGGTTCGGCGGCAACCAGCGTCAGTGTCTCGTCGCTGCGAACCGGCAACAGCGCTGGCAGCGCGACATGTGGCAACTGCATCCGCTGATTGAGCTGATCTGTGAGCGGGCCGTGACGATCGTCTATCACGACACGCGCCACGCTCATCAGCAGCGTGCGGTCATCCTGCGTGATTTGTTCACCGTTGCGGACAAAAATTCCTCCCGGAATATCGGTCTGGCTGGAGCCTGCGCCCGATGCGACTAATCCCAGGATCTGGTTTTGCAGCGCCTGCTGGTAACCGCCCGGATCGTTAGAGAGCAGCACCAAATCGACTTTCAGCCCTTTCAGCCGCCAGTAGTTGTGGGCGCGGATCAGCAGTTTCACCAGATTAATATTCTCGCTGCTGGAGATGGTCAGCAGCACAATCGGCAGATCGCCGGAGAGCGAAAGCCCCCACAGGCCGGACTGTCCGCGCCGGTTATTAATGATGGTTTGTGCCTCGCCGCGCATTTCCTGACTGGCAAACAGCACGGCACCGGCCAGGCGGTTAAACAGCCCGGCGTCATCTTCGGTGGCGTTGAGCTGGCGCAGCACCACCTGACTATGGGACCAGGCGATTTCGAATACCCGATCAGCAATATGGTGGTCGCGGTATTTTTCCAGCAGCGCCAGGCTTTGCAAACGGGTGTCGCCGATGCCGTACACCATGTCGATCACTACCGGGACGCCGGGTTTGAGGCGAATGCGCTGGCGGATAGCGAGCACCGGATCGAGAACAGCACCGGCGCTGTTACTGAGTTTGCCGGGTTGTTGCAGTGCCTGCGGATGGGCGGCGGTATTGCCGCGTCCTATAAAGGCGGCGCGATCGGTTTCGAAAGAGGTTTCCCGTTCGACCGGGCCGTGGATCGCCATCATGTGGAACATCCACGGGCACTGTTCATCCGGTTCGCGCGGGCGACGGTGGCAGAGTATGCCTTCCTGCGCCGGAACCAGTTCGGTTTGCACAAATAAATTACTGAACGCCGGATGGCTGGCATCGTTGGCCGCTGGCGCCAGAACCACTTCGGCATAGGTGGTGATTTCCAGCGTGCGCGGACGGCGGCCGTGGTGAGTGACCGTCATTCGGCGGATTTCGACGTCGTCTTCCGGTGACACCACAATGTGCGTATTCATCGTCAGCGAGCCCTGTGTGCGGGTAAATTCCGCACCGGAGTCGGTCAGCACCGCGTGATAAGCCCCTTTTTGCTTACCGACCGGTTGCCAGCTGTTGCTGGATACTTCGCCGGTCGCCGGATCGCTGACATAACAGAAGATACCGCGATTATCGCGCGTCGCATCTTCCCGCCAGCGGGTGAGCGTGAGGTCTTTCCAGCGGCTGACGCTGCCCCCGGCCTGCGTCACCATCAGATGATAATTCGTATTGGAAAGCAGCTGAACTTCAGGCGTTGGGCTGTCCACGTCGACGAATTCACGCAGTTCGACGTTCACTTTTTGCAGCGTGCTGTCGTGAGACTCGAAGTGACGGCGCGGGCTGTAAAGTTCGACCGCATCCGGCACGCGTTCCTGCAATAACAGGCGCGCGGACTGGAATGCCGCATTAGCCGCAAACCGCGCGGGCATCGGTGAGTCCAGCAGCACATTGGCCAGCGCGATGAATCCCATCCCCTGGTGGTGCGCCATGTAAGAGTGCACGACGATATAAATCTGTCCGCGAACCAGCCGTGACGGGCTGTAATCCAGCGCATCGTAGAAGCCGTATTCGCCGCGCGCGCCGCGATTTTCCAGCTCGACCAGATTCAGACAGGCTTCTTGCGGACGGATCATCAGCGCCATCATGGTGGCGTAGGGTGCGACCACCATGTCTTCGCCGAGCCCGCGTTTCAGCCCGAGGCCGGGCACGCCAAACGCGTGATACTGATAATTCTGGTTGATATCGAATGCGGCATACGCTGATTCCGAAATCCCCCACGGGACATTGTTCTCTTTCCCCCAGGCTATCTGCCGGTCAACGGCGGTCTGGCACATTTGCACCAGCAGCGTGTCCGGATAAGCTGGCATCACCAGTTGCGGCATCAGGTACTCAAACATCGACCCGCTCCACGACATCAGCGACGGCTGTTTGTCGATCACGGTGAATAAGCGTCCCAGCGCGAACCAACTTTTTTGCGGCAGCTGGTTCGTCGCAATGGTCACGTAGTTGGTCAGGCGGATTTCAGATGGCAGCAAATCGTACTTTCCGCTGTCCATCTTGTGCGCGTCGCAGTTGTAACCGACAGTCAGTAAATGCGTGGTGTTGTCGTACAGGAAGCGGAAATCCATGTGCGCGTGTTCGTTCAGGCGCTGTTCCAATTCGCTGATAATATCCAGACGCTGACGCGCCAGCCCGATAGCGCGCGATAAACCCGGCGACGTCAGTGCATCCTGCTGCGCCAGCCAAAGCAGCGTGGGAAGCGGTTCGTCATGGGCTTGCGGAGACAGCCAGCCATAAAATTCATTCCACTCGGCAAGCCCTGCATCCAGCTGCAACGCGAGCTGTTGCAGCCAGCCTTCTGCGGATGAAGAGATCAGTGCCCGCATCGAGCGCAGGCTATCGAAAATGGCCTCGCCTTTTGCGTCAGCCGCCAGTGTCCAGCTCTCGCGGAGTTTGGCCATCGGCGCGGCGCCGTATTTATTTTCGGCCATGTACAGCGTGTCTTCAATGCCGGTCAGCCACTGCGGAATATTCATCGCAGGCTGACGACGCCACAGGTGCAGGCCGGTGCTGAGGGTCAGCAGATGTCCGGCGAGATTGCCGCTGTCGACGCTGGAAATGTAGCGCGGGTTGAGCGGTTCGAGCGTGCGGGTATCGTACCAGTTATAAAGATGGCCACGATAATGCTCGAGTTTATCCAACGTATCGAGCGTTTGCCCGGTGCGCAGTAACACCTCGCCCTGCGTGAGATAACCGAAATCCCAGGCGGTAATGTTTGCCAGCAGAGAAAGGCCGATATTGGTCGGCGACGTGCGGTGCGCAATCACCGGGTTTGGAATTTCCTGATAATTATCCGGCGGCAGCCAGTTTTCCTGCGCTGTGACAAACGTCTCAAAGAATGACCATGTCTGACGCGCAGCCTGACGCAGGAAGATCCGCTGTTCTGCATCCAGATTGGCTGCCGGAGGTGGGGCGGGCTGGCTCAGCCAGCACAGGATGCGCGGGGCGAGGAACCACAAAACGCCAAGGGGAAACACCGCCCAGACCAGCGGCGGATTCGTCAGCGCAGGCAGCATCACGACAGCGATCCCCGCCAGCGGGTTCGCCCACATCCGCAGATAGAAATACTCCGGCGAACGCGCGCGGCTTTTACTGCCGACCTTCACGCTCGACCATTCGTGCAGATGACGGTGGCTGACGCCCAACCGCCACAACGTCTGCAAAATTGCCTGTACGGAATACACCGCCTCGTGCGGCAGCGTCATTAACGTCACAAAAATGCGTGAAAGGCGGCTGACGGTGGCGGAGGCTACGCTTTTCAGATGCGGGATAAGTTTGCGGCGCGGGCCTTTATTCATCAAATCCAGCGCCAGCGCGACCAGCACCGGGAAGAGCAGCATTACGGCGATAAACCCAAGCCAGTAAAGCTTGTTGGGCACCAGGCTCACGGTGCAGAAGATGATCACTAAAAACGCAGGCGCGACCAGACTACGGCGCAGGTTATCAAACAATTTCCAGCGCGAGAGAGGGGTCAACGGATTTGGGCAGCGCTGGCCGTCTTCCTGCCGCACCCGAAAACGCAGCCAGTTCAGTAACTGCCAGTCACCGCGTATCCAGCGGGATTTACGGGCCACATCCGCCAGATAATGATCGGGATATTGTTCGTACAGCACCACATCGCTGAGCATTCCCGAACGGGCGTAACAGCCTTCCAGCAGATCGTGGCTGAGCACCAGATTTTCCGGGCAGGTGTTTTCGTTGGCGCGGATAAACATATCCACGTCGTAAATACCCTTGCCAACAAACGAGCCTTCGCCGAATAAATCCTGATAAATGTCCGAAGACATCGACGAATAAGGATCGTTACCCGGTACGCTGCTGCACAGGGCGGCATAGCGTCCCTGACCATGAGCGGGAATTTCTTCTGCCAGACGTGGCTGGAGGATCGCGTAACCGGAGACCACCAGATGGCGCTGTTCGTCGTATACCGGATGATTGAGCGGGTGCGCCATCGCGGCCACCAACTGATGCGCCGTCGCGCGCGGCAGTACGGTATCACTGTCGAGCGTGATGACGTACTTCACCTGCCGCAAATGTCCCTGTGTGCTGCCTTCGATAAGCGAGAAAGGTTCACCCCTTTCACGCAGCCAGTGGTTAAGCGCATTCAGCTTGCCGCGCTTGCGTTCATAACCCATCCACACGCCCTGCGGTGCATTCATTTCACTGTCGCGATGTAACAGGGTGAAACGTGCTCCTTCGGTAGCAGGATAGCGGCGGTTGAGCAGTTGCGTCTGCTGCGCGGCGTAGGCCAGCAGGTCATCGTTGCCCGGATCAAGTTGTTCTTTGCTGTCGTGGAAATCACTGAGCAACGCGAAATTCAGATGCGGCAGGACGTTGCCGAGATAACACACCTCGAGGCTGTTTATCAGCTCGTCGATATTCTTGCGGCTGCCGAGCAGGCAGGGGATGACCACCAGCGTGCTGGCATTTTCGGGAATTCCGCCGGCAAATTCCAGCCGCGGCAAGGGTTGCGGCATACGGCTGCGGGTGGTGATTTCACTGAGCAGATTGAGTGCGAACTGGCTGGCGACTAACACCACCGGCACCAGCATCGCCCACCAAAGCCAGTTACTGGCCGGATGACCGGTACGGAACAGCGCATCGGCAGTCACGGCGGTGGTCAGCAACAACAGGCTGCCGAGCCACGAGAGAAGCGGTGTCTGGCTGAGTTTGGCGCGGGCGCGGATCTGCAACGAATAGCGCACCCTGAGATCTTTTTCGAGTGCCGCGCGGCCTGGGCCTATCAGATAAAAACCGACGTGCTGCTGCTGATAAGAATCACCGGGCTGTTGCGCCAGCGCCACCGCACGGGCGGCAACGGCGGCTTCGTCATGCGGAGAATTGCGCGAAAGACGTTCGATCTGATGGCGATAATTATCGCGCGTGTCAAAGTGCATCGTGGCGTAAATATCTGCCGGATCAGTGCGCAGGATTTTCTCCACAACGCTGAGATTCTCGGCGAAATCCGCCCAGTCCATTTCAGTCAGCTGGCGTAATCCCATGATGCTGTTACTGACCGTCAGCTGATTGGCCGCCAGCTGCTGATTAAATTTATCGATGACTTCGCGCTGCGTCAGCCCGACCTCACTGAGGCGTTGTTCTACCCAGGTCAGCGGCAGTGCCAGCATCGAGCCATGCCCTTGCAGACGGCGAACCAGTTCGGCGACAAATGCGCTGGTGCGCGGCGGATTAGTACGCGCCATGTCGGCAATCACGATGATCTGACTGGCCGGATCGTTCTCAGCGCTGTCCAGCAATTTATTGACCCAAAAATCCGCCAGATTGCGTTCTTTCTGGGCATTAGCCACTTCAATACTGACGCGACGCAGATTTTCAATCAGCGCCAGGCGCAACATCCCCGGAAACGCCCACAGCTCGCCGAGCGTCAGTGGGCGGACGCTCTGATAGGTCGAGAGAAAACGGGTCAGCGTTTTGATGTCCCACAGGCCATCACTGTGGCTGACCACTTCGGTCGCGATATCGTAAATGCGCGGGCAAAAATGCGGAGATCCAAGTAAAGGCAGGCCCTTACCAAAATTCTTTGGCAGCAACTGGCGCACGACGCGGATTTGTTCTTCGATCAGATAGTAGTTATCCAGCAGCCACTCACCGGCAGGCGTGATAGTGGCTTTTTCGCCGCTGCTTAAAATCAGGCAGCTGCGCGTTAACACCTTCTCGTTGTCGTCGAGGCGTTTGAGTAAATAGTAGGGAAGTTTCTTTTTGGATAATTTATGAGAAAGGGCCAGTTTTCCGCCGTAGCGTTCCATCTGGTCAGCCGAAAAAAGCTCGGCGCGGATCGGCGAGGACTGTGCAAGCGCGCTGGCGCGGTGACGTCGGGTTGCCGGTGATGCAGGTGGTGCTCCTTTACTTTTGAACCAACTGAAAACAGCATTTTTCACGTCAACATTCCTTATGCGGACCCGAGAAGGCAGTTGCCTGAGCTGCGATAAGAGTTCACATAATAAGAAAAGGGGTCAGGGGCAGGGAGGCATTTCGGACAAGGCGCCTGATAGCGAGCGTCTCTCTTGAGCTTAGTCTGTTTATGGCAATCTCGTTGGTTTAATTTCCATCACCTTGATTTATATAAACTACACTTGCTGGGCACGACCTGTACCACTACAACGTTTATCAAAACAACAATAACGAGAAACTACGATGATTATTTCTGCTTCAACGGACTACCGGGCGGCGGCAAAAAGCAAACTTCCGCCGTTTCTGTTCCACTACATCGACGGGGGGGCTTACAACGAGCATACCCTGCGGCGCAACACCGCCGATCTGGCCGATATCGCCCTGCGTCAGCGCATCCTGAAAAACATGTCGGAATTAAGCCTTGAGACGGAGCTGTTCGGTGAAAAACTGGCGATGCCGGTTATCCTCGCGCCCGTGGGCCTGACCGGCATGTACGCCCGGCGTGGCGAAGTGCAGGCCGCCCGCGCCGCTGCGAAAAAAGGTATTCCCTTCACGTTATCTACGGTTTCGGTTTGCCCGATCGAGGAAGTGGCGCCCGCCATCGACCGGCCAATGTGGTTTCAGCTTTACGTCTTAAAAGATCGCGGATTTATGCGCAATGCGCTGGAACGCGCACAGGCTACGGGTGTGAAAACGCTGGTCTTTACCGTCGATATGCCGGTACCCGGCGCGCGTTATCGCGACGCGCATTCCGGTATGAGCGGTCCGAACGCCGCCGCCCGCCGCATGTTGCAGGCAGTGACGCATCCGCAATGGGCCTGGGACGTCGGCCTGAACGGCAAGCCACACGATCTCGGCAACGTATCGGCGTATCGCGGTAAACCCACTACTCTGGAAGATTATATCGGCTGGCTGGGCGCGAACTTCGACCCCTCTATCTCATGGAAAGACCTCGAGTGGATTCGCGAGTTCTGGAAAGGCCCGATGATCATCAAAGGCATTCTTGACCCGGAAGATGCCAAAGATGCGGTGAAGTTCGGCGCAGACGGTATCGTGGTTTCCAACCACGGTGGTCGCCAGCTCGACGGCGTACTTTCTACCGCGCACGCCTTACCGGCTATCGCTGACGCAGTGAAAGGGGATATCACGATCCTGGCCGATTCCGGCATTCGTACTGGTCTGGACGTGGTACGCATGATCGCGCTGGGCGCTGACAGCGTGTTGCTGGGCCGCGCATTTGTCTACGCACTGGCTGCGGCGGGAGAAACGGGCGTGATTAATTTGCTGACGCTTATCGAAAAGGAAATGCGGGTGGCGATGACGCTGACCGGTGCGAAATCTATTTCAGAGATCGGCCCGCAGTCGCTGGTGTATGGGCGCGGCGTGAGGTGAAGATTCAATAGCTCATTCCATGCTGAATCACGGGAGTTGCCGACCGCGCAACTGACCATGCATTGGCCGTCACTCAGCATCTCAATTTTCCAGATATCGAAGGAATAAATGGGCATAAGTCATTGTGATCAGATATGGCAGCATAGGATTGTCTGGGGCGAGACGCCGCAATCACACTTATTCTGAAAGCTTATCTGAAGGAAATTCTTATGTTTAAAAATGGGGTCGTGTCGCGGTCTATATCCTGGTCTTTTGCCGGGCGTTTATCGGCCATCGCCGTGCTGCTTTCTTCAATCTCTGCGTGGGCAGCGGAGCCTTTGCGGGTGCAGGCAGATGCAGTGCCTCATGCGGAGATTCTGGCATATGTGCAGAAAATCGATCCAGGCCTTAATCTGAAGGTTATCGAAATCCCGAGTGGATTGAATCCGAATGAGTTGCTGGCGCATGGCGATATTGATGCCAATTATTTCCAGCACGTGCCGTACCTGCTGTCGCAGGAAAAGGCGCTGAATGTGAAGTTTGTAGTAGCGGCGCAGGTGCATATCGAACCGCTCGGTGTGTATTCAAGCCGTCATAAAAGTTACGCTGAGGTGCCACAAAACGGCACTGTTGCGGTACCCAATAATGAAACCAATCTGAGCCGCGCGCTGTATTTGCTGCAAAATCAGGGGCTGATTACCCTGAAAGCAGGCTTTAACGATCCGGCTAAGAACCAGGCCACACCGCGCGACATCGCTGCTAATCCGAAGAATCTGAAGATTCTTGAAGTGGAATCGCCGCAGATCCCGCGCTCTTTGCCGGACGTCGATCTGGCCGTAATTAACGGTAACTTTGCACTGGAAGCAGGGCTCAGCCCGGCGAAAGACGCACTGGGTCTGGAAAAAGCGCAGGGTAATCCGTATGCCAATATTCTGGTGACCACGGAAAAACTGCAAAATGATCCGCGCATTAAGCAACTTGCGAAAGATCTGGAATCACCGCAGGTCGCGCAGTTTATTAATGAGAACTTCAAGGGGTCGGTGTTACCGGTTTCAGCGGCGAAAAGCTGAGGGGGGAGGGGACTGTCGCAAAACATGACAAAGGGAACCGAGGTTTCCTTTGTCATGTCTGTTCTGTCTGTGTCGGGATGTCAGTTCAGCAAACCAAGATGTTCGACGAGGATCGACGAGCCAATACCGATAAGCACTACACCGCCCAGCACTTCGGCCCATTTGCCGATAGCCGCGCCAAGAAAGCGGCCGAGCAGCATGCCTGAAGTGGCCATGATAGTGGTTGCCGCACCAATGGTCAGCGCCATCACCAGAATATTCACCTGAAGGAAGGCAAGACCGACGCCAACGGCCATGGCATCGAGACTGGTGGCAATTGCCGTGGCTACCAGTAACCAAAACCCGTGGCGAAGCGGGACGTCCACCTCTTCAGATTTATCCTTTCTAAATCCTTCCCAAATCATGCGTAAACCCAGCACTAAAAGAAGGATGAACGCGACCCAGTGATCCCACTCCATGATGAATTGCGTCGCAGCAAGACCGATCGCCCATCCGATCACTGGCGTTATGGCTTCAATCACCCCAAAAATAATCCCGGTGCGTAATGCTTCTTTCAGCGGTGGCCGGTGCAGGGCTGCGCCCTTTCCGATAGCCGCCGCGAAGGCATCCATTGACATACCCAGCGCCAGAATAATGACCGTATAAAATTGCATAAAACAGACCAGTCAGACCCTTTGCAAGGCAAAAGGCGGTTTATTAAATGAGGAGCGCAGTTTGCCATAAAATTTTAAATAAAAAAAGCCATAATATTCAATTGGTTATAGTTGGTGCTAAGAAAGTTAGCACAGGCTATATTTGTATGAAAAGGCTTCAATTCAGCAAGGGTATTAGGAGATAAGTAGCAGAAATATGAGGGATCATAAGAATTTACGCTCTGCGTGGTTTGCGCATTCACTCTGATTTTCGCCAACGTTGTTCTGACAGGTTTTGTGCCAACGCTGATAGTGATGATTTTCTGAAATGACCCTTATCTGGATTTTAAAAGAGTCCAATTTCTGACATGTTAAAATTTTTTAAACAGGCGTATAGTCTCTTTATAGAATTTATTCTACCTGTTGCTATCTGAATTTTTAATTATGTAAAGGTCTATATATGATCTGCGGTCTCTTATTGCCTAAATAATTAATGTCTCTATATCGAATTCAATTATTCAAACACCTGCTTCCCTGCGGGTGGCATTGTAGTATTGGTGTGAATCTATTTAAAATATGAATACTCTTTCAGGTGATGTAAAGAAGACAACAGAGCGCAGTCACGCTCAGTTCTCCGTCCTGATTTAAAGCCAGGGGCCCTAAACATGGTCAGTTTCATTAAAAAGTCTGGAGTGTTTTTCTTCCTTTCCGTACTGATAAGTACAGTTTGTTATGCTGATACCCTGACAGGGGTAACCGGAATAATTAATGGTACTGCCCCGGTAATTAATAATGCCAATAAAGAACCCGGTAAAATAAATATCAGTAAAAGGAGTCAGTACGACGCCGCTCATCAACTCGATGTGGGAGATGAGGTGCAATTAGCCTGGTTATTAGTGGACAGTGAAGAGGACATTGATGCCACTTTGCCGTCAACAGTATGGACATGTGATCATCCGGAAAAAGGCAGCCGTGTCATCGCTACCGGTACCCAGAATTACACCATCAAAGTTGAGGACATGGGCTGCAATATTGGGGTGAGTTTACAGCCTAAAACCAGCACCGGGACGCCAAGGGAAAATACACTACTCAATATCAGCCAGATCGGTGCTTATGATGACAGTGATAATATTATTGATGCACCGGTGAATCCACATACGCTCAAAATTACCGATTATATTGTCGCCCCGGGTACAGATCAGAGCCGGACCGTTCCTGCCTCTACCATGCTACGTACCGGCTGGGATGGCGCGAAAGTACAGCTTGAAACCGATAATCCTGCTGCTGACGTCGAGTGGAAAAGCAGTGACGAAAATATTGCCAGTGTTTCTTCAACGGGCCTGGTGACATTTAAATCAAAAGGCGATGTCGTCTTTACCGCTGACAACAATCTATACAGCACCACTATCCGCTTTAATCCTGACTTGTTCTATATTTTTGCAACGTGGAACATGAATTGGTATGACGCGAAAACATGGTGTGAAGGTCAGGGGTATAGCATGCCTTCAATCCACCAACTGTCTACTTAAGGGAGTCGCACCATACCGACAGATTCACTCTGGCAGGGATGGGGGGATGTTGCCAAACAAGGTGCGAAACATTCCGGGGTGGTTTTCTGGTCGGCTGATGAGTCTAGCGATAATCATTACCAGTATATGTACATCAGTGATGGTCATGTATCGTCGAATTTCCGGGACGTCTACGAAGTCGTGGCCTGCGTGGTGCAATAATACTCTCTGACCTGATAGAGAGAGCCACGGTAAAATAATCGCGAAAAGCTTCATGGGGCTGTTTAAGGGATAAATACCCGACAGCATCTATACTGCCAGAGTGGGACGACAAGTGTCGTCCCAAAACATAGCGAAGACTCATGAAACAAATACAAAATAAGTCGTCACTTCTCAGTGCGACAGGTGCCTGCATCGGCGTGGTTTATGGTGATATCGGGACCAGCCCGCTCTATACCCTGCGGGAATGTCTGACCGGACAGGCGGGCATCACCCTGACCCAAAGTTCTCTGTTCGGATTTCTGTCGCTCATTTTCTGGCTGCTGATGCTGGTGGTTTCAGTCAAGTACATCATCTTCGTCATGCGCGCAGATAACGACGGTGAAGGGGGGATTCTCACCCTGATGTCGCTGGCGGTGCGTAACCTGAGTCCGCGTTGGGTGCCTGTTATTATGTTTCTCGGGCTGGTCGGTGGCAGTTTCTTTTACGGCGATGGCGTCATCACGCCCGCTATCTCGGTGCTTTCCGCTATTGAAGGTCTGGAGCTCATCGCGCCGTCCTTCGACCGCTTTATCATTCCTGCTTCGATTGCCGTGTTAACGCTGCTATTTTTCATCCAGAAAAATGGCACCGCCACGGTGGGAAAAATCTTCTCGCCGGTCATGGTGGTGTGGTTTATCACGCTGGGAGTGCTGGGCATAGCCGGTATTATGCGTAATCCGGATGTGCTTCAGGCGCTGAACCCTTACTGGGCGGTGCATTTCTTTGTCGAATTCAAAACCGTGTCATTCTTCGCGCTGGGTATGGTGGTGCTGTCGGTCACCGGCGGTGAGGCGCTGTACGCCGATATGGGGCACTTTGGTAAAAAACCGATCCGCATCGCGTGGTTTGCACTGGTCGGCCCTGCGCTGGTGATGAACTACTTCGGTCAGGGCGCGTTGCTGCTCAGTCATCCCGAAACCATTCAAAACCCGTTTTTCCTGCTCGCACCCGGCTGGGCGCTGATCCCGTTGCTGGTACTGGCGACGCTGGCGACCGTAATTGCCTCACAGGCAGTGATTTCCGGCGTCTTCTCCCTGACCCGTCAGGCCGTGCGGTTAGGTTACTTACCCCCAATGCGCATCATCTATACCTCCGATGTCGAATCCGGGCAGATCTACATTCCGGTGGTCAACTGGCTGCTGTACGTCGCGGTGCTGATCGCCATCCTCAGCTTTAAGCACTCAAGCAATCTGGCGTCAGCGTATGGGATTGTGGTCACAGGTACGATGGTTATCACCTCTTTGCTGATCGGCATTGTCATGGTGAAAAATTGGGGATGGAAAACCTGGCTGGGAGGTGCGGTGATGGCGCTGTTGCTGCTGATTGATGTGCCGCTGTTTGCCGCCAATCTGACCAAACTGTTCTCCGGCGGCTGGCTGCCGGTGGCGATCGGCCTGACCATTCTGGTGGTTATGCTGACGTGGAAAACCGAGCGTTCGCGGCTGCTGCGACGTTTACGTCAGGATCCCGAAGCGCTGGAATCTCTTATCGTCTCACTTGAAAAAGCACCGCCTAAACGTGTTCCCGGCACCGCCGTGGTGATGTCCCGGGGGCTGTACGAAGTCCCGCTGGTGTTGTTACACAACCTCAAACACAACAAAATTTTGCATGAAAGAGTGATCCTGCTGACCATGATCACCACGGACGTACCCTACGTTCATAACGTCCGGCGAGTGACCATCGAGCAGCTCTCGCCCACGTTCTGGCGCGTGGTAGCGAGTTATGGCTGGCGTGAAAAGCCGAACGTGGAGGACATTCTTTACCGCTGCGGACTGGAAGGGCTGAAATGCACAATGAACGAGACATCATTCTTTATGTCGCGCGATACCTTCACACTTGGCGAGCCACGGCCGTGGTATTTAAAAGCCCGTGGCAAGCTGTTTCAGGTGTTACAACGCAACTCGCTACGTGCGCCCGAGCAATTTCATATTCCGCCGAACAGGGTGATTGAGCTTGGGGCAGTGGTGAAGTTTTGAGGAGTATTACTGCGGGTTTGTTGTGAACCCGCGGTGAGGATATTCAAAACTACGCCTGCGGGGCTGGCGTCAGGTCAGTGACTTCCGGCGTTTTAGACTCTTGCGATGTTTGCGTGGTCTGCGACTGAGTGGTCGGCGTCACTTCAGTGACTATTGGTGTCGCCGATGTTTCAGTCTGTGTCGGCGGAATCGTCACGGGTGCTACGGTTTGTGCCTGCTGCGTGGTAACCGGCGTCGCAGGTGTTGCTGCCAGCGTCGGCTGAGTCGCGTCAGTTGCCACAGGCGTTTCAGCTTGTGTCTGCCCGTCCGCTGCCGGGGTTTCCATTTCAATCTTCGGCAGGGTAGGGATCGGGTCGAGCGGGATGCTTTCTGCCTTAGGTTTCGGGATTGGGGTTTGCGCGCGAACCAGGAACGTCGGTTTGAGATCCGCCACCGAATAAGTCACGTGGCTGATGGCGTCGTTCGAGGTGGTGACGTCAACAGGTGAAATCGTCACGCGGCCAATCAGTGAACGGGCATAGCCGCCTACTTTATGCGAGCCTTCCGTCACACGCACTTCGAGGCTCTCGCCGATCCCCAGCACGCCGGCATCTTTGCCATCAACGGTCACGTAGAGTTTGGTGCCATCATCGGTTTTCGTCGGGATATGCGTCACGGTCACGCGCGTCGAACCAAAATCGAAAGCCGGTGCCTGGTCTGCGGTTTTCGGTTTTGCACATCCTGTCAGTGCAAAAACGGCTGCAACGGCAGCGAGGGTAAAACGATAACGCATAGTTCGGTATCTTCCTTTAAGGGATTTTTGTGATCTGCGTACCAATATACCCGATCTGGCCTTTGAGATGAATGCAGCGGTGAGGAACTCGGAACAATCTTCTTTGCAGCCTGTAACACGGCACACAACTTTAAGTTGAAGCGCTTCGTCAATTTGTGTATTTTTATGCAAATTATATGCATAAAAACACAATCACACAGGAGTGACCATGCTTAAGTTCTTAATTCTCACCGGGTGTTTGCTTTCGTCTTTAATCACATCCGCCTTCGCGGCGCAAACCACTTATGTGGTCGGCTCCGGCGGCACTTACCGTCCTTTCGAATACGAAAACAGCCAGAAACAGCTGGAAGGTTTTGATATCGACATTATCAAGGCCATTGCTAAAGCGGAAAATTTTGACATCAAACTGGTCAATACGCCGTGGGAAGGCATCTTTGCGACGCTGAATTCCGGGGATCGCGACATCATCATTTCCGGCATCACCATTACCGACAAGCGTAAAGCGATGGTCGATTTCTCCGCGCCGTATTTCCCGGCTGAGCAGTCCATCGTGGTACCTGAAGCGTCTACCGTGGATTCCGTGGCAGCGCTGAAAGGCCAGAAAGTTGGCGTGGTGAACTCCAGCACCGGCGACATCGTCGTCTCCGACACGCTGGGCAAAAACAGCACCGACATCAAACGTTTTGATAACACACCGCTGATGTTGCAGGAGCTGGCAGAAGACGGCATCGGCGCGGCAGTCGGCGACGTTGGGGTGGTGAAGTACTACATCAAATCCCATCCGGAGAAAGCCCTCAAACTGGTGCCGGACAGCAAGTTCGAGCGTCAGTACTTTGGGATCGCGGTCGCGAAAGATAACACCGAACTGCTGGGCAAAATCAACGCCGGTCTAAAGAAAATCGTGGCTGACGGTACCTACGCAAAAATCTACGCAACATGGTTCGATAACAACGTTCCCACGCTTCCAGCGCAATAATCATCATGACAAGGGGCTTTAAAGCCCCTGTTCAAGGACAGGTATGACCGGATTTCGCTGGGAGATAATCTCCGAATATGCGCCGCTGTTTGTGCAGGGCGCGATCATGACCATTCAGTGCACCATCATTTGCGTGATTTTAGGGACCTCGTGGGGACTTTTGCTCGGCCTGGGGCGTATGGCACGTGCCGACGATGGCCGGTGGAAACACATTCTGCGTTTTACTGTGCAATGGCCGGTGCGGGTATATGTTAGCGCCTTTCGAGGCACACCCTTGTTTGTGCAGATTATGGTGGTCCACTTCGCGCTGGTGCCGCTGTTTATCAATCCGCGCGACGGCCTTCTCGTCGCCAACGGCCTGATGTCTTCGGATTTCGCCCGTATGCTGCGCTCTGACTACGGCGCATTTTTATCTTGCGTGGTGGCGATCACCCTGAACGCCGGCGCTTACGTGTCGGAAATTTTCCGCGCAGGTATTCAGTCGATCGACAGCGGGCAAATGGAAGCCTCGCGCGCGCTGGGCATGGGCTGGGGCAAAACGATGCGCAAAGTGATTTTGCCGCAGGCGTTCAGCCGCATTTTGCCGCCGCTGGGCAATAACGCCATCGCGATAGTGAAAGATTCCTCGCTGGCCTCGGCAATCGGTCTGGCCGATCTGGCCTACGCCGCGCGCACTGTATCAGGCGCTTACGCCACCTACTGGGAACCCTACCTGACCATTTCACTGGCGTACTGGGTTCTGACTTTCCTGCTCTCGCTGCTGGTTCAACATATGGAAAAGAGGTTTGGCAAAAGTGATTCACGTTGAGTTATCTTCATAACGTATTGAATTAAAAAGGCAGGAATCCGAATTCCTGCCTTCAACATTTCCTCTATCTATTTCTTCTACAGTACCCGAGGGTGATAGGTTTGGGATTTAGCCTTTTGCAGGGCATAATAACTCTGTGATGGGTTAAGCGGGGATGAATAATGCTGAGTCGGATCAAAAAGTCCTGCCAGATTTTATGGGCAGTGCTTATTCTCAGCGCCTGCTCGCCGCTGCCCCTGACTCAGGCTGTGTCGCAGTTTTCGACGGCGCTGAATCAGGCTCCGTTAGCAGCAAGTATTCCGCTGTCCACCCTGCAACAGCTGGACCCTCAACTGTTGCGCCCGGCATCGCTCTATCCCCAGCTGGCCGACACGCCGCTGCCGGTTTTGACCGCGCTTTATCAATATCACCAACACTGTTCCGGTTCGCTCGATGGTGTACCTGCCGCATTTGCACAATTCGAACGGGCGCTATGCCAGAACACGCTGCTGCCAGCAGGCTGGTTTGGGGCGCATCCGGTTTCTCCGCTGGGTGGAAGTCAAGCCTGGTATTACCTGCAACGCCACCCTGATGCTGCTGCCACTCTGCAATTCTTACTCCACGTGCGTGAAAGACCGCAGGCGTTGGGCGGTATTGGCCAACTTTCTGACGACAATCTTGACGCGCTGGCCAACGGGCAGACCTGGCTATTGCAGGATGGCAACTTATGGCGGCAGCATCAGCAACAATGGCTGCGCTATGCGCCGGAGGTCTGGCAACCGCTGGCGCAGCAGGCGAGATTAACACTGGTTGCCGCCGGTAGGCGTTGCGATATTACCCTAGGTACGCTATGCGTCAACCCGCTGAACAGCTACGCCAGCTGGTGGCGTTCATTACTTGGGGCTGCCGCGCTGATGGCGGCACTGGCGCTGGGCTGGGCCGCCTGGCAGCGGCGGTGTCTGCAACAGCGCCAGCGCTTTATTGTGCAGATGCTGACCCATGAACTGCGCACGCCAATCACCCAGCTTGGTAACGTGGTGGAACATTTTCGCCGTGATTTTGATGACCTGCCGCCTCAGGCGCAGTCCGGCTTTGGTGCACTGGCCAATAGCGTGCAGCGCATGCGGCAGATGGCCGAAGCAAGTCAGCATTATCTCAGCGGCGACGGCAGCCGCGACGTGCTCGAAATGCCCCAGGCGGTGTGGCTGAGTGAGTGGCTGCAGCATATCGCCGGGTCTTATACCGATCTTACGTTTTGTCTCGATGCCGACCGGCAGTTGGCGCTGCCACTGTACTGGACGAGTCTTTGTCTGAACAACCTGCTGGATAACGCCTTCTGCCATGGGTGCGCTCCCGTGCGCCTGACGGCAAGCTGGCGCAAAGGACGGCTGAAGTTACAAGTGACCGACGGCGGCACCCTCGCGGCGGGCAGTCTGCCAGCGCTGCGGCACCTCTCTTCGCCACAGGCACGAATGGGGCTGGGGCTGACCATCGTCCGGCGCGTTATGCGGCGACTGAATGGTCGGCTGACGCAGAGCGGCCCGCCAACGACGTTCACCCTGGAGCTGCCTTGTGATAGCCAAAAGTAATGTCTCGTTGTTATTGATTGAAGATGATCTGGGGCTGGGGCAGGGTCTGCAGGCCTTTTTGCAGAAGGAAGGTTTTATCTGCCAGTGGCTGCGCGAATCCCGGCAGGTTGAGGGCCTCTGGGTTCAGGCCGACCTGGTGATACTCGACCGGCAGTTACCCGACGGTGACAGTCTGCGTCTTTTACCCCAGTGGCTGGCCAAAAAAGCGCTGCCGGTGATTGTGCTGACCGCCCACGTTGCAGTAGATGACCGCGTAGCGGGACTCGAAGCCGGTGCGCGGGATTACCTCACCAAACCTTTTGCCCACGTTGAACTGCTGGCGCGCATCCGTGCCCAGTTACGCACGCTCGGCGAAGGCCGGCTGGAGGCCGGTGAACTGCGGCTATTTCCCGCCAGGCAGACGGTTTTATGGCAGGGGAGTGACGTGGCGCTGACGGCCACCGAGTTTGGCCTGCTGACGATGCTGGTGCAGATGAGCGGCCGGGTGTTTACCCGCGATGAACTGCTTAATCAGGTGTGGGGCTATCAGCATTTCCCTTCCACCCGGACCGTGGATACCCATATTTTGCAGCTACGGCAAAAGCTGCCTGGAATTGCCATCAGCAGCGTGCGCGGCGTGGGTTACCGGCTGGACAAACCATCATGATGCGCCAAATCCTTCTGGCAATGTTATTGCTCACCGGACATTCCGGCCGGACGGGCGCAGCGCTTCCACCAACTCTGCTTGAACCCGTGTATCACGCGTTGTTTAGCCAGCAAAACAGTCTGGCCTGGCAGCAACTGATTAACCTGTGGCCGCAGCTGACCAGCACTACCCAGCGCACCGCCTGGCAACAGGCGCTGGAGACGGTGATTTCAGGGCAGTGCGGCAATGACCTGCCGGTGTCTGTTCCCGCCTGGCTTGACCACCCGACGCTGGTTTTAGTCCAGCGTGATATTCCTCTCAACCGCATCTACCGCGTGCAGTTGAGCGGTAACAGCCCGCGTCATGATTTGCAGGTCTCGCTGACTCTGCCAGATGGCCAAGAGATCATGACTGGCGCTGAAACCGAATATGACTCCGGCGGGCAGTTCCGGTTGGAAAGTCAGGACCTTGGTGAAGCGCTGCCGGCCGGGGTTTACCATCTGAAAGTGAGTTCAGGGAACGACGTATGGCAGCAACCGCTGGCATTGCAGGGCACCGGCGGGCTGAACTGGATTCAGCGTCAGGGCCAGCAAATTCATCTTCAGCCGCCGGTGACTGCCCGCGTCTGCCCGTCCCCGTCGCTGGAACAGACGCTGCTAAAACGCATTGGCTATGCTCAGGTCTGGTGGCAGAAGAGCAGTAATCTGCAACTGCAACACTGGCCACCGCGGCCTGACGCCGCCGACTTATGGGCCAATGTTTCGGTTATCCGCGTTGAAGCCCGGGGAGGACTGACCCTGCGTTTTGAACACCGTCTGGCAGGACCGCTGCTCACCCTGCAAAACTGACGTTTTCTGAGCATCCTGACATTGCTCTGACATTTGCCCGGCGGCGAGCGGCAATACTACCGCTCTGATTTCACTGCCAATAGCGATGTTATGACCCTGAAAACCTTTATTGAACAACTCAGCCTGGCCACCTTGCTGCTCGGGATGTTAAATGGCCCCGTGCGTGCCGCCGATGAGATTGCCTTCTGGAATACCCCGCAGCATGGTGGCAACAGCTTTAATCGTTTGCCTCCGGACCAGGCCTACTTCAATGCACTGCGCGGCTACGGCGCCAGCTGGGTGCGCCTTTCCTATGATAAATGGCAATCCGCACAGCGTGATTTTCTGATTGGCGATGCCGACCACTATCAGGGGCTGGTGGCGCAGGATCTCGCGACGCTGAAAGCTACGCTGGAACGGGCGCAGGCCGCCGGGCTGAAGGTGGTGATCACGCCGCTTTCGCTGCCGGGTATGCGCTGGTCGCAAAACAACGGCGGCAAATTCGACGACCGCCTGTGGCAGGACAAAGCCTACTGGCAGCAAAGTGCCGCATTCTGGCGTGACCTGGCGAATGTACTGAAAGACGACCCCACCGTCGCTGCGTATAACCTGATCAACGAACCGGCGCCGGAGAAAATGGGCGGTCTGCCAGAGCACGCCAGTCTGGTTGATATGTATCACTGGTATCAGCAACAGCAGGGTACAGCGCGGGATTTACCGGCGTTCTACCAGATGCTGATTAAGGCGATTCGTGAAGTCGATCCGCTGACGCCCATTATGGTCGATGGTGGCTGGTACGGCGCAGCCGACGGTTTTAGTTACTGGCCGAAGGCGTTGGCGGACCAACGCGTGCTCTACAGTTTTCACATGTATGAACCTTATGCCGCGACCAGCGCGCCAAATTTAAAGCGCGTCAAACCTTACCAGTACCCTGGTATTGTGCCGTTTGGCCAGGGTAAAGAGATGTGGAATGCACAGCGGGTGGCGACCTATTTACAACAGCCATTCGGCTGGGCCAAAAAGAATCAGGTTCCTGCCAATCGCATGGTGGCCGGTGAGTTTGGGTGTATTCGTATGCTGTCAGGTTGTCGACAGTATTTAGAGGATGTGCTCACCGTGCTGGATAAAAAGCAGGCGCACTGGGCGTTCTACAGCTTCCGCGAAGACAGCTGGGATGCGATGGATTACGAACTAGGCAAAAGCAAAGTGCCGTGGTCCTACTGGCAGGCGATTGATCAAAAGAAACCGGACACCCTGCAACGCCACAAAACGCCGGAGTTTGAGCCAATAAGTTCACGTCTGAGTAAGAATAGCCCCCTTACGGATCAGAACAAAAAACCGTAATAGACATGGTGAGTATATAGGAAGAAGCATACAATCCCGCTACATAACCAGTAGGAAGAAAATGATGACACGCGCAGTAGAGATAATAGAGTCTGATTTAGTTAAGGCCCGCAAAGAGCGAGATTCCTGGAAAGGCAATCGTAACAGCGGCAACAACGTCGAAATGGTAAAAAAATACATTGCTTCGTTGGAAAAAGAACTCGCCAAAGCCACCAAACCTGAAGCGAATAAAGCGTAATTCCCGCCTGGCTGTCGCTGTGATCACAGAGGCAGCCAGTATCCCACCACCCAATGCCTCCACCATCCTTATGTTTTATCATGGAAAGCTCATCTCTTTTTCTAAATAGCTGATCCTAATACCGCTACACTTTTGTCTGACCGTGTTTCCCACCGGGGAATGGGCTTACCGTTTTCATAAAGTGGCGCACTTTGTTCAGTAATTGCCACATCGAACGACAACTGTGATTTCTGGTTATCGTGTCGTGTAATGCCTGCCATAATCGCTCTACGTGGTTGACCCACGGCGAGTAGACTGGTTGATAAATAACTATAAACTTCTGGTTCTTCTTCAACCATCTCAGCGTTTCACGGCTTTTATGGATAATGTAGTTATCAACGATCAGCGTGATAGTTTTTGCTCGTCTATAGGTGCTTTTAAGATGTTTTAACAGGCTGATAAATAAGCCGGATTTTTTACTACTCCCTCCGACATAGCTGACTTTTCCCGTACCGCTGTGCAACGCGCCGGCCAGATAGTATTTTTCATTCTGCCCCGGCGTAACTACGCGTTTTTGCTGGCCGCGTCGTTGCCAGTCTGCACCGATTTTTGGGTTGAGATGGATATCCACCTCATCCTCGTAAAATACGGGGTGTTCGGCGCTACATCCTGCAAGCGCTTCTGCGATAGCGGCCATTTTCTCTTCTTTATGCGGGTCGCGAATGCGCAGCGTGGGGGCCGCTCTTCGCCAGACAATTCCAGCAGAGGGAAGCCAGCGACGTACGGTTGAAGCATGCAAACGGCACCCAGTTATTTCATTGATTTTTATTGCTAACAGTTCCGTACTCCAGCGAGAACGCTGATAACCAAAATCTCCCGGCGAGTGCTTAATCAACTGACGCAACAGTGCGCAAATATGCTCAAATGGCCAGCGTCGTCCGCGCCCTGTGGGCAATGATTTCAGGCCTTCAGTACCATAAACCGTGAACCAGTTAATCCAGCGGCCCAATGATGAACGCGCACAGCAAAGCGTTTTTGCCACGTCACTGACTTTGTCACCACGATGAAGCATAAGCATAGCGGTCAGTCTACGGGCATGATCTTTGTCGCGTGTTTTATGAATAGTTTTCTGTATCAGGCGTCTTTCGTCGCGGGGTATCGGTGCTATGATCGGCATAACTCAGTCCGGTTGAGTGGTTTGGGATATTCAGCGATTG
>Ga0209847_1000014_pt1 | contig 176577 bp, 148 predicted proteins | sample OrgsoiDNA_201060_FD_185808 | JGI IMG/M metagenome (GOLD analysis project Ga0209847, IMG submission 185808) | Permafrost soil microbial communities from the Arctic, to analyse light accelerated degradation of dissolved organic matter (DOM) -... | ecosystem: Environmental > Terrestrial > Soil >... | reverse complement strand
TCCAGTTTCATCATGGTCACGTTAAGGCCACGGGCTTCGAGAATAGCCGCCAGAGAGGCTGCGGCAATGCCTTTACCCAGAGAGGATACGACCCCGCCGGTCACAAAAATATAATTAGTTGTCATGCTGAACCTGAGAGGTTAGGTTTAAAGATGATGGAGTAACCAAGACGGGAAAACAGTATACCGGAACCTTGTGTGCGCCACAAATAAACGTTTTGCTGCCCATCATCGTTTTCCTCAGCGTCAGTTCAGAAAAGTTAACCTTTCCAGACTTTTTCTCTCATTCTTTCAAAAACAATCAGTTAGCGGACGAAAATGACGCAACTGTTCGCATGACTCATTGAAACATCTTAGATATCAATTTCTTGGACTTTACCACGCTCAGATCAGGCTTTTAGCGGCTGACTGATACTGAGCTTAACCGTTTCAGCAAATGCAGATCTTGTCGCCGATCAAAGTCCGGGCACCGGTTTTACGGCTTCTCGCTCTTCTTTACCTGCTGCCACGCGGCTTCCATCTGATCCAGGGTGGTGTCTTCCATACTCAGCCCCTGCTCACGGATAATGCTTTCCACATGACGGAAACGGCGCTCGAATTTACGGTTCGCGGCCTGCAGTGCATCTTCTGCTTTGTGCCCCAGATGACGGGAAAGATTGACCGTCGCGAACAGCAGATCGCCAATTTCTTCGCCGAGCTTTTCTTCGTCAATCACCGCCTGACGCGCTTCAAACATCACTTCATCGATCTCTTCATAGACTTTATCGAGCACCGGCCCGAGCGTAGTCCAGTCGAAACCGACGTTTGAGCAACGCTTCTGAATTTTGTGCGCTTTCATCAGCGCAGGCAGTGCGGAGGGGATGTCATCGAGCGCCGAATGCAGGGATTTCTCCGCCCGCTCCTGCGCCTTGCGCGCTTCCCATTTCACCAGCACGTCTTTGCTACTGGCGTCTTTTGACCACGCCGCTTCATCGCCGAAAATTTGCGGATGGCGACGTTCAAGCTTATCCGAAATCGCATTGCAGATATCGTCGAAGCCAAACAGCCCCTGCTCGCTGCCCATTTGCGCGTAAAACACCACCTGAAAGAGCAGATCGCCCAGCTCATCGCGCACGTCGTCGTAATCTTTACGCGCAATGGCATCCAGCACTTCATAGGTTTCTTCCAGCGTGTACGGCGCGATGGTCTCGAAGGTTTGTTCTTTATCCCACGGACAACCGGCTTGCGGATCACGCAGGGTTTTCATAATAGCCAGAAGCCGATCCAGATTATTGTTCATACAAAAGCACATCTCACTTTTATCATTAAAGTATTTACTCTATATAACAGATAATAATCCGAAATAAAAATTAAAACATTCACTATAAAAAATTCATAATGACATCATAAAAAAATCAAAGTGATTTTTTTAATTGATATTATTTCAAGGAACCACTAATTATTTGTTGGCAACAACCTAAACATGAGGAAGTTATTATGTCATTTCAAGATATCAACCTTTACCAAAATGGGACGCCTATTGTTTCCCCTGGCGATACGGTAATTGTTCCCTTCACCTTTGTTTCCACAGGAATAGACAGCCCAGGCTCAAGAATTCATGCTATAGCACCCAAGCACTGCCATATATTAGCAATGTCTGTTTATTCTCCTTCTAAAGTTGTCATCGCAGAGGACGGATTATCGTCAAACATCATTAATGCAAATGGGGGTGGGTGGAATGCAAACAGAAGCATCACACTGTCAGTTGATGCAGATGCTCCGGACAACACGGTACTGTCTGGCGGGAGTTTAACTTATTATAGCTCTGAAAATGTTCCAGGTTCATCATGTCCTTTACTGATTAATACTGGTGCAGAGATAAAGCCAATCACTGTAAGTTATGAAAAAAGAGGTTCCTGGCAGGACTGGGAAACACAACAGTGGATATATAGCTACCGTATTAATTTAACCTCAGCAAAAACAAATATTTCCAACTGGCTGGTAGCATTTGATAATTTACCCGCCGGTTCAGAAATAGTTAATCCACAAACATTATGGGTGACAGTTTTGGCAAATGGTACTGAAGGCACTGTCGTGCTTGAAGCACCACAAGAAGGTACGCATATCATTATGCCTGATACTATATTAAGCATTGATATCGAAATTAAGTATTCCGGTACTGATAATGATGTGGAAAGATATAGTCAGCTCTATAACTTAATCGCCTATGACCTCACAGAGGTCTGATTATTGAAATAATTTTTAGTGAGGGGGCTCCCCCTCACTAAAAAACCCATCACAAAATCAGTTGCCGTGCAGGCGTTTGGCGTCAATGACGTCCGGCAGCTGGTTCAGCTTGGCGATCACGCGCCCCAGCACCTGCGGGTTGTAAATTTCGATATCCATATCGATGGTCGCCAGTTGCTGCTTGGTATCGCTGCGGCTGGCAACGCCCAGCACGTTGACCTTCTCGTTGGCGAGGATGGTGGTGATATCGCGCAGCAGGCCGCTGCGGTCGTTGGCGACCACACGCACCACCAGCGAATACCCGCTGGAGTAGCTTTCACCCCATACGGCGTCTACCACACGCTCTGGCGCATTCAGGCGTAAATCTTCCAGCTGATCGCAATCAGCCCGGTGGATAGAAATCCCCCGGCCCTGCGTGATGTAACCGACGATTTCATCACCCGGTATCGGCTGGCAACAGCGCGCGATGTGGTGCATCAGATTGCCCACGCCTTCAACCACCACGCGGCCATTGTCTTTACTGCCATTGCGTTGCGGTGCTGGCGTGGTTTTCTGCGTCAGCTGACGCATCGCCTCTTTATCCAGCTCTTCCGCACTCGGCTTTTTAAGCTGCGATTGCAGGAAGTTGACCATCTGGTTGATGCGGATGTCGCCGTTACCAATCGCAGCCAACACTTCGTCGAGCGAATTGACGTTGTAGCGCGGCAGCAGCAGTTTTTCGGCATCCTTGATGCTGATATCCATTCGATCGAGTTCGTCGTCGAGTATCTGCTTACCGGCGATAATATTTTTGTCGCGATCCTGTTTACGGAACCAGTTCTGGATCTTCGAGCGCCCGCGGCTGGTGGTGACATACCCGAGACTCGGGTTCAGCCAGTCACGGCTTGGGTTTGCGTGCTTCTGAGTGATGATCTCAATCTGATCGCCCATCTGCAACTGATAGGTAAACGGCACAATGCGCCCGCCGATTTTCGCCCCGATACAGCGGTGACCGACATCGCTGTGGATGTGGTAAGCGAAGTCGAGCGGCGTCGAGCCGGTTGGCAAATCGATAACGTCGCCTTTTGGCGTAAACACGTAAACGCGGTCGTCGAAGACCTGACTGCGCACTTCGTCGAGCATTTCGCCCGAATCGGCCATTTCTTCCTGCCACGCGATAAGTTTACGCAGCCACGCGATGCGACCTTCGTAGCCACCGCTGCGGCCACCGACCACGGCGGTACCTTCTTTGTATTTCCAGTGCGCCGCGACGCCAAGCTCTGCATCTTCGTGCATCTGGCGGGTACGGATCTGGACTTCCAGCGTTTTACCGCGCGGCCCGAGCACCACGGTGTGGATCGACTGATAGCCGTTCGGTTTCGGGTTGGCGACGTAATCGTCGAACTCATCCGGCAGATGGCGGAAATGAGTATGCACAATCCCTAACGCCGCGTAGCAATCCTGCAGACGTTCCACCACGATACGCACGGCGCGCACGTCGAACAGTTCGTCGAAGGAGAGGGATTTTTTCTGCATCTTGCGCCAGATGCTGTAAATATGTTTCGGACGGCCATAGACATCGACTTTAATGCCCTCTTCGCCCATCGCATTTTTGACAGTAGAAACAAAATCATCGATGTACTGTTCACGGTCGATACGACGCTCATGCAACAGTTTCGCAATGCGTTTGTATTCATCAGGATGCAGATAACGGAAGCAGAAATCTTCCAGCTCCCATTTGAGCTGGCCGATACCGAGGCGGTTCGCCAACGGAGCATAAATATTGGTACATTCCTTCGCCGCCAGAACGCGCTCTTCTTCCGGCGCGTCCTTCACTTCACGCAGATGTGCGATACGTTCGGCGAGTTTGAGCACCACGCAGCGGAAATCTTCCACCATCGCCAGCAGCATCCGGCGAACGTTGTCCACCTGCTCCGGCGCCATGGAATCATTGTGCGTGGCCTTCAGCTGGCGGATGGCATCCATATCGCGCACGCCGTGCACCAGATCGGTAATACCTTTACCAAACTGCTCGGTCAGCGTGTCTTCATCGATGATGCCGTCATCGACCAGCGGGAACAGCAGCGCGGCGCGCATACTGTCGTTATCCATACTGAGGGTCGAGAGGATTTCAACCATCTCAAGACCGCGCCACAGTAAAAGCGACGCGTCCTGATGGCCCTGCGTTTGTTGCTCGCAGTAGCGCCAGGTTTCGGCTAAACGGTCACATGACTGCTGGCTGGACAGCCCTAAACTGTTAATCCAGTCGTCGAGCGCAAACTCGCCAGCCGTGTTCAGATGTGCACTTCTTACCGCAACCATACCCTCTCCCTACGTGTCTGACACAACCCCGGTGTCAGATGGGTTGATAAACAGAGCCATCGATTCAAGGTGCCCGGTGTGCGGAAACATATCCAGCATACGAACCTGAGCCAACCGATAACCCGCCTCCAACAAAATTTTACTGTCCCGAGCCAATGTCGTGGGATTGCAGGACACATACACCACGCGCTGCGGGGCAAGCTTAACAATATGCGCCATCACGCCGGCCGCACCGCCCCGCGCAGGATCGAGCAAAACTTTATTGAAGCCTTGCGCTGCCCAGGGTTGCTGACTGACGTCGTCCTCCAGATTTTCGTGGAAGAATGACGCATTTTCTAATCCGTTAATCCGGGCATTATCTTGCCCATTCGCCACCAGTGTAGCAACACCTTCAACTCCGACAACCCGCTTAGCTCTTTTTGCCAGTGGAAGGGTGAAATTTCCCATTCCGCAGAATAAATCCAGCACGCGGTCTTCCGGCGTCAGCGCCAGCCATTCGAGCGCCTGCGCCACCATTTGCTGGTTTACGGCATCGTTAACCTGAATAAAATCACGCGGACCGAAATTCAGCGCCAGGCCATCAATCTGATAAAAAGGGACGTCGCCACACAAACGTTCCAGCGTATCGCTGTCGGGTGCCAGAAAAATCGTTAACTGATGCTTTTGCGCAAACGCCGTCAGGCGCGTGCGATCGGCTTCGCTGAGCGGATCCAGATGGCGCAAAACCAGCAGAGCACCGCTGTCCGCCAGCACCATTTCCAGATGCCCAAGGCGTTTAGCCGCCGTCAGCGAGGCCAGACATTCCTGCACCGGCACCAGCAGTTGCTCGAGCTCAGGGCGCAACACCGGACAGCGGGTGACAGCCACCAGATCGTTCGAACCTTCCTGTCGGAATCCCATCACCAGCGGCCCGTTGCCGGGTTTACGCCCCGGCTTAGCGCCGGCAATTTGCAATCCAAGACGCGCACGGCGGCGATAACCGTATTGCGGACCGGCAATCACAGGTTGTTCATCAGCCTGAATGCCGGTTTCACGGGAAATCAGCCGCAGCAGGGACGCCGATTTACTGCGCTGCTGCAACGCCTCACTGGCGTGCTGTTGCTGGCAACCGCCGCAGGTGGAATAGTGCGGACAGGCCGGTTTGACGCGATCGGCGCTGGTGGTCAGCAAACGTTTCAGCCGCCCTTTGGCGTACTTACTTTTATCTTCTGTTAAGATCACTTCCGCCTGCTCGCCGGGCAATAAGCCACTGACAAACACGGCTTTGCCGTTATGACGTGCAACACCCTGCCCGAAAGCATCAAGGTCGGTGGCAGTCACAGTTATCGTTTGCCGGGTCGTCACACGGCGGTTCGGAGAGTAGAATTGAGCCATTATTGTCGATTGCACGCTGGTTTATTAAGCTTACTTTAGGTAATTCTCCCACATTGGAACCTCATGACCAAATATAGCCTTCGCGCACGGATGATGATCCTGATTCTGGCACCGACATTAATGATCGGTTTGCTGCTCAGCACCTTCTTTGTGGTGCACCGATATAACGAGTTGCAGAATCAGTTGATCGACGCCGGAGCCAGCATTATCGAGCCACTGGCCGTCGCGAGCGAATACGGGATGACGTTCCGCGAACGCGAACCGGTGATACGTCTCATCAGCCGACTGCATCGCAATCATTCCAACATTGTCCGCAGCATCAGCGTGTTTGATGGCGACAATAAACTGTTTGCCAGTTCGAACTCCCTGCGCGAATACACTCCTTTACAGGTTCGAAGCGTTAAAGACATTCCCCGCGAACTGACGCAGATGCGCCTCGGCGACTCCCTGATTTTGCGCACACCGGTTCAGGCAGAGAATCACACGGAGGCCGATGACGCCTCTTTCAGAACCTCTCCCGAACACAATCTCGGCTATATCGCTATTGAGCTGGATATCAGCTCGGTGCGGCTGGCGCAATATCAGGAAGCGTTCGTTTCCACCATGTTGTTACTGCTGTGTCTGGGCATCGCCACCCTGTTCGCCTATCGGCTGATGCGCGACGTCACAGGGCCTATCCGCAATATGGTGAACACCGTTGACCGCATCCGTCGCGGGCAGCTCGACAGCCGCGTCGAAGGCACGATGCCCGGCGAACTGAGCATGCTGAAAAACGGCATCAACTCGATGGCGATGTCGCTGACGGCGTACCACGAAGAAGTACAGCAAAATATCGATCAGGCCACGTCAGATTTGCGCGAGACGCTGGAACAGATGGAAATCCAGAACGTCGAGCTGGATCTGGCGAAAAAACGCGCGCAGGAAGCGGCGCGTATCAAATCCGAATTCCTCGCCAACATGTCACACGAACTGCGTACACCGCTTAACGGCGTCATTGGTTTCACGCGCCAGACACTTAAAACGCCACTGTCCCCCACGCAGGCAGATTACCTGCAAACTATTGAGCGCTCAGCCAATAATCTGCTGACCATCATTAATGACGTGCTGGACTTTTCGAAGCTGGAAGCAGGCAAACTGGTGCTTGAGCACATTCCTTTCTCACTGCATGAAATGCTCGATGAAGTGGTTATCCTGCTGGCACACACCGCACATGACAAAGGGCTGGAACTGACGCTCAACGTTCACAATAACGTGCCGGAAAATGTTCTCGGTGACCCGATGCGTATGCAGCAAGTGGTCACTAACCTGCTGGGAAATGCGATTAAGTTCACCGAAAATGGCAACATTGACATCAATGTTGAGCTGCGTTCGCAGAATAATTTGCAGGTCGAACTGGAAGTGCAGATCCACGACACCGGCATCGGTATTTCCGAGCGGCAGCAGTCGCAGCTGTTCCAGGCTTTCCGTCAGGCAGATGCCAGTATTTCTCGCCGTCACGGCGGCACCGGTTTGGGGCTGGTGATCACTCAGCGGCTGGTGAAGGAAATGGGCGGCGATATCAGCTTCTACAGCCAGATCAATCGCGGTTCGACTTTCTGGTTCCACGTCACGCTGGAGCTCAATGAAAACCGCCATGTGACGCCGGTTTCCATGAGCTCGCTTGAAGGTAAACGTCTGGCCTACGTCGAAGCCAACCCGGCGGCGGCGAAAGCCACTATGGAAATTTTGCAGGCAACGCCGCTGGAAGTGACCCACCGCACATCGCTGGCCGCATTGCCAGAAAACTATTACGACATGATGTTGTGCAGTATTCCGGTCAAACAGGATCAGACGCTGGCCGATTATGACGACAGATTAAAACGGGTGCTGGGCATGACGCGTCACCTGCTGCTGGCGCTGCCAAGCCAGTTCCAGGTTGATGCCGAAGAGCTAAAACGGCGCGGCGTACAGGCCTGTCTCATCAAACCTATGTCCAGCATCCGTCTGCTGCCATTGCTGTTAAAAGAGCAACAGCCGGTGGTTCGGATCCTTGGTTCAGAGGAAACTAAAACCTCGCGCCTGCCGCTGACCGCGATGGCCGTGGATGATAATCCGGCGAACCTCAAACTGATTGGCGCGCTGCTCGAAGAACTGGTGGAAACCACCGTGCTGTGCCACAGCGGTGAAGAAGCGATTGAAGTTGCCCGCCACACCGATCTGGACATCATTTTGATGGATATTCAGATGCCGGATATCGACGGCATCCGCGCCAGCGAAATCATTCATCAGATGGCGCGCCACACCAGTACACCGGTGGTGGCCGTCACTGCCCATTCGCTGAGCGGCGAACGTGAACAGCTGCTGAAACTCGGTATGGACGATTATCTGGCGAAACCGATCGACGAATCTATGCTGAAAAATGTGCTGTCGCGCCATTACTCGCATCAGAATCAGTTAGATTCCCCGCTGCAAACTCAGGAAGATCTCGCGCCGAACAGCACGCTCGACTGGCAGCTGGCACTGAGTCAGTCCGCCAATAAAGTCGCGCTGGCGCAGGATCTGTTGCAAATGCTGGTGGAATTCCTGCCGCAGGTTGCCGAACGCGTCGATGCCGTTGCACGCGGTGAAACCGATAACGACATTCTGGCGCTTATCCACAAACTGCACGGCAGTTGCAGCTACAGTGGCGTCCCGCGTCTGAAACAGCTTTGCTATTACATCGAACAGCAACTGCGTCAGGGCGTGAGCGTGGAAACGCTGGAGCCGGAATGGCTCGAACTGCTTGATGAGATTGAAAATGTGAAGCGAGCTGCGGTGGCATATTTACCGAGGTAAAAAGAGCCGGGGTGAGGAGTTTCAGGTAAAAACATAACGCCCGGCTAATTCCGGGCGTTTTTATGCGTTGAACGCCGGTTAAAACCAGGTCGTGACAGCTCCGGTCACATCCCATTGCTCGTTCACCAACAGCAGCTGACGCCATTTATCAAATGTCAGACACGGATGGCAGATATCAAACACCAGCATGTCACCGACTTTCAGATCGGCATTTTCCGGGACTGACATAAATGCATGCTGATCCATCATCGCATAAACTTTCCAGTCATCGGGGGCAGGGACGACCGTGGTATAGCCAGCCTGTGTGGCACTCCGCGGGCGGAAATGACCAGCGGCTTTCGGGTATCCGGCATCGTAACCGGCGTCACGCTTGCCGAAAGCAATGATCGCCCTCCCCGGTTCGGGCAAGGACTGCACTGCCGCCCAGACCTGCAGCGCGGGCTGTAAGCTGCTGTTCATTTCGCGCGCTACCGGATTACTGGTTTGCATCCTCTCCAGCGCGGCCTGATACGCACCCACATCGTGCGTAACGTAGCAGCCGGAGCGCAGAATAACGTCCAGCTGGTAACGTTTTTCGTTGTCGAGATGGGGATCTTCACGCGTCAGCTCTTCGGCCACCACGTCAAACCACGCAGACCCTGCGCCGGTCAGCATCACCTGCGGTTCAGAGAATTCACCTGCCTGCGCCAGCGCTTCGGTACGCGCAACAACGTGACGCAGGAAGGCGCGGATCGCCGCTTCGTCATTACTGACGCCCTCATAGAGCTCAACACCCACCAGCGCCAGCGACTGCGGCCAGCGCTTCACGGCCGCCAGCACTTCCGCCTCCTGCTCGCCGGTGCGGATACCGGTGCGACCGCCCTGAATGCCGTATTCGAACATGACGCGCAGTGTCTGTTGCTGGCTGGCAAAATAGTGGCCGAGCGAATCAACGTTATCGGCGGAATCGACAATGCAGGAAAATTCAAAATCAGGATCCTCACGCAATAATCCGGCGATAATCGCCATGCTGCCTTTGCCGATCAGCTGGTTCGCCATAATCACTTTGCGCACGCCGTGCTGGAACGCCACATTGACCTGCGGCGCGGTCGCGAGTGTGATGCCCCAGGCGCCAAACTCCAGCTGCATCTGGTACAACTCCGGGCTCATGGTCGTTTTGCCATGCGGCGCGAGTTTCAGCCGATAGCGCTGAATAAATTCGCGCATCCACGCAAGATTGTGTTCGATTCGCTCCTCAAGCAGTACCGCCACCGGCAGGCTGACGTCCTCGCGCAGGATATTCCAGCCCTGCTGACGGATATCACCCATGCGCGCATCTGCGCTGACTGGCCCTAATCCTTTGGTTCGTGTATTGACCGGCTGCTGCGAAAAATCAATCTCTGACATGGCGGGGTTCCCGTTGCGATTTGATTCTAAAAACTAACGTAAAATCGCCGGGAATAAAATACAAAAACCGGTGCAGACTGGGGCTGAACACCGGTTTTTTAATGACGTATTGTTGCTGATTCTTTCCGTTAATACGTTCTCAGAGCTTTTGCGATAACTTAATGGTCGCGGCAATATTCCGTGCTGACTTACGCAGATTATCTGCGGCATTTTTCAGGGCATCGTCCAACGTACATACGCTGTAGAGCACGCTGAAAACGGCATCCAGCCCGTGAGCGTAAACCACATCGACATCTTTGGTCAGGCTGCCCGCAATACCGATCACCGGTTTGTTATAACGCTTGGCGACCCGCGCCACGCCGATCGGTACTTTGCCGTTGATGCTCTGACTGTCGATACGCCCTTCGCCGGTGATCACCAGCGTCGCGTCTTTGACCAGCGCATCCAGCCCCAGTGCATCGGTGACAATTTCGATGCCCTGACGCAGTTCCGCGCCGCAGAATCCGTATAACGCCGCGCCCATCCCCCCTGCGGCTCCTGCGCCAGGAACATGCTCAACGTCGATGCCCAGATCCTGTTTAATCACTTTCGCGTAATGATGCAGATAGCCGTCCAGCTGCTCAATCATCTCCGGCGTGGCGCCTTTCTGCGGGCCGAAGATGGCGGAAGCGCCGTCTTTTCCGGTCAGCGGATTAGTCACGTCGCAGGCCACTTCGAAGCGGCATGTTTTGACTCGCGGATCCAGCCCGCTGATATCAATGTGATGCAGCTTCTCAAGCTCGCCGCCGCCCTGGCCGATGGACTGGCCTTCTTTGGTCAGCAGCTTCGCGCCCAGCGCCTGCATCATGCCAGCCCCGCCGTCATTCGTCGCACTGCCGCCGATGCCGATGATGCAGTGTTTCACGCCGTGGTCGAGGGCGGAGTGGATCAGCTCGCCCGTGCCGTAAGAGGTGGTTTTCAGCGGATTACGCTGCGCCGCTGGCACACTTTCCAGCCCGCTGGCGGCAGCCATTTCGATGAACGCGATTTTCTCATCGCCGGAAAGACCGAAGAAGGCTTCGAGCGGGGTGCCCAGCGGCCCGGTAACCTTGACTTTCACCACGCGCCCGCCGGTGGCGGCCACCATCGCTTCCACTGTGCCTTCGCCGCCGTCGGCGACCGGCAGTTTGATATACTCCGCGTCAGGGAAAATCTCACGAAATCCGCTTTCGATGGCCTTCGCCACATCCAATGCAGACAAACTTTCTTTGTATGAATCCGGTGCGATCACTATTTTCATAAAGTCATTACCTTCATAAACTGCACGCGCCGTTGTGGAAAAGCGTCCTGTCAGTTTTGCATTCTGCCAAAAGGGCTACGCGGCGCGATTTACTGCTCATCGGGCCGCGCGATCCCCCTGACTAACGGGTAACTTCAACCTTCGCTAAGTTTTCATAATAGCGTGCAATGGCGCTGTGGTCAGATTGCCCGTGACCATCCGCTTTCAATGCCTGCATCATTTCCATGACCAGCGAGGTCAGAGGCAGTTGCGCACCCACGCCATGGGAAGTGTCGAGTGCATTGGCTAAATCTTTGATATGCAAATCAATACGGAATCCGGGTTTGAAGTTGCGATCCATCACCATCGGCGCTTTGGCTTCCAGCACGGTACTGCCTGCCAGCCCGCCACGGATCGCCTGGAAGACAAGATTAGGATCTACGCCTGCTTTGGTTGCCAGCACCAGCGCTTCCGACATCGCCGCAATGTTCAGCGCCACAATGACCTGATTGGCCAGCTTGGTGACGTTGCCCGCGCCGATATCGCCGGTATGCACCACGGAACCGGCCATCGACTTCATGATTTCATAGCATTTATCAAATACGGCTTTCTCGCCGCCGACCATCACTGACATGGTGCCGTCGATGGCTTTCGGCTCCCCACCGGAGACCGGCGCATCGAGCATGGCGATCTGCTTCGCCGCCAGCGCTTCGCTGATTTCGCGGCTGGCCAACGGTGCGATAGAACTCATGTCGATAAAGATTGTGCCGGGGCGTGCGCCTTCAATCAGGCCATTTTCACCCAACGCCACGTCTTTGACCTGCGGTGAGTTAGGCAGCATGGTAATGATTACATCAGACTGTTCAGCGACTGCTTTCGGCGTGTCGGCAGCGGTGGCGCCCAGCGCGACAATTTCGCCCACGGTGTCGAGATTGCGGTCCATGACCACCAGTTCATAGCCTGCTTTGAGCAGGTTTTTGCTCATAGGCTTGCCCATGATGCCTAAACCAATAAAGCCAATTTTCATTCGGATATCCTCAGAGTATTGATGTGATGAGATCACTTGGTGAAGCGATCACACAGCGCCTGCGTACCTGCGCGATAAATGCCTAAATCACTGCCAACGGCCACAAAGGTCGCGCCCCATTCCATATAACGGCGTGCATCGGCTTCAACCGGTGCCAGAATGCCGCTGGATTTTCCGTGCGCTTTTGCACGGTCGAAGATGTGGCGGATGGCCGCCTGCACTTGCGGGTGTCCGGCGTTGCCGAGATGTCCCATGCCTGCGGCCAGATCGCTTGGGCCGACAAAAATGCCGTCGATGCCGTCGGTGGCGGCAATCGCATCAAGGTTATCGACGCCCTGCTGGCTCTCGATTTGCACCATCACCGTGATGTTGTCGTTAATGCTGGTGAAGTAATCCGCCACGGTGCCAAACATATTGCTGCGATGGGAAACGGATACGCCACGGATCCCTGCTGGCGGATAACGCGTAGACGCCACGGCGCGCTCGGCCTGCTCCTGCGTTTCCACGAAAGGAATGAGGAAGTTGTAAAAACCAATATCCAGCAGACGTTTAATCACCACCGGCTCATTGAAAGGCGGACGTACAACCGGAGCACTTTTGCTGCCTTTCAGCGCCATCAACTGCGGCACAAAGGTGCTGATGTCATTCGGTGCGTGTTCGCCGTCAAGCAGCAGCCAGTCAAAACCTGCGACCCCCAGGACTTCCGTGGCAATCGGGTTGCACAAGGCGGCCCAACACCCGATCAGCGTTTTACCTTGCAATAAATCCTGACGGAACCGGTTTGGAATCATTGGATTACTCATAGATGACCTCGTTATAGGGCGGGCGCGGAATTTCCGTCAGCCCGCCATCGTAAATTAGCTTTTCTTAAGTTCGAGACGTTTGATCTCACCGACAACCAGCAGGTAACACAGCATCGCCATCAGCGCAGAGCAACCGACGAAAATCAGGGCCATATTGAAAGAATGCAGACCTTTGACGATGTAACCGATAACCAGCGGCGTGACGATAGAAGCCACGTTGCCAAAGACGTTGAAGATGCCGCCGCACAGCCCGATGACTTCTTTCGGCGCAGTATCGGCAATCACCGGCCAGCCCAGCGCACCAAAGCCTTTACCGAAGAACGCCAGTGCCATCAGGGTCACCACCAGTGCGTTGTTATCCGTGTAATTACATAAAATGATGCTGGTGGCTAAGAGCATGCCCAGGACAATCGGAATTTTGCGCGCCACGGTCAGTGAGAAACCGCGTTTGAGCAGATAGTCAGAGAACACGCCGCCCAGCACGCCACCGGCAAAGCCGCACAGCGCGGGAATTGCTGCGATCATCCCGACTTTAAGAATAGACATCCCCTTTTCCTGAACCAGATAAATTGGGAACCAGGTCAGGAAGAACCACGTAATACTATTAATGAAGTACTGACCGAAGAAGATCCCCAACATCATGCGGTTGCTCAGCATCTGGCGGACGTAACTCCATTTTGGGCCACCTTGCGTGCCGTCGGTTTTCTTGTGGTCAATATCGACTACAGCGCCGCCGTCTTTCAGAAATTCCAGCTCGCTTTTAGAAATCCCCGGATGTTCCGGCGGGTTGTGGATGAACTTGATCCACACCAGCGTTAGCACAAAACCGAGCACACCCATCACGATGAAGACATGTTCCCAGCCCCAGGCGTAGGTCAGCCAGCCGAGCAGCGGTGAGAACAACGCGAGCGAGAAATATTGTGCAGAGTTAAAAATCGCCGAGGCGGTGCCGCGCTCTTTGGTCGGGAACCAGGCGGCCACGATGCGGGCGTTCGCCGGAAAGGAAGGTGCTTCAGAGAAACCCAACATAAAGCGCAGAATGAACAGCGTAAGCGCGCCGTATGCCAGCGGAAACCAGCCGACAAAGCCCTGCAACAACGTGAACAGTGACCAGAAAAACAGGCTGTAGGAGTAGACTTTTTTGGATCCGAAACGGTCCAGCAGCCAGCCACCTGGCAGTTGCATGATGAGATAAGCCCAGCCGAACGCGGCGAAGATTTGCCCCATATCAGCGGCATCCAGGCCCAGCTCACGCGCGACCTCGGTACCGGCAATGGAAAGCGTTGCACGGTCGGCATAATTTACCGCCGTGATAAGAAAGATAATCAGCAAAATATAATAGCGAATATGTGTTCGCGTCTTACTTTGCGCCAGTACTCGGGACTGGGAATGAACGCTCATGGTGACCCTCATTTTACTAGTACGGAATAATTCGCAGGGAAATAACGGTTATCGAAATAACTTTTTTCGCTTCGCCTGCTGGCTTCCTTTATATGAGACAGGCATTTCGTCGTGATTTATCCATGCCTGAAATTTACCTGTATTGCTTTCAACGCGACCTTCAGAGGGCAAACACAGTATAAAAAATGAGGGCGGAAATAACACTGTGCATTCGCCCAAGAATACGCCGTACGATGACGACTATTCTTTTGCATCCACACATCGTGGTGGGAGGATAATCACAGTTCACACGGGTTCTGAAGGCCTGCAAAACAAAGGGTGATATCCGTCACATCTATTCTGTCACCTGCCACACAGAATGACGTTCCGCGGGCGAAAAGCTGGTCAGTTGCACAATGAGGTTCCCGGACAGCTGCTTTATAATGGGGGCATACCCTGTAATGCCGGAAAGACAAAACGTTAACATTTGTACGCGACCACTTCAGAGAATTAACCGAAGGATCTTTTTTCGGGATGTTTAATAAACGCGGAGACAGTTATGTCACGTAATAAAGATAAAGAGCATGCAACAGACGCACTTTTCATTAAAGTTCATGAAAGCGATAACGTTGCCATTATTGTGAACGATAACGGTTTAAAAGCCGGCACCCGATTTTCAAATGGTCTGGAATTAATTGAGCATATTCCGCAAGGTCATAAAGTGGCTTTAGAACCGATTGCCAAAGGCGGCGATATCATTCGTTATGGCGAAGTGATCGGTTATGCCGTGAGGGAAATTCCGCAAGGCAGCTGGATTGACGAATCGCTGGTCGAATTGCCCGTTGCACCGGAGCTCGCCAGCCTGCCGCTGGCGACACGCGTTCCCCCGGCCTTACCGAAGCTTGAGGGCTACACGTTTGAAGGCTATCGCAACGAAGACGGCAGCGTGGGCACCAAAAACCTGCTCGGCATTACCACCAGCGTGCATTGTGTAGCGGGCGTGGTTGATTACGTGGTGAAAATTATCGAGCGTGATTTACTGCCGAAATTTCCCAACGTGGATGGCGTCGTCGCGCTGAACCATTTGTACGGCTGCGGAGTGGCTATCAACGCACCGGCAGCGGTCGTGCCAATCCGCACCATCCACAATCTGGCGCTCAACCCGAACTTTGGCGGTGAAGTCATGGTGGTCGGTTTGGGCTGCGAGAAACTACAGCCGGAACGTCTGCTGGAAGGCACACCCGACGTGCAGGCCATTTCGCTCGACGACACTCACATCGTCCGTTTGCAGGATGAACAGTACGTCGGTTTCCAGTCGATGGTGGACGATATTCTCACCGTGGCACAGTTCCATCTCGAGCGCCTGAACCGCCGTCAGCGTGAAACCTGTCCAGCGTCAGATCTGGTGGTCGGTATGCAGTGTGGCGGCAGCGATGCTTTCTCCGGCGTGACCGCCAACCCGGCGGTCGGCTTCGCCTCGGATCTGCTGGTGCGCTGCGGTGGCACGGTGATGTTCTCCGAAGTGACCGAAGTACGCGACGCAATCCATCTGCTCACCCCGCGTGCTGCGGATGTCAGCGTCGGCAAACGCCTGCTGGAAGAGATGGCCTGGTATGATAATTATCTGTCGCTCGGGCAAACCGACCGCAGCGCCAACCCGTCTCCGGGCAACAAGAAAGGCGGACTGGCGAACGTGGTCGAAAAAGCGCTTGGATCGATTGCGAAATCCGGCACCAGCGCGATTTCTGAAGTGTTGTCACCGGGACAGCGTCCGACCAAAAAGGGGCTGATCTTCGCCGCAACGCCCGCCAGTGATTTTGTCTGCGGCACGCAGCAACTGGCTTCAGGTATCACCGTTCAGGTCTTTACCACCGGACGCGGTACGCCTTATGGCCTGCTGGCCGTACCGGTAATCAAAATGGCGACCCGCACCACACTGGCTAACCGCTGGCATGACCTGATGGACATCAACGCCGGTACCATTGCAACGGGCGATGCAACTATCGAAGACGTCGGCTGGGAGCTGTTCCACTTCATCCTCGATATCGCCAGTGGCCGCAAGAAAACCTGGTCAGACACCTGGGGCATTCACAATGCGCTGGCAGTGTTTAACCCGGCACCGGTGACCTGATTATCAGTCTCTCACAACGCAAAAAAGGCCAGCAAACGCTGGCCTTTTCTTTAGGGACTTCTGAACAAATGGACGCTTACTTCGCGGCGGCTGCGCCGGTTTGTTCAGCGCCGACCAGCCCGACTTTCAGGTAACCGGCTTTACGCAGGTTATCCATGACGTTCATCAGCGTTTCATAATCCACCGTCTTATCTGCACGGAAGAAAATCGTACTCTGTTTGTTGCCCTGAGTACGCTGATCCAGCATGGCCGTCAGGTTGTCGCTGTTGACCGCGATGTCGCCAAGGAACAATTGCTTGTCTGATTTCACCGTCAGGAAGATGGGTTTTTCCGGACGGGGCTGCGCTTTGGCCGTCGAAGCCGGTAAATCTACCCGGACATCTACGGTGGCCAGCGGCGCGGCAACCATGAAGATGATCAGCAGTACCAGCATGACGTCGATAAAAGGCGTGACGTTGATGTCATGCATTTCACCGCTTTCGTCGATATCGTCGTTTAACCGAATAGCCATAATCTGTTCTTATCCTACGCGTAACTGACCTGTCTGACCGCGCGGCGCATCGCCTTCGCTGGCAGCCAAATCCAGATCACGGCCCTGTAACAGGATAATCTGCGCCGCCACGTCGCCTACCTGATGGCGGTAAGACGTGATGGTACGGGCGAAAATGTTATAGATAACCACGGCAGGAATGGCGGCCACCAGACCCACAGCTGTTGCCAGCAGTGCTTCTGCGATACCCGGCGCAACCACGGCCAGGTTAGTGGTCTGGGTTTGCGCGATACCGATGAAGCTGTTCATGATGCCCCAGACAGTACCGAACAGGCCGACGAACGGCGATATCGCGCCGATAGTGGCCAGAATACCATTGCCGCGGCCCATGTGACGGCCAGCAGCGCCGACACGGCGCTCAAGGCGGAAGCTGGTACGTTCTTTAATGCCGTTGTTGTCGGTAGAACCGGCAGACAGCTCGAGCTCATTCTGCGCATCGCGGATCATCTGCGCGCTGGTGCTGCTGGCGGCGAAGCTTTCAGCCTGCTCAGCGGCTTCGTCCAGCGTACGCACGGAAGACAGTGCGTCAAATTCGCGGCGCATACGGCGTTTGGCGGTAAACACTTCAGAGCCTTTGCTGAACAGCAATGCCCAGGTAACCACTGACGCCAGCAGCAGGCCAATCATGACGGTTTTCACCACCACGTCAGCATGGTGGTACATGCCTAATACGGACAAATCGGTTGGAATGACGGGAGCTTCAGTCTGCGAAGATTGCATGACAGGCGCTGGCGTAGCGTCAGTCGCAGCAGGTGCTGGTTGCGTGGTTTCAGAAGTGACGGCATTCGCCGCCGGCGTCGCAGGCGCAGCCATTGCGTTGCCGCTTAAACCAGCGACCAACATTAACGACATCAATACAGAGGTCGTTTTTTTCATCTTATTGCGAGCCGTTTTCACGCGTCGCCTCCAGCCAGAATCAGTGTATATGGGTTAAATAACGCCGAATTATATCAAATAAAAAGACCTAATTGATAGTCGTTCTCATTATTATTTACATTGTCGCGCCTGACGCCGCCAGTGTCCTTGACGGATGACAAGGTTTTGACCCTTTGGTTAATAGATCAACAGTTTAATCTGCGTCACACTTTTGCAAATAATCCTATTCTAAATCAATCATCTGCCAGCAATTACCAAAGACAAAACAACGTTTTAAATATTAAGTAACAGTATTTTACATTTGTTGCGAGTTTGTGATAACGCTCAAATACCCAACAGTTATAAATAGGGTAAGGTGCTTAGCACGGGCAAAGACCACACACTGGCATGTCCTGTATCCGTTTCATTTACATCATTATTTTCAATACTCTCATGCAGATCTGACAGCGCGCGGTGCGCCGGCCGGTTCATTTTCGCTCTAACTTTTTTCATACCGAATACCCCTGGAGACAAACTGATGAAATTGCAAAAAGCACTTCTCAGCCTTTGCCTGAGTTCCGCCACCCTGTTATTTACCTCCGCCGCGTCAGCGCAGACGTTGAAAGCCGCCGATGTGCATCCGCAAGGCTACCCGAACGTCGTTGCCGTCCAGCACATGGGCGAAAAGCTGCACAAGCAAACTGACGGACGTCTTGAAATCAAAACCTTCCCCGGCGGTGTGCTGGGCGATGAAAAGCAGGAAATTGAACAGGCACAGCTCGGTGCGCTGGACATCATTCGCGTGTCGATGACGCCTGTCGCCTCTATTTTGCCGGAAATCAACGTCTTCACCCTGCCCTACATATTCCGTGATGAAGACCACATGCACAAAGTACTCGACGGTCAGATTGGTAAGGAAATCGGCGATAAGATCACTAACAACCCGAATTCACGCCTGGTGTTCCTCGGCTGGATGGACGGCGGCACGCGAAACCTGATCACCAAAGAAGCCGTGGTTAAATCCGAAGACCTGAAAGGAATGAAAATCCGTGTTCAGGGCAGCCCAATTGCGCTGGCCACGCTGAAAGCCATGGGCGCGAATCCGGTGGCGATGGGCGTCAGTGAAGTGTTCAGCGGAATGCAAACTGGCGTGATCGACGGTACCGAAAACAATCCGCCGACCTTCGTCGCGCACAACTATCTGCCGGTGGTGAAGAACTACACCTACAGCCGTCACTTCATTATCCCTGAGCTGTTCCTGTACTCGAAAGTGAAGTGGGACAAACTGAAACCCGAAGACCAGCAGCTGATCCTCAAACTGTCGAAAGAAGCGCAGGACGAGCAGCGTGAGCTGTGGAAAGCCTATAACGAGAAAGCTCTCGCTACGATGAAAGCCGGTGGCGTGAAATTCTACGAAATCGATCCGGCGACTTATGTGCAAGCCACACAGTCCGTGCGCGATGAGTTCGGCAAAGACCATAAAGCACTGATGCAGCAAATCGCCGACGTTCAGTAAACCTTGTCTCTGCAGGGCAGCGACCGCTGCCCTTTTCCGACACTCACCGGGGGAAGCCTTATGATTTCCGGATATCACACCCTGATGGACATCCTTTACCGCGCCGCAATGTGGCTCGCCGGGATTGCGTTATTGCTGATGGTGGCAGTGATCCCCATCGGGATCTTCGCCCGTTACGTCATGAACAGCGCGCTGTCGTGGCCTGAACCGGTCGCCATTATGTGCATGGTGACATTCACCTTTATCGGCGCTGCCGTCAGCTACCGCGCCGGTTCTCATATCGTGGTGGCGATGGTCACCGACCGCCTGCCCCCTGCGCTAAAAAAGTTCTCGGCGCTGCTGTCAGATCTGATGATGCTGGCCATCAGCATTTTCATTTTCTGGTACAGCCTGCATCTGTGCAGCGAACTCTGGACACAACCGGTAGCCGAGTTCCCACTGCTGACCGCCGGTGAAACCTATTTGCCGCTACCGATAGGATCCGCCCTGACGATTTTATTCATCATTGAGCAGATCATCGCCGGACCGCAGCATCAGCGCCCGGTGGTGATGCTGGGCAATTCCGACGCCTGACCCGGAGACGTTTATGGACGCACTTATTTTACTGTTAACGCTGGGGGTGATGCTGGCGATCGGCGTGCCGGTGGCGTACGCCGTCGGGCTCAGCGCGCTGGCCGGTGCCTGGTGGATCGACCTGCCGTTTGAGGCGCTGATGATTCAGCTGACCAACGGCGTAAACAAGTTTTCATTGCTGGCGATCCCGTTCTTTATTCTGGCGGGGGCAATCATGGCCGAAGGTGGCATCGCCCGCAGGCTGGTGAGTTTTGCCTACATCTTTGTCGGATTTATCCGCGGCGGACTGTCGCTGGTAAACATTGTCGCCTCGACGTTTTTCGGTGCGATCTCTGGCTCGTCGGTGGCGGATACCGCGTCGATCGGTTCGGTGATGATCCCGGAAATGGAGAAAAAAGGGTATCCGCGCGATTTCGCCGCTGCGGTCACCGCCAGCGGTTCGGTGCAGGCGATCCTGACGCCACCGAGCCATAACTCAGTGATTTACTCGCTGGCGACCGGCGGTACGGTATCGATCGCCGCGCTGTTCATCGCCGGTATTCTGCCCGGTTTGCTGCTCAGCCTGACGCTGATGGTGATGTGCGTGGTGTTTGCCCATCAGCGCGGTTATCCGAAAGGTGAGCGCGTGCCGTTCCGCCAGGCGCTGAAGATTTTCATCGACACGCTGTGGGGCCTGATGACAGTGGTCATCATCATGGGTGGGATCCTTAGCGGAATTTTCACCGCGACGGAATCCGCCGCCATTGCCTGCCTGTGGTCGTTCTTCGTTACCATGTTTATCTACCGCGATTACAAGTGGAGTGAGCTACCAAAACTGATGTATCGCACGGTCAAAACGGTCAGTATCGTGATGATCCTGATTGGCTTCGCCGCCAGCTTTGGCGCAGTGATGACCTACATGCAGCTGCCGATGCGGATCACCGAGTTCTTTACCTCGATCTCTGACAACAAGTACGTGATCCTCATGTGGATCAACATCATGCTGCTGCTGATCGGTACGCTGATGGACATGGCGCCGATCATCCTGATCCTGACGCCAGTGCTGCTGCCGGTGGTGTTATCGCTCGGCATCGATCCGGTGCATTTCGGGATGATCATGCTGGTCAATCTGGGGATCGGGCTTATCACACCACCGGTCGGTTCGGTGCTGTTCGTCGCCAGTGCGGTGAGTAAACAGAGCATCGAGAAAGTCGTCAAAGCCATGTTGCCGTTCTACTGCGTGCTGTTTGTGGTGCTGATGCTGGTGACCTACATCCCGTCAATCTCGCTATTCCTGCCCAAACTGTTTGGGGTCTATACGGGTTAATTTTTCCTTTGTGTCTGGTTTCTCCTCTGCCCGTTCTGCGAACGGGCTTTTTTTTGACTGAAATTTTTTCATTCACCCGGCAAAAGACAGATCCCTGAAATTCCTCATGTTAAGTTAAAGACATGTCAGCGGACGCGACAGCGCGCCGATCTCCAAAATCAATCAGGGTGAAATACGGATTATGTCGTCTAAGAAAATTGAAACCGCGCTGGTCAGTGCCGGACGGGACAAGAAATTCACGCAGGGTTCAGTGAATGCGGTTATCCAGCGCGCGTCATCGCTGGTATTTGAAACGGTAGCCGAAAAAAAACACGCCACTGCCAACCGCGCTAACGGCGAGCTGTTCTATGGCCGCCGCGGCACCCTGACGCATTTCTCATTGCAGGAAGCGATGGTCGAACTGGAAGGTGGCGCAGGCTGTGCGCTCTATCCGTGCGGCGCGGCGGCGGTCAGCAATGCGGTGCTGTCGTTTGTCAGTGCCGGTGACCACATTCTGGTGGCCGGTTCTTCTTACGAACCAACGCAGGATTTCTGTGAAAAAGTGCTGAAGAAACTGGGAGTTTCTACCACCTATTTCCCATCAGACATGGGTGGCGGTTTGGGAGCGCTGATGCAACCGAACACCAAAGTGGTGTTCCTCGAATCACCGGGTTCAATCACCATGGAAGTACCGGATATTCCGGCGATGGTGAAAGCGGTACGAGCGGTGTCCCCGGACGTCGTCATCATGATCGATAATACCTGGGCGGCGGGTATTCTGTTTAAGGCGCTGGAGTTTGATATCGATATTTCGATTCAGGCGGGAACCAAATATATCGTCGGGCATTCCGATGCAATGATCGGCACCGCCGTTTCCAATGCACGATGCTGGGAGCAGCTGCGCGAGCATTCCTATCTGATGGGGCAAATGGTTGACGCCGATACGGCCTACGTCGCCAGCCGCGGTTTACGCACCATGGGCATCCGCCTGAAACAGCACGCAGAAAGCAGCCTGCATATCGCGCAGTGGCTGGCAACGCGCCCTGAAGTGGCGGTGGTGAATCATCCGGCATTGCCGGGCAGCAAAGGCCATGAGTTCTGGAAACGCGATTTCACCGGTAGCTGTGGCCTTTTTTCGTTTGTGCTGAAACAGCGGCTGAGCAAGCAACAGCTTTCAGACTATCTTGATCACTTCGAGCATTTCAGCATGGCGTATTCCTGGGGCGGTTTTGAATCGCTGGTTCTGGCCAATCAGCCGGAAGAAATTCAGGCAATCCGCCCGGCAGAAACCGTCGATTTCACCGGCACGCTGGTGCGTCTTCATATCGGCCTGGAGCATTGTGATGATTTGATCGCCGATCTGAGCGCTGCGTTTGAACGGATTGCCACGGTCTGAGACACAGGGATTGCGACAGACTGCTCAGATCGTTAAGGTATCTGTCGGATTTCCATTCGTAGAATGAGAATACTCTGTAAGCTCTACCCATAACCTCTGGCAATAATTCCCGGAGGTTACATTTCGAACAGAGCGTTCCCAGATCAACATCTCAAAACGCGAATTACGGTACACTTAGAATCGACAAAAGTTGTCACGAACAGCACACGAACAGCAACAGGACAGAATATGGCAGTTATTTGCGACATTTTTCATGCACTCTGGCGGCATGATTTTACTATGCTCGCCGACCCCAATTTGCTTTGGGTTATTTATGCTGTCCTGTTCACCACGCTGTTCCTTGAAAACGGATTGCTTCCCGCCTCTTTCCTGCCCGGCGACAGCCTGCTGCTGCTGACCGGTGCGCTCATCGCCAAAGGTGTAATGAGCTTTTTCCCGACGCTGATTATTCTGGTGATCGCTGCCAGCCTTGGCTGCTGGCTGAGCTATATACAGGGGCGATGGCTCGGGCATACCCGCGTGGTGAAAGGCTGGCTGTTGCAGCTACCGGCGCATTATCATCAGCGCGCACACCGGATGTTCATTGAGCACGGTTTGATGGCGCTGCTGGCGGGCCGTTTTCTGGCGTTTGTGCGCACCCTGCTGCCGACCATGGCCGGGATCTCCGGCCTCAATAATGCACGTTTCCAGTTCTTTAACTGGCTGAGCGCCATTCTGTGGGTGGGTGTAGTCATTACGCTGGGATTTGCCATGAGCCACATTCCGCTGGTGAAACGTCATGAAGATCAGGTCATGGCCGGGCTGATGATTTTACCGGTGCTGCTGCTGGTGATTGGCCTTGCGGGCGGTCTCGTGGTGCTGTGGAAAAACCGCAAAGCCCACGCCTGAGGCCAGTCTTTTCGCTATTCTCGCCAGCTAGAATACCGCTTTAAATGATGCATCGGCGACAGCCACTGCGCCAAAATGCCCTTCCCTCAGGCGCGCAATTTCGTCGCTTGGGGTCACGCCAAAGTAACGCTTAAACTCGCGGCTGAACTGCGACGCGCTTTCGTAACCCACCTGCAATGCCGCCGAACTGGCTTTTAATCCGTCATAAATCATCATCATGCGTGCTTTATGCAGCCGATACGTTTTCAGGTATTGCAACGGCGACGTGCTGGTCACGGCTTTGAAGTTGTGATGAAACGCCGAGACGCTCATGTTCACTTCACTCGCCAGAATTTCGACGCTGAGATTATCGGCATACTGAGCTTCAATGCGGCGCAAGGATTTGGTTATCTGGCTGAAGTGCGTATGGCGGTTCACCAGCGCCTGCAACGCCCCGCCGTTTTCGCTGGTCAGAATAAAGAACAAAATCTCGCGGATGATTTTCGGGCCCAGTACACGGGCGTGCAGCGGTTTATCCATCACATCCAGCAGACGTTCAGTGGCGCACAGAATGTCGTCATCCAAAATGCCGGAATTGATACCGGTGGAAGACTCGCGCTGATGCGCCATCGCCTCATCGCCCATATCCATCAGTAAATCCTGCAACATCAGATTATCGATACTGATCTGAATACCGGCCATCGGTTGTTCCGGGCTGCCGAAAGTTTCGCATTCGAACGGCAACGGCACCGTCAGCATCAGGTAATTGTGCGGATCGTAGGAGAACGTTTTTTTGCCAAGATAGCCCACTTTACTCCCCTGAAACAGGATCACCACGCCGGGATTATAGAGCACCGGCTGGCGCGCATGGTACTGCGTGGTATACATCAACGTGACCTGCGGCACCGCCGATTTACTGAGTATTTTGTCACCGCTCAGCTGCGCGACACGTGCCGACATGCGGGCACATAAGCTGTCCACGTTTTCCATATTAACTTCATCCCGTTTCCGATAAACCGTCATTAATAGTGCCATATCCGCCATCATTTCTACAGAGACAAGCAGAAACAGGCAAGCCTTAAGCAGGATTGAGCATCTTCCCTGCGGCAGTTTGGACGTACAGTAAAAACCGTCAAACGATCGGTGAGTTGAAAATAAAATCAGTAGCTTGCTCAGCAAGATGCCGTTTCGTTAACTAGACTTAGTCTCAGGCTAAAGCCCCATTTCTGTCTGTGCCCGCGTATTTCAGCGGGCACGATGTCAATTACGGTCCGCCCATAAGGAGAAACTCATGGCAGCTCAACCCATCATAAAACTTCACGATGGCAACCTGATGCCTCAGTTAGGACTTGGCGTATGGAAAGCCAGTAATCAGGATGCTACTGCGGCGGTAAAAACCGCCATTGAAACCGGTTATCGTCATATCGATACCGCCGCCATTTACAAGAATGAGGAAGGCGTTGGCGAAGCGATCGCCGCTAATCTCGTTCCTCGTGAAGAGCTGTTCATCACCACCAAATTGTGGAATGACGATCAGCTGAATGCGCCAAAAGCGCTGGAAACCAGCCTTAAAAAACTGCAAACCGATTATGTCGATCTGTACCTGATCCACTGGCCGCAGCCGCAACAGGGCAACTATGTTGAAGCATGGAAAGCACTGCTGAAGCTGAAAGAAGAGGGTCTGGCGAAAAGCGTCGGCGTGTGTAACTTCCCGCTCGCCCATTTGCAGAAACTGAAAGATGAAACCGGGATTTTCCCGGTGGTGAACCAGATTGAGCTGCACCCACTGATGCAACAGCGTCAGCTGCATTCCTGGAACGCCACGCACAATATCGCCACCGAATCCTGGAGCCCTCTGGCACAAGGCGGCGAAGGCGTTTTCGATCAGCCGCTGATTCAGAAACTGGCAGATAAATACGATAAAACCCCGGCGCAGATTGTGATCCGCTGGCATCTGGATAACGGGCTGATCGTTATCCCGAAATCTGTCACACCAAAACGCATCCGCGAAAACTTCGACGTGTTTGATTTTAAACTGGAGAAAGAAGAGCTGGCGGAAGTGACCAAACTGGATAAAGAGCACCGTCTGGGGCCAGATCCTGAAAAGGGGCTGTAATCCTGCAGTGTTCTGAAAACTAAAAAACCCGCCTTGGCGGGTTTTTTTTGGCATCGAAATCGTTACATCGACGGCTGAACCAGCATATTGCCTGCTGAACCACGATCCGCCAGTTCCAGCGCGCCGCTGCGATACACAAACGGGAAATGCTCGTATGACGGCTGGTTGAAATACACCAGTAACTCCACATCACCATCGACCCAGACCGTATCTTTGAATCCGGCATCTTCCACCAGCGGCGCAGCACCGTTGACGCTTTTCACCAGGAAGGATACACCCTCGACATGGAACGATTGCGGCATGTCCGCGTGTATTGTCCAGCGCTCCCACGTCCCCTGCTGGGCGGTGAGGTCAATACGGTTGATGTCCCACATGGCGCCGTTAACGCCCGGCTGGCTGTCGCCGAGGCGCAGGTCACGGGTGCGGATCACGTTGCCGGAGAGAATTTGATCGGCCAGTAAACGCATCGGCAGATTATCCGTTACCAAAGGCAGCAGGCCGGTCGGTTTTAGCGTCAGCACCAGCGTGGATACCAGAATACTCGATGGCTCAAACAACCCTCGCAAACGCTCCATCACGCCCGCCGCTTCACCGGCGGTAATCGAGACTTCTTCACCTTGCGACATATCCACCAGCACTTCGCGGCGCTCGCCGGGAGCAAGGGATAAACGCTGCACGGTCATTGGCGCAGGCAGGAAACCAAGATCCGAGGCCACGACGTGGAACGGGCGACCGTCACTCATGCTCAGTTCGTAACGACGCGCATTGGACGCATTCAGTAAACGCAAACGTACCCAGCCGCGTGAGACTTCGACGAACGGGCTCTGCACGCCATTCACCAGCATGGTATCGCCGAAGAAGCCGCCCGATGCGGGTGTGTCGTATTGCGGCACACCAAAACCGTCCAGACGTTTGTCCTGAATGATCAGCGGGAAATCATCGACGCCGTAATGATTCGGCAACGGCAGATTTTTGCTGATTTCATCCTCGACAATCCACATTCCCGCCAGCCCGTTATAGACGTGCGGTCCCATGCGGTTTGGCGTATTGGCGTGATACCAGCACGTCGCCGCTGGCTGACGGATAGGCAAGACCGGCGACCAGTCCACGCCCGGTGACATCATGCGCGCACCACCGCCGGTCAGTGTGCCCGGTTCCAGCAGACCGCTGATGGTCATCGACACGGGTTCAGCCAGACGATTGCTGTAAATCAGCTTCACGTCATCCCCGCTGTGCACTTTCACCGTCGGCCCGAGATACATGCCGTTGATGCCCCAGACAGGCGCTTTGGCACCACCGAGGAACGACCAGTGGGCGGATTGCAACGTAAGGAACAGGGGTTGTCCGCGACGCGATTCTAGCAGCGGCGGAACAGGCAAGGCCGGTTGCGAACCACTCGCTTCTGCTTTCAATGGCAGAGCACCTGCGGCAAGAGCCACGCCGGAGGCTTGCAGGAACGAGCGACGACTGAGTGACATATCTTCTCCATGAAAACAAAAGTAGGCCCCGTCGCCATCAATGGCAGCGGGTTTTAATGTGATATTTAATGACTTTTATTTTTTTTCTGCGGCTTCGCGCAGCGCCACTTCGGCATCAAGCTCAGCAATTTTATCCGCCATCAGCTTATGACAGTGTTCAGATAATTCGCGCAAACGGTCTTTCGTGTAGCCGGTTGTATCTACAGGCGGCAGCATCTCAACAATGACGTGGCCGTTGGACCAGCGGTTGAGCTTCACTTTGCCATTGGTGTTCGATACGCAAATTGGCACGATCGGCACTCCGGCTGAAATCGCTGCGTGGAAAGCGCCCGTTTTAAACGGCATCAGGCCACGACCGCGGCTGCGCGTTCCTTCAGGGAACATCCAGATAGACAGGTTCTTTTTCTTAATCTGGTTCACAACCTGCGAAATCGTACCGTGGGCTTTCGCGCGGTTATTACGGTCAATCAGCAGGTTGCCGGTGAGCCAGTACAGCTGACCAAAAAACGGGATCCAGACCAGACTTTTTTTACCGACGGTGACGGTACCGGGCATGACAACCGACGAGGCGGTCACCATATCGTAATTGTTCTGATGGTTGGCGATATAAATGCATTTACCGTTGTTCGGCGCCTCCGCGGGAATACGCTTTTCAACGGTCAGGCCAAATACCGGCGCCAGATTTCCAAATAACTTTCCGAATGTCGCCACATGTTTCGGATTACGCGGGCTAGACAGACAATAGATACAGCCAAAAAAACTTACCAGAATCGAGTAAATCACCACGATTATCAGTCGTAAAATAAATAACATAACATCCTCTTAAAACTACAGCCGAAGCCGGTAAGAAACCTGTGCAGTTTAGATCCCTGTGCGCCGAACTATTCTCAAGCCTGATTCGACGCTATACAACGGTTTTGTTTATACAAATGTAAAATCTTTGCACTGCACAACAGTCCCAAACAATAGCTGAACGCCACAACGTAGACAGGGCACAAATGTGCCCTGTCCGTGCCGATGAGCCAGCGCGTTATTCTTCGCTGTCGCCGCCTTTACTGCGGGCAGGCGCATCCACTTCGACGCGATCGATCCGTTGCAGGCCGCGTGGCAGAAGGGTTCCCTTGCGCCCGCGTTCCGCGCGGAATTTCTGCAAATCTTCAGGACGCAACAGCAGTTTGCGCTTACCAACGTGCAGGGTGATCGACGTCTGCGGCGGCAGAACCAGCAACCAGGCGAGTTTATCTTCACCGGAAGCGGCCTGCGCAGAAGGAATTGATACGATTTTGTTACCCTTGCCTTTCGACAGTTGCGGTAAATCCGCCACCGGGAACAACAGCATGCGGCCAGCGGCAGTTACGGACAGCAGCATATCATCCGCGCCATTAAGCTCAACGGGGGCAAAGGCTTTGGCGTTTTCCGGCAAGGTAATCATCGCTTTACCGGCACGGTTACGCGCCACTAAATCGTTGAAGGTACACACGAAACCGTAACCGGCATCGGAGGCCATCAGCAGTTTCTGGTCGTCCTGTGCCATGATCACATGTTCAATCGTCGCACCCGGCGGTGGCGTCAGTTTGCCGGTCAGCGGCTCGCCCTGCCCGCGCGCGGAAGGCAACGTCATCGGATCCAGCGCGTAGCTGCGGCCTGTGGAATCGATAAACACCACCGGCTGATTGCTCTTACCTTTGGCGGCGGCACGGAAGCTGTCACCGGCTTTATAGCTTAAACCGGAAGCATCAATGTCATGGCCTTTGGCGCTGCGCACCCAGCCAGATTCAGACAGCACGATAGTCACTGGCTCGGACGGCACGAAGTCGTGCTCGCTCATCGCTTTCGCTTCTTCACGCTCAATGATTGGAGAGCGGCGATCGTCGCCAAAGGATTCAGCATCGGCCTGAATTTCTTTGCGGATAAGCGTGCTGAGTTTACGTTCTGAACCCAGCAATGCCTGCAACTGATCGCGTTCTTTCGCCAGCTCATCCTGCTCACCGCGAATTTTCGTTTCTTCGAGTTTCGCCAAATGGCGTAATTTCAACTCGAGGATCGCTTCGGCCTGCGTATCAGACAGCTCAAAACGCTGCATCAGCACCGGCTTTGGCTCGTCCTCGGTACGGATGATGTGGATCACTTCATCAATGTTCAGGAAGGCTATCAGTAAACCTTCGAGAATATGCAGGCGTTTCAGAACTTTATCGAGGCGGAAATTCAGGCGGCGGCGCACGGTATCGCGGCGGTAGGCCAGCCATTCGGTGAGGATTTCCACCAGCCCTTTGACCTGCGGACGGTGATCCAGCCCGATCATGTTCATGTTGATGCGGTAGCTGCGTTCCAGATCGGTGGTTACAAACAGGTGATTCATGACCTGATCGAGATCGATACGGTTGGATCGCGGCACCACCACCAGACGGGTCGGGTTTTCGTGGTCGGATTCGTCACGAAGATCTTCGACCATCGGCAGCTTTTTGGCACGCATCTGGCTGGCGATTTGCTCCAGCACTTTCGCACCGGAGACCTGATGCGGCAATGCGGTGATCACCGCACTGCCATCTTCTTTATGCCAGACCGCACGCATGCGCACCGAGCCTTTGCCCGATTCGTACATTTTGCGGATTTCGCTGCGCGGCGTGATGATTTCCGCTTCGGTCGGGAAGTCAGGCCCCTGCACGAATTCCAGCAGGTCATCGAGTGAACTGCCCGGTTTTTCCAGCAGCGCGACGGCAGCAGCGGCAACTTCACGGATGTTATGCGGCGGAATATCCGTCGCCATACCCACGGCGATGCCGGTGGTGCCGTTCAGCAGAATGTTGGGCAGGCGCGCAGGCAGCATTTTCGGCTCCTGCATGGTGCCGTCAAAGTTCGGGACATAATCCACGGTACCCTGACCGAGCTCACGCAGCAGCACTTCGGCATATTTGGACAGGCGCGATTCCGTATAACGCATCGCAGCGAAGGATTTCGGGTCATCCGGTGCACCCCAGTTCCCCTGCCCGTCAACCAGCGGATAGCGGTAAGAGAATGGCTGCGCCATCAGCACCATGGCTTCGTAGCAGGCGCTGTCGCCGTGCGGATGGTATTTACCCAGCACGTCACCGACTGTACGCGCGGATTTCTTGAATTTGGCGTTATTACTCAGGCCGAGTTCGGACATCGCATAAATAATACGGCGTTGTACCGGCTTCAGGCCGTCACCGATAAACGGCAGCGCGCGGTCCATGATGACGTACATGGAATAGTTGAGATAGGCGTTCTCAGTGAACGTATGCAGTGCTAAACGCTCTGTTCCGTCATGAGTCATTTCGCTCATTGATGTTTAATCCTCAGACCCGTGGCGTTATCGTTTTGGAAATTAAGGAAGCTTGCACTCGCAGGCGCGCAAAGGCACAAGCCGCGAGGCAATGATGTCCGCGATAGTACATCATCTGCCGTATTCCTGTCACAGTTGCTGTATTTATGCGTTGTTTTTAACCCGTTTTAGCCAACCGCACTGGCGAATACGTCGGGTAAATCGGGCGATTATTGCATCTGGGTCAATAGTCTTGTGCGCAATATCACATTTTTTCGCGATGCAGAGTTCAGTACACTACGTGACAACAGCCTGACAGCCAGAATTCATTTTAAGGAAATCCCATGAGCAACATCCTGATTATTAACGCCGGCAAAACTTTTGCCCACTCCAAAGGTGCACTGAACAACAGCCTGACCGACGTCGCGTCCAGCTTCCTGCGTGACGCGGGGCATGACGTACGCGTGACCGTGCTTGAAGAGGGTTACGACGTTCAGACCGAAATCGACAGCTACCTGTGGGCCGATGCCATCATTTATCAGCAACCAGGCTGGTGGATGGGCATGCCGTGGACGCTGAAAAAATACATCGATGAAATCTTCACCGAAGGCCACGGCAAACTCTACGCCAGCGATGGCCGTACCCGTTCAGACGGTGCGAAAAAATACGGTTCCGGCGGCCTGTTGCAGGGCAAATGCTACATGCTTTCCGTGACCTGGAATGCGCCGCTGGAAGCGTTCGACGATAAAGAACAATTCTTCCACGGCGTGGGCGTTGACGGTGTCTATCTGGCACAGCATAAAGCCAACCAGTTCATCGGTCTGGACACCCTGCCGACCTTCATGTGTAACGACGTGATCAAGCAGCCTGATATCGAAGGTGATTTCGCCCGTTACCGCGCGCACCTTGAAAATGTTTTCGGTCAGGCCTAAGGTAAAAAGTCATTCGTGTAATGAGGTAGTTATGATCACTGTTATCGCCGAAATCAAAGTAAAAGCGGGCCGCCGCGATGCGGTCATGGATAAAATCACCGCGCTGCTGCCAAGTGTTCTCGAAGAGAAAGGTTGCCACCGCTATGAGCCTTACATTGATTTCAACGGCCAGATCCCATGGCGTAAAACCGTTCCTGATTCCATTTTCATGCTGGAAGATTGGGAAAGCCTTGCGCACCTCGAAGCGCATCAGCAGGCACCGCACATGGACAAGCACCGTGAAAACATCAAAGCCGACGTGCTGGATGTGGTGATCCATATTATCGAAAAAGCCTGATCCTAAAATCTGCCTTTGTTTAAAACAAAAATGCCGGCGCTGCAAAGCGTCCGGCATTTTTTTATGGCGCAGTCTGAGGGGATTAAACGTCCAGTTCGGCGGTATCGCCCTTTTCCTGCAACCAGTTACGGCGATCTTCAGACCGTTTTTTCGCCAGCAGCATATCCATCATGCGCAGCGTCTGATCGATATCGTTCTCATCGATAGTCAGCTGAACCAGACGACGGGTATTCGGATCGAGCGTGGTTTCGCGCAGCTGCAACGGGTTCATCTCACCCAGCCCTTTAAAGCGCTGGACGTTCGGCTTACCTTTCTTACGTTTAAGCTGATCCAGCACGCCTTCTTTTTCCTGCTCATCCAGCGCATAGAACACTTCTTTGCCCAGATCGATACGGTAAAGAGGCGGCATCGCAACATACACGTGGCCGCCGCGCACCAGAGATCGGAAGTGACGGACAAACAGCGCGCACAGCAGCGTGGCGATGTGTAAGCCGTCGGAGTCCGCATCCGCAAGAATACAGACTTTACCGTAACGCAGCTGTGTCAGGTCTTCGCTGTCCGGATCGATACCAATGGCCACGGAAATATCGTGCACTTCCTGTGACGCCAGGACTTCATCGGAAGAGACTTCCCACGTATTTAGGATCTTACCTTTAAGCGGCATGATCGCCTGATATTCACGATCGCGCGCCTGTTTAGCCGAGCCGCCTGCGGAATCCCCTTCCACCAGGAACAGTTCGGTCATGTTCAGATCCTGCGACGTACAGTCCGCCAGTTTACCCGGCAGCGCAGGGCCGCTGGTCAGCTTCTTACGCACCACTTTTTTGGCGGCGCGCAAACGGCGCTGAGCGCTGGAAATGCACAGTTCTGCCAGCTGTTCTGCCGCATGGACATTCTGGTTCAGCCACAGGCTGAAGGCATCTTTCACCACGCCGGAAACAAACGCAGCGCACTGACGGGAAGAGAGACGCTCTTTGGTCTGACCGGCAAATTGCGGATCCTGCATTTTTACCGAAAGCACATACGCGCAGCGTTCCCAGATATCTTCCGCAGAAAGCTTGACGCCGCGCGGCAGAATATTGCGGAATTCGCAGAACTCGCGCATCGCATCGAGCAGCCCCTGACGCAGACCGTTGACGTGCGTACCGCCCTGCATGGTTGGGATCAGGTTGACGTAGCTTTCGGTCAGCAGTTCGCCGCCTTCCGGCAGCCATAGCAGCGCCCAGTCTACCGCTTCGATATCACCGGCAAATGCACCGACAAAGGCTTTTTCCGGCAAAGTGATGAGGCCGTTGACCGCTTCCATCAGGTAGTCGGTCAGCCCGTCTTCATAACACCAGCGTTGCTCGGTGTTATTCACCTTGTCTTTGAAAATGATCTCAGCACCCGGACACAGTACGGCCTTGGCTTTCAGCAAATGGCTGAGGCGGCTGACCGAAAAACGCGGGCTGTCGAAGAAGCTGACGTCTGGCCAGAAGTGAACGCTGGTGCCGGTATTGCGTTTACCGCAGGTGCCGGTGACATGCAGATCTTCAACTTTATCGCCATTTTCAAATGCCATCTCATACACTTCGCCGCCGCGTTTTACCGCCACTTCGACGCGCTTGGATAAGGCGTTGACCACCGAAATCCCCACGCCATGCAGGCCGCCGGAGAACTGGTAGTTTTTGTTAGAGAATTTACCGCCCGCGTGCAGACGGCAGAAAATCAGTTCGACGGCGGGCACGCCTTCTTCTGCGTGGATATCCACCGGCATACCACGGCCATCATCGATGACTTCAAGAGACTGGTCTTCGTGCAGAATGACTTCGATACGTTTGGCGTGGCCGGCTAATGCCTCATCCACGCTGTTATCAATCACTTCCTGGCCGAGGTGGTTTGGCCGGGTGGTATCGGTGTACATGCCCGGACGGCGGCGCACCGGTTCAAGTCCGCTGAGGACCTCTATGGAATCCGCGTTATAAGTAGATTGGCTCATCGTTGATTATTCGTGGCTCATAGGTTTGTGGGCTAACGATACAGTATGTGGGCGGGAGGAAAAGCACTGGCAGCACGCAGACGCTCAACATCCGGGGAGAACGTCACCCTGCGATGTTAGTCTGCGGCCAGTTCGAGGAAATCGACAATCGGCGAAAAATAACGCTCAAAGCCGACAAATGCATGATTTCCCTCGGGTTCAACCGTCTGACGACAGGTGGTGTAATATGCCACAGCCTGACGGTAATCGAGAATTTCATCGCCCGTTTGCTGTAATAACCAGAGTAAATCCGGCGACTCCAGCGGTTCGATCTGCATCACTTTCAGATCGTAAACGTGGCGTGACTCTAACACATATTGCTGGCCCGTGTAGGGGTTCTCGTTTTGCCCGAGAAAGTCGATCAGCAGCTCATAAGGCTTGACTGCCGGGTTCACCAGCACCGCCGGTAGGGCAAAACACTGCGATAACCACGTGGCGTAATACCCGCCGAGCGAGGAGCCAACAATGCCCAGTTTCTTACCGGCATTTTGTATCACCAGCGTTTCCAGTAACTCGGCGGCCTCGGACGGATACGGCGGCAACTGCGGCGTCACCATATCAATACGCGGATGATGTTCCGCCAGCCAGTTTTTCAGCAACGTCGCTTTAGCCGAGTTTGGGGAGCTGTTGAACCCATGCAGGTACAATAGGGTGTTCATTCGTATCCGTCCGATTCCGTATCCGGGTGAAACTCGGTGGATTCGAGACGGAATACCTGCGTTTCCACGCGGCCATCCGGATATAAATCCAGATAACGCCAGCCCGGCGCAACGGTATCAATGGTGAAATTGGTGCAGTGCGGTTTGAACTGAACGCAGGTCGACGGCGTGGCATACAGACGACGTCCATACCAGTCGAGATCCAGTTCCTGATGAATATGGCCGCACAGCAGCGTATTCACTTTCGGGTAGTTCACCAGCGTATTCGCCAGCATGTGCGCGTTGCGCAGGCTGTGCTGATCGAGCCACGTACAGCCCGATGGCAGCGGATGGTGATGCAACATCAGCAAAGTATAGCGATCCGGATAGGCTTTCAGGCAGCGCTCCATCCACTCCAGCTGATATTCGCTCAGCTCACCGTGCGGCACGCCAAAGACCTGCGTATCGAGCAGAATGATTTGCCAGTGATCGCCGAGCAGCACGTGCTTCGACGGGTTGATCCCGGCATCGTGCAGGGTTTCAAACATCGCCGGCTGGAAATCATGGTTTCCGGGAAGCCAGACACAGGGCGCGGGCAGTTCGCTGATGCCACGGCAAAACTGATGGTATGCCGCCACCGACTGATCCTGAGCCAAATCCCCTGTCGCGGCGATGATATCGACTTCGCGCTGCTGCGCCTTGATAGCGTCCAGCACAGCGCGATAGCTGTTAAACGTATTCACGCCCAACAACGTTTCATCTTCACCGGCAAAAAGATGGGTATCGGTAATCTGTAGAACTCTGACTTTGGCCCCATTTACCAAAGGCAGTTTAAACAGGCTTTCCAAATCGTTTCCTTTGTTATTGAAGTCTGTCTAACAAACCGGAATTGCCATCGCTCCGTGCGCAAGGCAATAACGCAGCCAGTCCGCAAGGAACTGGTTAATTTGATGCTTTTCATCACGCTGATGCAACTTTTTATTAGGATAATCATAGCGTGCTTTGAAGCGAAAGATCTGCTGACTTGCACACACTTCCGCCACCATCGCATCGTGATAGAGCCTGACCGTCAGCGACGGCAAACTCCAGTAGCTGACCGCAGGCGCAGTCTGTTTTATTTCTACCAGGGACGTATAGCGCGTCGATTCAAGGATCGTCAGGCAATACGTGGCGCTACTCACCTGATATGTCACTGTTTCGCCAGGCTCATCTGTGCGCGGCATTAAACGGCGCAATTGCGCGAAATTGGTTTCGCACAATCTCATCATTTCAGGGAAATCAGGGGTATAGCGCTTAATCATTCGTTGGCCCACTCTTTTCTCAGGGATTCATAGTGCAGTTGCAGCCATTGCAGAGCAATCACTGACGCCGCATTGTCTATCGCTCCTTCTTCCACCCAGCGGTAAGCCTGTTCGCGGCTCACAACGTGTACCCGGATGTCTTCATTCTCTGCTTCCAGACCGTGAATTCCTTCTGCCGTGGTGGCGTCGACTTCACCGACCATGATGGAGAGACGTTCGCTTGTACCACCGGGGCTCGCAAGATAATTCAGCACCGGTTTACAACGTTTCACCACAATGTTCGCTTCTTCCAGCGCTTCACGGCGGGCGACTTCTTCTACCGTTTGGCCCTCTTCAATGATACCGGCGACCATCTCCAGAAGCCATGGGGTATCACTGGAATCAATGCATGGGATGCGGATCTGTTCGATCAACACCACTTCATCCCGCTCAGGATCATAAGGTAATAACACGGCCGCATGCCCGCGTTCAAAAACTTCACGCACCACCTCGCCGCTCATTTCTCCATTAAACAAACGATGGCGAAACCGATATGCAATAATAGAAAAAAAACCTTTATATCGTGACTCACGTGCAATAATTTCTACATCATCTTTGCCGAAACTTACCGGTGAATTGTTGAATGAAGACATGGAGCGTTCTCCTTTAATACCTCACAAAGGTAAATTATCGCCTTTTGAGGTCAATTTGATGAAAATGCGTTAATAATAATCAAGGTTGTTTGTGATAGATTTAGGCTCATTCAGTTGGGAAGGCACGTTAAGCCAACCGCCCCTTTAGCCTGACTCTGCTAGAATCCGCGTCTATTCGAGTATTTGACTGCGTCACCATACATAACAACATTGCTGCACAACAAGGAATGCAAATGAAGAAACTGCTCCCCCTTCTCATCGGACTCAGCCTGGGCGGCTTTAGTACGATAAGCCAGGCCGAAAACCTGATGCAGGTCTATCAGCAAGCCAGGACGAGTAACCCGGACCTGCGTAAATCAGCTGCTGACCGGGATGCCGCATTCGAAAAAATTAACGAAAGCCGCAGTCCTTTATTACCGCAACTTGGATTGGGTGCGGATTATGGTTATACCAATGGCTACCGCGATGCAAATGGCGTAAACAGCAATGTTGGCAGCGCCAGCCTGCAATTAACGCAGACCCTTTTTGATATGTCAAAATGGCGCGCGCTGACCCTGCAGGAAAAAACCGCAGGTATTCAGGACGTGTCTTATCAGACTGATCAACAGTCTTTGATCCTTAATTCTGCAACAGCTTATTTTAACGTATTGAGTGCAATCGATTCACTCTCCTATACCGAAGCGCAGAAACAAGCTATTTACCGTCAGTTAGATCAAACCACTCAGCGTTTTAACGTGGGTCTGGTGGCAATCACTGACGTGCAGAACGCCCGTTCACAATACGATACCGTGTTGGCGAATGAAGTCACTGCGCGTAATAACCTGGATAACGCACTGGAATCCCTGCGTCAGGTGACCGGTACTTATTATCCGCAGCTGTCTTCCCTGAACGTCGACAACTTCAACACGACGCGTCCGCAGCCGGTCGCCACGCTGTTGAAAGAAGCAGAAAGCCGCAACCTGAGCTTGCTGTCTGCGCGTCTGTCACAAGATTTAGCCCGCGAACAAATCCGTTATGCTGAAACCGGCCATATGCCGACCGTGGATCTGACTGCCTCTACCGGCATCAGCAACACCAAGTACAACGGCGACAAAACCGGCGGCGGATCCAGCTATCAGGATGCCGATGCCGGCCAGAACAAAATTGGCCTGAGCTTCTCCCTGCCACTTTACAGCGGCGGTTCTGTCACCTCTCAGGTGAAACAGGCTCAGTACAACTTTGTGGGCGCCAGCGAGCAGCTGGAAAGCGCGCACCGCAGCGTAGTGCAAACTGTTCGTTCATCCTTCAACAATATCTCTGCCTCCATCAGCAGTATCAACGCCTATAAACAAGCCGTTGTCTCTGCGCAAAGTTCGTTGGATGCGATGGAAGCCGGTTACCAGGTTGGTACCCGTACTATCGTTGATGTGCTGGACGCGACCACAACGCTGTACAACGCCAAGCAACAGCTTTCGAGCGCGCGTTATACCTATCTGATTAACCAGCTGAACATTAAATCAGCGCTGGGAACACTGAACGAAAGTGATCTTCTGGCACTTAATGGTGCGCTGGGTAAACCGGTTCCTACGGCACCGGATCAGGTAGCGCCTGAAACGCCAAACCAGGATGCTGCGGCTGACGGTTATAACAGTGACGGCACGCAGGCAGCTGCGCCACGCACTGAAAGAGCCAGCGCAACGACCACCACCAATACCACCAAAAAAAGCGGTAATCCTTTCCAGAACTGATCCTGAAAAGTCCCCTTTTTTGTTGAGCATAAATCCTGAGGCAGCCTGAAAAGGCTGCTTTTTTTTGCCTCTGTCACGTCCCTCTGTAAAGTCTGGTAACAATTGGCGTGCGCTGCTTTAACAATCACCCTGTTTCCCCTATCCTTAAGCCCTACTGGGAAAGGGCGAAAAAGCCCTGCATATGGGATAAGAACGATGAAACGGACACAACACGTCAACCTCGCTACCTTCCGTAAATCATGGCGTAGCGCTCGAATCACTCCTGTCGCACTGGCTGTCGGCGCTGTATTCATGCTGTCAGGCTGTGAGAAAACCGATGAAACGGTGTCTTTGTATCAGAACGCGGACGACTGCTCTAAAGCGAATCCGTCCGGCAGCGCACAATGCGTCGCAGCCTATGATGCCGCCAAAAAAGACGCTGAAAAAACCGCGCCGAAATACGCCTCTCGTGAAGACTGTATTGCCGAATTCGGCGAAGGCCAGTGTACGCAGACGCCAGCGCAATCCGGTGTGGCTTCCGCCGAAGGCCAGAGCAGCGGCAGCATGTGGATGCCGCTGATGGCGGGTTACATGATGGGACGTATGATGAGCGGCGGTGCTTACGCGCAGCAGCCACTTTTCAGCTCTAAAAACCCGGCCAGCCCGGCCAACGGCAAATTCGTCGATGCGACAGGTAAGAACTACGGCCCGGCAACCGCGGGCGGGCGTACCATGAACGTGCCGAAAACAGCGATGGCACCGAAACCTGCTGTCACCAAAACCATCACCCGTGGCGGCTTTGGCGAAAGCGTAGCGAAACAAACGTCTATGCAGCGCAGTTCCACTGCCGCTCCGCGCAGTGCTGGCCGCAGCATGGGTGGCTAAGACGCACATGAAACGTTTACCGATTACCGAGCGTCCGGACTGGCGCGAAAAAGCCACGGAGTTCGGCTTCAATTTTCACACCATGTATGGCGAACCTTACTGGTGTGAAGATGCTTATTATCAGTTCTCGCTGGCGCAGATCGAAGAGATCGAGGACGCTACCGCCGATATCCACCAGATGTGTTTAAAAGTGGTCGAACGCGTGGTGGGTGACGATGCGCTGATGGCCAAATTCCAGATCCCAAAACATGTCTGGGAATTTGTCCGCAGTTCGTGGCGTACGCAGCAGCCTTCGCTGTATTCGCGGCTGGACCTGGCCTACGACGGTGTCAATCCGCCTAAGCTTTTGGAAAATAACGCCGATACGCCGACGTCATTGTACGAAGCGGCGTTCTTCCAATGGCTGTGGCTTGAAGACCAAATCGCGGCCGGTAACCTGCGGCAGGATGCCGATCAGTACAACAGTTTGCAGGAAAAGCTCATTGAGCGTTTTGCCGAACTGAAAAACCAGCACGGCTTTTCGCTGTTGCACATCGCCTGTTGTCAGGACACAGAAGAAGATCGCGGCACCGTGCAATATTTGCAGGACTGCGCGCTGGAAGCGGAACTGGCCAGCGAGTTTCTGTATATCGAAGAGATCGGCCTGGGCGAACGCGGCCAGTTTACCGATCCTCAGGATCAGGTGATTTCCAACCTGTTCAAGTTGTATCCGTGGGAGTTTATGTTCCGCGAGATCTTCGCCACCAAGCTGGAAGATGCCGGTGTACGCTGGCTGGAACCGGCGTGGAAAGCCATTCTCTCGAACAAAGCCCTGCTGCCGTTGCTGTGGGAAATGTTCCCGGATCACCCGAATCTGTTACCGGCATACTTCGCAGATGATGCGCATCCGGAACTGGATCATTATGTGGTCAAACCGCTGTTTTCCCGCGAAGGCGCAAACATTAAGGTCATCGAGAAAGGTCAGGAAGTTGCGAGCGTGGAAGGTCCGTACGGTGCAGAAGGCATGATCGTGCAGCAGTTTCATCCGCTTCCTGTCTTTGACGGCAGCTACGTATTGATCGGCAGCTGGCTGGTGAACGATCAACCTTGCGGCATTGGCATCCGCGAAGACAAAGCGCTGATCACGCAGGATCTGTCACGTTTCTATCCGCACACCATCGTCGGCTAAAGCGCATAAGAAGGATAATGAAAAATCATTATCCTTCTTATTTTCCGAGTTAACCCACCTGCACTGAAAGCATCGAAAGCGATCCCATTACCAGTCCGTCGGTCGGCTGAGTCACCGGCTCAACGCCGTCCCACGCACCCAGCACATACAAAAGCGGAAGGTAATGATCGGGTGACGGATTAGAAAGCGCACCGCCTTCGTGATCCATAAAGTTCACCAGCGGATGATCCTTCGTGGCGCCCTTCCAGCTCAGGTTATCTTTCACATATTTCTCGAATGCGATCGCCCACGGATAAGGTTCGCCGTTGCCGTCCCATTTCACCATCCGCAGGTTATGCACCACGTTGCCGCTGGCGACAATCATCACGCCTTCATCACGCAGCGCGGCCAGTTTTCTGCCGAGCTCAAAGTGATATTCCGGCGGCTGTGTGCCGTCGATACTCAGCTGAATGACCGGGATATCGGCGTCGGGATACATCTTTATCAACACACCCCAGGTCCCGTGGTCAAAGCCCCATTCACTGGTATCCGCCAGCACATTTACCGGGCTGAGCAGCTCCTGTACTCGTTTTGCCAGGGCGGGCGAACCCGGTGCCGGATAGCGTTTATCGAACAACGCCTGCGGGAAACCGCCGAAGTCATGAATGGTGCGCGGGTTTTCCATCGCCGTCACCGCCGTGCCACGGGTAAACCAGTGAGCTGACACCGCCAGAATCGCTTTTGGCCGGGGTAATGTTTCGCCCAGCGTATGCCAGGCACGGGTGTAAGTGTTGTCTTCCAGCACGTTCATCGGGCTGCCGTGGCCTAAGAAAAGTGCGGGCATACGTTGAGTCGTCATCATGAATTCCTTACCGCAAAATAAAAGAGAGCGGCGCTCATCAGCGGGCTGCCGCGTAATGAAAATACGGTACTCTTTTTCAGTGCGGGTTACAGCCGGATAACCATGAAGGAGATGTTCAATAAATTTGAAGGGAAAAATCAAAGGCGGCGGGGCCGTATTTTATTAACAACGTCCGTTCAGACAAAAATCAGCTATAAAAAGCAAAAAGGCCGCATAAGCGACCTTTTCTATATCATACCGCCAGACAGTTAACTTGCCTGACGGGTCTGCGCCTGGCGATATTCCACCAGATCGGCAATGGTCACCACTGGCATATTGTGTTGTTTAGCAAAGACGATGGCTTCTGGCGCATGTGCCATGCTGCCGTCATCGTTGGTCAGTTCACACAGCACACCGAAGGGTTTGAGACCGGCCAGCGTCACCAGATCGATCGAGGCTTCGGTATGACCACCACGGGTCAGCACGCCGCCCGCCTGCGCGCGCAGCGGGAAGATGTGCCCCGGACGGCTCAGGTCAGAAGGTTTTGCGCCGTCTTTAATCGCGGTGCGGATGGTGGTGATACGGTCAGCGGCAGAAACGCCGGTGGTGACGCCTTCAGCCGCTTCAATGGTCACGGTGAAAGGCGTCTGGAACTGGCTGGAGTTGTTCTCCACCATCATCGGCAGATCGAGCTTTTTACGGTTGTCTTCGTTCATGGTGAGACACACGATGCCGCTGCCGTGGCGAATAGTCAGCGCCATTTGTGCAACTGTCATGTTTTCGGCGGCAAAGATTAAATCGCCTTCGTTTTCACGATCTTCGTCATCCAGCACCATCACACCTACGCCGTTACGAATGGCGTCAATAGCGCGCTCAACACGTTCAGCAGGTGTACCGAATTCGGAAAGTAGGTTCTGATTCATGGTAAAAATAACCTCATGTTCTGTATGTGGATTACCAGAATCAGGGCGTCTTGAGGAGGCTAGCTGCAGCGGCCTGATGGCGTGCTACAGTTATAAAAAATAACGCAGCGGACAAATTTTGCCCGGCTTGAATCGTTACTCTCTCCCATCCGGACTTTAACCGTCGGCCCCGGAATTACACCGGATCTGCTGACCTCTAATCCCGAAGGATTGAGCGCTCGCGGGCTTCCACATGGAAGGGATTATGATCCTTCCGATATTCTGTGGTTTACCGCCGGTGGGGACTTTCACCCCGCCCTGAGAATAAGCAAATCAACTATAACGCCAATAAATGACCAGAGCAATCCTGCGGTTTGGCCAATTAGTGCCCCGGAAGGTTTATAGAAACGTCATCAACGATTACACTAAGCAAAAGCACCTCCTTCGAGAAAAGGAAATAACATGATTGACCCGAAAAAAATTGAACAAATTGCCCGCCAGGTTCACGAGTCTATGCCGAAAGGGATCCGCGAATTTGGTGAAGATGCCGAGAAGAAAATCCGTCAGGTATTGCAGGCACAGTTCAGCCGCATGGATTTAGTCAATCGCGAAGAGTTTGATGTGCAGACCCAGGTTTTGCTGCGCACCCGCGAAAAACTGGCCGTGCTGGAACAACGTCTGGCCGCTCTGGAAGGTAAACTGACCGACGCCGAAAAACCGCAAGACCCGGTCTGATTTCCCCGCTCGTCAGAAACGATAAAGGCCTGCTCAGCAGGCCTTTTTTATGTCTCACTTTCAGACACTCTATCGCGTGTGAATCACCGTTTTAGCGCGCGGTAAAAGCAGCCAGAGCGCGGCAAACACTATCAGCGCATACGCCGCTTTCCAGCCCACCATCGCCAGCAATCCGCAGCATAATACCGCGCCGAGCATCGCCATCCACGTCGAGCGACCTTTCAGGATCCTTGCTCCGGCGAGCATACACAGCAGATAAATCAGAATGAAGATCCCGTTGGCGTAAGTGATCAGCGCGCCGAGCGGCAGATGCAGCCAGTAGATCAGCAGCGTGAACAGCACGCAGCAGCCGACCACCAGATTCAATGCGGCAACCGGAACGCGCTGCGCAGAGAGCTGCGCCAGTTTACTTTCCGGCTTGAGCTGCGCCTGCGACCACACCAGCCTTGCGAAGCTTTGGGTGTAAATATTCACGCTGGCAAAGCACGCCAGATAGCCAATAACGCACGCCACCCACAGTGCTTTTTGCCCGAACAGTTGCACCACGATACCCGGCAGTGACGCCCCCGCTTCCTTCCCTTCTCCCCACGCATGGAATTTCAATACCGCCACGGTACAACCCCAGTACACGGCGCCGGCAACCAGCATACCGATGAGTAAAGCACGCGGAAAATCCCGTTCCGAGTTACGAAATTCTGTCGCCAGATGCGCAAAAGCCTCCAGCCCGACGAAGCACCAGAACATCACCGCCAGCGCATCAAACAGGTTTGATGGCGAGATATCGCGAACGGCGGGCAACGGAATTTCCGGCAGCGTAATATCTCCTTTCCACCAGATGGCGATGACCAGAGCAATCACCAGCGCCGCAATCAGCGTCTGAATATTGGCGCTCGACCCCGCGCTGCGCGTCCCAAGGAACCAGATCACGAAAAGCGTACCAAGCTGAACCAGCAGCAGATTTTCGCTGCTCCAGCCAAATGCCGCCTGCCAGAAACCGGCGGCGATATGTAACGCGGCAGGCAAACCGACCGGGATCACCGATAAAAACAACCAGCCGGTCACACGCGCCATGTGCGGCCCGAAAGCTTTGCCCACGAAATGCGCCGCCCCGCCCGCACTGGGAAAATGTCGCCCGAGTGCGGCGAAGCCGATGGCAATCGGGAATACCAGCAGGATAAGCACCGGCCACGCCCACAGACTGTCGTTTTGCGCCAGCTGCGCCGCCAGCGCGGGCACCGCGAATACACCGGTACCGAGCAATGAGGTAGAAAGCAAACCGACGCCCTGCGCCAGACTGAGTTCCTGTTTTAATCCGCTCACAACAGAGTCACTTCCGTTTTGGTTTCTGAATTGAAATTCAGATAAAGAAAAAGGGCTTATCAGATAAGCCCTTCGGTCAGTGCGTGGAGGACTGGATCAGTCCTGCGCTTTGATCTGGTTGATGATCTTGGTGGTAGATAATCCGTCTTCAAAGTTCAGCACGCGCACTTCGCCGCCGTTGGCCCAGACTTCATCACAACCGGCGATTTGCTCCGGTTTGTAGTCGCCGCCTTTGACCAGTAGATCCGGCAAGATCCCGGCGATCAGGCGCTGCGGGGTATCTTCTTCAAATGACACCACCCAGTCCACGGCGCCTAATGCACCCAGCACGATCATGCGGTTTTGCAGCGCATTGACCGGACGGGTTTCGCCTTTCAGACGTTTGGTGGATGCATCGCTGTTCACCGCGACGATCAGACGATCGCCGAGTTTACGGGCGTTCGCCAGATAGGAAACGTGCCCGGCGTGCAGAATGTCGAAGATGCCGTTGGTCATCACCACTTTCTCGCCGCGCTGACGCGCCATCGCCACAGCCGCTTTTAACTGCTCTTCCGTCATGACGCCGAAACCGACGTCCGAACGGCCACCGATGGCGTTTTCCAGTTCCACCGGAGATACGGTGGAGGTGCCGAGCTTACCGACCACCACGCCTGCGGCGGCGTTGGCCAGGAAGCAGGATTCTTCCAGCGTATTCCCCGCCGCGAGCGCAGCAGCCAGCGTGCCGATCACCGTGTCACCGGCACCGGTCACGTCATACACTTCCTGCGCCTGCGTCGGCAGATGCAGCGGCTCTTTTCCCGGCTGCAACAGCGTCATACCGTGTTCTGAACGGGTCACCAGCAGCGCGGACAGCTCAAAATCAGCAATCAGCTGCATGCCACGCGCGACCAGTTCGTCTTCATTCTTACAGCGGCCGACCACGGCTTCGAATTCTGACAGGTTAGGCGTCAGCAAGGTCGCGCCGCGATAACGCTCAAAGTCAGAGCCTTTTGGATCGACCAGAACAGGAACGCCCGCTTTGCGTGCCAGCTGGATCATTTTCTGCACTTCAGTCAGCGCGCCTTTGGCGTAATCAGACAGCACCAGAGCACCGCTTTCCGGCAGCGCCTGCTCAATTTTGGTCAGCATGGGTTGCAGATCGACGCCTTCAAAACCTTCTTCGAAGTCGAGGCGGATCAGTTGCTGGTTACGCGACAAAATACGCAGTTTGGTGATGGTCGGGTGCGTCGGCAACGCCACGAAATCGCAGTGAACCTTCACTTCCGCCAGACGCTCGCCCAATGCGCGCGCCGCATCGTCCACGCCGGTCAGACCGATCAGACGGGAAGAAGCACCGAGGGACGAAATATTCATCGCCACGTTAGCCGCGCCGCCAGGACGTTCTTCGATGGTATTGACCTTAACGACCGGTACCGGCGCTTCCGGTGAAATTCGGTTGGTCGGGCCATACCAGTAGCGGTCTAACATTACATCACCGACCACCAGCACACCGGCACGGTGAAAATCAGGCAAAGTCACTTTCATCCCAAGACTCCAAAACAGGTAAAACCAGACATAAAAATAGTGCGGCGGATAATATCACACCCCGAATAAAAACCCTTAGCCGAGCCACTTCGCCCAGCTGGCGCGGATTTGCTCACGTTCTGTGGCAAAACTGCCTGCGGCTACTTTGCCGCTGTGTTCCTGCAATGCGAGGTGATGGATTTCATCGCGCAGCGTGACATAAGCGTGAGTCAGATCCCGCGCTTCCTCCTCCGGCATGATGCCGTTTTGCGCCATCAGTTCGAAAATTCGCACGTTATCCGACCATCGCGTCAGTTTCGGCTTCTCGTGCGCAAACCGCAGGACCAGATATTGTGCAATGAATTCAATATCGGTGATGCCGCCCGGATCGGCTTTCAGATCAAACTCGGCAGATTTTTTGCTGCCGAGATGCGCGTACATTTTTTCGCGCATCTCGCGGACTTCTTTGCGCAGCCCTTCGCCCTCACGCTCGCGGCAGAGAATGTCGTGGCGCGTGGCGTTAAACTGCTGTGCCAGCTGCGGATCGCCGTATACGACGCGCGCACGCACCAGCGCCTGATGTTCCCAGGTCCAGGCCTCATTGGCCTGATAGTCCGCGAAGGCTTCGATAGTGCTGACCAGCATACCGGACGCGCCGGAAGGACGCAGGCGCGGATCGACCTCATACAGAATGCCGGATGCCGTACGGGTGCTGAATAAATGCATGATGCGCTGCGCCAGTCGCAGATAAAATTGTCGCCCGTCGATGCTGCGCTCGCCGTCGGTCATCACCTCAGGTGCGCAGTCGAGCAGGAAGACCAAATCCAAATCGGAACTGTACCCAAGTTCCCAACCGCCCAGTTTGCCGTAGCCGACCACGGCAAACCCGCGCCCTTCTCGCTGCGTCAGGTGCGTCGGCTGGCCGTAGCGCACCACCATCTGATCCCACGCCTGCTGCACTACCACGTCCAGAATCGCTTCGGCCAGATAGGTTAAATGATCGCTGACCTTCATCACCGGCAGCGCACCGGAAATATCGCCGGCGGCAATGCGCAGGTGTTGCGCTTGTTTGAACTGACGGACGGCTTCCAGCTGCTGTTCTTCGTCTTCCGTCGGCACGCGCATCAGATACTGGCGCAGTTCATCGCGGTACGCGCCCGGTTCAATCGGATGGTAAAGCGTGCGTGAATCGAGCAGTTCATCGAGCAATAACGGATGGCGCGCCAGCTGCGACGCGACCATTGGCGAGGCGGCGCACAGGCGGATAAGCTGTTTGAGCGCGCCCGGATATTCGACCAGCAGCTCAATATAAGTCGTCCGCGTGACGATGTTCAGCAACAACTGCATCAGACGTTGCAAAGTCACATCGGCATTTTTATAGGTGCAAACCTGCGCCAGCAGGCGGGGCATCAGCAAATCCAGCTGATCGCGACCGCGCGGCCCGATGGTGCGCTTATCGACGTCACGCCGGAATTCGGCGATTTGCTGCAGGATGTGGCGCTGCGCATTTTCGTCGAGCTGCGGCACCCACGGCGCTAACTCGGACTGCTCCAGTGAATCACTCCACAAACTGCTGAAGGATGACTGCTGCTGATCGTCCTCGGTGTCAGGCGTGTCATCACCGATCAGATCGTTAAACACGGCGCGCACGGCTTGCATGTGAGCATTCACTGCGTCGAGAAGCTGCGGCCAGTCATTGAAATTCATCCCCCACGCCAGACGCGCCTGATTCAGCGGGTCCGCAGGCAGGGTTTGCGTCTGTTCGTCACCGATGGCCTGCAGCAGATTTTCAAGACGACGCAGGAACAGATAGCTGGCGCGCAGTTGCATCACTTGTTCGACAGGCAGCAGCCCGAGTTTTTCCAGCGCCTGCAAGGTCGGCAGCAAAGCGCGTTGTTGCAGCGCAGGCTCGCGCCCGCCGCGGATCAACTGGAAAACCTGCACGATAAATTCAATTTCGCGGATCCCGCCCGCCCCCAGCTTGATATTGTCTTTCAGTCCCCGGCGGCGGACTTCACGGGCGATCATCCCTTTCATATTGCGCAGGGACTGGATCACGCTGAAATCGATGTAACGGCGGAACACAAAAGGCTTCAGCATCTTGCGCAGTTCCTGACTGCTGATGTCTTCCGCGCCGCCCATCAGCCGCGCTTTCACCATCGCGTAGCGTTCCCAGTCGCGCCCCTGCTCCTGATAATAATCTTCCAGCGCCGGGAAACTCATGACCAGCGGACCACTGTCGCCGAAAGGCCGCAGCCGCATATCGACGCGGTATACAAAGCCGTCCAGCGTCGGCTGATCCAGCGCTTTGATCAACCTTTGCCCCAGACGCAGGAAAAACTGTGAATTCTCCAGTTCACGGCGGCCCCCCCGGGTCTGGCCGTTTTCCGGATAAGCAAAAATCAGGTCGATATCAGAGGAGAAATTCAGTTCGCCGCCGCCAAGTTTACCCATTCCGAGGATCAGCATGCGTTGCGGTTCACCGGCTTCATTGACCGGCGTACCGAACTCGCGGCAGCAGGCCTCATACAGCCAGTCACGGGCGCTGACGATCAGCAATTCCGCCAGTTCGCTCAGCTGCTGTAACGTATCCTGGGCTTCGCTGGTTTGCGCCGACTGTGACCACGCAATGCGAGTCAGCGTACGGCGTCGGAACAGGCGCAGCGCTTTCATGAGCCCGTTCTCATCGGTCACGCTTTCCAGCGCAGCTTCGAGCCACTGGCGGTAAAATTGCCATTCCTGCGCCTGTGGCGGATTTTCTACGATTTCATGCCACCACTGCGGAAATGCCAGCAGGCTGTCCGTTACAAACTGACTGCTCGCCAGCACCGCCAGCTGTTCCTCGTCGGGAAGCGGCAGTGGTTCAGGATGTTCACGCCATTGCTCAAGCAAACTTTGGGCGTGGCTTTGCAAAACAGGAGAAAGTGGCAACATGAAATCAGATTCCTTGCAAAAAAAAAGCCCGGGCAACGAGCCCAGGCTTATCAGTCAATTAACGTGGCTGGCCGTTTAACCAGAACGCATCCATCATCACCGCATGGGAACGGGCGGAATCCTCCAGCGCCAGTTGCTTCTGGATAATCGCCTGTTGCAGCTCCGTCCAGCCCGCCAGATAGTCGGCGACGTCGCGCTCAGGATAGGCACCCGAGAGTAAATGGAAGGTGATGATCTGACGCTTCAGGCGCGCCAGCTGATCGCGGTAACCTTCTTCGGTTAGCGGCTGTGCAAAGGCTTCTTTCAGATCGGCTGCGGTACGGCCAAGCATGATGTCAGAGAAGCGCTTGAAGGAGCCTTCCAGCTTCTTCGCCGATTTGTCATCGATGAACGGCGTCCAGCCCGACGTGGTCAGCCATGACGTGAGCACTAACTTACTTTTCAAATAGGTCGCGCTGAAGCAGACGTCCTGCGCATCGGCAGATTTCTGTTCCAGCACCGGCACCAGATCGGTCAGCAGCGTACGCAGTTCAGAGGACGCTTTACGCGGCACCAGCCCGCCAAACAGCACCAGAATCTGACGCACAGTTTCCACTGCCTGTAAGACCACCGGGCGCGCCAGTTTGTCGCCGCGCACCCACAGTTCTTCATGGTACTGCCAGTGATCGAGCGCCAGCTCGAACATTCCGGTCATCGCCTGTTCAACCGTGGCTTTTGGCTGGGCTTTATAGACCGGCAACGGTTTGGTTTCACGCAGCGGGTTACCTTTCGCAAGATGGTAACCGCGGGCAGCTTTGCTGAATCCGCCCTGACGCAAACCGCCGTGCTCGCCGATTTCAGCGGCCAGCGCCAGCAAATCCACGGTGTTGCCTTTTTTCAGCTCCAGTTCGATTTCAGATAGCGGCTCAGACAACTCACCAGCCACCACTTCGCCCTGATCCAGCACCAGTTCGATCTCGCTTTCGCCGTAAGTGATCACCCACTTTTCACGGGTGAAATCGGTGCGAAATAACGGCACTAAGGCTTTTTGCAGCGCCGCGACTTTGCAGCCTTCCGGCCAGATGTCTTTCGGGAACGCGCTGAGCTTAAGCACCGGCTTTTTCAACTCAACGTTATATTCCGGACGCTGGTGCAAACCAGCCAACACTTTGCCGCCGGTTTTAATGGTCATTTCGTACTGATCGTCAAAACCACGGATACGCAGACCGATGTCGTGCGAACGTAAATAGTTTTCCGCAGTCTCAAAATAGATGTTGGTCAGTTTCGAAGGCGCGGTGTGCTCGCTGTTAAATCGAGCGAGTTGTGCCGGTAATTCGGCAATCGCGGCCGGGGTGGCGATAAATTTTAATTCTATTTCTACGGTCATAAGGGTCTTCACACCGATTCTTTGCTGCCAAAAGGGATAAACGCGTCGCCAGAATTCTACCATAAGCACAGCGCGCAAGCCGCATGTTGCGGGATTGTAAGATAGTTCTCATTCCGGTTTATGCATTGCGTCGTCACACTGTTGCCCTTACTATCGGTCACCAAATTAACGCGAGCGCCTAAGACCGCGGTCGCTGGAAGACGTATCCCGATAAAACGGATCCACACTTCACGTTCCCTAAATTCACAAAGAAACGATGAAATAATGCATAAATTACGCCTGATTGGTTTCGCTTTGCTTGGCTTAAGCATCACTTGGGGCGCTCATGCCGATGAGAAGCGCTACATTTCCGACGATTTGATCACCTACATCCATAGCGGTCCGGGTAACCAGTATCGCATTGTTGGCACCCTCAATGCCGGTGATGAAGTCACCCTGCGCAGCGTCAACGACAGCACTAAATACGGTGAAATTATTGACTCGAAAGGGAAAACCGCCTGGATCCCTCTCGACCAGTTGAGTAATTTACCGAGTATCCGTACCCGCGTTCCCGATCTCGAGAAGCAAGTGAAAACGCTGACCGACAAGCTGACGAACATTGATTCCAGCTGGAACCAGCGCACAGCGGAAATGCAGAGCAAAGTCGCCTCCAGTGACAGCATTATCAACGCCCTGAAGAAAGAGAATCAGGAGTTGAAAAACCAGAAGATTATCGCGGAGAAGAAAGTTAACGCGGTAAACGTCCAGCTTGACGACAAACAGCGCACCATTATTTTACAGTGGTTTATGTACGGTGGCGGTGTCGCGGGTGTGGGTCTGGTTCTCGGCCTGTTGCTTCCGCACCTCATCCCACGTCGTAAGAAAAAAGACCGCTGGATGAGCTGACCGGTTTACGCCGTCACACATTTCCTGTTTGGATGTTAACCCAAAGGCACTTCGGTGCCTTTTCGTGTTTGCATCAATCAGGAAATCCGTAGCGCAACTTTGCTATGATGAAGACAGAACCCATCCCTGCTTTGGGCGCCACGGTGCGCTTTACGAGCCTTATTTCAGGAGTTATCGCGTGGAGATTTACCTGGTCGGCGGCGCAGTCCGAGACAGTTTATTAAACCTGCCTGTGTCTGAACACGATTGGGTGGTCGTGGGCGCGACGCCTGAATATATGCTGGAAAGCGGTTATCAGCAGGTCGGTAAAGATTTCCCGGTCTTCCTGCATCCGGTCAGCCGTGATGAATATGCGCTGGCAAGAACGGAACGCAAATCAGGCTCCGGCTATAACGGTTTTACCTGTTACGCCGCGCCGGACGTCACGTTAGAGCAAGATCTGATGCGTCGTGATCTGACCATCAACGCCATCGCCAAAAGTGCGGATGGCCAGTTAATCGATCCTTATCACGGACAGCGCGATCTCGAAAAACGCCAGCTGCGCCACGTATCTGATGCCTTTGGTGAAGATCCGCTGCGCGTTCTGCGCGTTGCGCGTTTTGCCGCACGCTTTGCGCATCTGGGTTTCACCGTCGCAGCAGAAACGCAGACGCTCATGCAGCAGATGGCGGAAAGCGGCGAACTGCAGGCGCTGACGCCAGAACGCGTGTGGAAAGAAACCGAGAAGGCGTTGCAAACTCAGGATCCGCAGGTGTACTTCCAGGTGCTGCGCGACTGTGGCGCGCTGAAAGTGTTGTTCCCGGAAATAGATGCGCTGTTTGGCGTCCCCGCGCCAGAAAAATGGCATCCGGAAATCGATACCGGCATTCACACGCTGATGACGCTGAAAATCGCCAGCCTGCTCTCTCCGGACGTTGACGTGCGTTTCTCGGCACTGTGCCACGATTTAGGCAAAGGCCTGACGCCGCCGCAGTATTGGCCACACCATCACGGTCACGGCCCGGCCGGCGTCAAACTGGTGGAAAATATCTGCCAGCGGCTGAAAGTCCCGACGCATATTCGTGACCTGGCGAAACTGGTGGCAGAATTCCATGACCTTATCCACACCGTGAATAAATTGCGCCCGGAAACCTTGCTCAAGCTGTTCGATACCATTGATGTCTGGCGCAAACCTCAGCGCCTTGAGCAAATGATCATGACCAGCGAAGCCGATGCGCGAGGGCGTACGACGTTTGAAGATAATCCCTATCCGCAGGGAGATTTCCTGCGTGAAGCCTTTGCTATCGCCAGCAGTATTTCCAACAAAGAAGTGCTGGATGACGGTTTTCAGGGGATAGAAATCCGCGACGAGCTGAAAAAACGCCGCACGCAGGTTTTGGCCGAATGGAAGAAAACGCAGGAGCCCGATCTCTGATCAGGACGTATTCTAAAAAAAGCCCCGCACGGTTTCCCGTCGGGGCTTTTTTTTAGTTTTAAGCTGCTGAAAATCAGGCAATAAAGACGAAGTACACTGCCAGCGCGACGAAGAAGCGGTAAATCGCGAACGGAATAAACGAGATACGCTTAATCACAGCCAGGAAGGTTTTGATAGCAAACAACGCGACGATGAACGCGGTGATAAAACCGGTCGCGAACATCGGCAAATCAGCCATGCTCAAAAAGCTGTAACTTTTATAAAGATCCAGCGCCGTGGCACCCAGCATCATCGGCACGGCCAGCAGGAACGAGAATTCAGACGCAGCAAAACGGCTGACGCCCAGCAACATCCCGCCACCGATTGTTGCCCCGGAACGCGAGAATCCCGGCCATAACGCCAGACACTGGAACATACCAATCAGGAAGGCCTGCGTATAGGTCATGTCATCCAGACCTTCTGCGCGGGGCTTTTTCGGTTTAAACAACTCGGCGGCGATCAGTAAGAAGCCCCCGACCACCAGCGCATACATCACGTTTTTCGGCTCGAAAAGCGATTTTATATGTGAATGCAGCAGCAAACCCAACACTGTCGCAGGGATCATGCCCAGAATAATGTGCAGTAAGTTCAGACGGCGGGTTCCCGTGCCTTCATGAACCGGTGGTTTGCCAAAATGCAGGCCAATCATGCCGAACAAACGACGCCAGAACATCACGACGACCGCCAGAATGGAGCCCAGCTGGATGATCACTTCGAACGATTTGGCTTTATCTCCGGTGAACCCTAAAAGGTTACCCACGATGATCATATGCCCGGTGGAGGAAACCGGTAAAAACTCGGTCAGCCCTTCCACCACTCCCATAATTACGGCAACCAGCAAAGAATGACTTTCAGCGATCATTAGTTTACCCAACCCTAATAGTGGCCCGCATGCGGGCAAAATATGCTGCAAAACAGACAATAAAAAAGCGACATCATGCTGAGTCGCTTCAATCAAGCGAAACCGGCGAGCCGGCTTCTACTTGTAATGCTTCTTTATGACAATCAATAGACAAGCTGATTCTGAATTCTATCCATTATCGAAATTAAAAACGTTGGCCGCGCTCAATGATCACCCCAACGTTAGCAGCCTGCGCCACGGCGCCGGGCTTGCTGAGCTTGATCCGCACCCATGGCGAGTTAAAGCGTGCCAGAAGCAGCGTTGCCACTTCTTCCGCCACCCGCTCAACCAGCGCAAAATTCTGCGTGGAGACGTGCTCAATGACGGCATCACTGACATCCGCATAGCTTAAACAGTCATTCACATCATCGCTGGAAGCCGACTTGCGGTTATCCCACGCCAGTTCGATATCGAACACCAGTTTCTGTTTAATGGTCTGTTCCCAATCGTAGGCACCAATGGTAGTGATTACATTTAGTTGCTCAATAAATACGATATCCATCACGCGATTCTCTGTTTTTGGCCAAGCCGGATACCACTTCCAGCAGAAAATGCGTATTATCCATGTATGTTGCGATTAAAACGACCCTTATTAGACGGAACGGCTTTATGAGTGCTACCGCGCTTGGAATGATTATTTTCGCCTACCTTTGCGGCTCGATTTCCAGTGCGATTCTGGTCTGCCGGGTAGCCCGTTTGCCTGATCCGCGCACGGCGGGTTCATGCAATCCCGGCGCGACCAACGTGTTGCGCCTGGGTGGACGTGTTGCCGCGGCTGCAGTTCTGATCTTTGATGTACTCAAAGGGATGCTGCCGGTCTGGCTGGCTTATCGTCTCAACATTCCGCCGATGTACCTTGGCCTCACCGCCATCGCGGCCTGCCTCGGCCATATCTACCCGGTCTTCTTCCGCTTTAAAGGCGGCAAGGGCGTGGCAACGGCATTCGGTGCTATCGCGCCTATCGGCTGGGACTTAACCGGCCTGATGACCGGCACATGGCTGCTGACGGTACTTCTCAGCGGCTATTCTTCGCTGGGTGCGATCGTCAGCGCGCTGATCGCCCCGTTTTACGTGTGGTGGTTTAAACCTGAATTCACCTTCCCGGTCGCTATGCTTTCCTGCCTTATCTTGTTGCGCCACCATGACAATATTCAGCGTCTGTGGCGGGGCCAGGAAGGGAAAATCTGGGACAAGCTGAAGAAGAAACGTAAATCCGGGCAAGAAGATAAATCAGAATAAAATTTTCACATTTCAGATACAAAAAATGACCTTACTGAAGGTCATTTTTTTGTCTTTTATTCCTACAATCCTGACTGATCGGACGCAGGAAAGGTGTGAGGTCAGACGGGCGGCAGCTCAGCCAAAGGCCATCTTGGTCGCACTGTAACGCCCAGATCAGGGGTCGCACCGGTTTTCAGCCGCACCATGCCCGCATACGCAATCATTGCGCCATTATCGGTGCAAAATTCAGGGCGTGCGTAGAAAACTTCCCCGCCGCGTTTGGTCATCATTTCGGCTAATTTTGCGCGCAACGTGCGGTTCGCGCTGACGCCTCCTGCCATCACCAGCCTTTTAAAACCGGTCTGATCAAGTGCGCGTTTGCACTTAATCGCCAGCGTATCCACGACCGCATCTTCGAATGCGCGCGCGATGTCCGCGTGAGTTTGCGCGTCGCTGTCATTGCCGCGAATGGTGTTCGCCGCAAAAGTTTTCAGGCCGGAAAAACTGAAATCCAGACCCGGACGATCGGTCATCGGACGCGGGAAATTAAACCGCCCTGCCACGCCTTGTGAGGCCATTTTCGACAACAACGGGCCGCCCGGATAATCCAGACCTAATAATTTGGCGGTTTTATCGAAGGCTTCACCGGCGGCATCATCAATGGATTCGCCGAGCAGGGTGTATTCACCGATGCCGGTGACGCTGATTAATTGCGTGTGACCGCCGGAAACCAGCAGCGCGACAAACGGGAAATCAGGAGGATTGTCTTCCAGCATAGGTGCCAGCAGATGCCCTTCCATGTGGTGAACAGGTACCGCAGGAACATCCCAGGCAAACGCCAGAGAGCGGCCAATCGTAGCACCCACCAGCAACGCGCCGACCAGACCGGGACCGGCGGTGTAAGCCACGCCGTCGATATCCTGTGCGGTCAGCCCGGCTTCTTTCAGTGCGGCCTGAATCAGGGGTATTGTTTTACGTACGTGGTCGCGTGAAGCCAGTTCTGGCACCACACCGCCGTAATCTGCATGCAGTTTTACCTGACTATACAGTTGGTTAGCTAATAAACCGGCTTCGCTGTCATAAACTGCAATTCCGGTTTCATCGCAGGACGTTTCAATACCCAGTACTCGCATCACTCTTTCCGTCATTGTTTAGCGCTCACTCGCGGCGCGCAGTTTAGCATACAAGCGCGCGCTGGCGCTGCACCGGCGTTGGAATTCCTGCCACTTTACTAATCATCGTCACGACCAATTAATGTCGAGCAATTTGGGTTGATTGGTATATAATCGCCGCCCGACGCAAAAGCGAGCGTACAATGTTGCAGAAGGGTTGCAAAGAGCACCCGTTTCAATTTGCCGTTATGCTTTACAAGGCGACGCGAATTGGAGTAAAATTCCGCACCATTTTGAAATGTGCTGGTACAACATCAGCAAACAAACCGATTTTATCGAGGTGAGAGGCACATGCCTGTAATTAAAGTACGTGAAAACGAGCCGTTCGACGTAGCTCTGCGTCGCTTCAAACGTTCCTGCGAAAAAGCAGGTGTATTAGCCGAAGTTCGTCGTCGTGAGTTCTATGAAAAACCGACTACAGAACGTAAACGCGCTAAAGCATCTGCAGTAAAACGCCACGCCAAGAAACTGGCTCGCGAAAACGCACGTCGCACTCGTCTGTATTAATCTTCGGGGGCAACCCCAAATCGCGTGATTTGCAATATTAAGAACGCGCAGACTGCGTAGTAGCATACGAAGGCCGTGCTTTCCGAAAGGGATGCGCGGCTTGTTCTCGTTTATAGGCTAGTGAGTAAGGGGCTTATGGCTGGGAGAATTCCGCGCGTATTTATCAATGACTTGCTGGCTCGTATCGATATCGTCGATTTGATCGACGCCCGAGTAAAGCTCAAGAAACAAGGTAAAAATTATCACGCGTGCTGCCCTTTCCACCATGAGAAAACACCCTCATTTACCGTAAATGGCGATAAGCAGTTTTATCACTGTTTCGGCTGTGGTGCCCACGGCAATGCCGTCGATTTCCTGATGAACTATGACAGGCTTGAGTTTGTCGAAAGCATTGAGGAACTGGCGACAATGCAGGGTTTGGAAGTGCCGTACGAAGCAGGCACCGGCCCGACTCAGATGGAGCGTCATCAGCGCCAAAGCCTCTACCAGTTGATGGCCCCGCTCAGCGAGTTCTATCAACAGTCACTTAAACAACCCGCAGGTACCCCCGCACGGGATTATCTTGCCCAGCGTGGTTTAAGTGCAGACGTCATCCAACATTTTGCCATTGGTTTCGCCCCGCCGGGTTGGGACAACGCCCTAAAGCGTTTTGGTAAAAATGCCGATGACAAAGCATCACTGATTGACGCCGGTATGTTGGTCACCAATGACAACGGACGCAGCTATGATCGCTTCCGCGAACGGGTTATGTTCCCGATCCGCGATAAGCGTGGCCGTGTGATTGCATTTGGTGGCAGGGTTTTGGGCGACGGTACCCCGAAATACCTCAACTCACCGGAAACTGAAATTTTCCATAAAGGCCGCCAGCTGTATGGCCTGTATGAAGCGCAGTTGAAACACCCTACCCCGACGCGTTTGCTGGTGGTTGAAGGGTATATGGACGTCGTGGCATTGGCGCAGTTCGGCATTGATTATGCCGTCGCGTCACTGGGAACCTCAACCACAGCCGACCATATTCAGTTGATGTTCCGCTGTACGGATAACGTCGTCTGCTGCTATGACGGCGACCGCGCGGGACGTGAAGCGGCATGGCGTGCGCTGGAGACGGCGCTGCCGTATCTCAATGATGGCCGCCAGTTGCGGTTTATGTTTTTACCCGATGGTGAAGATCCGGACACACTGGTGCGTCAGGAAGGCAAAGAAGCTTTCGAACAGAGAATGGAGCAGGCGATGCCGCTTTCCACATTCCTGTTCGATTCACTGATGCCGCAGGTGGATTTGAGCAGCCCCGACGGGCGAACCAAACTCAGCATGCTGGCATTGCCGCTTATCCGTCAGGTACCCGGTGAAACGTTGCGGATGTATTTGCGTCAGCTGTTAGGGAACAAGCTCGGTATTTTGGATGACAGCCAGCTCGAAAAGCTGATGCCCAAACAGGCTGAGAATGGCAATACCTATCAGGCGCCCCAGCTAAAACGCACAACCATGCGTATACTTATAGGGTTACTGGTACAAAACCCACAACTGGCTACACTTATACCCTCGCTGCAAGGTTTGGAGCAAGCGAAGCAACCTGGACTGGATTTATTCAGTGAGTTAGTGACCACTTGCTTAGCCCAGCCGGGGCTGACCACAGGCCAGTTACTTGAACTTTATCGCGACAATAAGTTCTACCAACAGCTTGAAACTCTGGCGACATGGAACCACATGATCGTAGAGGACATGGTCGAAGAGGAATTTCGTGCCACGCTCGCCAGCCTGTATGACTCAATCTTAGAGCAACGGCTTGAAACCTTAATTGCCAAAGCCAGGACGCACGGCCTGAGCCCGGAGGAACGCACAGAAGTCAGTTCCCTGAATCAGGTGTTAGCGAGAAAGAACTAAAAAATAAGAACATACAGATAGCGCTTGAAGCGTTATCTCAGGAACACGGCTTAAGTGCCGATATAAAGCGGGGCATGGCCCTGCGCAGAGCCGCCCTGGTGGGCCGCGGCACAATAAACGCCCCTAACGTTATTGTTGGCGATATCACCCGACCGACACGAACCCAAATACTCTGAAGTGTGGATACCGTCTTATGGAGCAAAACCCGCAGTCACAGCTTAAGCTACTTGTCACCCGTGGTAAGGAGCAAGGCTATCTGACCTTTGCTGAGGTCAATGACCATCTGCCGGAAGATATCGTCGACTCCGACCAGATCGAAGACATCATCCAGATGATTAACGACATGGGCATCCAGGTTCTTGAAGAAGCGCCGGACGCCGATGATTTGATGCTGGCCGAAAACCGCCCTGATACCGATGAAGATGCTGCAGAAGCAGCGGCTCAGGTGCTTTCCAGCGTTGAATCTGAAATTGGCCGTACCACCGACCCTGTGCGTATGTATATGCGCGAAATGGGTACCGTTGAGCTCCTGACCCGTGAAGGCGAAATCGACATCGCCAAACGTATCGAAGACGGTATCAATCAGGTCCAGTGCTCCGTTGCTGAATATCCTGAAGCTATCACCTATTTGTTAGAGCAATATGACCGTGTTGAAGCAGGCGAAGCACGTCTGTCTGATTTGATCACCGGTTTTGTTGATCCGAACGCTGAAGAAGAAATCGCGCCGACTGCGACTCACGTGGGTTCTGAACTGACCACTGAAGAGCAAAATGATACCGACGACGATGAAGAAGACGACGACGATGCTGAAGACGACAACAGCATCGACCCGGAACTGGCGCGTCAGAAGTTCACCGATCTGCGTGAGCAACATGAAGCGACCCGTGCCGTTATTAAGAAGAATGGCCGTAGCCACAAAAGCGCCGCAGAAGAAATTCTGAAGCTGTCCGATGTGTTTAAACAGTTCCGTCTGGTACCAAAACAGTTCGATTTCCTGGTGAACAGCATGCGCTCCATGATGGATCGCGTCCGTACTCAGGAACGTCTGATCATGAAAGTGTGCGTTGAACAGTGCAAAATGCCGAAGAAAAACTTCGTCAATCTGTTCGCCGGTAACGAAACCAGCAGTACCTGGTTTGATGCTGCTCTGGCAATGGGTAAACCATGGTCTGAGAAGCTGAAAGAAGTGACCGAAGACGTGCAGCGCGGCCTGATGAAACTGCGCCAAATCGAAGAAGAAACTGGCCTGACTATCGAACAGGTAAAAGACATTAACCGTCGCATGTCGATCGGCGAAGCGAAAGCACGCCGCGCGAAGAAAGAGATGGTTGAAGCGAACTTACGTCTGGTTATCTCTATCGCGAAGAAATACACCAACCGTGGCTTGCAGTTCCTTGACCTGATTCAGGAAGGTAACATCGGCCTGATGAAAGCCGTTGATAAGTTTGAATATCGCCGTGGTTATAAGTTCTCTACTTATGCGACCTGGTGGATCCGTCAGGCTATCACGCGCTCCATCGCCGACCAGGCACGTACCATCCGTATTCCGGTGCATATGATTGAGACCATCAACAAACTCAACCGTATTTCGCGCCAGATGTTGCAGGAGATGGGCCGTGAGCCGACGCCGGAAGAGCTGGCTGAACGCATGCTGATGCCGGAAGACAAGATCCGTAAAGTGCTGAAAATTGCCAAAGAGCCAATCTCCATGGAAACGCCAATCGGCGACGATGAAGATTCGCATCTGGGTGATTTCATCGAGGATACTACCCTCGAGCTGCCGCTGGATTCTGCGACCTCTGAAAGCCTGCGTTCTGCAACGCACGACGTTCTGGCTGGCCTGACCGCACGTGAAGCGAAAGTTCTGCGTATGCGTTTCGGTATCGATATGAACACTGACCACACTCTGGAAGAAGTGGGCAAACAGTTCGACGTAACCCGTGAACGTATCCGTCAGATCGAAGCCAAAGCGTTGCGTAAACTACGCCACCCAAGCCGCTCCGAAGTGCTGCGCAGCTTCCTCGACGACTAGTCGTCCTGACGCTCCCGGTGATTAAAAAGCCCCGCCTTTCTCTGGAAATGGCGGGGCTTTTTTATTCTGCAAATTCGTCTCTTCAGGCATTTAGCGCGTCATACAACTCGCGATATGACGCGACCAGTTCTTCCAGCTTCGCCCTGTTCAATCCGCTTGGGTTGGGCAATACCCAGACCTTAGTACGGCCAATTTTCAGCGCCTGACGTCCCCAGTTCACTTTGCTGATACCAAACGCTTTGCTGAACGCCTGCTTACCCAGTACGGCCAACGCCTTTGGCTGATACCGCTCGATCTTCTCCGTCAGCACCGCCCCGCCCTCGCGCAGTTCATCACGTACCAGTTCTGTCGCTTCCACCGTCGGACGCTCCACCAGCATGGTGATGCCACAACCGGTATCCAGCAAATGCTGCTCTTCTTCGGGTTTCAGCAGACGTTCGGTAAAACCCGCCTGATGGATCACTTTCCAGAAACGGTTGTTGGCATTGGCAAAATGATAGCCATGGTGCGCCGTCGATAAACCGGGATTGATACCGCAGAACACCACGGTCAGATCCTCATCAATGATATCGGTAATCATAATCTTGCCCTGAGACATATTTACGGAAGTTATCAATAAAAAGTGCAGCGATCACAATACCCTGCAACTGTGCACAAAACGCGCATACAAACAGAACACATATAGACCTGTAAGTAGAGTTTACCGTATAATCCCGCACCTCGGCCCTTTAGCTCAGTTGGTTAGAGCACGCGACTCATAATCGCTTGGTCGCTGGTTCAAGTCCAGCAAGGGCCACCAAATTTTAGCTTTAGATTCAAATAATTAAGCCACTTCTCGCGAAGTGGCTGTTTTAATGGCTAATCAACGTGGCGCTAAAGTGTCGCTCCGGATTTACAAGACGCCCTGCGCCAGCATAGCATCGGCGACTTTTACGAAGCCGGCGATGTTCGCGCCGCGCACATATTGCGTCTGCTGACTTTCTCCGCCGTATTCCACGCAGGACTGATGGATGTCCAGCATGATGTGGCGTAAGCGCGCATCGACTTCTTCGGCTTTCCAGCTCAGGCGCGCGGCGTTCTGTGCCATCTCCAGACCAGACGTTGCTACGCCACCGGCATTCGCGGCCTTACCCGGCGCAAACAGCACACCTGCCTCGATAAACAGATCCGTTGCTTCAATGGTCGTTGGCATATTCGCACCCTCGGCTACGGCTTTCACGCCGTTGGCGATGAGCGTGCGCGCAGCCTCTGCATCCAGTTCGTTTTGCGTGGCACATGGCAGCGCGATATCTGCAGGTACGTTCCACGGCTGTTGGCCTTCGAGATACTGAAGCCCCAATTTTTGCGCGTAATCCGCCACACGGCCATCGCGGCTGGCTTTGATGTTCGTCAGCAGCGCCAATTTTTCAGGGGTAAAACCGGCTTCGTCTACGACAGTGCCGTTGGAGTCAGAGGCGGTGATCACACGAGCGCCCAGTGACATGGCTTTCTCAATCGCGTATTGCGCGACGTTGCCCGAGCCGGAAACGGCCACGCGCATGCCTTCGAAATCCAGACCGTGGCGTTTTAGCATCGATTCAGTGAAATAGATCAGACCGTATCCAGTGGCTTCGGGGCGGATCAGGCTGCCGCCAAATGACAATCCTTTGCCGGTGAACACGCTGGCAGTGTTGTTGGAGAGCTTTTTCATCATGCCCGCCATATAGCCGACTTCTCGCCCGCCGACACCGATATCGCCCGCAGGAACATCAGTGTCCGGCCCGAGGTGACGATACAGTTCGAGCATCAGCGCCTGACAGAAGCGCATTATCTCACCTTCGCTTTTGCCTTTCGGATTGAAGTCACTGCCACCTTTTCCGCCGCCCATCGGCAGCGTAGTCAGCGCATTCTTGAAGGTCTGTTCGAAACCAAGGAATTTGAGGATCGAAAGATTTACCGACGGGTGAAAACGCATACCGCCTTTATAAGGGCCGATGGCCGAGCTGAATTGCACGCGCCAGCCACGGTTCACTTGCACCTGATTTTTATCATCCACCCACGCAATACGGAACTGAATAACGCGCTCCGGCTCAACCAGACGCTCAAGTAAAGCCGAACGACGGTACTGCGGATTTTGTTCGAGGAACGGCCAGAGAGTCGTCATGACTTCACGTACCGCCTGAGAGAATTCGACCTGATGCGGGTCACGCTGCTGGACTGAGGATAAGAACTGTTCGAGGGATTGAATCTGATCCATTGACTAAAAACTCCGTTTCTAAGTGATGTTGTTTTTGCTTTTTACGACTTAATTATTTACTGCTTATTTTTTGACTATGCATCGACTTACAAACGAACATCAAGGAATTTTTCGCTCCCGCAACCTGCACCCTGGTTTAAAATTTACGCCCCTCCAGACGAAGCAATAACTCTTTATTTGCAAGCCCCCCTGCAAAGCCGGTGAGCTTACCGGAAGTACCGATCACCCGGTGGCACGGTGCAACAATAGAAATCGGATTGCGGCCATTGGCGGCACCGACGGCGCGGACCGCTTTCGGGCGTCCGATGCGGCGGGCAATATCGCTATAACTGCGCGTTTCGCCAAACGGAATTTCAAGCAAGGCAGCCCAAACTTCTTTCTGGAACTCGGTACCGGTGAAATCGAGATCCAGCTCAAAACGGGTTCGTTTACCCGCAAAGTATTCATTGAGCTGTTGTTCGGTTTTCAGCAAGACCGGGAACGCAGGGTCTTCGATCATCTCACCCAGTTTCACTCGCCCATCGATTTCGCATTCCCATAAGATAGCCGTCAGCTTGTCACCCTTGGCGGCCAGCGTCAGTAATCCTACCGGTGAATCTATTCGCTTGAATCTGTATTCCATCTGCTCTGCCCTCTGCGTATATAGCGAACGACACTTTAGCGGAAATGCCGGAAGTGAACCAAGGGGAAAAACAGGGAATTGCGGGATGTATTCCGTAAAAATTTTAGGAAATGAAAGCGTTACATGCAGGAATGTAACGCTTCAGGAGTAGGTTTTAAGAGGAAGTTACTTCAGCCCGAGCTGCGTGCGCAGTTCGGTTTTTGCCGCGTCGAATTCAGCCTGGAAATCCGGCTGCTCTGCCATTTTTTGGGCGATCAGCGCGGCGCCAGTGCGGCTCATCACGGTATCTGAACGGTAATGGAAACCGGCCACCAGACGGTTTTCGGCATACACAGACGCACGGGCAAACAAGGCGTTACGTTTTTCCGGCACCAGATCGCCGAGCACGGTCGCCATCAGATAACCGACGGTGGAATGCCCGGAAGGCCAGGAACCGGATTTGGATTTTTTCAGCAGCGGATGGATCTGCTCATCGAGCATGTACGGACGCGGGCGGTTGAACGCTTTTTTGGCGTGATCGTCCACCACGTCTTCGGTCGCAATCACGCGGTCAAACAGCGCGGCGGTTTTCGGCAGTTTTGCCGCGGTAAAGTCTGGTCCCATCACATCGGCAAAGCGCCAGACATTCTCTTCGGCGTCAGCGACCGCAGCCTTTTCCTGTTCCGGCGTACGGGTGGCCTGGATCTCCAGCAGCTCTTTCAGCTCGGCTTTTGTCTGCGCGGAATCATCTGCCGGTGGTGCCGGCAGGTATTTAGTCAGATCAAGTTCCTGGCTGGTGATAAAGGGTTTGGCCTCGTCCGCAGCCTGAACGGCGAAGGTCGAACCCAACGTGAAAAGCAGCAAAGCGATGACGGACTTACGCACGGTGAAATTCCTAATATGAGTTTGAATATCAGGAGAATAGTCAGTAAATGTGACGGTTCAATGACAGCTATGCGCCGAGCAGACCGAGTTTACCGGTGAGCTTTCTGACGACTTTTTTATTGCCCGCCAGCGCGATCCCCAGCAGTTGCAAATCTGCCGTCGGCAACCCAGAAACCGCCTCGCGAAACGCGGCGTAATCGGTGGTCTGTTGCCCTTCGACCGGAAAAATGATGCCGTCCATCTCGTCGTCGTTCAATAAATGCTGATGAAGATGCGTCAGTTGTTCGCTGTTCGCGACCAGCACACTGATACCAATCGGAATAAGCCCCGGATGCTGGCGTTTATCGGCGTCAATGAGCGGTGCGCCGACCAGCACCGGATGGCGTTGCCCGAGCGTCAGCGCCAGTACAGCAGCGGCATTGGCGGCATGTCCGGTGGAGAGTTGCTGATTGATGACAATCACGCAGCGTTCAGGGGGCGATATAAGCAGGGTTGCAGGGGTAGTCATTGTTATGGGCTCCGGTTGAGTTGAAACCCGAGCTTAGCCTGTCGCGTTTTCTCAATCTGGAAGATTTGTGCACAGACGCCGGTAATGTGCGGGGGTGAGCTGATAAGCGCGGCGGAACCAGCGCCCGAGATGGCTTTGATCGGCGAAACCTAAATCAGCCGCCACTGTGGCAGGCGTGCCTCCTGCGGCCAGCCCGTCGCGGGCACGGGTCAGTTTTAGCTGGATGAGATAGGCGTGCGGCGGCAGACCGAACTCAGCTTTAAAAGCGCGGCTGACCACAAAACGACTTTCACCGGTGGCGGCGGCCAGCTGGTCGAGGCCGATGTCTTCATGCAGATGCGCGTGCAGATATTCCCGCGCCTGATGCGCCACCCGCGACCAGGGGACAGAAGGCTGTGACGGCGACGGCTGCCACGTCAGGTGTCCGCCCAGTGCGCCGAGTAATCCGTCGAGCGCGGTCTGGCGCACTATGCGTAACTCTTTGCCGTGCAGCGCCTGAAACGCCCGCGAGGTGGCCAGCGCCAGCTGCGGATCCTGCGCTAAGGTATTTTCAAAACTCGGGTCACCCGCGCAAGAAAGAGTGTCGCGCCGCGCGGCCAGCTCGCGGCTGAGCCACTGCGGATCGAGATACAACATGTGATAAGTAAAACCGCCGGGTTGGATGGCGTCACCGTCGTGGATTTCCCCCGGTTCGAGCATAAAGACTTTGCCCGGCAGGCTCTGATGTTTCTGGCGGCGACAGCTGAACTGCTGCAATCCCTGCTGGGTAACGCCGACCAGATAACTGTCGTGCCAGTGCGGATCGTAAGCGTGACCTTCGAAATGGGCATGGATCGTCTCGATCCCGCTGTCTGTATCTTTCGAGAAATTGACCCAGTTTGCAGATGCCATACATTCCCCGCTGAATGAATTAACAACAGGGTAACAAACGGGAGAGATGAATAAAACAGGGCATGATTAAACGCCTCCCCCTGCGAAGGGGAGGCGTTTAACGGGTGACTGAGATGCTATGAATACCCCACCCCTCCCGTTCGCAAGAGAAGGAGTTAACGCTTAACGCTTTCGATAAAGGTTTTACGGGCTGTTTTTGAGCCCAGACGTTCGGCTTCATCCAGCAATTTCAGCGCTTTATCCACGTCGCCCGCTTTCACGGCTTTCTTGATAGCATCATTGAAATAGCTTTCTGAATCGCTGAGCATTGGTTCGCTCGGCTTCGACGGTGCAGCAGCAGGTGCAGCGGCGGCAGGCTGGGTATTACCGACGACCACTGGCGTGGCCGCAGGCGCTGTGGAAGACGGGAAGATCTGGCCGATCATCACGTTACCCGTTCTCTGTTCGGCGCTGACTTTCAGGCTCAGGGTACCCGTTGGGGTATGACGGGCGATCGGATCCGGGATATCCGGCACGGCGTTACCCACGCCAGCCGCAAAGGCTTTGGCCGGGTTAGTCATCTGGGTGGTGCCCGCCAGATCCTGACGCGTGGTGTACACCAGCAGATAAATTTGTTTTTGACCCAGCGCTGGCGTCAGTTTCAGAGTGCCTTCCAGACGATCGCTGGAGACGATCCCCGGCTTCTGGTACGGGAAATAGCTGGAAGGGTAAAACGCTGCCGGGCGCATTTGCTCATCGAGCACTAACACGTTCGGCGCATAAAGGGTTTTGCCGGTGGCAATACTGGTCAGCGTGATCTCAAGGGATCCGCGATCGGCAGGCAAAGAATACGCCCCGACGGCACCCTGAATATCACCCTGATTAATCTGTACGCTGGAGGTTCCGAGCGTCACATCCTGCGTCACTGGTGGAACCAGCGGCGTCCATGAAAGGTTGCGTAAGGTCTGGCTGGAAATCGCCGGTGCCGTATTCGCATCATTTTGCGCGGCATAGGCCACCGCAGGAACAGCACCCATCAGGCTCAGAGACAGACACAGTGACAGCAGATTTTTTCTCATTGTTATTTCCTTTTGAATCACCATGAAGGCTGGCGGCTACCGTTGGCATTCCGCCAGCCAGCACATCTTCTTTACTGCGATTTTTTTTAAAGCTTACATTGCCATTTTTCCACACTCTTTCGGGTTGCCGGAAGGCGGCAAGCGTCCTGGTCCCCGGAAGCGCAGACAACTACGTGACCGGGGCGAGGACGCGCAGCCAACGCATCGGCAGCGCGAAGGAGGAAGGAAAAATTTACCACCAGATTTCCATCTGGGCACCGAATGTCACTTCATCGTCGTTACCACGGCTGAACGTACGGGTGCTGGTGTCATTCATCGCTAAGCCATTGTTTGCGCCGCTGTCGGTGTCGTAACCCCATTTCTCATCCCAGTTCGCATAGGTGGCGAACACACGGATGGCCGGACGTGACCAGATGCTGTCGCCTGCCTGCCACTGTTGTGCCAGAGTGACTTTGTACTGACCGTTGGTGTCGCTGGTACGCTGAGATTTCACGTTGTCGTAACCGACTTCCAGCAGGGTACTCATGATTGGCGTCCATTTGTACATCGGGCGCACACCCACGGTGTACCAGGTCGCACCGTTGTTGTTGTCGCGGTCAACGTCCTGATACATCGCCACGTACATCAGGCTCCAGGTGTCGTTGAAGTCAATCGCACCGTGATCCAGAACGCGAACCATGTGGCCGTTGCTGTTGATGTTGCCACCGTTAGAGTGCCCCGTCGCTGCGCCGGTATTTGGATCCGTCATGGAATCCGTCGCGTATTGCAGGACAAACTTGTTGTAGCCGTTGTAAATACTTTGCGTATGTTCTGCAGTCAGCAACACACCGTCTTTGGCAGAGTTTTTATCCAGTGAGTAACCGTCACGCGCATTGGCACGACCGTAATCCACACCCAGTTCCAGCACGCCGCCTGGGTTCAGGTTCAGACCGGCCAGACGGACGTCGAACACGTCGTTGGAGGTCGGTACTTCGTTACGCTGATCGGCGATATACCCGTAGGAACCGCCGCTTTCAGTGTTACGGGTCGCAGCCAGAGACAGCTTGCCGAAGCCCAGATCCACATCTTCCAGACCGGCACCCGGACCTGAAATATCCCAGTAGTAGAAGTCGATCATGTGAACGTCATGACGTTGGTAGAAACGCTTACCAGCCCAGATGGTGGAGCCCGGCAGCCATTCGATCAGGTTCTTACCCTTCACGTTTGCTTCGCGGAAAGCCGGATCGGTTGACTCCCAGTCGTTCTGCTGTGAAACGGAATACGCGACGTTGGTATCGAAGTAGAAGCTCTTATCCCCTTCTTTCCACACTTCCTGGCCCAGTTTTAACTCGGCATAAGTTTCGCACTCGTTACCCAGACGGTATTTGCTGTCAGCACCGGTGGCTTTAAAACATTGCTGCTCGCCGCCGCTGCCAGTCCAGCCAATGCCCGAACGGGCATAACCGGTGAAATCCACTGCCATTGCTTGTGTAGAAAGGATGCCAGCAGCCACTGCCAGCGCCAGGGAAGAACTACGCATTGTGATCATCATTTTCTCCTGTAGGGGATCGCGTGCTTTCAAACACCAGGTTCGGGGTGTAACCGGCGACAGGCTGTTCCATCCTCGTGGAACAGGTGGCAGCGGTGTGGCGGCAAACCGATGGCGAATGTTGCACCTTCTTCTACCAGCACCACGTCGTTCTGGCGGTACACCAGGTTTTGACGAATTGCCGGAATTTGGATGTGAATCTGTGTTTCGTTGCCCAACTGCTCGACAACCTGTACCTCGCCGGAGAGCGTCACTTCGGCGACGTCACTTGGCAGAAGGTGTTCCGGGCGGATCCCCAGCGACAGATTGCTGCCGACTTTCACGTTGCCGCCTTCCACCGGCAGCCAGACCTGCTGGCGGTTCGGCAATTCGACCTGCACGCGTGAAGCTTCGGCACCGGTGACTTTCACCGGCAGGAAATTCATTTTGGGTGAGCCGATAAAACCGGCGACAAAACGGTTGGCAGGATAGTGATACAGCTCGAGCGGCTTACCGACCTGCGCGATATGTCCGGCGTCGAGCACCACGATTTTGTCGGCCAGCGTCATCGCTTCGACCTGATCGTGGGTCACGTAAATCATGGTGCGTTTCAGGCGCTTATGCAGACGTGAAATCTCGATACGCATCTGTACACGCAGCGCGGCATCTAAGTTGGACAGCGGTTCATCAAGCAGGAACACCGTCGGCTCGGCAACCAGCGTACGGCCAATCGCCACGCGCTGACGCTGTCCGCCAGAAAGCGCTTTTGGACGTCGGTCCAGCAGATGCGCCAGCTGCAATACTTCAGAAACCTGATTCACGCGCTGATTGATTTCGGCTTTCTTCGCACCGGCGAGCTTCAGGCCAAAGGACATGTTTTCTGCCACGGAAAGGTGCGGGTACAACGCATAAGACTGGAACACCATGCCAATGCCACGTTCAGCGGGCGGCACTTCATTCATACGTTTATCGCCAATCTTCAGCTCGCCGGAAGTGATGTCTTCCAGGCCGGCAATCATGCGCAGCAGCGTCGATTTACCACAGCCCGACGGGCCGACAAACACCACGAATTCGCCTTCGTCGATGTCCAGGTTGATGTCACTGGAAATCACGGTGTCGCCAAAGGCTTTGTACACGCTGTTAAGGGAAACGCTCGCCATCCTGAACTCCTGTACTTGCTGCCAGCGATGAAACTCAATGCAACGAAGAGTGAAGGATTAGGCGTAAAGCGTAATCATCCGTAACAAAGTTTTTCATGGGGGAGGAGCAGGGAGGATGACGAGTTCGCGCAACCGGATGAAAGTTCACATCAAAAATCAAATTCGTGATCTGAATGGCAAAAATCGAACCATATTTTTGAGTGATGAACCACATAACGCCTGAGAGTGTCGGCGGGATCACATTCTGAGAGGCGGGGGCGTAGAGGGGGGGATGATGAAGCTCCGGCGGGTTGAATCCACACTGGCGTCGTACCCTGTCTTTTCCGTCTATGACGTTAGAAAAACCGACTCCCTACAGGAATAAAAAGGATTGGATTATGACCCTCAGCATTAAGGTTCCTTTCATCAAGAAAGTCGTGAAACACACACTGGCACTCTCAGCGCTGGCGACGCTGGTGTTGTCATCTTCCGCTTTTGCCAAAATAGAAGAAGGAAAGCTGGTCATCTGGATCAACGGTGACAAGGGCTATAACGGCCTGGCGGAAGTCGGCAAGAAATTTGAGAAAGACACCGGCATTAAAGTCACGGTAGAACATCCGGACAAGCTGGAAGAAAAATACCCGCAGGTTGCAGCCACCGGCGGCGGCCCTGACATCATCTTCTGGGCGCACGACCGTTTTGGCGGCTACGCACAGTCTGGTCTGCTCGCTGAAATCAGCCCGGATCAAACCTTCAAAGACAAACTGTTCCCGTTCACCTGGGACGCCGTAACCTTTAACGGCAAGCTTATCGGCTACCCGGTCGCGGTCGAAGCGCTGTCGCTGATTTATAACAAAGACATTATCAAAGAAGCGCCAAAAACCTGGGAAGAAATCCCGGCGCTGGACAAGGAGCTGCGTGCTAAAGGCAAAAGCGCCATCATGTGGAACCTGCAAGAACCGTACTTCACCTGGCCAATCATCGCCGCGGATGGCGGTTATGCCTTCAAGTTTGAAAACGGCAAATACAACATTAAAGACACCGGCGTGAACAACGCGGGTTCTCAGGCAGGCCTGCAATTCATCATCGATCTGGTGAAGAACAAGCACATCAACGCCGACACCGATTACTCCATCGCCGAAGCCGCCTTCAACAAAGGCCAGACTGCGATGACCATCGACGGCCCATGGGCATGGTCAAACCTCGACAAGAGCAAAATCAACTACGGCGTGACGCTGCTGCCGACCTTCCATGGCAAACCGTCTAAACCGTTCGTCGGCGTGCTGACTGCCGGGATTAACGCCGCCAGCCCGAACAAAGAACTGGCGAAAGAGTTCCTCGAAAACTACCTGATCACCGACGACGGTCTGGCGGTAGTGAATAAAGACAAACCACTGGGTGCAGTGGCGCTGAAGTCTTATCAGGAACAGCTGGAAAAAGACCCGCGTATCGCCGCCACCATGGAGAACTCCAAGAACGGCGAAATCATGCCTAACATTCCGCAGATGAGCGCCTTCTGGTACGCAGAACGCAGCGCAATCATCAACGCAGTGAATGGCCGTCAGACCGTTCCGCAGGCACTGAAAGACGTAGAAACACGCATTACCAAGTAATGATTGTGATGTCGTTAATGAAGTTAAGGTAATGAAATAAACGGTGCGGCCTGATGAAGTCCGCACCGTTACTAAAAGGATTTCCCTATGCCAGTAGCCAAAAAACGACCGCTCGGCAACGCGTTAAAATGGCTGGCCATCGGCCTGCTCGCCTGCTTATCCGGTTACCTGATCGTGCTGATGTATGCGCAGGGTGAATACCTCTTTGCCGTTCTGGCGCTGATCCTCTCCAGCCTCGGCCTCTATATTTATGGCAACCGCCGTGCCTATTCGTGGCGCTACGTCTATCCCGGTCTGGCCGGAATGTCGTTATTTGTGCTGTTCCCGCTGGTGTGTACCATCGCGATTGCCTTTACTAACTACAGCAGCACCAACCAGCTGACTTTTGAACGTGCGCAGTCGGTGTTAATGGGCCGCGAATTTCAGGGTGGAAAAGCACTGAATTTTGCACTCTTTCCTGCAGGTGAGAAATGGCAGCTGGCGCTGACATCCGCAGACAGCAGCGAAACACTGGTATCTCCGCCGTTTGCCTTCGACGCCTCCGCGCCACAAACGCTGGAAATGACGCCGCAGGCCGTTCCCGCCGGGGACAAAGCCGGATTACGCGTGGTGACGCAAAACCGTCTGGCGCTCGGCCAACTGGCCGCCAAACTGCCCGACGGCGAAACCCTGCGCATGAGTTCGCTGCGCCAGTTCTCCGGTACCCAGCCGCTGTACAAACGGGCTGACGACGGCAAACAGCTGACCAACGCGCAAACCGGCACAATCTACCGCCCGAACATGGACACCGGTTTTTATCAGGCAGTGAACGCCCAGGGCGAATGGCAGGCTGAAAAACTCAGCCCCGGATTTACCGTTGGCATTGGCTGGCAGAATTTCCTGCGCGTCTTCCACGATGAAGGCATTCAGAAACCGTTCCTGTCGATCTTCGTCTGGACAATTGTTTTCGCGCTGCTGACCGTGGTGCTGACCGTCGCCGTCGGCATGGTGCTGGCTTGCGTGGTGCAGTGGGAGGAGCTGAAAGGCAAAGCGGCATACCGCATCCTGCTGATCCTGCCTTATGCGGTACCGGCCTTTATTTCGATTCTGATTTTCAAAGGCTTATTCAACCAGAGCTTCGGTGAAATTAACCTGATGCTCAGCGCGCTGTTTGGCATAAAACCGGCGTGGTTCAGCGATCCGTGGACCGCCAAAAGTATGATCATTATCGTCAACACCTGGCTGGGTTACCCGTACATGATGATCCTGTGTATGGGTCTGCTCAAGGCGATCCCGGACGATCTCTACGAAGCGTCAGCAATGGACGGCGCCACGCCGATGCAGAACTTCTTCCGTATCACGTTGCCTTTGCTCATCAAACCTCTGACGCCGCTGATGATCGCCAGCTTCGCATTCAACTTTAATAACTTTGTGCTCATCCAGTTGCTGACCAACGGCGGGCCGGACATGCTCGGCACCACCACACCGGCCGGACATACCGATTTGCTGGTCAGTTACACCTATCGCATCGCCTTTGAAGGCGGCGGCGGGCAGGACTTCGGGCTGGCGGCAGCGATTGCCACGCTCATCTTCCTGTTGGTGGGCGCGCTGGCTATCGTGAATCTGAAAGCTTCACGCATGAAATTCGACTGAGGAGAAACAAACAATGCCAATGGTTAAACCTAAGTCGCAAAAAGTCAGATTACTGGTGACGCACCTGTTGCTGCTGTGCTTTCTGGCACTGATCCTGTTCCCGCTGCTGATGGTGTTCGCCATTTCGCTGCGCCCCGGTAACTTCGCCACCGGCAGCCTGATCCCGGATCAGGTCTCATGGGATCACTGGAAACTGGCGCTGGGGATCGCCGTCACCAACAGTGACGGCAGCATCACGCCGCCGCCATTCCCGGTGATGCTGTGGTTGTGGAACTCAATCAAAATCGCCGCGATCACTGCCGTCGGGATCGTCGCCCTGTCCACCACCTGCGCTTACGCCTTTGCCCGCATGAAGTTCCGCGGAAAAAGCTCGCTGCTTAAAGGAATGCTGATCTTCCAGATGTTCCCGGCGGTACTGTCACTGGTGGCGTTATACGCCCTCTTCGACCGCCTCGGCATCTACGTGCCGTTCCTCGGACTGAACACCCACGGTGGTGTGATTTTTGCCTACATGGGCGGCATCGCGCTGCACGTCTGGACGATCAAAGGCTACTTCGAAACCATCGACAGCTCGCTGGAAGAAGCGGCTGCGCTGGACGGCGCCAGCCCGTGGCAGGCTTTCCGGCTGGTGCTCCTGCCGCTGTCGGTACCGATTCTGGCCGTCGTCTTCATTCTTTCGTTTATTGCTGCAATCACTGAAGTCCCGGTCGCCTCCCTGCTGCTGCGTGATGTCAACAGCTACACCCTGGCGGTCGGCATGCAGCAATATCTCAACCCGCAAAACTACCTGTGGGGCGATTTCGCGGCGGCAGCGATTCTGTCCGCCATACCGATTACGGCGGTCTTCCTGATTGCTCAACGCTGGCTGGTCGGTGGCCTGACGGCGGGGGGAGTGAAAGGGTAACTGATGTAAAAGCTAATGCGCTTAATCCCAGCAATGGGTGTTCTACTTGTTTGATTCCCTGTGTCTTGGGCGGCTTAATAAGCCGCCTTTTTTTTTATCCGCTGAGCCCTGCATTCTGAAAGACTCATTGAGGGCGGCTTCGGCAACTCACATCACAGAGCACCGAGGTCATGCAACAGCACGGCGTACACCGGGTGGATTATCGCTTTATCCCGACCCCATAACGGCGGTATGAGCTTTACAGCATCGTCTTATGCGCCCTTTACGCAGCAGCCTGTTCACACCCTTCACGCATAAAAAAGGGGCTCTGCCTTCAGACAGAGCCCCTTCTCTCACTTCCTTCATCAACCTCAGCTCACTGACACTTTCCTGCGGCGTTTATCGAGGTCTTTAATCAGCTTATTCACCTGCTCATCGCCGAACATTTCTTCCAGCGTATGAGAAAGCTTACGTCGCCAGTTTGGATATTCGTCACTGGTGCCAGGGACGTTTACCGGCGCGTCCATGTCGAGCCAGTCTTCCGGTTGCAGGCCAAGCAATGCACAGGCGCTGTCGGCGACGTAGCGTTGAAGCCCACGGTTTAGCACCGGCGTCATTTCCATCAGCGCCGCTTTGCGTCCTGTTTTCTTCGGAATGCAGTCGTAGTGATGCAAACCGTCGAGCAGACCTTGTCGCGCACGCGCGCGGTCGGCGTACAGCGCCTGTAAAACCTCTTCGTCACGGTACAGACCAAGGGTTTTTCCGAGCGCCAGATCGTCGCTTTGCCAGTATCCGCGCAGCGTGGGCAGATCGTGCGTGGTGATGGTCGCCATCGCCTGAACCGGATACGACTGCGGCGCACGGAAGTTGTTTTCTTCGTCGCGCTCGAAATACAGCACTTTATAGGAATAAACGCCGCTCTCGCGCAGCTTGCTGACGATCTCCACCGGTACGGTGCCCAGATCTTCGCCGATCACCATGCAGCGGTGACGCTGGCTTTCCAGCGCTAAAATCGCCAGCAGGTCGTCCACAGGATATTGCACGTAAGCGCCTTTATCCGCCGTTTCTCCGGCAGGGATCCACCACAGGCGCAGCAGCGTCATGACGTGATCGATACGCAACGCGCCGCAGCTGGTCATGTTAGAACGCAGAAGATCGATAAATGGCTGATAACCACGCCGGACCATGACATGCGGATCCATCGGGCGCAGATCCCAGTTCTGGCCGAGCGGGCCGAGGATATCCGGCGGCGCACCAACCGAGGCTTTCAGGCAATACAGTTCACCGTCTCCCCAGGTTTCAGAACCGCCTTCAACCACGCCGACCGCCAGATCGCGGTACAGGCCCATCGGCATATCTTGCTGCTGGCTGGTGTGATAACAACTGGCAAACTGCGTTTCCGCCAGCCATTGCAGCCACAGATAAAATTCCACGTCTTGCGCATGTTGCTCGCAGAATGCCCGAACCGCCGTGCCGCGCGCATCGTGATATTTTTCCGGCCAGCGGTTCCAGCCGAGTGCCACGTCAGTTTCTTTCGCCAGATGCTCGTACAGCGCGTCGAACGCCGCCTGTAAATACAGGCTTTCGCCGCCCTGCCTCACAAAATTCGCCAGCGATTTCACCTGCGCATCCTGCGCCTTACGGCCCAGGAAATGGGCGTAAGCGAGTCGTAAACCTTCCAGTTTGAGCGGCATCACTTCGGCGTAATCCACCCAGTCGCTGGCGCGTGCCGCCTGCAAACGCTGCTGCGTCAACGGCCTGTGCCACCAGATCTGCGCTTCTTCACTTCGCTTAAAATCGTCCACTGCCGCTACGTCGATATAAATGACGTTCAGCCAGCGTCGCGAAGACGGGCTGTAAGGGCTGGCGGCCACCGGATTGGCCGGATAGAGCGCGTGGATTGGATTGAGGCCGACAAACGCCCCGCCGCGTTCAGCCACGTTTTTCAGCAAAACGTTGAGATCACCGAAATCACCGATGCCCCAGTTGTTCTCCGAGCGCAGCGTATACAGTTGCACGCACGCGCCCCAGAGTTTTTTTCCGGCCAGCAACGCGTCAGGTTCATAGCAGCGTTTCGGCGCGACAATGATCCGGCACGCCCACTCCTGCGCGTCCTGCGTCAGCGTCAGCTGGTGATAACCGGTGGGAATTTTCCCCGGCAACGCCAGTGTCATTTTGCCGCTGACGCGACCCTGTGTGGTACCGCCATTTTCCAGACGCAGCGTCCAGCCATATTCGCCGTCACCGCCGACCGGCAGCGCCAGCCGGCTGCCGGTGACGAACACTTTAACCGCTGGCACCGGCGTGATGGCCGGGCGGGATTGTGCCACCCAGCCCATCGCCGACAACAGCTCACGTTTGGTTTCCGGCGCGATGGCCTGCTGTTTGCCGTGCGCATTAATAAAACCAGAGGAAATCCCCGCCTCCCTGGCGGCCTGCTCCAGTGCTTTATTTTCCATGGGGGCTCCTTAACGTTTCGCCTGCCAGATCCGCTGCTGATAATCACGGATCGAACGGTCGGAACTGAACATCCCGACGCGGGCAGTGTTGAGAATGGTTTTACGCGTCCACTCCTGCTGATCGCGATACAGAACATCGATTTTCTGTTGTGCTGCGCAGTAATCCGCGAAGTCAGCCAGTACCAGATAAGGATCGCCGCCGTCCAGCAAACTGTCCAACATCAGGCTGAACGCCTGTTTGTCACCGTTGCTAAAGAAGCCGCTTTCCAGTTCTTTGAGGATCTTATCCAGATGCTTGTCTTTCTTACGCAGTTTGAGCGGATCGTAGCCTTTAGCCAGCAATGCTTTGACCTGATCGACGGTATTGCCAAAGATAAAGATATTGTCCTCGCCGACCTGTTCGGCGATTTCGACATTCGCCCCGTCGAGCGTGCCGACGGTCAGCGCGCCGTTAAGCGCCAGCTTCATGTTGCCGGTGCCTGACGCCTCTTTACCGGCGGTGGAAATCTGCTCGGAAACATCCGCCGCCGGAATCATCAGTTCCGCCACTGACACGCGGTAATCCGGAATAAACACCACCTTCAGGCGATCGCGCACCAGCGGATCGTTATTCACTTTTTCAGCGACCTGGTTGATGGCGTAGATAATATTTTTCGCCAGGTAATAGCCAGGGGCCGCTTTCGCGCCGAACAGGAACACGCGCGGCACCATGTCCATTTCCGGGTTATCACGCAGCTGACGGTACAGCGACAGAATATGCAGCAGATTCAAATGCTGACGTTTGTATTCGTGCAGGCGTTTGATCTGCACATCGAAAATCGCGTCCGGGTTCAGCGTCAGACCCATTGTGTGCTGAACATAGTCCGCCAGTTTGATTTTGTTCTCGCGCTTAATCGCCTGATAACGCTGACAGAATTTCTTATCGTCGGCGTAGCTTTCCAGCCCTTTCAGCGCATCAAGATCGTTCACCCACTCGGTTTTCAGCGTCTCGTCGATAAGCGATGACAGCGCCGGATTGCACTGTTTCAGCCAGCGGCGCGGCGTGATGCCGTTGGTGACGTTATGGAATTTGTTTGGCCACAGCAGGTGATATTCCGGGAACAGATCTTTGACCACCAGCTCGGAGTGCAGCGCCGCGACGCCGTTCACCGCAAAGCCGCTGACCACGCACAGGTTCGCCATACGCACCTGTTTGTTCTGATGGACGGAAAGTTTTTCCCACACCGCTTTGTCGCCCGGCCACTGTTTTTCGACCACTTTTTTAAAGCGGGCGTTAATCGCTTTAATCAATGAGAAGTGGCGCGGCAACAGGCTGCGAACCAGTTTTTCATCCCAGCACTCCAGCGCTTCCGGCATCAGCGTGTGGTTGGTGTAGGCGAACGTCTGGCTGGTGATCGCCCATGCGGCGTCCCAGTCGAGCTGATGCTCGTCGATCAAAATACGCAGCAGCTCCGGGATGGCGATGGTCGGATGGGTATCATTAAGCTGGATCACTTCGAACTTCGGCAGATCCTGAATTTTGCGGCCAAGGAAATGGTGGCGGCGCAGAATATCGGCAACCGAGCAGGCGCACTGGAAATACTGTTGCATCAGGCGCAGGCGTTTTCCGGCCTCATGATTGTCGTTCGGATAGAGCACTTTGGTGAGCTTTGCAGCATCAATCCCTTTCTGCTCGGCCTTGAGGAATTCACCGTCATTGAACAACGTCAAATCAAACGGATGCACGTCGGTCGCCTGCCATAAACGCAGCGGCTGAGTGACGCCATTTTTATAACCCACCACCGGCAGATCCCAGGCTTCGCCACGCAGGGTGAACGCCGGATGCCACTGTTCCGCGCCCGCATCGTTCTTCGTCAGCTTGCCGCCAAACGCCACGTCCACTGACAGCGAACTGTTGTGGCTGAACCACGGATAGCTTTCGCGATGCCAGTTGTCCGGCGCTTCCTGTTGCTTGCCTTCGCTAAACGACTGGCGGAACAGACCGTACTGATAATTCAGACCATAACCGGTCGCCGGTTGTCCGACGGTCGCCATTGAATCAAGGAAACAGGCTGCCAGACGCCCCAGACCGCCGTTGCCCAGCGCCGGGTCGGTTTCCTGCTCCAGCACATCCGCAAGCTCTACGCCCTGCTCTTTAAGCGCCTGCTGCACGGTGTCGTACCAACCGAGATTGATCAGGTTATTGGCGGTAAGCCGGCCAATCAGAAACTCCATCGAAATATAGTTAACGTGGCGCTGTGGCGTTTTCCCGGCCACCGGCGCAGGCTGCGCGCTCAGCTGCTCGGAGAGCGCGCCACTGGTCGCCTGCCACCACTGATATGGCGTCATGTCCTGTGCCTGCTGCAAACCGAATCCCTGCCACTGGCGTTTTAGTGCGGCCAAAAATTGTGTCTTATCCAAAGTCACCTGCATCACATGCCTCTTTATATTCGGGAATTTGTAGGGAAGTACAATATTGATAATCACTATGCTGACGCTTGTGTCTGTGAGCAGCATCATCCCGCCAAAGATTAGACAGGGAGGAGAAACGGGGCGTAGTCGGAGGAGACGGGCTCTCAGGGTAGCCGTACGAAAAGTCTGATTGAAATTTGTGATACAGAGCAACTTAACGGCATGTAAAAACGTAACATTCTTGCAATCAATGTTTCAAAGGAGGACTTTAGAAAAAGTGATTAATTACGCGCTGTGAAATAATTAAACCGCCCCTCTGCTTACCGTCAAAAGAATCGAAAAAAATGCTGATCCCGTCAAAACTCAGCCGCCCGGTGCGGCAGCAAAACACAGTGGTTCGCGATCGTTTGCTGACGAAGCTCACGACTGCGCCTAATTACCGTCTTACGCTGGTCGCCAGTCCGGCAGGCTACGGCAAGACGACGCTGGTGGCGCACTGGGCGGCGGGGAAAAGCGATCTGGGCTGGTATTCTCTTGATGAAAGCGACAACCAGCCGGAGCGTTTTGCCAGCTATCTGATTGCTGCCGTACAGCAGGCCTGCGGCGGCCACTGCGTGAAAAGTGAGGGGCTGAGCCAGAAGCATCAGTACGCCAGTTTGTCCGCGCTGTTCGGGCAACTGTTTGTGGAGCTTTCCGACTGGCACCGGCCACTGCTGCTGGTGATTGACGATTACCATTTGATTTCTAACGACGCCATCCATGAAGGCATGCGCTTTTTCCTGCGTCATCAGCCGGAAAATATTTCGCTGGTGGTGCTCTCACGCACTCTGCCGCCGCTGGGCATCGCCAATCTACGCGTGCGTGACCAGTTACTCGAGCTCAATGCCTCGCATCTGGCCTTTACCCACCCTGAAACGCAGCAGTTTTTCGACAACCGTCTGAAAGACCCGATCGATCATGCCGACAGCAGCCGTTTGTGTGACGACGTCGCCGGATGGGCCACCGCGCTGCAACTGATCGCGCTCTCAGCACGCCAGTCCACCACCTCGACACAGCAATCCACCCAGCAGTCGGCGCGTAAACTCGCCGGACTCAATGCCAGCCATCTGTCGGAATATCTGGTGGATGAAGTATTGGATCGTGTGGATGCCCCGACCCGTGATTTTCTGCTGCGCTGTTCATTACTGCGTTCGATGAATGATGCGCTGATCGTGCGCCTGACAGGCGGCGAAAACGGTCAGCAACGTCTTGAAGAATTAGAGCGTCAGGGGTTATTCATCCACAGAATGGATGACACCGGCGAATGGTTTAATTTCCATCCGTTATTCGCGACTTTCCTGCGCCAGCGTTGCCAGTGGGAACTGGCCGCACAACTACCGGAAATTCACCGTGCCGCCGCTGAAGGCTGGCTGGCACAGGGGTTCCCGGCGGAAGCGATTCATCACGCGCTGGGCGCGGAAGACATTGATTTATTGCGCGATATTCTGTTGCAGCACGCCTGGGCGCTGTTTAATCAAAGCGAACTGGCGCTGCTTGAAGAGTGCCTGAACGCGCTGCCGTACGAACGCCTGATACAGAATCCTAAACTGGTACTGTTGCAGGCGTGGCTGGCGCAGAGTCAGCATCGCTATGCCGAAGTCGAAGCCCTGCTGGTGCGCGCCGAAAGCGAGATGCAGCAGCGCAATATCGTAATGGAACAGGATATGACCGCCGAATTTGATGCCCTGCGCGCGCAGGTGGCGATCAACGATGGCCGTCAGGATGAAGCGGAAAAACTGGCCGCCGACGCCCTGCGTTTCCTGCCCTATGAAAGCTATTACAGCCGCATCGTCGCCACCTCAGTGACCGGCGAAATTCAGCACTGCAAAGGCGATTTAACCCGCGCGCTGCCGCTGATGCAGCAAACCGAACAAATCGCACGGCGCTACGAAGCCTATCACTATGCCTTATGGGCGCTGCTGCAACAGAGCGAAATCCTGATTGCGCAGGGCTTTTTACAGGCAGCCTACGAGATGCAGGATCGCGCGTTCGAACTGGTGCGCGAGCAGCATCTCGAACAGTTGCCAATGCATGAATTCCTGCTGCGCCTGCGTTCACAGCTGTTGTGGTCATGGTCGCGCCTTGATGATGCCGAAGACGCCGCGCGAAAAGGCCTCGACGTACTGACCAATTTCCAGCCGCAGCAGCAATTACAGTGTCTGGCGATGCTGGCGAAATGCTCGCTGGCGCGCGGTCAGCTCGACAACGCCCATCACCATTTACAGCGCTGTGAAACCCTGCTCAAAACTGGCCAGTATCATATCGACTGGCTGACCAATACCGACAAACCTCGCGTGATTTACTGGCAGATGATTGGTGATAAAGCCGCAGCCCGCCAGTGGCTGCAACAGGCGCGAAAACCGGACATGGCGGATAACCATTTCCAACAGGGACAGTGGCGTAATATTGCCCGCATGCAGATTCTGTTGGAGAAATTTGACGAAGCGGAAGTGGTGCTAGACGAGCTCAATCAGAACGCACGCCAGCTGCGCCTGACCAGCGATCTGAACCGCAATCTGCTGCTGAGCAATCTGCTTTACTGGCACACCGGCCGCAAGAACGACGCACAACGTGTGCTGATTGAAGCGCTGGGGCTGGCGAACCGCACCGGCTTTGTCAGCCATTTCGTTATCGAAGGGGAAATGATGGCGCAACAGCTGCGTCAGCTGATTCAACTCAACTTGTTGCCCGAGCTGGAACAGCGCCGGGCGCAGCAGATTTTGCGCGAAATTAATCAGCATCACCGCCACAAGTTTGCGCATTTCGACGAAGGTTTTGTGAATAAACTGCTGACTCATCCGCAGGTGCCAGAGCTTATCCGCACCAGCCCGCTGACCCAGCGCGAGTGGCAGGTGCTCGGCCTGATTTATTCCGGCTACAGCAACGATCAGATAGCCGGTGAGCTGGACGTCGCCTCTACCACCATCAAAACGCATATCCGAAATTTGTATCAAAAACTTGGCGTCGCGCACCGGCAGGAAGCGGTCCAGCAGGCCCAGCATCTGCTGCAGGTCATGGGCTACGGCGCGTAATACTTTCTTAAATGCAGTTCTTTGATAACGCACGGCCATGATTTGGCGGTGCGTTATACATAAAACGTATTAGCGAACAATTTCTGCTCATTCCCTCTGCTCATAAATAAAATCCAATGATATAATGTGACCCAAGTCACACTATTCAACTTAATTAATACCTCGATAAGCCCATTGCCCTCCTGTTTTTGCAGCCGTATCGGCTGATGTTGGCGTCGCGCAACCGGCTGTAGTGAGTAAGGATTTTATCTATGGGTACATTAACCGCCGGCATCGTCATGATGCGCTGGGAATTACTGAGCGCTTTTCTGATGTTCTGCACCAGCCAGCTCAATATCGTTTGCCGCCAGTCGAGCCGCAATACGATGGCTTTCGTTTGTAGTGGTCTCGGCCTGACCGTGACCTGTTTCTTTGTCATGAGCCTGATGGGCATGACCTACAACGCCGCCGCCATCGCGCAATTCTGGTCAATGACCAAGGATGTGTTTTTTGACGTGATGAGTAAAACCCCGACGGATATGCCTTTCTACTATTAATTCCGTTTTGTATTAATCCCGCTTTCGCCCGTCTTATTTTCGGGCAGACCCCCGTGTTCTGCCCGGTTCATTGTGCAAAAAAGCCTATCGCCTGCGCGATTTAATCGCTCATTCCAGCACCGCATCTTCATCAAATCCTAATTGTTTGAAATTGCGCGGTATATCGAGCGTCTTTTTGTAGCCATCTGCCCGATTACCTGTAAATTGCGATCTGTCTCCACGAGTAAAAGATAATGTGTAGCCGGTCAAAACTATTGATTGCTAATAGTTGAACGGTCGTATTAGATTCTCACACTATACTTTTCTTAGAATGATCATTGATTTGTTTGCTTCAGGCTGCTGAATTTTCAATGTTTTGGCATCCCTGCTTATGGCTGAAGGAATTCCGATGAATACGCATCACATGCTTGGCGCGTTTGTATTACTGGTAAGCTCTGCTTCTGCACTGGCGGTTGAAACGGCGGGTATCCCCCAAAATCAGGTCAAAGAGCGCAATGCGTTCATTGCCGATCTGATGAAAAAAATGACCCTCGATGAAAAAATCGGGCAGTTGAATCTGGTGACCGTCGGGACGGATTATCCGAAAGAAGCCATCATGGCAGATATCCGCGCGGGCAAAGTCGGGGGCGTGTTTAACACCGTCACCAAACCCGATATCCGTCGGCTTCAGGATGAAGTGAAAAACAGCCGTCTGAAGATCCCACCTTTTTATGCCTATGACGTCGTTCACGGTCAGCGCACGATTTTCCCGATTAGCCTCGGCCTCGCCGCCAGTTGGGATATGAGCGCCGTCGCCACCAGCGCCAGGATTTCTGCCAAAGAGACCGCCGCCGATGGCCTGAACATGACCTTCTCACCGATGGTGGATGTCACCCGTGATCCACGCTGGGGGCGCGTTTCTGAAGGTTTCGGTGAAGACACCTATCTGACGTCGCGCCTTGCACATGAGATGGTCACCGGTTATCAGGGCAAAGACCCGTCAGGGCCAGACGCCGTGATGGCCAACGTCAAACACTACGCGCTGTATGGCGCTGTTGAAGGCGGCCGCGAATACAACACCGTGGACATGAGCCTGACCCGCATGTTCAACGACTATATGCCACCGTACAAAGCCGCAGTGGATGCGGGCGCGGGCGGCGTGATGATTGCGCTCAACAGCGTTAACGGCGTACCGGCGACCTCCAATACCTGGCTGCTGAAAGATATTCTGCGTGACGACTGGCAATTCAAAGGTCTGACCGTCAGCGATCACGGCGCGATCGGCGGCCTGGTCAAACACGGCGTGGCAGAAGACGATCGTCAGGCAGCGGCCATGGCGCTGAAAGCCGGTGTCGATATGGACATGGCCGACAACATGTACGGTAAGTATCTGAAAGGATTACTCGCCGACGGGCTGGTCAGCCAGAATGACATCGACCGTGCCGTGCGTGACGTACTCGCGGCCAAATGGGACATGGGCCTGTTTGTGGATGAGTACCGTCATTTAGGCCCGGCCTCCAGCGACCCGGCGGATACCAATGCCGAAAGTCGTCTGCATCGCACCGAAGCGCGTGAAGTGGCGCGTACCTCGCTGGTGCTGCTGAAAAACAACAACCAAACCTTGCCGTTGCACAAATCAGGCACCATCGCGGTGATTGGCCCGCTGGCTGACAGCAAACGTGACGTAATGGGCAGCTGGTCGGCGGCGGGTAAAGCCGCGCAGGCCGTGACCGTCCTGCAGGGCATGAAAGACGTCCTCGGCGATAAAGGCAACGTGCTGTACGCACGCGGCGCTAACGTCACCGACGATCAGGCCATGGTGGATTTCCTCAACTCTTACGACAAACAGGTCATCAACGACACGCGTAAGCCGCAGGACATGATTGACGAAGCGGTGAAAACGGCTGAGAAATCAGACGTTGTCGTCGCCGTCGTGGGTGAAGCGCAAGGTATGGCGCACGAAGCGTCCAGCCGTTCTGAACTGAACATTCCGCAAAGTCAGCGTGACCTGCTGAAAGCGCTGAAAGCGACCGGCAAACCGCTGGTCATCGTTCTGATGAATGGCCGTCCGCTGACCCTGACGTGGGAAAACGAAATTTCTGACGCGATGCTCGAAACCTGGTTCAGCGGCACCGAAGGCGGCCATGCAATTGCCGATGTGTTGTTTGGCGATTACAACCCGTCAGGCAAACTGCCAATGACCTTCCCGCGCGAAGTCGGCCAGATCCCGTTGTATTACAGCTTCCTTAATACCGGCCGTCCGTTTAATCCGCAGCACCCGGATAAATACACCACCCGCTATTTCGATATCACCAATGGCCCGCTGTTCCCGTTTGGTTATGGTCTGAGCTATACCGACTTCAGCGTCTCTGACGTAAGTCTGTCGACCACCACCATGGATGCCAAACATCCGCTGACCGCCAGCGTGACGGTGAAAAATACCGGTAAACGCAGCGGAGCGACCATCGTGCAGCTGTATTTGCAGGATGTCACCGCGTCTATCAGCCGTCCGGTGAAACAGCTGAAGAACTTCGAAAAGGTTGAACTGCAACCGGGTGAGGAAAAAGTCGTGACGTTTACTATCAATGAACCGGATTTGCGTTACTACAACGAACAGCTGAAATGGGCATCTGATCCCGGCAAATTCAACGTGTTCATTGGTCTGGATTCACAGAACGTTAAGCAAACCAGTTTCCTGCTGAAGTAATTTATCGAAAGTGATCTCCGGGTCGGAACCCAGGCCCGGAAATCGGTCAAAAGCCCGTTGAGCACTGACGGCGTACGGTAATTCGCGCCCCTGTGCTCAATGGCAATTTCTGTCCGCAGACTGGATATATAACGGACAGTTGCTAACCTTAATTTCAATGTGTTATGCCCTTTTGCCTTTATCCGCCGGATGCGGAGCGTTGCGAGTGGGCTCAACAGAGTAAGCTCCGTCTGTGCTGACTGTCGCCAGGTTCGCACAAAGCCGGCGTTTTGCGTTCTTTGCGGAGAAACATTCATGGTCGACTCACAAGATGCCTCCATCCTGTACCTGCATTTCGGTACGCCCCGCCCATACTGGCGACTGGGTTCAGACAGCAATGCACTGGAGTTATCTGCTGAGAAAGGCATCGTCAACGTCGCCATCTCCCTGACGCAATGGCAGGCAGGAAAGATCCGACAACTGACCGGGATCACCTCAAGTTTCACGCTGGACATTACGCTGTTCGGATCCTCCGTTCGCCTGTATCTGGTGGGCCGCAAAATTGACAGTCAGGTCTGGGCGGGCACCGCATCGGCATATCAGGACACCGAATCCGTCGCACACGATTTAGAAGTCGGGCTGACGTTTGCCGAACAGGTGGTTTCTGAGGCGAATTCCGTAATCGTGATTATCGATCAGGAAGGCAAAATCCACCGTTTTAACCGGCTGAGCGAAGAGTACACCGGCCTGCGCGAAGTCGATGTCATCGGGCGCAGCGCATACGATTTATTCATGTCGATGGAAGAAGGTCTGGCCTCACGCCAGAACATCACCAGCTTCTTTCAGCATCAGCAATCCTATGAAGTAGAACGCTGGATCAACACCGTTAAGGGCCAGCGTCTGTTTCTGTTCCGCAATAAATTCGTCCACAGTGGCAGCGGCAAGCAGCAAAAATATCTGATCTGCTCGGGGTCTGACATTACCGACGAACGTAAAGCGCAGGAACGGTTACGCGTTCTCGCCAATACCGATCTTGTCACCGGCTTCGCCAACCGCAACGCGTTACAGGAATCTCTGGCTACCGCGCTGAAAGACCGGGGTGAGAATAAAGTCGGGCTGATTTATCTTGATCTCGATAACTTCAAAAAAGTGAACGATGCTTACGGGCACATGTTTGGTGACCACCTGCTGCGCGCGGTATCCGATGCCATACAGGATTGCCTCTCAACCAACGATAAGCTTGCCCGGCTCGGGGGCGATGAATTTATTATTCTCAGTACCCACGCTGAAATCAAAACGCTGGAATCGCTGAGCCAGCGGGTTTTACATCGTCTGAGTATGCCGTTTCGCATCGGACTTATCGAAGTGTATACCGGCTGTTCCGGCGGGATCGCCCTCTGCCCGGAACACGGCATCGACGGCGATACTCTGCTGCAAAACGCAGACACCGCCATGTACGTGGCGAAGGAAAAAGGCAAAAACTCTTACTGCGTTTTCTCGCCGGAAATGAATCAGAAAGCCGCCGAATATATGTGGCTTGACACACATTTGCGAAAGGCGCTGGCCGATAAAGATCAGCTGGTGCTCTATTACCAGCCGAAAGTCTCGCTGTACGGGGCGGTCAACAGCGTCGAGGCTCTGCTGCGCTGGCAGTCACCGGAACGCGGGCTGATTCAGCCGCAAAGCTTTATCCCTTACGCCGAAGAATCCGGGCTTATCACACCGCTCGGCAAATGGGTGATCGAAACCGCAACACGTCAGGCAACGGAATGGCAGAAAAAAGGCCTCAATCTGCGGGTGGCGGTGAATCTTTCAGGCCGTCAGCTTAATAACGGCTCCTTTATCACCACGCTCGCCGAAGCGATGAAAGCCTCGGGCATGAAGGGCTGCCTGATGGATTTTGAGCTGACAGAAAGCTGTCTGGTAGAAGATGAAAATGCAGCCGTGGCGATGATCAATCAGCTGCACAAGCTGGGTGCGCAGGTGCATCTGGATGATTTCGGAACCGGATACTCTTCACTGTCACAGCTGGCGCGTATTCCGCTGGACTGCATCAAGCTGGATCAGAGCTTTGTTCGTGGGATCAATGACGATCCGGTTTCGCAGGCGCTGGTTCGGGCGATTGTGGCGGTGGCAAAAACATTGCAACTGACCGTCGTGGCAGAAGGCGTGGAAACAGCGGAAGAAGAGAAGCTTATCGATGAAATCGGGGTAGACAGCAAACAGGGCTTTCTTTACGCCAAGCCAATGCCCGCGATTGAGCTGGAGCACTGGCTTGATGATAAAAACGTTGCTTCACCCAATGTGTTTAAACATAAAGCAAAACAGAAATAGCGCCAGTGACGGGCTTTTTCTGCCTGCTGCTAGCCGGTTTTACGCAAGGATGCCGTATGCCGGTTTTGCAGCATGACCAGCCGCTCCATGTAACTCAGATCCTTCTCCTCCAGCGTAAATGCGGCATCCACCCAGTCCTCCGTGATATCCATCAGTTCCGAGCGCGATAGCTGCAACACACGCTGACGCGCCCGGATCATCGCCCTGATCCCGTTGAGCTTGGGCCGCAACGTATCCATAAAGGTACGGGTGGCGTTGAATGCCTCACCGGGCTGGAACAAGATATCGACTAGCCCCCGGCTTTCAAACCACTCCGCCGTATGCGATTCGCCGGTGGTAATCAGCTCCTCCGCGAGCCGCATGCCGGCTTTTCGTGACACCAGTGAATAACCGCCCATGCCGGGGAACAGGTTAAACGCGATTTCCGGGAACCCCATGCGGGCCGTGTTCTGCGCCAGCACATAATGGTGCGCCAGCGCCGCTTCAAACCCGCCGCCAAGCGCGGTTCCCTCGATCATCGATAAACTGATAGCACCGACATCAAATCCGCGCGCAGCGGCGTGTACGCAGTCCACACAGGCTCTGGCGTAGGCACGCAACGCTTCGCGCTTATTATTGACGATAGAATCCACAAAGAAGCTGAGATCACCTCCCACGTTATACATGTTGGGCACCAACGAACCGGTTACCCAAAAATCGAAACGCAGCCCGGACGCTTTCGCGGCGTAGGTAAGCGTCATGATGTCTTCGATAAGCTCCTGATTAAAACAAGGACGTGGATAAGACCTGAGCATCATCCACATGACATTACGGCCTTCTTCATAATAGGCAGCAATTTGCGACAAATGCCCGGCTTCGGTAAACGGACGGCAGGCTGTATGGTCAATAAGATTCATAGTATATATCCAGGTTAGAATTGAATTTTAGGGTGAAGCAGCTCCAGCCTAGTCCAGCTCTAACCCGAACTGAATCGATTCCAGTTGTTTTTATAAGATTATTCCTAACGAGCATGAGTCAGGAAAAAAATGTTAAAAATAAAGAACCTGCATCTAATCAATGTTGTGTAAAAACAGTGAAAGAATCAATTTCTCTGCTACAACGTAATAATTCGCCTCCTCAGTAATATTCTTTTTAATTAAATAAACCCGATTAATAATATGAGGAAGCGTAAATAAACCTTCCCGATTTTAGCCAGAGTGATATGCGTCACAATCATTGCGCAGCCGCTTTCCAATTCTTCCGCCACCCGCTAAATTGAATTCATCTCCTCCGACCACTTAAGAGAATTCCATGACTGAACGCGCTTCGCCGTTTTATCCGCACCTGCTGGCGCCGCTGGATTTAGGTTTTACGCAGCTGAAAAACCGCGTGCTGATGGGTTCCATGCACACCGGTCTTGAAGAACTCGAGGACGGGCCGGAGCGACTGGCGGCGTTTTATGCCGAGCGCGCGGCGGCGGGGGTCGGGCTTATCGTCACCGGCGGCATTTCGCCCAATGCACAGGGCGTTGTCTATCAGGGCGGTTCGATTCTGGCCGAACAGGAGCACATCACACATCACCGCGTGGTGACTCGCGCGGTGCATGCCGCCGGGGGCAAAATTGCGCTGCAAATTCTGCATGCTGGTCGCTACAGCTATCAGCCCAATCCGGTTGCGCCTTCTGCCCTTCAGGCACCGATTAACCGCTTTACGCCTCATGCGCTGACCGAAGAAGAGATCGACACCACGCTGGAAGATTTCGCCCGCTGCGCTCTGCTGGCTAAAGAGTCTGGCTATGACGGTGTTGAAATCATGGGCTCGGAAGGCTATCTGATTAATCAGTTTCTGGCCGCCAGAACCAACCAGCGCACCGATCGCTGGGGCGGCAGCGCGGAAAATCGCATGCGCTTTGCGACAGAAGCGGTGCGCCGCGTGCGCGAAGCGTGCGGGCTGGAATTCATCATCATTTACCGCCTGTCGATGCTGGATCTGGTGGAGGAAGGGTCGGACTGGCAGGAAGTCGAAATGCTGGCGCAACGCATTGAGCAGTCCGGTGCGAGCATCATTAATACCGGTATCGGCTGGCACGAAGCGCGTATTCCCACCATCGCCACCATGGTGCCACGTGCCGCATTCAGTTGGGTAACGCAAAAGCTGATGGGCAAAGTCGGCATTCCGCTCATCACCACCAACCGCATTAACGATCCTGATGTGGCGGAGAAAATCCTCGCCGAAGGCTGCGCCGATATGGTTTCGATGGCGCGCCCGTTTCTCGCCGATCCGGCGTTTGTCGAGAAAGCCGCACAGGGTCGGGCGGATGAAATTAATACCTGCATAGGCTGCAATCAGGCGTGTCTGGATCAGATTTTCGTCGGCGAAGTGACGTCCTGCCTGGTTAATCCGCGCGCCTGCCATGAAACGCAGATGCCGGTGACCCGCGCGGCAGCGCCTAAACGCCTCGCCGTGGTCGGCTCCGGCCCTGCTGGTCTGGCTTTCGCAACGACTGCCGCCAGCCGCGGACATCAGGTCACGCTGTTCGAGGCTCACCGTGAAATTGGCGGTCAGTTTAACATTGCTAAACAAATTCCCGGAAAAGAAGAGTTTTACCAGACCCTGCGCTATTACTCACGCCAGCTGGCGTTACTCGGTGTGACGGTGCGCCTTGGCGAAACCGTCAGCGGCAACAAGCTCACCGGCTATGACGAGGTGATCCTCGCCTGCGGGATCTCGCCGCGTTTGCCAGACATTCCTGGTATCGATCACCCGAGCGTGCTGACCTATCTCGACGTGCTGCGCGATAAAAAACCGGTCGGCAGCCGCGTGGCGATTATCGGTGCAGGCGGGATTGGTTTTGATACCGCCGAATACCTGATCCACAACGGCCCGTCATCAAGCCTCAGCAGCCGCGCGTTCAGTCATGAATGGGGAATCGATCAGTCGCTCACGCAGCGCGGCGGCCTTGCGCCACAAGGCCCGCAGCCGGAACCGGCAGCGCGGGATATCGTGCTGCTGCAACGCAAAACCACCAAAGTCGGCGCAGGACTCGGTAAAACCACCGGTTGGATCCACCGCGCCAGCCTGTTGCAGCGCGGCGTGAAAATGCAAAATGGCGTCAGCTACGAGCGCATCGACGATGCCGGATTGCATCTGATCATGAATGGCGAACCGGTGTGTCTGGCGGTGGATAACATCATCATTTGTGCCGGACAGGAACCGCAGCGCGCGCTGTATCAGCCTTTGCAGGAAGCCGGAAAAACCGTGCACCTGATTGGCGGGGCCGACGTTGCGCTCGAACTTGATGCCCGCCGGGCCATAGAACAAGGCACCCGGCTGGCGCTGGCAATCTGAGAAAGTACAGACGAAAAAAAAGCCGCGTGAGCGGCTTTTTTATTGAGAATGTCATTCAAATCAATGCTGCGACGCCGTCTTCACCGCGCGCAGAATCACGAACTTCTGGTTGGTGGCGATGGTAGTGCAGTTACCGAACAACCGGCGCAGTTTCTGGTAGTAATCCAGATGACGGTTGCCGACGATACGCAGTTCACCGCCGGTTTGCAGGCAACGTTTGGCATCACAGAACATACGCCATGCGGTGTCATCACTGACCACGGCGCCCTGATGGAATGGCGGGTTACACAGCACCGCGTCCAGCGTTTCGCGCTCAACACCGGCCAGCATGTTATTCACTTCGAAATGACAGCGGCTGACATCCTGCGGCAAATTGTTTTCGACGTTGATGCGGCTCGATTCCACCGCCATGTAGGATTCATCCACGAACAGCATTTCGGCATCCGGGTTCAGTGCCAGCGCAGTCATGCCGATCACGCCGTTGCCGCAGCCTAAATCCACCATACGCCCTTCAATACCTTCCGGCAGGTGTTGCATAAAGAAACGTGCGCCAATATCCAGACCGCCACGTGAGAACACGTTCGCGTGGTTGGAAATGCGGAATTCGGTTTCATCCAGCGCCCACTCTGCGATCACCGGTTCGGCTGCCTGCGCAGGCAGCGTCGCTTCACAGTGGATCAGACGCGCTTTTTTCCACGCCAGACTGGTTTTGGTCGGGCCAAGAATTTTCTCGAACAATTGTAGCGTCGAGGTGTGGATATCACGGGCTTTCGCCCCGGCGATGATCTGCGTCTCAGGCGTTACAACTTCGCGCAGGGCCAGCAGTTGCTGTTCAAGCAGCGCCAGCGTTTTTGGCACTTTGATGATGACCAGACCCGGATTGATCGGCAACGGCACCAGGCTGCTTTGCGCGGCCACGGCGTCTTCATCAAACCCGTTCAGACGCAGGTTATGGCGCGTCGCCAGCTGGCTCATGAAAGAGTCATTGATGCTGGTTGGATTGAACTCCTGTAACGCACAGGCCAGCGCACCAAACGCATCGTTGAAAATCAGCAGCGGACGGCCATTGAGCTCAGCGGTGTTCAGGGTTTGCAGCAGATACTCATCGGCCGCTTCCCAGGCCTGCAACTGCGTTGCCGCTTCGTCCTGCGGATAACGTTCCAGACTCAGTTGCAGCAACTGACCACCTACTTCGGTTTCGAATTGGCTCATTGGCCCTCCTCAATATTCAATTTGCGCTGTTTATCCCCTAAATTGGGCTATCAGTAAAATGTTTTTTCAGTTAAAAAGGGGTTTATCTGCCGGATCCCTGCGATCGCGCCAAAATCCATGCTTATCGCTGCGGCACCTTTTTCCCGTCAATAAGAGACAAAGCAACCAGTTATGCCTGAATTGACCTATCTGCAAGGCTATCCCGAGCATCTTCAGGCTCAGGTGCGTCAGTTAATCGACCAGGAACGTTTAGGTAAAGTATTACTGACGCGATATCCGCAACCGCACGAGCTGACCACCGATAAATCGCTCTATCAGTATACGCTGGACCTGAAGAACCAGTTTCTGCGCAGTTCATCGCCGTTAAGTAAAGTGGCCTACGACAACAAAATCCACGTGATGAAACACGCGCTGGGGCTGCACACCGCCATATCGCGCATCCAGGGCGGTAAGCTGAAAGCCAAGGCGGAAATCCGCGTCGCGACCGTCTTTAAAAGCGCGCCGGAAGCCTTTCTGAAGATGATCGTGGTGCACGAACTGGCACATCTGAAAGAAAAAGATCACAACAAAGCATTCTACAGCCTGTGCTGTCATATGACGCCAGACTATCATCAGTTAGAATTCGATACGCGCATGTACCTGACGCATCTGGAAATATTCGGTAAGTTGTACCAATAATAATTCACTACCAACTATAGGGATTTCTCATGATTCGGTTTGCGGTAGTCGGAACTAATTGGATCACCCAACGCTTTATTGATGCTGCGCACGAAAGCGGCAAAATGAAACTGACGGCGATTTATTCACGTACGCTGGAAGGTGCCAAAAAGCTGGGTGAGGATTATCCGGTCGGGCACTTCTTTGATTCACTGGACGAAATGGCCGCCTCTGATGTCATTGACGCCGTGTATATCGCAAGCCCGAATTCCCTGCACTGCCAGCAGTCGCTGTTGTTCCTGCGCCATAAAAAACACGTGATTTGTGAAAAGCCGCTGGCCTCCAATCTGGCCGAGGCTGAAAGCCTGATAGCCTGCGCGAAAGAAAATAACGTCGTGCTGTTCGAAGCGTTTAAAACGGCCTATCTGCCAAATTTCCTGCACATGAAGGGCGCGCTGAACCGCATTGGTAAGCTGCGTAAAGCTATTTTCAACTACTGCCAATATTCGTCGCGTTATCCGCGTTATCTGGCCGGTGAGAACCCGAATACCTTTAATCCGGCGTTTTCCAACGGATCAATCATGGATATCGGCTATTACTGTCTGGCCAGTACCATCGCGCTGTTTGGCGAGCCGGAGTCGGTCACTGCCACGGCGACCCTGCTGGAAAGCGGCGTGGACGGTCAGGGCACGGTGATCCTGGCGTATGCCGACGACTTCGAAGTGGTTATCAACCATTCCAAAATCAGCGATTCCCATCTGCCGAGCGAAATTCAGGGCGAAGAAGGCACCTTGCAGATGGAAAAACTGTCCGAATGCCAGACGCTCAGCCTGACGCCACGCGGCAGCCAGAAGCTGGATCTGACGCAGCCGCAGCACATCAATACCATGCTGTATGAAGCGGAAACTTTTGCAATTCTGGTGGATAACCAGTTTGTCGCCCATCCGGGGCTGGAAGTGTCGCGCATCACCGCCAAAGTATTGACGGAGATCCGCCGTCAGACCGGTGTGGTATTCCCTGCTGACCATCAGCCTTAACCTTTGTCGCAATTCGGGAGTCACCGATGACTGCATCCAGTCCGAAGCCGTTGTTGATTTTGCAAACCGGTCACGCACCGGAGCCTATCCGTCGTGCGCACGATAATTTCCCGCAGATGTTTATCCGTCAGGGCGATATCGATCCGCAGCAAGTGGTGATTGTCGATTTACAGGCTGGTGAACGCCCGCTGCCGCCTGACCAGTATTGCGGTGCGATTATTACCGGTTCGCGCAGCATGGTGACCGAGCATCTGGCGTGGAGCGAGGAGGCCGCAGACTGGGTACGTCTGGGCATGTTGCAGGAATTGCCGATGTTTGGCGCCTGCTACGGACACCAGCTGATGGCCTACGCGCTGGGCGGCGAGGTGGATTACCATCCGCAGGGCATTGAAGTCGGTACCCACGAGGTCACGCTGACGCCCGCCGGGCATCTCGATCCGCTGGTGTCGCAGCTGCCGGCGCAGTTCGCCGCGAATCTTATCCATCTGCAAACCGTGGTGACGCCCCCGGCGAGGGCGACGGTTCTGGCGAAAACGCTGCACGATCCGCATCAGATCTTGCGCTACGGCCCGAATGCCATCAGCACGCAGTTCCATCCTGAATTCAGTCTGGCGGTGATGAAAACCTATCTGTCGTGGCTCGGCTCCATTGCCGAAGACGACAGCGTGGACTTTACCCATCAGGCTCAGCAACTTAGCGAAACGCCGCTCAGTCAGGGATTACTGCTGGCCTTCGTCGGCGCGCTGGGTAAGCGTCAGGCGCTGGCGGGTTAATGTGCAAAGATATGTCAAAATGTTGACAGCAGTAACACTTTGAATTAATTTTCAACCTGCAAAGGGGAGTAACTTCTTCGTCGGATAATCGTCATTACGGTGTCTGGACCCGCGTTAAAACGCCGTCTCAGTCACCCGGTTACCGGGGCAAAAAATCTTTTTAAAAGAGGATTTTTTGTAAGTGAGACCTTGCCGGAAGGCGAGGTTGCTTATAGCTCAGAGAGAGCGGCTAACGTCTTCCGACGCTGGCCGTTTTTTTTTGATGTTTTTTCGGAGGACAACGTAATGATGAATTCAGTGGGCAACCCGATGTTATGGGGCGCGTTTGCTGTGGTGGTGGTGATTATGCTCGCCTTCGACCTGCTGTTGCAGGGGCGCAAAGGTGCGCAGGTCATGACCATGAAAAGTGCGGCCATCTGGTCGCTGGTGTGGATTGGCCTGTCGCTGCTGTTTAACTTCGGCTTCTGGTGGTATCTCAACGGCGAAGTCGGTCGCGAAGTGGCGGACGCGCAGGCGACCATGTTCCTGACCGGTTATCTGCTGGAAAAAGCGCTGGCGGTGGATAACGTCTTCGTCTGGCTGATCCTGTTCAGTTATTTCTCCATCCCGGCAAACCTGCAACGCCGCGTACTGATTTACGGCGTGCTCGGCGCCATTGTTCTGCGTACCGGTATGATTTTCGCCGGCAGCTGGCTGGTCGGTCAGTTTAGTTGGATCCTGTACGTCTTCGGCGCGTTCCTGCTGTTTACCGGCATCAAGATGGCGCTGACCAAAGAAGACGACGGCGAGGTCGGTGAGAAACCGATGATCCGCTGGCTGCGCAGTAAAATGCGTATGACCGATGAATTGCATGGCGAGAAATTCTTCGTGCGCCGCAACGGTATTTTGTTTGCGACACCGTTGCTGCTGGTGCTGATTATGGTCGAGCTGAGTGACGTGATTTTCGCAGTCGACAGCATTCCGGCGATCTTCGCCGTGACCACTGACCCGTTCATCGTGCTGACGTCGAACCTGTTTGCGATCCTCGGCCTGCGTGCGATGTACTTCCTGTTGGCGGGCGTGGCAGAACGTTTCTCGATGCTGAAATACGGTCTGGCAGTGATCTTAATTTTCATCGGTATCAAGATGCTGCTGCTCGACGTGTTCCACATTCCGGTGGGCGTGTCGCTTGGCGTGATCGCTACGATTCTGATCGTCACCCTGCTCATTAATACCTGGGTGAACCGTCGCAACGATCGTCAGAAAGCCGGTCATTCGTAACGACAGATTGAATAAAAAGCGCGGCCGCTTCACCGGTCGCGCTTTTTTGTTTTACGCAACCACCTTACTTCACACCCGCCAGTAATTTCTCCAGCGGATACACCACCGCGAGCACCACTTCGTCCTGCACTTTGGCTGCGTCGTCGAGTTGCGACTGCGCCTGATGGCGTTCCTGCGCGTTCAGCGTTTCGCCTTTTTGCAGTTTCTCCAGCCAGATCAGGCCATTTGCCGACAATGCACCGAGCTGTTCCGCCACCGGCTGCAACGGTTTCAGCACGTAATTTTGCGCCAGCACCGGTTTCACCTGCTCCGCGCTGCGCTGCCAGCTTTCAAGCTGAGAGCGCACGGCCTGCGCCGCCTGTGCATTTTGCGGATCCTGCACCAGCGCGCTGACGTGAGTACCCAATTCACGCACCGCGTTGCTTTCCGCCGGTAGCGCATCGGCCAGACGGTTCAGCGGTTCGGCCTGGGTGTAATGTCCCGCCTGGAATTTGATGTGCTGACGGGTGTAATACTGCGCCGGTTCGAGTGCGGTGGAGAAGCTCAGAAGCGGCGCGATATCAGCGCTGTTTGACAAGCGCGTCATCAGCCGCGCGGTTTCGGCGTGCTGTTGCAGCCCTGCCGATACCACTGACCAGGCGTCGATTTTTGCCAGCCGCTGATACATGTTGCCCGTATCTTTGACGTCCTGCGCCGACCACAACCGTTCAGCCACCACAAAACCGCGTGGCCAGAGCTTAATGTCCAGAATCTGCGAAGTGATATTTTCCTGCCAAAGCGCTGCTTCACCGCCGAGGATATTCTTCATTCCTGCCGCATCCGGTACGACCGGCGGCTGGCCGTCAGGCACGGCGCTGAGCGGGCTGCCAGTGACCGGATACCGCGCATTGCCGATGATGAAATAGCCGCCGAGTTTGCCGTCTTTGAGCGTCAGCACCGGTTGCGTATCGCCCATCCAGGTATCGACCGCAAACCGGACATTGCCGTCGTCTTTCACCACCACATCACGCACCGCGCGGCGGGTTTTTCCGTTGAAATCAATAAACCCGCGCCAGCCGTTTTTACCTTCAATCAGCGTGAAACTGCCGTCCACCGGTTTACCTTTCAGGCGCGGCATGGTGAATGTCCAGCTTTGCGCTTTCTCGCCGTCGGCGACGTTCTGATCGACACCGAGCGGCTGCGGCAGAATTTCGTTGCGATAGTGATAGGCCGAACTGTGCGGTTGATCGAGATAGAAGCCGGTAGACAAAATCCCCTGATAGCCCTTCTGCGCACTGGCGCCGAGAGAGTCCGGCCCCTGCCATGACTGGATCACAATGTCATGCGGCAGATCCGGGTGGAAGATCTCGTCCCAGCCGACCATTTTGCGCTGATGCTGATGAAGGATCGCCTGTAACCGGGTGTTGAAATAGGCCTGCAACGCGTGCGTATCGGCAATGCCCTTCTCTTTCATGAACGCCTGAATCGGCTGCGAATTTTTCCACTGCGTCGCATCCACTTCATCGCCGCCGATGTGCAGGTACGGATCGGGGAAGATCTGCGTGAGCTCGCCGACCAGCGCATCGGCAAAGGCGTAGACCTTTTCATTGCCCGGATCGAGCGTCGGTTCATGCACGCCCCAGGATCGTTCCATTTTGTAAGGTCCCGGCGCACTCAGCAGTTCGGGATACGCCACCGCAATCGCCGAAGCGTGGCCCGGCATATCGATTTCCGGCACCACGCGGATCCCAAGCTTCGTGGCGTAAGCCACCACCTCTTTCATCTGCGCAACGGTATAAAACTGTCCGTCACTCGCCAGCGCCTGCAATTTGGGATATTTCTGCGATTCAAAGCGCCAGCCCTGATCGTCGCTCAGATGCCAGTGCAGGACGTTAAGTTTCGCTGCCGCCATACCGTCGAGCTGGCGTTTGATATCGGGGACTGGCAGGAAGTGACGGGCGGAATCGAGCAGGACGCCGCGCCACGCAAAACGCGGCTGGTCATGAATGCTGACCAGCGGAATAAAAGTATTCTCGCCGTCGTTCTGCACCAGCTGCAACAGCGTTTCCATGCCGCGCATTGCGCCGAAACGGGTATTAGCGGTAAGCGTCGCGCCCTGCGGCGTCACGGTCAGCTGATAACTTTCATCGCTGTCCGGTTCAGGCTGTTCAGCCACTTTTTGTTTGATGATGATGTTAACGGCGGCCTGTCCGCCCGCGTTTTCCTGGGCCTGAGGCAATAAATACCAGCCGGTTTGCCGGGCAAGCCGTTCGCGCCAGCGGTTTACTTCGGGCATCAACTGGTCGCCGCTGACCTGGATCTGCAAAGCATCCGTCAGCACAAATTTGCCCGCCGGTGAGGTGACCTCCACCTGCTGCGGCCACGGCATCAGCGGTAAATTTCCGGCCGGTGCAGCCAGAGCGGAGGCGGTGAGAAAAAGTGACGTTGCAAGAAGGGTACGGTGGAAAGGCAATAACATCGGTGAAATTCCTCAGATTAAGACAAGCATCGTAGATGAATGAAATACAAAGGAATAACTATAGCCGGTGGTGAAAAAAAAGACGGTGACTGAGTTAACAATCACCGTCTTTCTGTGACATCGTAGTGGTTACTGCCAGCCGTAGCGGCGCACGAACCAGCCTTTGACACACTGGGTCAGCACCATATAGCCCGCCAGAATCGCGATCAACCACGGGAAATAGCTCAGCGGCAGCGCCTGCAATTGCAGGAATCCGGCAACCGGCGAGTAGATCAACGCGATGCCGGTGACCACCACCATCAGCGTCATGATGCACAGCGGCCATGAGGCGCGGCTCTGGATGAACGGCACTTTTCGGGTGCGGATCATGTGGACAATCAGCGTCTGCGACAGCAGCCCTTCAATGAACCAGCCGGACTGGAACAGCGTCTGCGCTTCAACGGTATTGGCTTTAAAGACCCACCACATCAGGCTGAAGGTGAGAATGTCGAATACGGAGCTGATCGGACCAAAGAACACCATAAAGCGGCCGATATCACCGGCGTTCCAGCGCTGCGGTTTCGCCAGCTGCTCTTCATCGACGTTATCAAACGGGATCGCCACCTGAGAGACATCGTAAATCAGGTTCTGAATTAACAGATGCAGCGGCAACATTGGCAGGAACGGCAGGAAGGCGCTGGCAACCAGCACGCTGAACACGTTACCAAAGTTGGAACTGGCCGTCATTTTGATGTATTTCAGCATATTGGCGAAGGTTCTGCGCCCTTCTGTTACGCCCTGCTCCAACACCATCAGGCTTTTTTCCAGCAGGATAATGTCCGCCGCTTCTTTGGCGATATCCACCGCCGAATCGACCGAAATCCCGATATCCGCCGCCCGCAGCGCAGGCGCGTCGTTGATGCCATCCCCCATAAATCCGACCACGTGGCCTTCGCCACGCAGCACGCGTACGATGCGCTCTTTGTGCATCGGGGTCAGTTTGGCGAACACGGTGGTTTCGCGGGCGACGCGCAACAGCTGCACATCATCCAGTTCATCAATATCACTGCCCGTCAGCACCGTATCGACTTTAAGGCCAACGTCTTTGCACACTTTACGCGCCACCAGCGGGTTATCGCCGGTGAGAATTTTGACGGTCACGCCTTTACGCTGTAACGCTGCCAGCGCCGGAGCGGTGCTCTCTTTTGGCGGATCGAGGAACGCGATATACCCGGCCAGAATCAGGCTGGATTCATCGGGCACGCCGTAACCCACCGTGCGCGCAGGCATCACTTTGTGCGCGACGGCCACCACGCGCAGCCCCTGCTGATTAAGGTCGTCCGTGATGCGGCGGATCCGCGTCAGCAGCGCATCGGTCAGCGGCACAATCTCACCGTTGAGCTGCACCAGCGTACAAATCGACAGCATCTCTTCCAGCGCGCCTTTGCAAATCAGGCGATGGTTTTGATCGTTCTCAGCGACCACCACGGACATGCGGCGGCGATCGAAATCGAACGGGATCTCATCGACTTTCAGCGAGTTATGCGCGGTCGCGATATCGCCTGCATCCAGCACCGCCACATCGAGCAGATTTTTAAGCCCGGTCTGATAATGGCTGTTGAGCCACGCCAGATGCAGCACATCGTCACAGGTCACGCCGAGCACATCGGTGTGGCGTTCCAGCACGATTTTGTCCTGCGTCAGCGTCCCGGTTTTGTCGGTGCAGAGAATGTCCATCGCGCCAAAATTCTGGATGGCGTCCAGACGTTTGACGATCACTTTCTGACGCGACAGTTTCACCGCGCCTTTGGCCAGCGTGGAAGTGACGATCATCGGCAACATTTCCGGCGTCAGCCCGACCGCCACGGAGAGCGCAAACAGCGCCGCCTCCCACCAGTCGCCTTTGGTGTAACCGTTGATCACCAGCACCACCGGCGTCATCACCATCATAAAGCGGATCAGCAGCCAGCTGACTTTGCTGATCCCGGCCTGAAAGGCGTTCGGCTGAGTGTCTTCCTGCACCACTCGCTCGGCAAGCTGGCCGAACCAGGTTTTGCTGCCGGTCGCGATCACCATCGCGATCGCCGTACCGCTGACCACGTTGGTGCCCATAAAGCACAGCGTGTTGAGTTCCAGCGGATCGTTTGCGATGGGTTTCTTTTCGCAGGCGTGCTTTTCCACCGGCAGGGATTCGCCGGTCAGTGCGGCCTGGCTGATAAACAGATCCTTGGCCGAAAGAATGCGCAGATCCGCGGGGATCATATCCCCCGCCGAGAGTTTGATCAGGTCACCCGGCACCAGCTGGCTGATGGCGATTTCCACCGTTTCGCTGCGCCCGGTTTGTGCGTCGCTGCGCAGTACGGTGGCGGTGTTGCTGACCATCGCTTTCAGCGCATCGGCGGCTTTGTTGGAGCGCGCTTCCTGAATGAAGTGCATAAAGGTGGAAATAAACACCATCGCACCGATCACCAGCGCCGCCGTCAGATCGTCAGTGGCGTAAGACACCAGACCGAGCACGGTTAGCAGCAGGTTGAAAGGATTGCGGTAGCAGTGCCACAGATGCACCCACCATGGCGCTGGCTGCTGATCGCCGGTCTGGTTCAGGCCGGAAACTTCACGGATGGCGTCCGCTTCCGATCCGGTCAGCCCTTCGGGATGGCTGCCAAATTGCAGATACAGCTGGTCTTCAGTAGCGCGTGCGCAGGCCTGACAATGCGCGGCCATCGCGGCAGGCACAGCCTGTGCGGCGCGGACTGACACATTTTCGAGCATAGGATCGCGGCGGACTAAGCGGCGCGGTAAATTACGGCTGAGCGCGCTGAGCAGCCGGGAAGTGAAATGTTTGAACATGATTCGCACCTTTGTTGCGTCCACGGCAAAGCTGCCGCAGACATGGCAAAAGGGTTTACAAAAACGGCGCGAACGAAAGACGTGCGCCACCGCTTACCTGATAACTTTTAATGTCACGGTAAGCAGTAGCAAAAATGCGGGTGCTTACCGGATCACAACGGACCTACTGAATTGGGGTCGGGTTCCATGGGTTTTCACCTCCGGTAAGGAACGGTTTGGAAATTCATACGCATCGGGCAGGAAAATCCGTTAGGGTATCGGTTTGCTATTGCGCAACTTCGATATTTGAGCGGAGTATACGCCTGTGAACTGCAACCATTTTTAAACCTGATCAACTTAACCATACAAAATAATTATACAAACCATGCAAAATCGCCTGACCATCAATGATATTGCCCGCCTGAGCGGCGTGGGGAAATCCACCGTTTCCCGCGTGTTAAATAACGAAGGCAACGTCAGCCCGCAGACCCGTGAGCGGGTGCTGCAGGTCATTGAGCAGGAGCATTTCAGCCCGTCGAAATCAGCGCGGGCGATGCGCGGTTTCAGCGATAAAATCGTGGCGATTATCGTCTCGCGCCTTGATTCTCCCTCCGAAAATCAGGCGGTACGCGCCATGCTGCCGCTGTTTTATCAACAGGGTTATGACCCGATCGTACTGGAAAGCCAGTTCAGCGCCGAGCGCGTGAAAGAACATTTGCAGGTGCTCAGGCAGCGCAATATCGACGGCGTGGTGCTGTTTGGTTTTACCGGTTTATCCCCGCAGATACTGATGCCGTGGAAAGACAAACTGGTGATGCTGGCGCGTGAAATGCCGGGCTTATCTTCGGTGTGTTACGACGATGCGGGTGCGGTGCAGTTGCTGATGCAAAAGCTGCTGGCACAAAACATCCGTTCCATCGGCTTTATCGGCGTCTCCCCCCATGACACCACCACCGGCCAGAAGCGCAGTCAGGCGTATCAGGCATTCTGCGAAGAAAACGGCCTGACGCCGCACTTGGTGCTCGGCGAGCTGACCTATCAGAGCGGCTTCGACCTGCTGCCGCAGCTGCTGGAAAGCCGGATTGAAGCGGTGATCTGCGCCTCTGATACCATCGCCATCGGCGCACAAAAATACCTGCAACAGCAGCAGATCACCGGCGTGCAGGTGTGCGGCATCGGCAATAACCCACTTCTGCATTTCCTGTTCCCGGAATCTTGTTCGGTCGAACTCGGCTACGGCGCGGGCGGCGAGGCGGCAGCAACACAATTGCTGGCGCAACTCGACGGCTCCGCGACCTTAAAACAGCTGATCGTCCCCGGAAAACTGGCAGTCTGAACCCCCCTCCCCTGAGCATGGAAAACAGAAACTTTGTGATCGTCCCGGCAAAACCGGGAACGTTCCCAGACAAGTTCCCATCGCCTTCGCTATGCTTTAGCCGTTCCCTACACCGGCATTTAAAAACAAGAAGGTTTTTTCATGAGCAAAGTAAAGCAACAGGATGTTGATCGCCTGATCGCCCTCGTCGGCGGCAGCGACAATATCGCGATGGTGACTCACTGCATTACGCGTCTACGTTTTGTCCTCAATGACCCGTCGAAAGCCGACCCGAAAGGGCTGGAAACGTTGCCGATGGTCAAAGGTTGCTTCACCAATGCCGGTCAGTTTCAGGTGGTCATCGGCCCGGAAGTGGACGATTACTATAAAGTGCTGATCGCCAGCACCGGCAAAAGCGAAGCCGGTAAAGAGCAGGCCAAAATCGCCGCGCGCCAGAACATGAGCTGGTTCGAGCGCGGGATTTCGCACTTCGCTGAAATCTTCTTCCCGCTGTTACCGGCGCTTATCAGCGGCGGTTTGATCCTGGGCTTCCGCAACGTCATCGGCGATATCCCGATGAGCGGCGGCCAGACGCTGGCGCAGATGCATCCGATGTGGCAGTCCATTTACGACTTCCTCTGGCTGCTCGGCGAAGCGATCTTCATGTTCCTGCCGGTGGCAGTGTGCTGGTCCACCGTCAAAAAAATGGGCGGCACTGAAATCCTCGGTATCGTCCTCGGCATCACGCTGGTTTCCCCGCAACTGATGAACTCCTACAACCTCGGCCAGCAAATTCCTGAAGTGTGGAATTTCGGCTGGTTCACCATCGAAAAAGTCGGTTATCAGGCACAGGTGATCCCTTCCGTGCTGGCGGGTATGGCGCTGGCAATGATCGAAAACGCCATCAAACGTATCGTGCCGAATTACCTGTATCTGGTGATTGTACCGGTGACATCGTTGCTGATTGCCGTCTTCCTCGCGCATACGCTGATCGGGCCTTTTGGCCGCATGATCGGCGACGGTGTCGCGTTCGCAGTGAAATTCGTCATGACCGGCAGCCTCGCCCCCATCGGGGCCGCACTGTTTGGTTTCCTCTACGCGCCGCTGGTTATCACCGGTGTGCATCAGACCACGCTGGCCATCGACATGCAGATGGTACAAAGCACCGGCGGTACGCCGGTCTGGCCGCTGATCGCCCTTTCCAACATTGCGCAGGCCGCTGCCGTGGTGGGCGTGATTATCGTCAGCAGAAAACACAATGAACGTGAAATTTCCGTACCTGCGGCGATCTCCGCGTTTCTCGGCGTGACCGAACCGGCGATGTACGGGATCAACCTGAAATACCGCTTCCCGATGCTGTGCGCGATGACAGGCTCGGCCATAGCAGGCCTGATTTGTGGCCTGAGCGGCGTGATCGCCAACGGCATCGGCGTCGGTGGCCTGCCGGGCATTTTATCCATCAAACCGCAGTTCTGGAGCATCTACGCGGTGGCGATGCTGGTGGCGATTGTCGTCCCGATGGTGCTGACCGTGTTTGTCTACAAACGCAAAGTACGCCGCGATGAACTGGCTATTGTCTGAGATTTTAAGAACGTGCATGAATGAATGAAAGAATTGAATAAGGAAAATGCGATGAGCAGCGAATTGCCGTGGTGGAAAAACGGCGTGATTTACCAGATTTACCCGAAGAGTTTTCAGGACACCACCGGCAGCGGCACCGGCGATATCAACGGCATCACGCAGCGGCTGGATTACCTGAAAACGCTGGGCGTTGACGCGCTGTGGCTGACGCCGATGTACCTGTCGCCGCAGATTGATAACGGCTACGATGTCGCCGATTACTGCGCGATCGACCCGGCTTACGGCACGCTGGAAGACTTCGAGCGCCTGACCGCCGAAGCCCACCAGCGGGGGATGCGCATCGTGATGGACATGGTGTTCAATCACACGTCCACACATCACGAATGGTTCCGCCAGTCACAGGATCCGGGCAGTGCGTTCCGTCCGTTTTATATCTGGCGCGACGGCGCGACTGAAGGTGGTCCGCCGAATAACTGGCGCTCAAAATTCGGCGGCGGTGCATGGCAGTGGCACGAAGAGAGCGGGCAATATTACCTGCATCTGTTCGCCACTGAGCAGGCGGATCTCAACTGGGAATACCCGCCGGTGCGCGAGGCGCTCAAACAGGTCTGTCAGTTCTGGGCAGATAAAGGCGTCGACGGGCTGCGACTGGATGTGATCAATCTGGTCTCCAAGCAACAAGATTTCCCCGCTGACGAGACCGGTGATGGCCGCCGTTTTTACACCGACGGCCCGCGCATTCACGAATTTTTGCAGGAATTTAGCCGCGACGTGTTCAAACCCCTGGGGCTGATGACCGTCGGTGAAATGTCTTCCACCAGGCTGGAACACTGCCGCCGCTACGCCGCCAACGACGGCAGCGAACTGTCGATGACGTTTAATTTCCATCATCTGAAAGTGGATTATCCGAACGGTGAAAAGTGGACTGACGCGCCGCCGGACTACGTTCAGCTCAAGCAGATTTTCCGCGAATGGCAGCAGGGAATGCACGGCCACGCGTGGAATGCGCTTTTCTGGTGTAATCACGATCAGCCGCGCATTGTGTCGCGCTTCGGTGATGAAGGCGCGCTGCGCACCACCTCCGCCAAGATGCTGGCCATGGTGCTGCACGGGTTGCAGGGCACGCCGTACATTTATCAGGGCGAAGAAATCGGCATGACCAATCCGGGGTTTAAACATCTCGAGCAGTATCGCGATGTCGAAAGCCTGAACATGTTTGCCGAACTGAAAAGTGACGGGCGCAGCAACGAGGAGCTGCTGCGCATTTTAGCGCGCAAATCCCGCGATAACAGCCGCACCCCGATGCAGTGGAACGCCGAGCCGCAGGCCGGTTTTACCTCCGGCACGCCGTGGATTTCGGTCAGCCACAATGCACAAGAGATCAATACGGAACAGGCGCTGGCGGATAAGGATTCGGTGTTTTATCTCTATCAGCAACTGATCACGCTGCGCAAGACCGTGCCGGTGTTGACCGACGGCGATTATCAGGATTTGCTGCCGGAACATCCGCAGTTGTGGTGCTATTCCCGCTCCGCGAACGGCCATACACTGCGCGTTGTAGCCAACCTGAGCGCGCAGGAACAGGCGCTCAGCCTTCCGGAATTTAACGCTAAAACGCTGCTGAGTAATTATGCCGATGCGCCGCTTTCCGGTCGCCTTCGTCCTTACGAATGTGCCTGGTTACTGGCTGAATAGTCTGAAAATCTTCCTCTCAACCGGGCGCCCTGCCCGGTTGTTTTTAATGCATCTCCTTTAAAAACAATAGGCAAAATTCGGGCCAGAATTTACATTTGGTCATGGTTTCTTCCGACGAAAAAATTCTTTGTCCCCGGTCAATAAAACGAGAATTAACGCTCGCGCCATTCCTATATGTAGTGTGTATAGTACACACCCAACCCAATATATAGCGATTTCACGCAAAACCCGCACAACAGGCCCGCAGGCCTTGTGGGGCGCGGAATGCGCTCAAAAGGAGTGTCATTGTGAAGGCAGACAGACTCGGATCCGTTCCCGCTCGTTCCCCTAAAATGCAGCCCATCGTCATCAAGCGGGATGGTTGCCAGGTCCCTTTCGATGAAGTTCTGATCAAACAAGCGGTGCAACGCGCCGCCATTGCCGCGGGCATCGACAGCGCGGACTATTGCGGGCAGGTTGCGCGCATTGTCGCTGAAAATCTGCAAGACCAGACGCGCGTCGATATTCACGAAATTCAGGATGCGGTAGAAAACCAGCTGATGGCCGGGCCTTATAAAAAATTGGCACGCGCCTATATCGAATATCGCCACGACCGCGACGTCAAACGTGAAATGCGCGGACGCCTGAACCAGGAAATTCGCGGTCTGGTTGAGCAAAGCAACATGGCGCTGCTCAACGAGAATGCCAATAAAGACAGTAAAGTGATCCCGACGCAGCGTGATCTGCTGGCCGGTATCGTCGCCAAGCATTATGCCAAACAGCATATTTTGCCGCGTGAAGTGGTGCTGGCGCATGAGCGCGGTGAAATTCACTATCATGACCTCGACTATTCTCCATTCTTCCCAATGTTCAACTGTATGCTAATCGACCTTAAAGGCATGCTGAATCACGGTTTCAAAATGGGGAATGCCGAAATTGACACACCGAAGTCAATTTCTACCGCCACCGCCGTGACCGCACAAATTATCGCGCAGGTCGCCAGCCATATTTACGGCGGCACCACCATAAACCGCATCGATGAAGTGCTCGCGCCATTTGTCACGTCCAGCTACGAAAAACACCGCGCGATTGCGCAGGAATGGCAGGTCGCCGACGTCGAGGCTTTCGCCCACAGCCGCACCGAGAAAGAGTGTTATGACGCCTTCCAGTCGCTGGAATATGAAGTCAACACGCTGCACACCGCCAACGGCCAGACGCCTTTCGTCACCTTCGGTTTCGGTCTCGGCACCACGTGGGAATCACGTTTAATTCAGCAATCTATTCTGCGCAACCGCATTGCAGGGCTGGGTAAAAATCGTAAAACCGCCGTGTTCCCGAAACTGGTATTCGCCATCCGTGACGGGCTAAATCACAAAGCCGGTGACGCCAACTACGACATCAAGCAGCTGGCACTGGAATGCGCCAGCAAGCGCATGTACCCGGATATTTTGAATTACGATCAGGTAGTTAAAGTCACCGGCTCGTTCAAAACGCCGATGGGCTGCCGCAGCTTCCTCGGCGTGTACGAAGAAAACGGTGAGATGATCCACGAAGGCCGTAACAACATCGGCGTGATCAGCCTGAACCTGCCGCGCATCGCGCTGGAAGCCAAACAGGATGAAGCCGCGTTCTGGAAACTGCTCGATGAGCGTTTGCTGCTGGCGAAAAAAGCGCTGATGACCCGCATCGCACGGCTGGAAGGGATCAAAGCCCGCGTCGCACCGATTCTGTATATGGAAGGGGCGTGCGGCGTGCGTCTGAAAGCCGACGACGATATTTCCGGCATCTTCAAAAATGGCCGGGCGTCGATTTCGCTGGGCTACATTGGCGTGCATGAAACTATTAATGCACTGTTTGGCAATCAGACCCATGTCTTCGACGCCAGCCAGCTGCGCGAAAAAGCCGAAGCCATTGTAGGCCGCCTGAAAGACGCGACCGAAAGCTGGAAAGACGAAACCGGCTACGGATTTAGCCTCTACAGCACACCGAGCGAAAACCTGTGCGACCGCTTCTGCCGTCTCGATAAAGCCGAATTTGGGCTGGTGGCGGGCGTGACCGACAAAGGTTACTACACCAACAGCTTCCATCTGGACGTCGAGAAGAAAGTGAATCCGTACGAAAAACTCGACTTCGAAGCGCCGTATCCGCCACTGAGTAACGGCGGTTTCATCTGCTACGGCGAGTATCCGAACCTGCAACACAACCTGAAAGCGCTGGAAGACGTGTGGGATTACAGCTATACCCGCGTGCCGTATTACGGCACCAACACGCCAATCGATGAATGCTACGACTGTGGCTACACCGGCGAATTCGAGTGCACCAGCAAAGGCTTCACCTGCCCGAAATGTGGCAACCACGAGCCTTCACGCGTATCGGTCACCCGCCGTGTCTGCGGTTATCTCGGCAGCCCGGATGCACGTCCGTTCAACGCCGGTAAGCAGGAAGAAGTGAAGCGCCGCGTGAAACATTTAGGCAATGGTCAACTGGGCTGAGACGTTGAATTTCCATCAATATTACCCGATCGATGTCGTTAACGGGCCGGGAACACGCTGTGTGCTGTTTGTTTCCGGCTGCGTCCACGAATGCCGCGGCTGCTACAACAAAAGCACCTGGCGGCTGGATTCGGGCAAGCCGTTTACACAAGAAGACGAAGACCGCATCATCGCCGATCTGCAAAACACCGTAATCCCGCGTCAGGGGTTAACGTTGTCGGGTGGCGATCCGCTGCATCCGAAAAACCTGTCGGCAATCCGCCAGCTGCTGTTACGGGTGCAGGCAGAATGTCCGGGCAAAGACGTGTGGATGTGGACCGGTTATATCCTTGACGAACTGACTGTTGAACAACAGGAGGTGACCGCGCTCATCAATGTTCTGGTCGACGGCAAATTCGTGCAGGAGTTGAAAGACCCGTCGCTCATCTGGCGCGGCAGCGGAAATCAGGTAATTCATTACCTGAGATAAAAAGCTCGAGCTATGCAGAGGGGAAACGCTTCCCCTCGATGCTTCAAAATTCCATTCAGCAATATTCCTCATCTTCACTTCTCTGCAATCTGACCTTCACCCAACTGTCATTAAGCTGCGCCAACATGATGCCAACGCCCTACTGAGGTTTGCATCATGACCCGCTCCCCTTCTTCAAAATTCACTGCCACTGCCCGTTTATCCTATGCGAGGTATTCATTGTGATGAACTTATCTAGACATCCGACCAGTCACACTACGGTTTATCAGCAAATCGCTGCCGAGCTGGAACAGGAACTGCGCAACGGTTACCGCTGCGGCGACTATTTGCCGCCGGAGCAGCAGCTTGCCGAACGTTTTCAGGTGAACCGCCATACGCTGCGTCGCGCAGTTGATGAACTGGTGGATCGCGGCTGGCTGCAACGCCGCCAGGGAATTGGCACGCTGGTACTGATGCGCCCTTACGATTATCCGCTGCATTCCCAGGCACGGTTCAGCCAGAACCTGCTCGATCAGGGGAGCCACCCGACCAGCGAACGTTTGCTGGCGGTGCTGCGCCCTTGTACCGATCACGTGGCGACAGCGCTGTCGCGGCAGGAAGGCGAGACGGTTATCCATCTGCGCACGCTGCGCCGCGTCAACGGCGTGCCGGTCTGTGTGATTGACCACTATCTGCCGGATCTCGACTGGTGGCCTGCATTACAAAACTTCCACAGCGGCTCGCTGCACGATTTTATCCGCGAAGAGATTAAGCAAAAACTCAGCCGCCGCACGACCCGCATCAACGCACGTCGCGCACTGGCCAAAGAGAGCAAATTACTCGAAATCGTGCCGCAGGCTCCGCTGCTGTGTGTGCGCACCCTGAACATTCGTGAAGGCAGCGACACGGTGGCGGAATACTCCGTCAGCCTGACTCGCGCCGACATGATCGAACTGACCATGGAGCACTGAATGGATCACCTGCAAACCCGCCAGCGCTGGATGTCGGTGCTGGCTCACAGCCGCCCCGACGAACTGCTCGCGCACTGGCAGCCGTTGAATTTATCCCCACAGTTTGAACGCATACGCGCTGCTGAAACCGGCCTGACACAGCTTCAGGGCCGCATGGGCGGCACCGGAAAACGCTTCGTGATGGGCGATATGACCGTCACCCGCGCGGTGATCCTGATGGAAGGCGGCGTGTATGGTTACAGCTACGTCGCCGGTCGCAATAAACCCCACGCCGAACTGTGCGCCGTGATCGACGCCCTGCTGCAAATACAAGGCATGGACGAGCTGCTGCACAAACGGATCATCGCCCCGCTGGCGGCCATACAACAGGAGCGCCGCGAGCTGCGCGCCCGTGAAGTGGCTGCCAGTCGTGTCGATTTCTTTACCCTGGTTCGCGGAGAATAATTCATGTCACTTGTTGCCAGTTTTCAAAATCCGGTTGCCGATGCGCAATACAGTTTCCGCCGTATTCTCAAAGCGTTGAGCGAACCGGGCGTCTGCATTCAGTTACCCGCCATGCAGGGATTTGGCGCACTCGGTTCCGCCAGCGCCTGCGTATTGCTGACACTTATCGATCAAGATACGCCGCTGTGGCTGAGCGCCTCGCTTAACGATGAGATTCTGCGTAAGAATCTGCGTTTTCACACCGGCGCGGTGCTGACCGACAATCCTGCCGCCGTCAGTTTTGCTCTCGCCGATCCGGCGCTCGACAGCGCCACCTTGCTGGCCTTCCCCTGCGGGGATGAGATGTCGCCGGAGCTGGCGACCAGCGTCATCGTTCAGCTCGCTGGCCTCACCGGCGGCACCTCTTTGCGTCTGTCCGGTCCGGGCATCGAAAGCAGCCGGACGATTTCGCCGCAGCTGCCGGACGCCGTGCGTAATTATCTGACCCGCCGCCCTCACCGCTTCCCGCTGGGACTGGATTTTATGTTCACCTGCGGCGAAGAAATGATTGCCATACCGCGCACCACGCGCGTGGAGGTGTGCTGATGTACGTCGCTGTGAAAGGGGGCGAAAAGGCGATAGCCGCCGCCCATCAGCTGCTGGCGTGTGAACGCCGTGGCAATCCGCAAGTGAATGAACTGGGCTGTGACCAGATCGAACAACAGCTGGGTCTGGCGGTCGATCGCGTGATGAGCGAAGGCGGAATTTACGACCCCGAACTGGCGGCGCTGGCGATTAAGCAGTCCGGCGGCGATCTGGTCGAAGCCATTTTTCTGCTGCGCGCTTATCGCACCACCCTGCCGCGTCTGGCGACCAGCGAGCCGCTCGACACCGCTGCAATGCGCCTCGAGCGCCGTATTTCAGCCGTCTACAAAGATTTGCCGGGTGGTCAGTTGCTCGGCCCGACCTACGATTACACCCACCGGCTGCTGGATTTTGCGCTGCTGGCCGAGGGCGAAGCACCGTTTACGCCGATTGCCGACGAGGCGCAGCCGGAAAACTGCGGCCACGTGTTTGATTTGCTGACGCAGCAACAGCTGGCAATAGCCGAACAGGACGACGGATCCGAGCCGGAAGACATTACCCGCACGCCGCCGGTGTTTCCGGCCTCCCGTGCGGCGCGTCTGCAACAGCTGGTGCGGGGAGACGAAGGCTTTCTGCTGGCGCTGAGTTATTCCACGCAGCGCGGCTATGGCCGCACGCATCCGTTCGCCGGGGAGATCCGTACCGGCTGGCTGACGGTGGAAATCGTGCCGGAAGAGCTGGGCTTCGCGATTGATATCGGCGAAATCCTGCTGACCGAATGCGAGATGGTGAACGGTTTTGTCGCACCGGACGACAAGCCGCCGCACTTTACACGCGGCTACGGCCTGGTGTTTGGCCGCGCCGAACGCAAGGCGATGTCGATGTCGCTGATCGACCGCGCTTTGCAAACCCGCGAGCACAACGAACTGATCACAAGCCCCGCGCAGGACGAAGAATTCGTGCTGTCACACGCCGATAACGTCGAAGCGGCCGGTTTTGTTTCGCACCTCAAGTTGCCGCACTACGTCGATTTTCAGGCGGAGCTGGAATTACTTAAACGCCTGCGCGCCTCGAAAAAACAGGACTCCGCCAATGAACAATAATTCAGCGCCAGCGCTCACCGGCTATAACCACGGTTATCTCGACGAGCAAACCAAACGCATGATCCGCCGCGGGATCCTCAAAGCCGTGGCGATCCCCGGCTATCAGGTGCCCTTCGCCGGGCGTGAAATGCCGATGCCTTACGGCTGGGGCACCGGTGGGATCCAGCTCACCGCCAGCGTGATCGGTGAAAAAGACGTGCTGAAAGTGATCGACCAGGGTGCAGATGACACCACTAACGCCGTGTCGATCCGCAAATTCTTCCAGAGCGTCGCGGGCGTGAAAACCACCGAGAAAACCGTCGACGCCAGCCTGATCCAGACCCGTCACCGCATTCCGGAAACGCCGTTACAGGAAGATCAGATCCTGATTTTTCAGGTACCGATCCCTGAGCCGCTGCGCTTTATCGAACCGCGCGAAACCGAGACCCGCAAAATGCACGCGCTCGAGGAATACGGCGTGATGCAGGTGAAGTTGTACGAGGACATCGCGCGCTTCGGGCATATCGCCACCACCTACGCTTATCCGGTGAAGGTGAACGATCGTTATGTGATGGATCCCTCGCCGATCCCGAAATTTGATAACCCGAAAATGCACATGATGCCCGCCTTACAACTGTTTGGTGCCGGGCGCGAAAAACGCATTTATGCCCTGCCGCCGTTCACTAAAGTCGAAAGTCTGGACTTCGACGATCACCCGTTCACCGTCCAGCAATGGGACGAACCCTGCGCCATCTGCGGTTCACGCCACAGCTATCTCGACGAAGTGGTGCTCGACGATCAGGGCAACCGCATGTTCGTCTGCTCAGACACTGATTTCTGCGCTCAGCAAGTTGAGCAACAGGCTTCCAACGAGGTTAACCGCCCATGACTACGCCATTACATCTCACCGCTGAGCCGCTGCTGTCGGTGAATAACCTGACTCACCTGTATGCGCCGGGCAAAGGCTTTTGCGATGTGTCATTCAATCTGTATCCGGGCGAAGTGCTGGGCATTGTCGGCGAATCCGGTTCGGGCAAAACCACACTGTTGCAGTCGATTTCAGCGCGGCTCGCACCGCAGCAGGGAAGCGTCATTTACAACAACGGTCAGGCCGCCGCGCAGTCACTGTATGACATGGCCGAAAGCGATCGCCGCCGTTTGCTGCGCACCGACTGGGGCGTGGTGCATCAGCATCCGATGGACGGCCTGCGCCGTCAGGTTTCAGCGGGTGGCAATATCGGCGAGCGTCTGATGGCGGTCGGCGAGCGGCACTACGGCGATATCCGCCAGAAAGCCAGCCAGTGGCTGGAAGATGTCGAAATTCCGGTGTCGCGCATCGATGATCTGCCGACCACATTTTCCGGCGGCATGCAGCAGCGTCTGCAAATCGCCCGTAATCTGGTGACGCATCCGCGTCTGGTGTTCATGGATGAGCCAACCGGCGGACTGGATGTGTCCGTTCAGGCACGACTGCTGGACTTACTGCGCACGCTGGTGGTGGAAATGCAGCTGGCGGTAGTGATTGTCACCCACGATTTAGGCGTCGCGCGCTTACTGGCGCACCGTTTGCTGGTGATGAAACAGGGTCAGGTGGTGGAAAGTGGATTAACCGACCGCGTGCTCGACGATCCGCATCATCCTTACACTCAACTTTTAGTGTCTTCCGTGCTTTCCTAAACTTCATTCCAGAGAAAGAGTGACCAAAATGACGACGAAGCTCAGGGTCGAAAATCTCAGTAAAACCTTTGTTCTGCATAACCAGAACAGCGCCAGATTACCTGTTTTCAGTAATGCCAGCCTGACGGTGGACGCCGGGGAATGCGTGGTGCTGCACGGCCATTCTGGCAGCGGTAAATCCACGTTATTGCGCTCGCTCTACGGCAATTATCTGCCAGACAGCGGCCAGATTTGGGTTGAACATCAGGGCCAGCAAATCGATATGGTCAGCGCCGAAGCGCGGGAGATTCTGGCGGTGCGCCGCCACACCGTAGGCTGGGTCAGTCAGTTTCTGCGGGTGATCCCGCGCATCAGCGCGCTGAATCTGGTGATGCAACCCCTGCTGGAACTTGGCGTGGAGAAAGCCCAAAGCGAAGCCCGCGCCAGCGCCCTGCTGACACATCTCAACGTGCCGGAACGTTTGTGGCATCTCGCGCCCTCGACGTTTTCAGGCGGCGAGCAGCAGCGCGTAAATATCGCCCGTGGTTTTGTGGTCGATTATCCGGTGCTGTTGCTCGATGAACCAACCGCCTCACTCGATGCCACCAATCGCGCCGCCGTGGTGACGCTGATCGAACAGGCGAAACAGCGCGGAGCGGCGGTAGTCGGTATTTTCCATGATGCCGATGTGCGTGAACGCGTTGCCGACCGCCTGTACGAAATGAACCCTGAAACCGCCCCGGAGATGTCCGCATGATCATCAATAACGTCAAACTGGTGCTCGACAGTCAGATCGTCGAGGGATCGCTGGAGATGCAAAACGGCGTGATCAGCGCCTTCGCCGACACCCGCAGTCAACTGCCGCAGGCGCTGGATGCTCAGGGCGGTTGGCTGATGCCAGGCTTTATCGAGTTGCACACCGACAATCTCGATAAGTTTTTCACGCCGCGCCCGAAAGTTGACTGGCCCGCCCATTCGGCCATGAGCAGTCACGATGCGCTGATGATCGCCAGCGGTATTACCACAGTACTCGACGCGGTGGCGGTCGGAGACGTACGCGACGGCGGACACCGTCTGGATAATCTGCAAAAGATGATTAACGCCATCGTCAACAGTCAGAACGCCGGGCTGAACCGCGCCGAGCATCGTTTACATCTGCGCTGCGAGCTGCCGCACAACACGACGCTGCCACTGTTCGAGCAGTTAATGGATACGCCGATACTGTCGCTGGTTTCCCTGATGGACCATTCGCCGGGCCAGCGCCAGTTCTCCACGCCGCAGAAATACCGCGAGTATTATCAGGGCAAATACCACATGAATGACGCGCAGATGGATGAATTCCAGGAGGAGCAGATCGCGCTGTCACGCCGCTGGGCGCAGCCCAACCGTGAAGCGATTGCCGCCCATTGCCGCGCGCGCAATATTTCACTGGCCAGCCATGATGATGCGACCACCGCACACGTCGAGGAATCGCTGGCGCTCGGCAGCGTGATTGCCGAGTTCCCGACCACTGAGGAAGCGGCACGCGCCTCGCACGCCAACGGTTTGCAGGTGCTGATGGGCGCACCGAATATCGTGCGCGGCGGTTCGCATTCCGGCAACGTCGCGGCGCACCAGCTGGCATCGCTCGGGCTGCTGGATATTTTGTCTTCCGACTATTATCCCGCCAGCCTGCTCGACGCCGTGTTCCGCATCGCCGGTGATGAAAACAATGCGTTCAGCCTGCCGCAGGCGGTAAAGCTGGTGACGCGAAATCCGGCCAACGCGCTGGGCTTGCAGGATCGCGGCGAAATCGCCGAAGGCAAACGGGCGGATCTGGTGCTGGCAAGGGCGCATGGCGATCATCACTATGTGCAAAACGTCTGGCGTCAGGGCATTCAGGTGTTTTAAACGCAGGCGGGATAAGCTTGATCCAGCCCGCCTGCCCTATCTTTTCAGGGAGACAGCTCAATGCAGATCGACTGGGAAAGGCCGTTAGCGGAGGAAAAATGAGTCGTTTACTGTATCTGATGGGCGCATCGGGGTCGGGGAAAGACAGCCTGCTGGAGGCCCTGCGCAGGGAGTTACCGGCGGGCGTAGCGGTGGCGCATCGTTATATTACGCGCGCCGCTGGCGCCGGTTGCGAGAATCATATCGCGCTGAGCGAAGCCGAATTTATCCAACGCCAGCAGCAGGGGTTGTTCGCGCTGCAATGGCAGGCGCATGAGTGCCGCTACGGCGTCGGAATTGAAATCGACAGCTGGATGCAGCTCGGTTGTCAGGTGGTGGTAAATGGCTCGCGGGCGCATCTGGAAAGCGCCCGCCAGCGTTATGGCACACTTTTGCTGCCGGTCTGTTTGCAGGTGTCCGAGGCGGTGCTGGCGGAACGTCTGACCCGGCGTGGCCGCGAAGATGCCACGCAGATTGCCTGTCGTCTGCATCGTGCCAGAGAGTATGACAACGCTTTGCCGTCAGGGTGTCAGCGGCTGAACAACGACGGCGAATTACAGGACACGCTGAGGGCCTTACGGGAATTACTGAGCAGACAGAAGAGAACGCACGGGGAAATGCAGGAGAGCTGAAAAGGAAGGGGCAAATTTTGCTTTTTTGTCCCTACCCTATCACAGAGATCCTTCCTGCGGATCAACGACGCTTCACCGGCATACGGGAAATGCGATCCGATTCAACGTCCTGTTCAGGGTTAAAGTTCTTCAATACTGGCAGCAATCTGATCGGATTCCAGCACCGTGATGCCGCCCAACCCGGCGTTAAACGCCTGTTCCTGCAACGCTTTCGCCACGATATCGGAATCAATCGCTTTCAGCTTACCCGGCAGCAGTTTGAACAGCGGCGCGCTAAGTTGTTCGAGCAAGCGCGGCGGATGGCGTTTTCCCACCAGCAGTGACGGCCTGACCAGCGTCAGCAGCGGCCAGCCCTGTTGCATCAGCGCCTGTTCCATTTCCCCTTTGGTACGGTTGTAGAGAAAACGCGAAGTGGCATCAGCGCCGTGAGCACTGACCGCCAGACAATGGCGGGCTCCGAGTTCTCTGGCTGCTTTGGCACTGTCGACCACCAGATCATAATCCACAGCCCGAAACGCCGCCGCGCTTCCCGCCTGCTTTCGCGTGGTGCCGAGACAGCAAAACAGCAAATCGATCGGTTCATCCAGCGCGACAACCAAAGAGGTCAGGTTCGCTCCCAGCGGATTAACCACTTTGCTGCCAGGCGGCAACGGACGGCGGCTTGGCGCGACGATGCGGCTGACGCGCGGATCGAGCTGAAGCAGGCGCAACAGTTCTCGCCCGACCAGACCACTTCCACCAAGAAGAAGAACTTTTGCCATATCACTTCCTTTTAAAAAACGGCGTTTCATATTGAGATATTTGAGTGTTACCTCATTGTTAAAGCAGCGCCATAAGACATATCTTGTTACGGATGTTTGTCAGACGCCACCCGATCCCACATCAGCTTTTTCCCAAAGCCGAGTGCGTTATCCGTCATCTTGATGTAATTGAGTTTTAGCCGCCAGACCGGCGCTTTCATCGCAACAGCGACGGGAAAATGCGTGCAGTAAAGCGTACGCGCGCGATGCTCTTCCTCACCGCTCAGCACCGTGGCTTCTCCCCGATACTGAATGCCTTTGATTAACGCGATGGTTTTCGGATGCGGGGCGATGGTGCCGACCACCTGCGGGGATTTCGCCATCAGCGTGCCGTGCAGCGTTTTCAGTTCCGTCATAAAATACAGCGACAGATTTTCTGAATCGGTGACGTAAAAGCAGTTGGCGCTCCACATCTCGCCGTCGGCGACGGCACACAGCGCCAGTACGTGATTTTTATTGAGAAACTTCAGGATGTGTTTCAGATCGTCGGGATTATTCATCAACGGTGCCCTTTCCATTCTTTGCCCACAGTGTAACGCGCCGCTTTGCGTTTTTACGTCACTCCTTTATGTGCTTCAGGTAAACTTAGGCAAATTTTGCTAAACGCACCGAGCCTATGTCTGCCGCATCGAACTGGTATTTATACATGTTGAGAACCCCGACCGGCGCGCTGTACACCGGGATCACCACCGACGTGACCCGGCGTATGGGAGAACATCAGTCCGGAAAAGGGGCGAAAGCGCTGCGTGGAAAAGGCGAGTTGCAGCTGGCGTTTCACTGTGCGGCGGGCGACCGCTCGCTGGCGTCAAAGCTGGAGCTGAAAGTGAAAAAGCTGAGTAAGGCGCAAAAGGAATTACTGGTGAAAGCCGCGCCGGAGTCTCTGGCGTGTTATCTGGGCTTGCAGGAGAGTGAGGTTGAGGAAGTCAGCCAACGGGCCTGAGAACAGACCCGTGGGGGAATTATAACTTGTTGAATGCCGTCGGGAAAACCACTTCTCCGCTGGCGTTGGTCAGCGCGTCATCGGTCAGGGTGAACAGCTGGAAAGTGCCTTCAGCGCCCGACCAGCGGCAATGCAGGTCATGGGCAGCCGCCGGTTTAAAACCGAAGCGACCATAATAGGCAGGGTCGCCCAGCACCACCACCGCGGCGTAACCGAATTCATTCAGGGAATCTAACCCTTCGTAAATGAGCTTTTCGCCAAGCCCCTGACGGCGCAGAGATTCTTCCACCGCCAGCGGTGCCAGCCCGACCCAGTTGCGATCTTCGCCCTGAATATCGACCGGGCAAAACGCGACGTAACCGACCACGCCGCCTTCGTCATCGGTTGCCACAACGCCCAGCGTCAGTAAGCCGTCTTCGCGCAGTTCCTGCACCAGATCGGCTTCTGCGCCCGTCGGGAAAGCGGAACGCAGGAGGCGATCTATGCCTGCTGCATCAACAGGAATTTCAGTTCGGATTAACATGGTTCAGCTACCGGAGCTTGCGGCTCGCGGTCCTCCTGCATACCCGCTTCGACAAAATCGGCCAGACGTAACAGGCCATTTTTCAGCAACACAGGCATGGTATCAAGATCGATAGAATCCATCAGATTCTTCACATACAGACCAAGTTCGGTATCGCCCTCAATACGCAGACGGCGCTGGAAGAACAGCGTGTCCGGATCTTCTTTACGGGCTGCGATCAGGATCAGATCATTGGCGTGACCGCTGAAACTGACATCGGCAACGCCTTCTTCGCGGATCACCAGTTTTCCGGCGTTGACTGACATCTGCCAGCTCAGGCTGAGATCGGTGACATCAATTTTTAACCAGCGGCTGTCCAAAAAATCCAGTTCACCGTCGGCCAGCGCCTGACGTAGCTGCCAGCTCAACACTTGCTGCAAAACCTGACGCCGTAGCGCGAAAGGGGTGAATTTTAAAGGCACACTTAACAGGGATGGCCCCTGACGAACCATACGTGCACGTAGTTTTTGCAACACTGGCACTACTCCTTTAGGTAACTTTTTGGGCAACTCTTGGCACTATTTTGCCACATCGCCAGACTCATTCAGCGGCCTGCATCAATAAATACTGCAACAGAAAAACGTCACGTACAACCTCCCCGGCCCTAACTCCCCCTCTCAATACCCCATAAACTGCCTCAAATCAAAATATTGCATCCATAGCTTCTCTAAAATGGTTCGCCAATCAAAGCCTTCGCTGATGAATGAATTACGTCGGCACATGGCTTCTCATCACTATCAACCCTTCAGCTACGCTGTCCGGTTGCAGCAAGGAATGATCATGGAGCTACTTTGCCCGGCAGGGAATTTACCTGCGCTGAAAGCGGCAGTCGATAATGGTGCCGATGCGGTTTATATCGGCCTGAAAGACGATACCAATGCGCGTCATTTTGCTGGTCTGAATTTCACCGAGAAAAAGCTCCAGGAGGCGGCCAACTATGTTCACCGCCATCGCCGGAAACTGCATATTGCCATCAACACATTTGCACACCCGGACGGTTATCAGCGCTGGGAACGCGCCGTGGACATGGCCGCGCAACTCGGTGCCGATGCGCTGATCCTGGCTGATATCGCGATGCTTGATTACGCCGCCAATAAATATCCTCATGTTGAACGCCACGTCTCGGTGCAGGCATCCGCCACCAACGACGAAGCCATTCGTTTCTATAAACGTAACTTTGACGTCGCACGCGTAGTGTTGCCGCGTGTGCTTTCCATGCATCAGGTGCGCCAGCTGTCCCGCACGACGGTGGTGCCGCTGGAAGTGTTCGCGTTCGGCAGCCTGTGCATCATGGCCGAAGGCCGCTGCTATCTGTCCTCCTATCTGACCGGAGAATCTCCAAACACCGTCGGTGCGTGTTCACCCGCGCGCTTCGTCCGCTGGCAGCAAACCGCACAGGGCATGGAATCCCGCCTGAACGACGTGCTGATCGACCGTTATGACGAAGGCGAAAATGCCGGGTATCCGACGTTGTGCAAAGGCCGTTATCTGGTGGATGGCGCGAAGTATCACGCGCTGGAAGAGCCGACCAGCCTGAATACGCTGGAGCTTTTGCCGGAATTATTCGCTGCCAATATTGCCTCGGTGAAAATTGAAGGACGCCAGCGCAGTCCGGCGTATGTCAGTCAGGTCGCCCGCGTCTGGCGTGCGGCGATCGACCGCTGTATGGCCGATCCACAGAATTTCAAAACCGATGCCGCGTGGATGAGCACGCTGGGTGCAATGTCTGAAGGTACGCAAACCACGCTAGGGGCGTATCACCGCAAATGGCAGTAACTGAAGAGACGATGATGAAATATTCTTTAGGGGCGATCCTTTATTACTGGCCGAAAGCGCAGGTTGAAGCGTTTTATCAGGCCGCCGCAGAAAGCAGCGCCGACGTGATTTATCTCGGGGAAAATGTCTGTACCAAACGCCGTGAGATGAAAGTGAACGACTGGATGGACATCGCGCGCCAGCTGGCAGCGAGCGGCAAACAGGTGGTGATCTCCACGCTGGCCTTATTGCAGGCCCCCTCCGAACTCAATGAACTCAAGCGCTACGTCGAAAACGGCGAATTCTTGCTGGAAGCCAATGATTTCGGCGCAGTGAATATGGCGGCGGAGCGCAACCTGCCGTTTGTGGTCGGCCATGCGCTGAACTGCTATAACGCGGTAACACTTAAAATTTTGCAAAAACAGGGGATGATGCGCTGGTGTATGCCGGTCGAGCTTTCCCGCGACTGGCTGGTGAATCTGCTGAACCAGTGTCAGGATCTGGGCATCCGCGATAAGTTTGAAGTGGAAGTCCTCTCCTACGGACATCTGCCGCTGGCGTACTCGGCGCGCTGTTTTACCGCACGTTCGGAAAACAAAGCCAAAGACGAATGCGAAACCTGCTGCATCGATTATCCACAGGGGCGCAAAGTACTGTCGCAGGAAAATCAGCAAGTGTTCGTGCTCAACGGCATCCAGACGCAGAGCGGCTATTGCTACAATCTCGGCAATGAACTGATGTCGATGCAGGGGCTCGTGGATATCGTGCGGCTTTCGCCGGAAAGCATGGATTCTCTCACCACGCTTGAAGCCTTCCGCAATAACGAGCGTGGTTTAGCACCGCTGCATCTGACCAATAAAGCCGACTGTAACGGCTACTGGCAGCGCGTCGCCGGGCTGGAACTGCGCCAGTAATCCTCTGGCGCCATTAAGCAAAAAGGGATATGACGTTGAGGTCATATCCCTTTTTTGATCATACGCTTTTATGTTTGCGTCTGAACATCGCCCGCAGCCGGACGCCATCGCGCAGCATACCCACCGCAATACCAATAAAAGTGTAAAAACCGCAGAGAAGCAATAACATCAGAATATCACCGCCGACGTCTCTGAACGGCAATCCCATCTGATTCACCCCGGCAATCGCTTTGGTCGCCCATGTCGACGGCAGCATGGAAGAAATCCCCCTCACCCACGCGGGCATTGCCTGAAGCGGCCAGATAGTCCCGGAAATGTAAAACACCGGCGTGGTCAGAAAAGCTAACGTCAGGTAGATAAGTTCAACGCTGCGCAGACATTCCGTCACCAGTTTACCCAGCCCTAACACCGCCAGCAGGAACGGAAACGTCAGCAAGAGGATCTCAGGAATACTCGCCGTCTGCCGGTAGCCTAAAATCCATGGCCACAGCACGAACAGGACGATCGACAAAAATAGCCACACCGGGATCAGCGCCGAAATCCCGCCGAGAAATGCCGGGATCGCCGGTTTTCCTGAGGGGCCGCTGTTAAGCACAATGCTGACGCGCACGCTGGCAATCAGTAAGGAGTGTTGTAATAACATCACCAGCAGGCCGGGGAAAATGATCGCCGCGAAGCTGATGCCAGGGTTAAACAGATCGAGCGTCTGACCGACCATTGGCGACAACACGACGCTGGCCTGTCGTTCGCTAAATCCGTTACGCAGCAGGAGATCGCTATTGTACTGCGTAAGGATCGACTGGTAGGCAGCCAGCACGTCCTGCTGGATCTGACCATTGGCCAGCCGGTTGGTGGCATCGCCGTACACCGGGATCACAATGTTCTGACCAGCGAGGATCTTCTTTTCAAGATCGACCGGCATGATAATCACCGCGAACAGCTGGCGCAGCGCCAGATCGTGTTCCGCATCCGCCAGATTTTCGTACTGTACGGTTTTGACTTTCGACGTGGCGTCCAGCTGTCGGGTCAGCATCCGGCTGGCGGAGCTGTGGTCCTGATCAACGACCGCCACGGGCAAATCCCACACCGTACGATTGGCGTAGACCAGGCTCATCACGCACAGCGAAATCAGCAACATCATCCACATGGGTTTATCAAGCAGGCCGGTCAGCACTTTGCTAAACGTACCCCACCAGGTTTTGAACCATTCACGACGGGTCATTTGCCTGGCTCCTGTTGCTTCATCCGCAGGTATAACCGCTTACGCACCAGGAAGGCGGTGACCAGCGGGTAAATCAGCAAGATGCAGCAGACCATCAAAATACCGCGCACCGAGACTTCCCGCAGGAAAACGTCAAACATCGCCGCCAGTGCGTAACTCAGCGGTTCGATACCTGAAATTATCCTTGCCGGCAGCGGCATCGAAAGCACCGGCACCGCCATGCCTGAGAAGGTCAGCGCGATACTGACGAAAATCCCCATCATGGTGTAGGCGGTAATGGTGGTTTTGGTGAAGGTAAACAGCAGCAACCCGAGGCTTTGGGCGGCAATCACATAGAAGAAGCCGACCAGCAACATATAAAGCGGATTGCCGCTGACCCGCGCATCAAAGAACCCCACCAGCATGGCGATTTCCACCATCAGCAAGGTCGTGAAACACAGCGTATAAGGAGCCAGTTTTCCGAGCAGCGCCAACGTAAACGACGGTGCGCTGAGCAACGCCTGGCTGCGTGCCATCACATAGATCATGCAGGTCACGGTGAAAAGTTGCAGCAGGTGAATGGTGGCGGCGAACTGCTGGTAGTAAATGTAGCTGCCGCTGGCGTTGAACAGGCTGCCGTAGGAGAGATCGACGCTCGCCAGCGACGGCAGCGTTTTGCCGATTTCCGTCGCGATAATCGAACGGTAGCTGGTGTTGAGTTCGGTGATAAGCCCGCTGAAATCCTGCGTGGAGTACAAACCGGCACCATAGAACAAAGCGTTATAGTACAGCACAACGCTCGGCTGTTTTCCGGCCAGTACGTCGGCTTCGAAATCCGTCGGGATATACAGCAGCGCGTAATCTTGTGCCGTGCGCAACCGATATTCGGCCTCCTGCAATCCGCCGTTAAAAGCCTGAACGTGGGCATGCGAACCGGCATCCAGTTTTCGGACCAGCGTTTTCGAGAGGCTGCTGTGATCGTTATCGACGACTGATACCGGTAAGTCCAGCAAAGTGCCTTCCGAGAAATTGCTGCTGATAAGCCCGAACAGCAGCAAGGGGAAAATCCAGCACAGCCAGTGGATCACCGGCTTACTGAAAGCAAAACTGACCTCCCGGTTAAAAGCACGACTAAAGCAGCGCCATCCGGCTTTTATCCTTTCACTGCGCGGCGCTTTGACCCGCTTCACTTCGCCTTCCACTGCCACAGCGCACTCATGCCCTGACGCAGGCCGGGCACCGGTTTCGCCGGGTAAAGACGCACCTCAAAGGTCTTAAGATCGAAATCACCCGTCGCACGCGTGGCGCGTTTGGTGGCGTAATCGCCCAGCGGCGCGATGTAGCGCACTTCGGCTTCAATCATCTGGTTGTTCAGGGCAGGCACGCGCATCTGGACTTTGTCGCCTTTGCGCACGCCGGCCAAAATATCTTCACGCAGATTAAACACGAAATAGGCGTCCGGCAGACGGACTAACGTCAGCAACGGACTGTTGGCACTTTCCAGTTCGCCAACTTCCACCGGGATCGGCCCCACCTCACCATCGACCGGCGCTTTGACCTGTAAGTCATCGGTTTGCGCTTTCAGCTCAAGTAAATCTTCTTCCGCCTGACGCAACTGTGCGGCGTAGCTATCGCGTTGTTCAACACGGTCGCCGTTGGTGCCTTCATCGAGGTTGGCTTTGGCGACCAGTACTTGCTGGTATGCGCTGTCGCGGGCACGGCGGGAATCTTCTAAATCGGCAGCGGAAATAAACCCTTTCGCCGCAACTTTGGCGTTGCGGTTGTAGAGATCGCGGGCATTGATGTATTCGGCCTGAGACTGCGCCAGCGTGGCTTTCAGGTTGCGAATACTTTCTTCACGGGTGCCGTTTACGGAGAGATCGAGCTGAGCTTTTGCCTGATCGCGCGCCGCTTCGAGCGCACGCAACTGCGCCATCATTTCAGGGCTGTCGAGGGTTATCAGCAACTGACCGGCTTTGACGTCATCACCCCGCTCGACATGACGCTCGATCACGCGGCCTTTGGCTTTAGAGGCGACAATAACCTCAGGCGCATCCACTTCGCCCTGCAACAATAAGTCCTGATTGTGTGCGCGGAATAAGACCGCTAATGACACCGCCACGGCAACCAGCAGAAGGGTCAATAAAATACGTTTACTCATGTGTAGCCTGATCCTTTTTTCTCGCCAGTTTTGTTCAACGGCATGGGGTTTCCATTCCTTTATTGTCCGTTTTTGCCGCACTCCGTTTTCGGAGTAACAGATACATCATAGGTGACGCTCAATCATAGCGGCGCAGACGGAGACGTTTTAACACAAAACAACATATTGGCTGAAACGATAAATTAAACATGATTCATAGTCGTCACGTATGAATGAGAGGGTCAGGAAAGGCACAAATGCAGTATTCAATCTGCAATGAATGGGTAATACTCGTTCTAATTATGAGCATTTTTAGCGGGCGAGCCGCTTTCGTTTCGCCCCTCAACGAGTGAGCCGTGACTATGTCTGATAAACACACCGTTCCCCTTTCCGTTCTCGATCTGGCACCTGTTCCACAAGGTACTGATCCCGCGCAGGCCTTTAAATCTTCCCTGGAACTGGCGCAACACGCCGAGAAATGGGGCTATCAACGTTACTGGATGGCTGAACACCACAATATGACCGGCATCGCCAGCGCGGCGACATCCGTATTGCTGGGTTACATTGCGGGCGGCACGAAAACTATTCGCGTGGGTTCCGGCGGTGTCATGCTGCCCAACCATTCCCCGCTGGTGATCGCCGAACAGTTTGGCACGCTGGCCACGCTGTATCCGAACCGTGTCGACCTGGGTCTTGGCCGCGCGCCGGGTACCGATCAGCGCACCATGATTGCTCTGCGCCGGCATCTTTCCGGCGAAGTCGATAACTTCCCGAAAGATGTGCAGGAATTGCAGCTGTATTTCGGTGAAGTTCAGCCGCATCAGGCGGTTCAGGCCGTACCGGGTCAGGGATTGCATGTGCCGATCTGGCTGCTGGGATCAAGTCTGTACAGCGCTCAGCTGGCTGCCGCGCTCGGGTTACCCTTCGCCTTCGCATCGCATTTCGCACCGGACATGCTGTATCAGGCATTAGCTATTTACCGCAGCAAGTTCCAGCCTTCCGGGCAGCTTGAAAAGCCGTATGCGATGGTGTGTCTCAACGCTATTGGCGCAGACACCGATGAAGAAGCGCGCCGGATGTTTACCTCCAATCAGCAGCAGTTCATTAATCTGCGCCGCGGCATGCCGGGCAAACTGCCTGCGCCGGTGGATAATATCGAAAGCCTGTGGTCTGCATCAGAACGCTTTGGTGTGGATAACGCTCTGCGTATGTCGGTGGTTGGTAATAAAGACACACTGCGTCAGGGTTTGCAGTCGATTTTGCGTGAAACTGAAGCCGATGAGCTGATGATCAATGGACAGATTTTTGATCAGCAGGCACGTTTGCGTTCGTTCGAAATTGTCTCAGAGTTGCAGGGCGATTTAGTAAAAGAGCAGCGCATCAGTTAAGCATCTCGACAAATCACAGACGAAAAAAAACCAGCCGGTTAAGGCTGGTTTTTTATTATCTAAGCTTCAGTAAACCGAAGCGCGATAAATTATGCGTCAGTAGTACGACGTGGTGCGCGGCTTGGCGGACGACGTTCGCCAGCTGCTGAAGAACCTTCACGACGGTCGCCGCTGAAAGAACGTGGAGCGCCGTTACCACGACGTTCACCACCAGCACCGGCAGGACGATCACCGTTGAAAGGACGCGGAGCGCCGTTACCACGACGTTCGCCACCAGCACCGGCCGGACGTTCGCGACGTGCAGGCTGTGGCTGAGCATCACCCAGCAACTGCATGTTCATCGGTTTGTTCAGGATGCGGGTACGGGTGAAATGAGACAGAATCTCGCCCGGCATACCTTTCGGCAGTTCGATCGTGGAGTGCGTACCGAACAGCTTGATGTTACCGATGTAACGGCTGCTGATGTCGCCTTCGTTAGCAATCGCGCCAACGATGTGACGAACTTCAACACCATCATCACGACCCACTTCGATACGGTACAGTTCCATATCGCCAGCTTCACGACGTTCACGACGCGGGCTGTCGCCATCACGTGCAGGACGGTCATTGCTGCGAGCCGGACGGTCACGACGATCGCCACGATCACCGCGGTCACCACGTTCTTCAAATTCACGACGCGGTGGACGGCTTTTGAAGATTGGGTCAGCGGCAACGATCAGAGGACGTTCGCCCTGTGCCATTTTCAGCAGTGCAGCAGCCAGCGTTTCGATGTCCAGCTCTTCTGCAGGTTGCAGTTTAGCCAACAGCGCGCGGTACTGATCCAGATCGCTGCTTTCCAGTTGTTGCTGAACTTTTGCTGCGAACTTAGCAAGACGACGCTCGCCGAGTACATCAGCAGTTGGAATTTCAACTTCTGGAATGGTCAGCTTCATGGTGCGTTCAATGTTACGCAACAGGCGACGTTCACGGTTCTCAACGAACAGTAATGCGCGACCAGCACGACCAGCACGACCGGTACGGCCGATACGGTGAACGTAAGACTCGGAGTCCATCGGGATGTCGTAGTTAACAACCAGGCTGATACGTTCTACGTCGAGACCACGTGCTGCCACGTCGGTTGCGATCAGAATGTCCAGACGGCCATCTTTCAGACGTTCCAGAGTCTGCTCACGCAGAGCCTGGTTCATGTCGCCGTTCAGTGCAGCACTGCTGTAGCCGCTACGTTCCAGGGCTTCAGCAACTTCCAGCGTCGCGCTTTTAGTACGCACGAAGATGATCGCTGCATCAAAGTCTTCAGCTTCCAGGAAACGCACCAGAGCTTCATTCTTACGCAGGCCGTGCACAGTCCAGTAGCTCTGGCTGATGTCCGGACGGGTAGTGATGCTTGACTGAATGCGCACTTCCTGTGGATCTTTCATGAAACGACGTGTAATACGACGGATCGCTTCTGGCATAGTTGCAGAGAACAACGCGGTCTGATGTTGAGCCGGGATCTGCGCCATGATGGTTTCGACGTCTTCGATGAAGCCCATACGCAGCATTTCATCGGCTTCGTCCAGTACCAGACCGCTCAGGTTAGAGAGGTTCAGGGTGCCACGTTTCAGATGGTCCAGCAGGCGGCCCGGGGTACCCACAACAACTTGTGGACCTTGACGCAGTGCGCGCAGCTGAACGTCATAGCGCTGGCCGCCATAAAGGGCAACCACATTCACGCCATGCATATGTTTAGAGAAGTCAGTCATTGCTTCAGCAACCTGAACCGCCAGTTCGCGGGTTGGTGCCAGAACAAGAATTTGTGGTGCTTTCAGTGAAGCATCAATGTTGTGCAGCAAAGGTAAAGAGAATGCAGCAGTTTTACCGGAACCGGTCTGCGCCATACCCAGAACATCGCGGCCGCTCAGCAGGTGAGGAATACACTCAGCCTGGATTGGTGAAGGTTTTTCGTAGCCCAAATCGGTAAGGGCAGAAATGATCGGAGCAGACAGCCCCAGGTCAGCAAAAGAGATTTCAAGCTCAGTAGTCATGTACACGTGCCTCATTAATAATGGCAGCCAGTCTACATAACTCGTCGAGAAAATTTTCAGTCATTTTCATTGAAAAGTGTGAACCGGCTCAAATTAGATTATAAAACGAACAAAGCAACCCTCGCCCGTTAAGGCGCTTAAAAATGGTAAAAACCATGATTAATCAGGCTGATTGGTGTCGTCAGCTATTGCTGGTCCGATTCTGATAGGTCGTCTTGCTCTTGGCCCAAAAGCGCCAATTCCAACAATGCATAGCGGTGCTCAACAAAGTTGTGAACGTTGTTAGCTACCGTCAGTTTGAACAGTGCCGCGGCGCTGTTCTTGTCCCCCAGACTTAGGTAATGCTTACCTAAATAGAAGTCAGTTTCACTGAGATGCTCAGCGAGCGAAGTGTTATCCGTTGCTTCTGCCTTGAGGCGTTCCATCAGCGTAGTTTCGCTGATTTTGCCCAAGTAGAATTCGACGATATTCCATCCCCATTGCCCTCTGTCCGCTTTGTCATAACGCTGTTGAAGCGCTACGTCGGCATCCTTCGTATTGATTTCTCGCTCCGCAAGGTAAAGCCATAACGAACGGAAGGGATCATTTGGATCGTCTCGATAAAACGCCTGCAGATCATCCTGCGCTAACGAGAATCGGCCACCGTAATACAGTGCGATACCTCGGTTCAAACGCGCGTAGTTGTAAGTTGGATCAAGCTCTAGTACAGAATCAAACGCTTCATAGGCAGCATCGAAATTGCCTGCCTGCGTTAGGTAAATCCCCAGGTAGTTAAAAACTTCTGGCATATCAGGACGAATAGACAGCGCTTGTGAAAAATCATTTCGCGCCAGTGCTCTTAGCCCGAGACTATCATACAGCACACCGCGCTCATATAATAGCTGTGCTCTCTCATCGTCGGTTAATGACCGGCTGGCAAGAATTTGTTCCATGCGTGCCAGGATGACTTCCTGCTGCAACGTCGGCTGCAACGGAATCGCCAGAACTTCATTTTTACGCCAATCATGGTTGCTGCATCCTGCCAACATAAGTGCTGTCGCAACATAACACCAGCGCAAGAAAGGCTTCATTTCTACTCCCGGAGTACAAACATTGGATAGACATCCTGTCATCCGCTTGCTTAACACAAACGCGTCCTACGTTCGTGATACGAACAGCTCCCCTCCTGATGGAAAGGAGCTGTAAAACTTCTGTTACAGATTATTCTGCGGCAGGTTGCTCAGTTGTGTCGTCTTGAGTCGGTGTAGTTGCTTCTTTGATGCTCAAACGCACACGGCCCTGGCGGTCAACTTCCAGTACCTTAACCGGTACTTCCTGACCCATCTGCAGGTAATCAGTCACTTTCTCGACACGCTTATCAGCGATCTGAGAAATATGAACCAGACCTTCTTTACCGCCGCCGATGGCAACAAACGCACCAAAGTCTACGATACGGGTCACTTTACCCTGATAGATACGGCCAACTTCGATTTCAGCAGTGATCTCTTCGATACGACGGATAGCATATTTCGCTTTCTCGCCGTCGGTTGCTGCGATTTTCACAGTACCGTCATCTTCGATTTCGATAGTCGTGCCAGTCTCTTCAGTCAGAGCACGGATCACAGAACCACCTTTACCGATCACGTCCTTGATTTTGTCCGGGCTGATCTTAATGGTGTGGATACGTGGAGCAAACTGAGAGATGTCGCCACGCGGGGTGCTGATAGCCTGTTCCATAACGCCCAGAATGTGCAGACGCGCACCCTTAGCCTGGTTCAGAGCCACCTGCATGATTTCGCGGGTGATACCTTCGATTTTGATGTCCATCTGCAGCGCGGTGATACCATCGCGGCTACCGGCAACTTTAAAGTCCATGTCGCCCAGGTGATCTTCGTCACCCAGAATGTCAGACAGAACAACAAAGCTTTCGCCTTCTTTGACCAGACCCATTGCGATACCCGCAACAGCGGCTTTGATAGGCACGCCTGCATCCATCAGGGCCAGAGATGCACCACAAACGGAAGCCATAGAAGATGAACCGTTAGATTCGGTGATTTCAGAAACCACACGTACGGTGTACGGGAAGTCTTCTGGTTTTGGCATCATCGCCAACACGCCGCGCTTGGCCAAACGACCGTGACCAATCTCACGACGTTTAGGTGAACCGACCATGCCAGTCTCACCTACGGAGTATGGAGGGAAGTTGTAATGGAACAGGAAGCTGTCAGACTTCTCACCCATCAACTCATCCAGGTTTTGCGCGTCACGTGCAGTACCCAGCGTCGCTGTGACCAGCGCCTGAGTTTCACCACGGGTGAACAGTGCTGAACCGTGGGTACGTGGCAGAACGCCAGTACGAACGTCCAGACCGCGGATCATGTCTTTTTCACGACCATCGATACGTGGCTCGCCACGCAGAACACGGCTACGCACCACGTTCTTCTCAATGCTGCCCAGCAGGTCAGAGATTTCGCCAGCATCCAGCGCTTCATCTTCGGCTTGCAGTGTTTGCACAACTTCAGATTTGATCACGTTGATTTGAGCGTAACGGTCTTGTTTGTCAGTGATCAGATAAGCATCACCTAAACGAGATTCTGCCAGCGCAGCAACGCGAGCGTGCAGCTCAGCGTTAACCACTTCTGGCTGCCAATCCCATTTCGCTTTACCGACTTCAGCAACCAGAGAGTTGATGTTATCGATAACGATTTGTTGTTGTTCGTGGCCGAACACCACAGCGCCCAGCATCTGGTCTTCGCTAAGAACATCCGCTTCAGATTCAACCATCAGGACCGCGCCTTTAGTACCGGCAACCACCAGATCCAGACTGCTGGTTTTCAGCTCGTCTGCGGTTGGGTTAAGGACGTACTGGTCGTTGATGTAACCAACGCGCGCAGAACCGATTGGGCCGCTGAATGGAATACCAGACAGGCTCAGGGCAGCAGACGCACCGATCATCGCAACGATGTCAGGGTTTACTTGCGGGTTCAGGGAAACCACGGTGGCGATAACCTGAACTTCATTCAGGAAGCCTTCCGGGAACAGCGGGCGAATTGGACGGTCGATCAGACGGGAAGTCAGTGTTTCGCCTTCGCTTGGACGGCCTTCACGACGGAAGAAGCTGCCCGGGATACGACCAGCAGCGTAAGTACGCTCCTGATAGTTAACGGTCAGTGGGAAGAAGCTCTGACCTGGTTTAGCTTTTTTCTGGCCAACAACGGTAACGAAAACCGCTGTGTCGTCCATGCTAACCATCACGGCCGCAGTCGCCTGACGCGCCATCATGCCGGTTTCCAGCGTAACGGTGTGCTGGCCGTATTGGAATTTACGAATAGTCGGATTAAGCAATGTAATGTCCTTAATTGTGGCGCGCAGCTGTTATGACAGCAGTTCACACCGATAGATATCCGAGCTTCTCACTACATTCTCGCGACTAATGACAATCCTTATTGGCCTGGCAATGTGGCAATAAAGTCTCTCATTAGCCGCGCGAAAACATCTGTAACGGAAGTTCATGTTCTTAGATTAACAGCAGAAACAACAGCCATACAGTAACCTGATTTGGTGTCGCTTCCTAGAATAAAGGGGCCTATTGGCCCCTTTACACTGAAACTCGCTTGATTAGCGACGCAGACCCAGACGTTCGATCAGGCTGGTGTAACGTGCTACATCTTTACCCTTCAGGTAGTCCAGCAGTTTACGACGCTGAGAAACCATGCGCAGCAGACCACGACGGCTGTGGTGATCTTTTTTGTGCTCTGCAAAGTGACCTTGCAGGTGGTTAATTTGAGCAGTCAGCAGAGCAACCTGAACTTCGGAAGAACCACTGTCGTTTGTGCCACGACCAAAGTCGGAAACGATTTGAGCTTTAGCTTCAACGCTTAGAGACATAATTATACTCCAAAATATTATAGATAGTTTAAACGGGTGCCGATCTCTAATTCAGCTACCCAATGCATAAGCTGCGCTATTCTACCCTTTGCTATATATGATCGCAAGATGGGCAAAAAGCGCTTATTCGGTATATTCGACGACCAAACGACGCGGCGCAATGCGTCCATCATCATCTATTTCGCCAATGCCGATAAACTTACGTTCTTCACCTTCCGTGATGCGAACCATGCCACTTGTCGGTGCGCCAGATGCCTGAACAGGTTGACCCTGTTTCACGTATCCAGCCACTACTGGCAGCAAGTTCACTTCCGGGAAGTCTTCACAGGCGCTGTCCATAGGCAGCAACAAAGGATCCAACAGTAAGCGCGGTTCAATGCCCTGCTCTTCTGCCTGAGCCATCAGCTCATGGAGTTTTTCCATGGTGACCATACGCTCAAGTGGATACGTTGCTACCTGCAAACGGCGCAGATAAGTGACGTGTGCACCACATCCTAATTTTTCACCCAAATCATCCACAATCGTGCGGATGTAGGTGCCTTTCGAGCAGTGAATTTCCAGTTCAACCTCAACACCTTCCCAGCGAATGAACTTCAGTTCATACACCGTGATGCTGCGGGATTCGCGTGGAACTTCAATACCCTGACGCGCATATTCGTACAGCTTTTTTCCTTCGTATTTCAGTGCAGAATACATGGAAGGAATTTGCTGGGTTTCCCCGCGGAAGCTGTCGAGTGCATCGTCAAGTTGCTGCTGAGTAAAGGTCATTTCACGTTCGGAAATGATTTCACCTTCCGCATCAGAGGTATCAGTCCGTTGCCCCATGCGGGCAATGACGCGATAACGCTTGTCGGAATCCAGCAGAAAACGGGAAAACTTGGTCGCTTCGCCTAAGCATAGCGGCAACATGCCTGTCGCCAGAGGATCAAGCGCACCGGTATGTCCTGCACGGTTGGCGTTATAAAGGCGTTTGACCTTTTGCAGCGCGTCGTTGGAAGACAAGCCGTAAGATTTGTCCAGTAGCAGAACGCCGTGAATATCACGGCCGCGGCGACGTGGGCGGCTCATTATACTTCCTCGTCGTCGCCTGCAGCTGAACGACGTTCAGCATCATTCTTCACGACATTGGTCACCAGGTTAGACATACGCATGCCTTCAACCAGTGAGTTGTCGTAAGCAAAAGTCAGTTCAGGAACAACGCGCAGACGCATCGCTTTACCGATCAGGGTACGAATGAAACCTGATGCGTCCTGTAAGGCTTTGATACCGTTTTTCACACGATCGGGATCGTGATTATCGGTGGTCAGAACGTCAAGGAAGGTCACGAACACCTTGGCATATGCCAGATCACGTGAAACTTCAACACCAGACACGGTGGCCATGCCAACACGTGGGTCTTTGACTTCGCGCTGTAAAATAATCGCGATTTCTTTTTGCATCTCCTGAGAGACGCGCTGTGTACGGCTAAATTCTTTTGCCATGATTATTCTTTCTCCACTTGCTCCAGACAAATAAGGGGGCGCAAGGCCCCCATCTGGATATCAGCTACTTCGCAAACGTTAAGCGATAGTACGTTTGATCTCGATGATTTCGAAGACTTCGATCACATCGCCAGTACGCACATCGTTGTAGTTCTTAACGCCGATACCACATTCCATGCCGTTGCGAACTTCAGCAACATCATCTTTGAAGCGGCGCAGGGATTCCAGCTCGCCTTCGTAGATAACCACGTTGTCACGCAGTACACGGATTGGGTTGTTACGCTTGATCATACCTTCAGTAACCATACAACCGGCAATTGCACCAAATTTCGGTGACTTGAACACGTCACGAACTTCAGCCAGGCCGATGATTTGCTGTTTGTACTCTGGCGCCAACATACCGCTCATCGCCTGTTTAACTTCGTCAATCAGGTTATAGATTACGGAATAGTAACGCAGATCCAGGCTTTCGCTTTCTACGACGCGGCGAGCAGAGGCATCGGCACGTACGTTGAAGCCCAGGATGATCGCACGGGAAGCGGCTGCCAGCGTAGCATCAGTCTCGGTAATACCACCGACACCCATACCCACGATTTTGACTTTCACTTCGTCGGTAGACAAGCTCTGCAGTGCATCGGAAATCGCTTCGCAAGAACCCTGTACGTCAGATTTCAGAACGATATTCAGTTCAGACACTTCACCTTCGGTCATGTTCGCGAACATGTTTTCCAGTTTAGATTTCTGCTGACGAGCCAGTTTCACTTCGCGGAATTTACCCTGACGGTAAAGCGCAACTTCACGGGCTTTTTTCTCATCACGTACAACGGTAACTTCATCACCCGCAGCCGGAACGCTGGACAGACCCAACACTTCCACCGGGATAGATGGACCCGCAGACGTAATGTCGCGACCCATTTCATCACGCATTGCACGAACGCGGCCGTATTCGAAGCCACACAGAATGATGTCGCCTTTGTTCAGCGTACCTTCCTGAACCAGAACAGTTGCAACCGGGCCACGACCTTTGTCCAGGAAGGACTCGATCACAACGCCGCTTGCCATACCGGTACGGACGGCTTTCAGTTCCAGAACTTCGGCCTGCAGCAAGATAGCTTGCAGCAGATCGTCGATGCCTGTCCCTGCTTTCGCAGAAACGTGGATGAACTGAGACTCACCGCCCCACTCTTCTGGCATAACGCCGTACTGAGAAAGCTCGGTACGAACGCGATCGGGATCAGCGTCTGGTTTATCAATTTTGTTCACTGCAACCACGATTGGCACGCCAGCGGCTTTCGCATGCTGTACGGCTTCGATGGTTTGTGGCATCACGCCATCATCGGCTGAAACAACCAGAACTACGATGTCAGTCGCTTTGGCACCACGAGCACGCATTGAAGTAAACGCGGCGTGTCCCGGAGTATCCAGGAACGTGATCATGCCGTTTTCAGTTTCAACGTGATAAGCACCGATGTGCTGGGTAATACCACCGGCTTCGCCCGCAGCAACTTTCGTTGAGCGAATGTAGTCAAGCAGGGAGGTTTTACCGTGGTCAACGTGACCCATGATGGTCACAACCGGAGCACGTGGCTCAGCACCAGCGGATGCGCCCGTATCACGGTCGCTCATCAGCGCTTCTTCCAGTTCGTTTTCACGACGCAGGATAACTTTATGGCCCATTTCTTCAGCAACCAGCTGAGCAGTTTCCTGATCAATAACCTGGTTGATGGTGGCCATCGCGCCCAGTTTCATCATAGTTTTGATGACCTGAGAGCCTTTAACTGCCATTTTGTTCGCCAGCTCAGCAACGGTAATGGTTTCACCCACTACGACGTCACGGTTCACTGCAGCAACAGGCTTGTTGAAGCTCTGTTGCAGGGTGCTTGGCTTACGCTTGCCTTTACCATTACGGCCAACGGCACGTGCTTCTTCGCGATCAGCTTTAGATTCAGACAGTTTATTGCCTTTCTTCTGCTTGGTCGCTTTGCCACCGCGGGTACGGCTACGACGTTCGCCTTCAACTTTGGCGTCGTTCTCGTCTTCAGCAGCACGGGCATGGGTAGAAGTGGTGACATGATAGTCAGCAGATTCTGATTCGCTTGGCGCGACAGTTTCAGTCCAGACACCAGAGTCAGCCATTTTACGAGCTTCTTCTGCAATGCGCTTGGCGTTTTCTTCAACCTTACGCTGGGCTTCTTCTTCCGTTTTGCGTTTCAGCTCTGCGGCTTCAGCTTCACGGCGTGCTTTATCTGCCTGAGCTGGTTTAGTTACTTCGTCGGTATGTTGATTCGTCACTTTATCTTTTTCCGCTGCATCACGCTTAGCTTTATCAGCGGCCTCACGTTTAGCTTGCTCTTCGGCGGCGCGTTTGGCTTTTTCCTGAGCTTCGCGCTGGGCTTGCTCCGCTGCTGCACGCTGTGCCTGTTCTTCCGCGTCACGCTTCGCCTGCTCTTCCGCTTCGGCCTGAGCAAGTTCTGCTTCGGTCATATCACGTTTAACATAAGTGCGTTTCTTGCGGACTTCGATTTGCACCGATTTACTCGTCCCGCCGGTGCTCGGAATATTCAGTGTACTACGCGTTTTGCGTTGTAACGTCAGTTTGTTTGTCGCACCAGCGTTTCCGCCATTCAGGTGCGCCAGCAATGTTTCTTTTTCCTGCTGGGTCACAGAGTCAGATTCGGACTTCGAGATCCCTGCATCAGCAAATTGCTGTACCAGGCGATCTACCGGGGTCTGAATCTCTGCCGCCAGCGATTTTACAGTTACATCTGTCATGCTGTTCCTTCCTGCTACAGTTATTACGCGTTGTCGCCAAACCAGCAGATATTGCGCGCGGCCATGATAAGTTCACCAGCCTGCTCGTCAGTAAGACCTTCAATATCAGCCAGATCGTCGACACCCTGCTCGGCAAGATCTTCCAGCGTACAAACGCCTTGTGCAGCCAGTTTAAACGCCATGCTACGTTCCAGACCCGCCAAATTCAGCAGATCGTCAGCAGGCTTATTGTCACCGAGACTTTCTTCCTGAGCTAAAGCCAACGTGGTCAGCGCTTCTTTCGCGCGTTCGCGCAGCGCATTCACGGTGTCTTCATCCAGGCCGTCGATTTCTAACAATTCGTTCACCGGCACGTAAGCCAGCTCTTCGAGGGTAGAGAAACCTTCTTCGACCAGAACCGTGGCGAAATCTTCATCGATTGCCAGGTATTTAGTGAAGGTTTCGATCGCAGCGTGAGCCTCAGCCTGATGTTTGGCCTGCAGGTCGTCTGCTGTCATCACGTTCAGTTCCCAGCGGTCATCACCACGATGCTGTTTCAACAGTTGGGAAGCCAAACGTACGTTCTGACCATTACGGCCAATCGCCTGTGCCAGATTGCTGGCTTCTACGGCGATATCCATGGTGCATCTATCTTCATCAACCACGATGGAGGCAACATCTGCCGGTGCCATCGCATTGATAACGAATTGCGCAGGATTATCATCCCAAAGGATGATATCAATACGTTCTCCGCCCAGTTCACTGGAAACGGCCTGAACGCGTGCACCGCGCATACCGACACAAGCACCGACCGGGTCGATGCGCTTGTCGTTGGTTTTCACTGCGATTTTTGCACGGGAGCCAGGATCACGGGCTGCCGCTTTAATCTCGATCAGCTCTTCACCGATTTCTGGCACTTCAATGCGGAACAGTTCAATCAGCATTTCATTACGTGAACGGCTGACAAACAGCTGCGCGCCGCGCGCTTCCGGACGGACATCATACAGAACGCCACGAATGCGGTCACCGGAACGGAAGTTTTCGCGCGGAAGCATATCTTCACGCAGGATAACAGCCTCAGCATTGCTACCTAAGTCCAGGGCGATGCTGTCACGGTTAACTTTTTTGACGACGCCAGTGACGATTTCGCCTTGCTGTTCACGGAACTGCTCAACCACCATCGCGCGCTCAGCTTCGCGTACTTTCTGTACGATAACTTGTTTTGCGGTTTGGGTGGTAATGCGGTCGAATGTGACTGACTCGATTTGATCTTCAATGTAACCGCCGAGTTCGATAGACGGTTCTTCATACTGTGCTGCTTCGAGGGTGATTTCACGTGTTGGCTGAGTCACTTCGTCGACTGCAATCCAACGACGGAAGGTATCAAAGTCACCGGTTTTACGGTCAATGCTGACGCGGACTTCGATTTCCTGCTCGTATTTTTTCTTGGTCGCTGTTGATAATGCAATTTCCAGCGCTTCAAAAATCTTCTCGCGCGGGAGGGATTTTTCATTAGAAACTGCTTCTACAACAGCCAGAATCTCTTTGTTCATCCTAGTTGCCTCTTCCAAACTCTTTAAAAGTGGGGTACCAGGTTCGCTTTCTGGATGTTGCTCAGTGCGAACACTTCATCTTTCCCTTCCACAGTCACCGTGATCATTTCGCCTTCGACAGCTTTGATGATGCCCTGCCATTTACGACGATTCTGGACCGCCATACGCAGTACCATGCTGACTTCGTCACCGATAAAACGTTGATAATGCTCAGCGGTGAACATAGGACGATCAAGGCCTGGAGAGGAAACTTCCAGGTTATAGGCGACGGTGACCGGATCTTCTACGTCCAGCACAGCGCTCACCTGGTGGCTGACATCAGCACAATCATCAACATTGATCCCGGCGTCACTATCAATATAGATGCGCAACGTCGATTGGCGAGCCCGAACGAACTCGATGCCCACCAGCTCAAAGCCAAGTGCCTCGACTGGTGCTGTAATCAGCTCTGTTAATTTTTGTTCTAATGTGGACAAGCCCACCCCCAAGACATAAAAAAAGGGCTAAATAGCCCAGTGATTCTGTTGCCAAATAACAAAAAACCCCGATAAATCGGGGCTTTATGCAACTGGACCCTATTTGCCGCATAGCGGCTTCGGTACAACTTTCGAAGTGTTATTTTCAAATAGTTACTTTCAAATGGGAACTGCAGAACATCACAGGGAGATACTGAAAGTCTATTTGAAATAAACACTTAGGGAAAGTGGTTGCGGGGGCCGGATTTGAACCGACGACCTTCGGGTTATGAGCCCGACGAGCTACCAGGCTGCTCCACCCCGCGTCCGAAAACGTGGCAAATACTACGCCGATAATCGCTAAAAAGCAAATTATCATAAAGATTGGTACCGAGGACGGGACTTGAACCCGTAAGCCCATTCGGGCACTACCACCTCAAGGTAGCGTGTCTACCAATTCCACCACCTCGGCACTCTTTTTTTTCACAATCGCTTGTACTGTCCAAGTTCAAGCCACTGTTTAAAACTTTCACTTCTTTAGGTAAGAAGGTTACTGCTTAGTGAGGAACGTCACTGTTAGGCGCTGCTGGAGCGGCCGGTGCAGTTGTCTGCTCAGTTTGCGCTGGCTGACTTAAGTTTTCCCACTCACTACCTTTTTGGCTATTATTGGTGCTCATGTTCCCAAGAATCAAACTAATGATAAAGAACAAAGCCGCCAAAACGCCGGTCATACGGGTCATGAAGTTACCGGAACCACTCGAACCGAACAATGTGCCAGAAGCACCTGCTCCGAAAGAGGCTCCCATATCAGCGCCTTTACCTTGTTGCAGCATAACCAGAGCCACAAGGCCGATTGCTACGATAAGGAAAATCACCAGAAGAGCGTCGTACATAGTAGTACCTGTATCCTCGCGGGTTCACCGCATGCCAATTGCTTCTCACCAATTTAGCGGGCCATCTAAGGACCCACTGAAGCGGGTGTGAATACTAACCAAAGCCGTATTGGCACGCAAGGGCAATTTGCACTGAAATGTTTGTTTGCGGAAAAAAACGTCAAATACGGCTTAAAACACATTGCTGTTTTTACTTTGCGCCCTTTTCCACCCGAAAAAGATAGCGCAAAGCCGGTAAATTCACCGCTATTTTATCAGCTTACGGTTTAACCGCTTTAACTGCATCGGCAATGCGATTGGCCAGTTTTTCGACCAACTCCGCATCCTCGCCCTCTACCATGACGCGTAGCAAAGGCTCGGTACCAGATTTACGCAATAATACGCGGCCACACCCTGCCAGCTGCTTTTCAACCTCTGCGGTAACCAGCTTAACGTCTTCAGACTCCAGCGGATCGTGTTCACCGGCGAAGCGGACGTTGATCAGGATCTGAGGAAGTAATTTCATGCCGCTGCACAAATCATGCAGGCTCATGTGGTTGCGCACCATTGCGGTAAGCACTTGCAAACCGGCCACAATGCCGTCACCCGTGGTGGTTTTGTCCAACAGGATGATATGGCCCGAGTTCTCAGCACCGATACGCCAGCCTTTTTCTTGCATTTTTTCCAGTACGTAGCGGTCACCCACTTTCGCACGGGTAAACGGAATACCCAGCTGTTTCAACGCCAGCTCAAGACCCATGTTGCTCATCAGCGTACCGACGGCACCGCCCTTCAGCTGCCCCTGACGTAAACCTTCGCGCGCAATGATATACAGAATCTGATCGCCATCGACTTTGTTGCCTTCGTTATCAACCATGATGAGGCGATCGCCGTCGCCGTCAAAGGCCAGACCGACGTCTGCTTTTTCAGCCAGCACGCGCTGTTGCAGCTGACGGACATCCGTTGCGCCGCATTCTTCGTTGATATTCATGCCGTCCGGCTCACAACCGATGGCAATCACTTTCGCACCCAGCTCGCGCAATACGCTTGGCGCGATGTGATAAGTTGCACCATTGGCGCAATCCACCACGATTTTAAGCCCGTTCAGGCTCAGTTCACTCGGGAACGTCCCTTTACAGAATTCGATGTAACGACCGGCAGCATCGACAATACGGCTGGCTTTACCCAATTCGGCAGATTCCACGCAGGTCAGCGGTTTTTCCAGCTCAGCCTCGATGGCTTCTTCAACGTCATCGGGCAGTTTTGTGCCATCGATGGTGAAGAATTTGATGCCGTTGTCGTAATAAGGATTGTGGGACGCAGAGATAACAATCCCGGCTTCAGCGCGGAAAGTGCGCGTCAGATACGCCACAGCAGGCGTCGGCATCGGCCCGGTGAAAGATGCAGATAAGCCTGCCGCCGCCAGTCCGGCTTCCAGGGCTGATTCGAGCATGTAACCAGATATGCGCGTGTCTTTGCCGATAATCACTTTGCGCGAACCATGACGCGCCAGCACTTTGCCCGCGGCCCAGCCTAGTTTCAGCACGAAATCAGGTGTAATTGGTGTATCGCCTACTTTTCCGCGAATGCCATCAGTACCAAAGTATTTACGGTTGCTCATAATTAATTTTTATCCCTTGCAGAAAGTGTTGCTTCGACGACACGCATCGCTTCGACGGTTTCTTTAACATCATGTACTCGCACGATCTGAGCGCCCTGCATGGCCGCAATAACAGCACAGGCAACGCTTCCGGTCACACGCTGTTCCGGCGAGACATGCAGCAATTGCCCCACCATAGATTTCCTCGACATGCCGACCAGAAGCGGCAGACCGAAGTGGTGGAATTCTGCCAGTCTGCCGAGCAACGCATAGTTGTGGGTCAGATTTTTACCGAAACCAAAGCCCGGGTCGAGTATCAATTTACTTTTCGGAATGCCGGCATTCACACATCTTGCAATTTGCTCACCAAAATATTGCCCGACTTCCACCACCACATCGGCATATTGCGGAGAATGCTGCATCGTTTTCGGTTGCCCCTGCATGTGCATCAGACAAACGGGTAACCCGGTTTCTGCCGCTGCCTGCAATGCGCCCGGTTCTTGTAATGAACGGATATCGTTGATCAGATGCATTCCCGCACGGGCCGCTTCACTGATGACGATGGCCTTTGAGGTATCGACAGAAATCCAGGTATCGAAACGTCGTGCTATCGCCTCAACGACGGGTACTACACGCGCCAGCTCTTCGTCGTCACTCACCTCCGCGGCGCCGGGACGCGTGGACTCTCCGCCGATATCGAGAATAGTCGCCCCGGCATTGATCATCGCCTCAGCATGTCTAAGCGCGAGATCCAGAGTGTTATGGCGTCCGCCGTCGGAGAATGAATCTGGCGTAACGTTCAAAATCCCCATCACCTGAGTATAAGTGAGGTCGAGTATCGAGTCTCTGGCTGTGAGGCGCATAGGTCATGTCCCTTTTGGTCGGTCTGTGATCGCGATATCAAAATTCCGAGGCAAAGAATGCACGCATAAAAAACCCCGGGCAAGCCCGGGGTTGTGTGTAAACAGCGTTATTTTCCAACCAGCGCGTTATTTGCCGCTGAATTGTTCAAACATCGGGTTACCTGGATTAGGTGTACGAGGTTCATCAACCGGCGTTGGCGCTTTTGGCGTGCCACCGTCGTTAGAGTTGCCGTTACCATTTTTACCGCCGACGTCATCCCAGCCTGCTGGCGGGCGAACTTCGGTACGGTTCATCAGGTCGTCAATTTGTGGCGCATCGATGGTTTCATATTTCATCAGGGCATCTTTCATTGAATGAAGGATATCCATATTTTCCATCAGCAACGTGCGTGCACGTGCATAGTTGCGCTCTACCAGAGACTTCACTTCCTGATCGATGATTCGCGCGGTTTCATCAGACATATGTTTAGCTTTTGCTACTGAGCGACCCAGGAAGACTTCACCTTCTTCCTCCGCATACAATAACGGACCTAATTTATCTGAGAAGCCCCACTGCGTAACCATGTTACGGGCAATGGACGTCGCCACTTTGATATCGTTTGATGCGCCGGTAGACACTTTCTCTACGCCGTAAATGATCTCTTCAGCAAGACGGCCACCGTAAAGCGTGGAAATCTGACTTTCGAGTTTCTGACGGCTGGCACTGATTGCATCGCCGACTGGCAGGAAGAACGTCACACCTAATGCACGGCCACGAGGAATAATCGTTACCTTATGCACTGGATCGTGTTCAGGAACCAGACGGCCGATGATGGCATGGCCTGCTTCGTGATAGGCAGTGGACTCTTTCTGCGCTTCTGTCATCACCATGGAGCGACGTTCTGCACCCATCATGATTTTATCTTTGGCTTTTTCGAACTCAACCATCGACACCACACGTTTGTTGCCACGTGCAGAGAACAGAGCGGCTTCGTTGACCAGGTTTGCCAGATCAGCACCTGAGAAGCCCGGTGTACCACGTGCAATGACAGATGCATCAACATCTGTTGCCAGAGGAACACGACGCATATGAACCTTAAGGATCTGCTCACGGCCGCGTACATCTGGCAAGCCGACAACAACCTGACGGTCGAAACGGCCCGGACGCAGCAGGGCCGGGTCAAGTACGTCTGGACGGTTGGTCGCAGCAATAACGATGATACCTTCGTTACCTTCAAAGCCATCCATCTCTACCAGCATCTGGTTCAGTGTTTGCTCACGTTCGTCGTGACCACCACCTAAACCAGCGCCACGCTGACGGCCTACGGCGTCAATTTCATCTATGAAGATGATACATGGCGCGGCTTTCTTCGCTTGTTCAAACATGTCGCGCACGCGGGATGCACCCACACCGACGAACATTTCTACGAAGTCAGAACCGGAAATAGTAAAGAATGGCACCTTGGCTTCCCCTGCGATGGCTTTCGCCAGCAAGGTTTTACCGGTACCCGGAGGACCGACCATCAGTACGCCTTTAGGAATTTTACCGCCCAGTTTCTGGAAACGGCTCGGTTCGCGCAGGTAATCAACCAGCTCGCTCACCTCTTCCTTCGCTTCATCACAACCTGCAACGTCCGCAAACGTTGTTTTAATTTGATCTTCCGTCAACATGCGCGCTTTGCTCTTGCCAAAGGACATCGCCCCTTTGCCGCCGCCGCCCTGCATTTGTCGCATAAAGAAGATCCAGACCCCAATCAACAGCAACATTGGGAACCAGGAAATAAAGATAGAGGCCAGTAAGCTTGGTTGCTCTGGTGGCTCACCCACTACGGTTACGTTTTTGCTCAGCAGCGTATCCAGCAACTTAGGGTCTTCAACTGGAATGTAGGTCGTGTACTTGTTGCTGTCTTTTTTAACAACGTTAATCTCACGTCCATTGATACGCGCTTCGCGAATCTGGTCTTGGGTCAATTCGGACATGAAGGTAGAATAATCTACCCTACGGCCATTAGACTCGCTGGGCCCAAAGCTCTGAAATACAGACATCAATACTACTGCGATGACTAACCAGAGAATCAGGTTCTTCGCCATGTCACTCAAGGGATCAACCTCATATTACAACTGTGTTAACAAACAGCGTTAGGGAACTACACTTTCCGCCCTGTCGCTACGATGTACACTTCTCGCGAACGTGCTCGGGAAGCGTCTGGCTTACGAATCTTCACCTTCGTAAACAGGGAGCGAATTTCCCGCAGGTATTCATCAAAGCCATCTCCCTGGAACACCTTCACCAGGAAACTTCCGCCTGGTGCTAATACATCCCGACACATATCCAGTGCTAACTCAACTAAATACATCGATTTTGGAATATCGACTGCCGGTGTACCGCTCATATTCGGGGCCATATCGGACATGACCACCTGAACCTTGTTTTCTCCCACGCGATCAAGCAGCGCTTTGAGAACTAATTCATCACGAAAATCCCCCTGAAGGAAGTCGACTCCAACAATAGGATCCATAGGCAAAAGGTCAAGCGCAATGATGCGCCCTTTGCTACCAATCTGCGTTGCGGCAAACTGCGACCATCCGCCGGGCGCTGCACCTAAATCCACCACGGTCATCCCGGGTTTGAACAGTTTATCGCCTTGCTGTATTTCATCAAGCTTAAACCAGGCGCGAGAACGCAGCCCTTTTTTCTGTGCCTGAATGACATATTTATCGCTAAAGTGTTCCTGCAACCAGCGAGTGGAACTTGCAGAACGCTTTTTAATAGACATTATTTAGTAACCATATAGTTTTCCAACTACCCTGTGTTAGAGCTTTTGGAACAAGCTGTTAGCGTCATGACGTCTATGGCTAAGTCAGTATAAATCACCGCCCGAAGCAGTCCGGGTTGGTGATATACATGAGATGGCGGTAGAATGACCCGTTTTCAATCCCAACTTAAGCAAAAAAGACGATGAATCTTAACAATAAACAAAAACAGTACCTGAAAGGCCTGGCACATCCACTGAAACCGGTTGTCATGCTGGGTAACAACGGTCTGACAGAGGGCGTGCTCGCCGAAATCGAACAGGCGCTGGCGCATCACGAACTGATCAAGATTAAGGTCGCGGCAGAAGAACGCGAAACGAAGGCTTTGATCGTAGACGCTATCGTGCGTGAAACCAAGGCGAGTAATGTGCAAGTTATCGGCAATATGCTGGTACTTTATCGCCCTTCTACCGAAGACCGCAAAATTATCTTACCGCGTTAATTCGTCAGAGTTTAACGAAAAACGCTTTAGATTTTCGGAACGGTGCCACGAAATCACGTTCAGGAAAAGGCTATAACTGGCCTTTTTACGTTAGTTTTCAATTTAATGTGAAGCTATTCACTTCATGAATGGGTGATTTATAGGGCGAAACGTCACGTTTCGCCCTTTTTAATGCGGATTTTTAGAGGTACTCGACCTTCAGCACTTCAAACTCAACATCGCCGCCTGGTGTGTTGATCACCACCACATCATCCTGCTCTTTGCCGATCAATCCACGTGCAATCGGTGAGTTTACAGAAATCAGATTTTGCTTAAAATCAGCTTCGTCGTCACCAACGATGCGGTACGTCTGCTCTTCTTCAGTATCCAGATTCATCAGTTTGACAGTGGCGCCAAAAATGACACGGCCCGTGGCCGGCATTTTTGTCACGTCGATCACCTGGGCATTAGAAAGCTTGGCTTCGATCTCCTGAATACGTCCTTCGCAAAAACCCTGCTGCTCGCGGGCTGCGTGGTATTCAGCATTCTCTTTCAAATCGCCGTGCTCACGCGCAGTCGCAATATCGGCAATAATTTTGGGACGACGCACGCCCTTCAGATGATCCAGCTCTTCACGTAATCTTTCTGCGCCACGCAACGTCATCGGAATCGGTTTCATATATTCATTACCTCTAACTTGGTCCTTTCGGTAAACACCGTCCTGATTGAATCAGGTAAGAAATTAAGCCAGCTCTTTTGACCCACTCGCTCTGGCGAAAAACAAAAAAAACCTCACCCGGAGTCGCCACCAGGCCAGGATTCATTTTGCATTATGATTCGTATTTTAACGTAGAGTTCACTGAGGATCATCGTTTACTTTCAGCCACGTTGCGCCTTGGTTCGTAGCATCGTAGTATGGCACCACATTATCCTGTTGTTACCCAGAGCCTTACTCAAAATAATGCGTTTTATACGAATTGTCAGTGGATTAGCATGCGCGTTTGTTCTCAATACAAATGCGGCCCAGATCGAGAATTACACAGAATATCTGCCGGACGGCACGAATCTGGCTGTGCTGGTACAGAAAATTGGCGCGCCTGCGCCCGCCATCGACTATCACGGTTCTCAGATGGCGCTGCCAGCCAGTACCATGAAGATTCTGACCGCGCTGGCGGCTTTACTTCAACTCGGCCCCGATTTCAGATTCACCACTACGCTGGAAACCCAGGGCTCTGTTTCGGACGGCGTCCTTAAAGGGGATCTGGTTGCTCGTTTTTCCGGCGATCCGACGTTAAAACGTCAGAATATTCGCAATATGGTCGCGGTATTGAAAAAACAGGGCATCAAAGAGATCAGCGGCAACGTGGTGGTGAATACATCCGTGTTCGCCAGCCATGACAAAGCCCCCGGCTGGCCATGGAATGACATCACTCAATGCTTCAGTGCTCCCCCGGCCGCTGCTATTGTCGATCGTAACTGTTTCTCTGTTTCCCTTTACAGTGCCCCTAAACCCGATGAGAACGCCTTTATCCGCGTGGCCTCCTATTATCCGGTTCATATGTTCAGTGAAGTGCGTACGCTGGCGAAAGGCTCTCCTGATGCGCAATATTGCGAACTGGATGTCGTACCGGGGGAATTCAATCGTTATACATTGACTGGCTGCCTGACCCAACGCAGCGAACCTCTGCCACTGGCCTTTGCCGTTCAGGACGGAGCCAGCTATGCCGGTGCGATTCTGAAAGATGAGCTTTTGCAGGCCGATATTCAGATTGATGGCACGTTGAAACGTCAGACTCAGCAGACTCCTGCAGGAACCGTTCTGGCACAAACGCAATCAGCGCCGTTGCACGATTTGCTGCGGATCATGCTGAAGAAATCCGACAACATGATAGCCGACACCGTTTTCCGTACCATCGGCCATCAGCGTTTCGGTGTACCGGGAACATGGCGTGCAGGTTCTGATGCTGTGCGTCAGATTCTGCGTCAGAAGGCGGGTGTCGATTTAGGTAACTCAATTCAGGTGGATGGATCAGGTTTGTCGCGCCACGATTTGCTGTCACCAGCAACGATGATGCAGGTGCTGCAATATATCGCGCAGAACGATAAAGACTTAGATTTCATCTCAATGCTGCCTCTGGCAGGCCATGACGGCACGTTACAATACCGCGGTGGACTGCATGAAGCAGGTGTCGATGGCAAAGTGTCAGCGAAAACCGGTTCATTGTCTGGCGTCTATAATCTGGCAGGCTTTATTACGACGGCCAGCGGGCAACGCATGGCATTTGTCCAGTTCCTCTCAGGTTATGCAGTACCGCCTGAAGACCAGCGGACACGCCGCGCACCGCTTGTGCGTTTTGAAAGCCGGCTTTACAAGGACATCTACCAAAATAATTAACCACGGAGAAGTGCCAAACGATGAAGCTGCTGATAGTTGAAGATGATGAACTTATACGGCAGGGATTATCGCTGGCCTTAACCAGTGATAATTACGTTTGCGACTGCGCATCTACCGCTGCTCAAGCGCAAAGCCTCATTCAAACCAGCCAGTACAGTCTGGTCATCCTCGATTTGGGGTTACCAGACAAAGATGGCGCGACGCTTCTGCGCCAATGGCGACGCCAGAGGATCTCCCTTCCCGTCCTGATCCTTACCGCCCGCGATGCACTTGAAGATCGTGTTGAGGGTCTTGATGCCGGCGCTGATGATTACCTGATTAAACCTTTCGCCTTAGCCGAGTTACAAGCCCGCGTCCGCGCGCTCATCCGCCGGTATCAGGGGCAAAGTGATAATGAAATTTCTGTCGGAAATCTGCGAATCAATCTTTCTTCACAGCAAACCTATCTGGGTGACGCGCAGGTGGAGGTCACACCGAAAGAGTTCGCGATTTTAACCCGTCTGATGATGCGCGCCGGACAAACGGTTAACCGCGAATTACTTCAGCAAGATCTCTACACATGGCAGGATGATTTGGGATCCAATACGCTGGAAGTTCACGTCCATAACTTGCGTCGCAAGCTGGGTAAAGAGTTGATTCGTACGGTTCGTGGCATTGGTTACCGGTTGGAGATGATGCCGTGACCAGTATGCGCCGCCGTCTGTTGGTTATGCTGGCTTTGATCCTTTTCGTCACCCAGCTCACCAGCGTTTTCTGGCTTTGGCACGAAAGTCAGGAACAAATTAATTTACTGGTGAATGACACGCTTTCGGCCAAGGTGCGTAATGCGCACGTTGAGAAAGAAATTGCCGAAGCGATCGCCTCGCTGATTGCCCCTTCTTTACTGATGATGGCCATTACATTGGCACTGTCCTTCTGGGCGATCAGCTGGATTATCCGTCCGCTCAACCAGTTGCAAAAACGTCTTGAAACGCGCTCGGCAGATAACCTTTCCCCTTTACCGCTGAACAGCGAAATTCGCGAAGTGGTGGCGGTGACCAACGCGCTCAATCAACTGTTTTCACGCCTGTCTAATACGATTCACCAGGAGCGATTATTCACCGCCGACGCTGCGCATGAACTGCGTACACCGCTTGCGGGGGTGCGTCTGCATCTTGAGATCATGCACAAAAACGGGGTGTCTGGCAGTGATACGCTGATTGGGCGCATCGATCAGCTGATGCATACCATTGAGCAACTGCTGATGCTGTCGCGCGCCGGGCAAAACTTTGCCAAAGGTGAATATCAGCAAGTGGACCTGGTTTCGAACGTCATCGAGCCTTTGCGGGAAGAATTTTGCGAAATGCTGGAAGAGCGCCAGCAGACGCTGGTTTTAAGGCTTCCGGAACGCGCCACGCTGCAGGGCGACGCTGTGTTGCTCCGCTTAATGGTCAGAAACTTAGTGGAAAACGCTTATCGCTACGGCCCGCCGGACAGTGAAATCACCCTTACGGTGCAGCCGCAGAATAACGGCCTCCTGATACAAATAGACGATGAAGGCCCGGGAATTGATGAGACGAAGGCCTGTGAACTGACGCAGGCATTTAAACGCATGGATCAGCGTTATGGCGGCAGCGGGCTGGGTTTAAACATTGTCATTCGCATTGCTCAGCTGCACTGCGGAACTCTGACGCTGCGTAACCGTTCTTCCGGCAACGGGTTAAGTGCACAATGCTGGCTGCCTGATGTGATTCTGGAAAATGCGCTGTCGCTTTCTGCCAGCACCACGAAAAACATGTATTAAAAAAGGCTGCCACTGGCAGCCTTTCAGATTATATCAACTCATACTCACGCCGGATTAACGTTCGTAGATGATTTCAACGCCTTCGTCGTCGTCTTCATCCCAGTCATCATCCCAATCGTCGTCAGCTTCAGCTTCCACTTCAGCCAGTTGTTCACGGTGATAATCATCCCACATGAATTCAACTTTTTCTGGCGCAGCTTCTTCGATTGCCATGTGTTTAGGATTTTCGTTGATGAACTTCATCACATCCCAGCACAAAGCATTCACGCCTTCGCGGTTTGCTGCGGAAATCAGGTAGTAATTACCTTCCCAACCCAGCGCCTCAGCGATGGCTTTCGCACGCGTTTCAGCTTCTTCTTTTTCGATCAAATCAACTTTGTTGAATACCAGCCAGCGAGGCTTTTCAGCCAGTTTGGCGTTGTATTGCTGCAACTCGTTGATGATGACTTTGGCATTTTCGATCGGATCAGATTCATCGATCGGCGCAATATCGATCAGATGCAACAATACGCGGCAACGTTCAAGGTGTTTCAGGAAACGAATCCCTAAACCAGCCCCTTCGGAAGCGCCTTCAATCAGACCAGGAATATCGGCGATGACGAAGCTCTGCTCGCTGTCCATGCGCACAACGCCGAGGCTTGGCACCAGGGTCGTAAACGGATAGTCAGCGACTTTTGGTTTCGCGGCGGAAACTGCACGGATGAAAGTAGATTTACCCGCATTTGGCAGACCCAGCATACCCACGTCGGCCAGCAGCATCAGCTCAAGGGCGATATCACGCTCTTCACCTTTGGTACCCATGGTTTTCTGGCGTGGGGAACGGTTAACCGAAGATTTAAAACGGGTGTTGCCCAGACCGTGGAACCCGCCTTTGGCGACCATATTGATCTGGCCATGTTTGGTCATATCAGCCAGAACTTCGCCGGTAGCCTGATCTAGGACACGGGTACCGACTGGCACTTTTATGGTGATATCTTTACCGCGTTTACCCGTACAGTCGCTGCTTTGACCGTTAGTACCGCGCTCAGCACGGTATGATTTCACAAAGCGGAAATCGATCAGGGTATTCAGGTTTTCATCAGCCAGCAGGAAAACGTCACCACCGTCACCACCGTCGCCGCCATCAGGGCCGCCACGTGGAATGTATTTCTCACGGCGGAAGCTTACACAACCGTTACCACCGTCACCTGCCACGACTAAAATTGTGGCTTCATCAACAAACTTCATTTGTACCGTCTCCGTAAATCATTCGCCGGGCAGCTAGAGTTTAGCTACCAGGTTTTGCTCTGTCCGACGAGGCCACCAACGATGGCCCGCTGCGGAAAACATTGCACCCGCCACCACCACAAATGCCCCAAGATAACCTACAAAATTGAGCACTGGTGCGGCAAAATAGCCTGGCCAGGCAAGTGCTAACAGATCTGAAAATAGCAGGGTAAACAATGGGGTCAGCGTCACTAATGCGCTAACCTGCGATGCCTGCCATCTCGCCATCGCTTCCGCTAAGGCGCCATATCCTACTAAGGTATTCGCGCCGCAAAACAACAAACAGGCAAACTGCCAGCCGCTGAGCTGTGAAAGCATCGCCGGACTGGCCAGCGGGAGCAATGCGATAGAACATAAAGTGTACAGCAAAAACAGGATTTGAGGCGAGGCGAGTTGGCGTAAGAGAACCTTTTGCGCCACACCGTAAATAACCCAAACCGTTGCTGCCCCGACGCCAAATAACACACCGAGTGTGTAATCGGTCAGACGGGTAAATATCTCAATCAGACTGGTATTGAAAAACAATATCAATCCAAAAATCAACATAGTGGCCCCAATGACCTGCGTGATCCGCATCCTCTCTTTCAGGATAATCACACTGGCCAGCATCATGCCGACTGGGGAAAGCTGACCGATAACCTGAGAAGCCGTTGGACTTAAAAATTGCAGTGAAGAACTAAAAAGAACGAAGTTTCCCATCAATCCGCAGGTGGCTATCAATACTAAAATCAGCCAGCGTGGCCGACTGAAAATCACTCTGGGTGGCAAACGGCGCTTTGCAGCAAGAATGCAGCCCAGCACAATTGCAGCCATTGAAAACCGGTACCAGACCACTGTAAAGGGATCCATTATCACCAATACCTGCTTCATGGCGATAGGCAAAGAGCCCCAACTCATGGCAGTGATCAGCGCTAACATAATCCCAACAGGTGCCTGCGATTTACTGTCCATATTCCGCCAGAATGGGCTAACCAGAATGTAAAAAGCCCCGCAACGAGTTGCGGGGCTTACATCTATTTACTAAGACGAGAAAAACTTATTCAGCGTCGATGCTGATGTACTTACGGTTTTTCGGGCCTTTAACTTCGAACTTGACTTTACCGTCAGCCAAAGCAAACAGAGTATGGTCCTTGCCGCAACCCACGTTGATACCAGCGTGGAATTTGGTGCCGCGCTGACGAACGATGATGCTGCCTGCCAGTACTGCTTCGCCGCCAAAGCGTTTTACGCCCAGACGTTTAGCTTCTGAATCGCGACCGTTGCGTGTGGAGCCGCCAGCCTTTTTGTGTGCCATTGTTCCGCTCTCCTAGTCTTAAGCGCTGATGCCGGTGATTTTAACGTCAGTGAACCACTGACGGTGGCCCTGCTGCTTACGATAGTGCTTACGACGACGAAACTTAACGATTTTGACTTTAACGCCACGACCGTGAGCAACGATTTCAGCTTTAACGATACCGCCAGCAACTAATGGCAGGCCGATATTGATTTCTTCACCGTTTGCAATCATCAGAACCTGATCAAACTCGATCGTTTCGCCAGTTGCGATGTCAAGCTTCTCAAGGCGGATAGTCTGCCCTTCGCTGACACGGTGTTGTTTACCACCACTTTGGAAAACCGCGTACATATAAAACTCCGCTTTCCGCGCACTCAACTTTGTATAGTTCAGAGGGCGCTATAAATATTCACAATAGGGCGCGAATTCTACGCAAAAAATCAGAGTAAGACAAGAGCACAATGACCACAAAAGAAGAAAAAAAGCGCAGTTCTTTCGTTATCATTTATCTACACTGTTTTTCAAGTACAATCCCCTTTACAGTTAGCGCCATGTGCCAATGTGAGCCAGATCTCATTGCGGTGAAGAGAACAACAGCCGAAAAAACACAATGAACCTAGAACAGATTATCGATCTTACTCAGGACGACATGGCTGCGGTCAACGCATCCATCCTTGAACAGTTGAACTCCGAAGTTTCACTCATCAATCAACTGGGATATTACATCATCAGCGGTGGCGGTAAACGCATCCGTCCAATGATTGCAGTGCTGGCGGCCAGAGCGCTCTCTTATGAAGGCGACAAGCACATCAAAGTCGCTGCACTGATTGAGTTTATCCATACCGCCACGTTATTGCACGATGACGTTGTCGATGAATCGGATATGCGCCGGGGTAAAGCCACTGCCAACGCCGCTTTTGGTAATGCCGCAAGCGTCCTGGTCGGGGATTTCATCTATACCCGTGCATTCCAGATGATGACCGATCTGGAGTCGCTGCCGGTTCTGGCCCTGATGGCTAAAGCAGTCAATGTGATTGCAGAGGGCGAAGTACAGCAGCTGATTAACTGTAACGACCCTGACATCACTGAAGACAGCTACATGCAGGTTATCTATAGCAAAACAGCGCGTCTGTTCGAAGCTGCCTCTCAGTCTTCTGCCATGCTGGCTGGCGGAACTCAGGAACAGATCCTTGCTTTGCAAGATTACGGCCGTTACCTGGGCACTGCATTCCAGCTGATTGACGATTTGCTTGATTATGATGCTGACGGCGAAACGTTGGGCAAAAATACCGGCGATGACCTTGATGAAGGTAAACCGACATTGCCGCTTTTGCATGCGATGCAGCATGGCGATAAAGAACAGTCGGCCATGATCCGTAATGCTATCGAAGAAGGTAATGGGCGCCATTTACTGGAACCAGTATTGGCAGCCATGCACCAATGGGGCTCCCTGGAATACACCCGTCAGCGGGCCGAAGAAGAAGCTGACAAGGCCATTAAGGCACTTCAGGTGTTGCCAGACTCTGTCTATCGCTCGGCACTTGAAGGCCTGGCGCATCTTTCAGTCAAACGCGACTTCTGATGTTTATCTGTCGTACCTGGCACTTATCAGGCAGGTACGACAGTTTTCAACGCTAGTTTTCGTCAGGCTTGCGCAACCTGTTTAACACTTCCGAAACGCCTTCTCTCACAATAAACGCGATCATCGTTTCACGTTCTGGTTCTCTCAATTGCTTATAGCTTTCAATCCAGATTGCCAGAGGGTCCTGATGCGAGGTATAGACATACTCCGCAGAATGCTCGTTCATCGCCAGACTGGCGATCGTATTAACGGGCAGGCTGTCGATGTGATATTCCACCGCACGCCCTTGTACACCGCGTCTTCTCCTTTTAATCCAGCATAACCTGCGCGCCATTCCATGCACGCCTTGTGTTGAAGTTGGGAGCCCTTCTTTACCGGTTAATTCCTTTGCTGCGAACCACTCTTTTTTCATAACGATCCTTTTCTTTCTTACATAAACCACTAAGAAAGTTTCTGTTATAAATCCATGAGAATAATGCCGATACTTTCCTGAAACCTCCGGTGTTTATTTTAGAGATGACTTTAACGCCGGCCATTAAGGAAAACGTCTATTTAACGGAAAGAAGATATTCAATTTTTCGAAATGAGTCTACTGATGACTCACAAAGTTTCCATGAATTTTCTTTATCAACAACTGAATGAATGGCGTAATACCTACTTTTTAGAAACAAACGGACTCAAGTCGAAAGCAAAAAAGATAAAAACAAAATAAAACCTTAAAAAACAACAAGTAAAAATATAAATACCTAAATTAAAACAGATTTTATTTATCAAAACATAGCGAATTATTTATTAATAAACCTCATCCATTATGGCAATGGATGATAAAGATCAAAAAACGCACAATAGAATAACTTATCCATTTTACGTGATTTCAAACTTGCACGTAATACATTAGAAAAACTGACGCTAATCACAAAAAGCAACACGAATTTACTTGTTTGTTTTAATCAGAATAAGAAGGTATTTTCTCAATGAAAGCGATGCGGGTTTTTCGGAAACATTGATTTGAATGAGTACATCTGAAAAAAACAACCGCAGAATATATATTTAAATAAAATACATTCGAAAACTATATTTGAACAAATAAGGAAGCCATCATGAACACAAGGAACGAAGACTGGCATCAGGCTGATATCATTGCTGCGCTAAGAAAGAAAGGAACCACGCTGGCGGCGGTATCACGCTCGGCAGGCTTAAGTTCTTCAACCTTATCAAACGCGTTATCACGGCCGTGGCCAAAAGGGGAACTCCTCATTGCAAGCGCGCTTGGGCTTCATCCTTCAATTATCTGGCCAAGCCGCTATTTTGACGCGAAGACCTTTAAAATCATCGAACGTCGTTGCCGTACACCTAATGCTTCTCGTGAATAAATCACGGCGGGTATAATTTATCACCGCCGGGTTACACCGGCGGTGATAAAGGTGCAGCATCAGTTATTAATAAACTGTTCACCGAGCTCAATGTCTTTTCGCAAGATATCCAGCATGGATTCAAGCGATTGCTGCTCAAACGCGCTTAGTTTGCCGACATCCAGCAGTTCAGCAATCCCATTCTTGCCCAGCAAAACAGGCTGCGCGAAGAAGCGTGTATGCTCGCCCTTCCCTTCCACATACGCACATTCCACTACGTTACTTTCGCCCTGCATAGCGCGCAGTAATGAAAGGCCGAAGCGTGCAGCTGCCTGCCCCATCGACAGCGTTGCAGACCCGCCACCGGCTTTTGCCTCGACAACTTCGGTGCCTGCATTCTGAATACGCTTAGTGAGAGAGGTGATTTCTTCGTCGCTGAACGTCACACCAGGAACCTGAGAAAGCAATGGGAGGATAGTCACACCGGAGTGTCCACCGATCACCGGTACTTCAATCTCATCTGGCTGCTTGCCTTTCAGTTCCGCAACGAAAGTGTTGGAACGGATAGCATCGAGTGTCGTAATTCCAAAGAGTTTGTTTTTATCGTACACACCGGCATTTTTCAGCACTTCTGCCGCAATGGCGACTGTGGTGTTAACCGGATTAGTAATAATCCCGATACAGGCTTTCGGGCAGGTTTTCGCGACCTGTTGGATAAGATTACGAACGATACCGGCATTAACATTGAACAGATCGGAACGATCCATACCTGGTTTTCGCGCCACACCTGCTGAAATCAGGACAATATCCGCACCTTCCAGCGCTGGCGTGGCATCTTCGCCACAGAAGCCTTTGATTTTAACCGCGGTTGGGATGTGACTGAGATCGACAGCAACGCCCGGCGTCACCGGTGCGATATCATATAATGAGAGTTCGGAACCGGAAGGTAGCTGGGTCTTAAGCAGAAGTGCGAGGGCCTGACCGATACCACCCGCAGCACCGAGAACTGCAACTTTCATCCTATACTCCTTTTTTATCATTAACTTATAAGTGTCGTGGAATTATTTTGGTTGTGACCTTAATCACTTACGCTGTTAAAAACAATCGCTCACCTGCAGAGAATCTGAGATGGGTCGTTTAGAAAGTAAAAAAATACTTTTAAACGGCCTTTATCCGGTCTTTTATGACTTTTTATCGGAAAGCTTCCCTTAAAAGTAGCACCCCAAAACCTGTCAGGTTAATAAATGGTTAAATTTGGTTCATTGTGTGAGCTGAATCGAAGTCATCACTTCCACTCATCGGGTCGTAAAATCCACCTGCAATGCAAAATTTTGGCATATTCATGAAAAAACCTCTGATGCGACATCCGTCACATTCCTTGCGCAGTGGTGAATCAGCGATTTACCTCCGGAAGGTCTGTTGCATAAAAATGCAATTATCTGCATAATCAACTTCACGATGTTCAAGAGACCAGGGTGCAAAATGCGTAATCCTGCCAAACAGGAAGATTTAATCAAAGCCTTCAAAGCACTGCTGAAGGAAGAGAAATTCAGCTCTCAGGGCGAAATTGTCGTCGCACTCCAGGAAGAGGGGTTCGAAAACATCAATCAGTCCAAAGTCTCACGGATGCTGACCAAATTCGGTGCGGTACGTACACGTAACGCAAAAATGGAAATGGTGTACTGCCTGCCAGCAGAGATAGGTGTGCCCACCACCACCAGCCCGCTGAAGAATCTGGTGCTGGATATCGACTACAATGAAGCCGTCGTGGTTATCCGCACCAGTCCCGGTGCTGCACAGCTGATCGCGCGTTTGCTTGATTCACTGGGTAAATCTGAAGGCATCCTCGGTACTATCGCGGGTGATGACACGATTTTCACCACTCCGGCGCGTGGTTTTAGCGTGAAGCAGCTGCACGACGCCATTTTGAGTTTGTTCGAACAGGAGCTATAAGTCGCTGTTATCGTACATGGCCGCGCGCTCCCATTCTGTGCAGGGGGTCAGAAGAACAGAATTTCTGACCTCAGGCCAGTCGCCTTACCCATCTTTTATATTGATTAACTCTCACCGGCTCCGCAGAAACCTCCCTTTCCTGAGAAATCACGGCATCCCTCATCAACCTGATTCTGTTAACTCCCGTCACAACACGCACATTTCCGTCACATAAATATTTCAATGATGTGATTGACTACAAAAATAAGCACAGATAGTCAAATTCACTCAATTTATTGATTTTACAAAAAATTATCACTAAAAGAACGTTTTATAGACGTTTTTTATTACTTTCCGTTATTAAAAACACCAATAGGCCACACATAACCACTCAAATAACTATTAGCAAACTATTAATATTTGTAGTGACTAGATGTATACTCATTTCCGTGGTGTGAGACACCAGTTGTTGGAACACATAATAAATTCGACGAGGTCAAATCATGAACGTTAAAACTACAATCGCAACATTAAGCATTCTCTCTGCTCTGTCATTTGGTGCTTTCGCAGCACAACCTGTTACTCAGGATCAGGCTGCTAATCTGCAGGCAAAAGGGATGATCAGCGTCAGCGGCGTAGCCGGTGCACCTTCTGATATCCGTCAGGCACTGTCTGACAAAGCCGATGCAAAAGGCGCTAAAGCTTTCCGCGTTATTGAAGTGCGTCAGGAAGGTAACTATCACGCAACCGCAGAAATCTACCAATAAGTCACCCGGTAGACCCAGCGAAGGGGCCTGAATGAATCAGGCCCGTGCATAAGACGGATTTATCACTGCCAGCTTTGCGTTCCCGAACGCTCATCGCGCCCCGAACCCCTGTAAAACAGCCCTGATAAATCTAAATTTGAACCGACGTTGCTCTCTCAGATTGCATCAACGTCAGTAAAATCAGGAAATTATCATGAAAATCATTACTACTATCGCCGCGCTTAGTCTGTTATCCGCTGTTTCTTTCGGTGCGTCCGCCGCACAACTGGTGACTAACCAGCAAGCTGAAAACCTGCAATCTATGGGTGTGATCAGCGTCAGCGGTGTAGACGGTGCGCCAACCGATATCCGCCAGCAGCTGTCTGATAAAGCTGATGCTAAAGGCGCAAAATCTTATCGTGTGATTGAAGCCCATAACGAAGGTGCTTATCACGCGACAGCAGAAATCTACCAGTAAGATTTCTGATTATTACCCTGAAACAAAAGCCACTGTTTGAATTTTTTGAATTAGCGTACCGGGTTCAACAGCCACAGATCGTCTAAACGACGCTGTTGAGGCTGGAAGAGAGCTGACACTGCCACTGCCGCGCTCTTTTGCTAACGATACCCTCGTCGTCCTGTCCGACGACACCCTTTGGCTCCCATACCATTTTGGGAGCTTTTTTTTGCCTGCTGATCGGCCATTCACCCGAAAAATGACAAAAAAAAGCACAGCCAATGCTGTGCTCTGATTTCGATGAATCGACGCTTATTGCTGTGCTGCGGCGCTGGCTTTCGCCGCCAGTGCTGCCAGCAGTTTTCCATGGATACCACCAAACCCACCGTTGCTCATCACCAGGATATGATCGCCAGGCAGCGACGCCTTGATAACCATATCCACCAGGGAATCCACATCGGCACTCCAGTGCGCTGGCTGAATGCAATGTTCGGCGACTTCGGCGACCTGCCAGGGAATATGCTGCGGTTGCAGAAGGAAGACTTCATCAGCACGTCCCAATGACGGTGCCAGTTCATTTTTACTCATGCCCATTTTCATGGTATTCGAGCGCGGTTCGAGAACGGCCAGAATACGCGCCGTTCCGCCTACTTTGCTGCGCAGTGCGGAGAGCGTCGCCAGAATCGCAGTAGGGTGGTGGGCGAAATCGTCATACACGCTGACACCGTTTTCCACGCCACGCAGTTCAAGACGACGACGGGCGTTGATGAAATCACCCAGCGCTTTACAGGCATCTTCCGGTTTCACACCAACATGACGCGCTGCGGCAATCGCCATCAGCCCGTTATGCATGTTGTGTTCACCGACCAGATTCCAGTTCACTTCACCGACAATTTCGCCTTTCAGGTAAACATTGAAAGAGCTGGCGTCTGGCGTCAGCTTTTTCGCATCCCATGTGCAGGCGTCTGTTTCGCCGACAAATTCCTGCTCGCTCCAGCACCCCATCGCCATCACCTGTTTGAGCGGTGTATCGTGCTCAGGCAGGATGATTTTGCCCTTGCCAGGCACCAAACGCACCAGATGGTGGAACTGTTTCTGGATGGCTTTCAGATCGTCAAAAATATCGGCGTGATCGAACTCGAGGTTGTTGAGTACCAGAGTACGCGGGCTGTAATGCACAAATTTAGAGCGCTTATCAAAGAAGGCGCAGTCGTACTCATCCGCTTCAATCACCATAAACGGACTGTTGCCCAGACGCGCAGAAACCTCGAAATTGCCCGGTACACCACCGATAACATAACCCGGCTCATAGCCACAGGCTTCGAGGATCCACGTCACCATACCGGCGGTGGTCGTTTTGCCATGCGTACCGGCAACGGCAATCACCCAGCGTTCTGGCAGAACGTGATCGTGCAGCCATTGCGGGCCGGACACGTAAGGGATGCCCTGCTCCAGTACGGCTTCGACACACGGGTTACCGCGTGTCATCGCGTTACCAATGATCACCAGATCGGGCTGAGGGTCTAACTGTGCGGGATCGTAACCCTTAATCAGCTCAATCCCCTGATTTTCCAGCAGCGTACTCATCGGTGGATAAACGTTGTCGTCCGAACCAGTAACCTGATGCCCCTGAGCACGAGCCAGCATCGCCAGCCCGCCCATAAACGTGCCGCAAATCCCAAGAATATGAATGCGCATATATTTTCCATTAATGCCTTTAAGTCAGCCGCTATTCTACCGCTCAGAATCCTCCAGAAGAAATGGATTTGCCTATGATTCATCCATATATTTGGGCTAAACTGCCCACGCTCTTGTAAAGGTTTTATTAACGAACCGTTATCCATCCTAGATTCAGGGAACGTGTTATGAAAACGTTAGGCGAATTTATTGTTGAAAAACAGCAAGACTTTCCTCATGCAACCGGTGAGCTCACCGCCTTGCTCTCAGCAATAAAACTCGGCGCTAAAATCATTCACCGTGACATCAACAAAGCGGGTCTGGTTGATATTCTTGGTACCAGCGGCGCAGAAAATGTTCAGGGCGAAGTACAGATGAAACTTGATCTGTATGCGAATGAGAAGTTAAAAGCAGCGATGAAAGCACGCGGCGAAATTGCCGGTATCGCGTCTGAAGAAGAAGATGAAATCGTCATTTTCGAGGGCGAACGCGCTGAAAATGCAAAATACGTCATCTTGATGGATCCGCTCGATGGCTCCTCAAATATCGACGTTAACGTCTCCGTCGGTACTATCTTCTCCATCTACCGTCGTACCACACCTCTCGGCCAGTCCGTGACCGAAGCCGATTTCCTGCAACCGGGCAATCGTCAGGTCGCCGCCGGCTATGTGGTTTACGGCTCTTCCACCATGCTGGTTTACACCACTGGCGTTGGCGTTCATGCCTTTACTTATGATCCTTCTCTCGGTGTCTTCTGCCTCTCCCATGAAAAAGTCCGCTACCCGGCTACCGGCAGCATGTACTCGATCAATGAAGGCAACTACATCAAATTCCCGCTCGGCGTAAAAAAATACATCAAATATTGTCAGGAGCAGGACGAAGCTACGCTGCGCCCTTACACCTCACGTTACATCGGTTCTCTGGTCGCAGATTTCCACCGTAACCTGCTGAAAGGCGGCATTTATATTTATCCGAGCACGGCAACCCATCCGAACGGCAAACTTCGTTTGTTGTACGAGTGCAATCCGATGGCGTTCCTGGCCGAACAGGCCGGTGGCAAAGCCAGCGACGGTAAAAACCGCATTCTGGATATCATTCCGCAGAAACTGCATGAACGCGCGCCGTTCTTCGTCGGTAACAGCTCAATGGTGGAAGATGCAGAACGCTTTATCGCACAATTCCCTGATGAATAATCCCTGCCCTACAAAAAACATCATTGAATGAACGTGATACCTCTGTAACTTAGCGTTGACCCAACGTAAAAAGGTGGCTTTTTGAGCCACCTTTTTTATTGCGTACAGAATCAGACTTTCGTGTTTAGTACAGTTCAGTGCGGCTGAGCTTAAATACCGCCATGCTTTCCGCCAGCAGTTGCGCCTGCTCTTCCAGAGAACGCGTTGCCGCCGTTGCCTGCTCGACTAACGCGGCGTTCTGCTGTGCGACCTGATCCATCTGGGTGATCGCCACATTCACCTGTTCAATGCCGTGTGTTTGCTCGGTAGTAGCGATGGAGATTTCACGCATCAGACTGGTCACGCGCGTCACTTCGCTGGAGATTTCCAGCATCGTCGCGGCGGCAGATTTCACCATGTTCGATCCTTCCGACACCCGGCTTTCCGAATCCCCAATCAGCTCTTTAATCTCTTTGGCCGATTGCGCGCTGCGCTGCGCCAGATTGCGGACTTCGCCCGCGACGACGGCAAAACCGCGCCCTTGCTCACCGGCTCGCGCGGCCTCTACCGCAGCGTTCAGCGCCAGAATATTAGTCTGGAAGGCAATGCCGTCGATCACTGTAATAATGTCGCCGATACGCTTCGAACTGTCGGTAATCCCCTGCATTTTGTCCATCACCTGATTGACCACCTGACTGCCTTTGTCGGCGATAGATGAAACGCTTTGCGCCAGCTGGTTGGCCTGCTCAGAGTTTGCAGCGTTCATGCGTACCGTTGAAGTCAGCTGTTCCATACTCGCTGCCGTTTCCTCGAGCGAAGCGGCAGACTCTTCCGTGCGCTGCGCCAGATGCACGTTCCCGGCGGCCAGCTCGCGGGAGCCGACATCAATCTGATTTCCTGCATCGCGGACACGACCCACCGACAGCACCAGTGAATCTTGCATTTGTTTCATCGCTTTCAGCAGGCGGCCCATCTCATTGTTATGAGAATCGTCGATGTCGTGGGTCAGATCGCCTTTGGCAATGTATTCCAGCTGAGCGATGGAAAACGTCAGCGGATGCATGATCAGTTTTTGCAACGCAAACCACGCCAGTATCGCAATCGTAAGTGCGACGATGAAAGCCACAGCGATAATGGTCAGCTGAATACGTGCCTGCGCACGTGCCTGCTCAATGCGTTGATTGGTGTTATCCACCGCATAGGCACGAAAATCGGTCAGTGCTTTGTCGTAGGCATTGCTGTACGGCGTGATTTTGTTTTCAAGCACATCGTAATAGCTGTCAGCACTTTGCGACTGGAGAGCCTGAAGAACGGGAATAAGCCCATTGGCTTTGTAAGCCTCGTAGGTTTTTTTCACCGCGGCCGATAAATCTCTGCCGCGCTGGGTTTCGTCCTCAATGCTGACGAATTTCGCCAGATCGGTATCCGCCTGTTTTATGTAACCGGCGATGCGATCGGACGTTGCTTTCGCATCGTCCATCATGCCGATTTCCAACTGACGAACGGCGACTCCGCTGGCGACGCGGGTTCGTAATGAGTAACTGTAGCTGTCAGCCAGCGAGCCTAATTCCTCGCCCTGAAGCTGATTAATCTCTTGCAGTGATGTTGCACTTTGCCTGATGGCATTGGCGCCCAGCACGCTCACCAGCAATAAAATCAGGGTCATAAACACTAACAGGCCGATCAGACCGGCCTTTACGCTCAGCTTATTCAACATACGGTGTTATCCAGTGATTCAGGTGAAAAGGAGAAATGCATATCGTGGTAGGGGTCAGGTTTAGCCTGACTTTTATTTGAATAGAGTTATCGGCAATTGACTGAAATACTTGATAAGAAAAGCAAAAACAGGCAGTTACACGGTGAAAACGCGCAGGCGTGAATTTTACTGCCAGAAGGTCAGTTTTTGCGACTGCACAACAGCAGGTCGTGCCGGAAAATACGAAAGCGACATTCGGAGAAAAGGACGGGAATTCACGGGAGACTTGGCTATAATGTGCGGCACTCTATTCCTGGTTCAATTGAAGGAAACCAACCATGAGCTTACTGAATGTACCTGCTGGCAAAGACATGCCAGAAGATATCTACGTCGTTATCGAAATCCCGGCAAATGCTGATCCGATCAAATACGAAGTAGATAAAGACACCGGCGCACTGTTCGTAGACCGTTTCATGTCTACCGCAATGTTCTACCCGTGCAACTACGGTTACATCAACCACACTCTGTCTCTGGATGGCGACCCGGTTGACGTTCTGGTGCCAACGCCATACCCACTGCAACCGGGTTCTGTGATCCGTTGCCGTCCGGTTGGTATGTTGAAAATGACCGACGAAGCGGGCGAAGATGCGAAACTGGTTGCTGTTCCGCACACTAAACTGAGCAAAGAATACGATCACATCAAAGATGTGAACGACCTGCCAGAACTGCTGCGCGGCCAGATCACTCACTTCTTCGAGCAATACAAAGCGCTGGAAAAAGGGAAATGGGTGAAAGTTGACGGCTGGGCTGATGCTGCTGCCGCGAAAGAAGAGATCGTGGCTTCTTTCGAACGTGCTAAAAACAAGTAATTGATCCTGTAAATCATTGCTTGCTCTGCACGAAAAAAAACACCGCCAGATGGCGGTGTTTTTTTATGTATTACGCGTTGATACACAACGTTTATTTTTCGACGACCTTGCTCAAATCACTCACTACACCGCGTCGTTACGTTTCACCCAGTCACCACCTTCTATTCTCGGCACACCATCCAGTGAGCGGATGTAGAGGTAAATCCAGGCGCTGCCGTACGGCGTCGAAATCAGCTCGCGACGATAATCTTTCGTATTACTTTTCAGTTCATCCAGCTCGGCTAAGATAGACGAGGTTATGCGGTACACTTCGCAATAGACCTTCCCTTCCCCTGGAATGACAGCAGGATAGTGCCCCAGATTATAAAGCGCATACCCTTCCAGCTCATGGTCACCCAACCATTGAGCGTTCGTCATCCAATGACTGTTGCCTTGCTTGCGTCGCAGACTACCGTAAACAATTATTCGCATGTTTATATTCGTATAGTAAAAGTCACATGAATTAGAACTCAAACTGATAGAGTAAATCCAATGCCTGATCGATGCCCGATACCGCCTGCAGATAAAGCTTCGGCATCAACCTATAGCGTAAAGTGAGTGTTGCCAGTGAGTCGAAGATCCCGACGCCATATTTCACCTGTAAACCCGGTAAAACATAGCCACTGACCACCACCTGGGAGCTGTCTCCCACGCCCTGAGTATCCAGTGCCAGATTGCTGACACCAAACGCCTCGCCGATTTTACCCACAAGTTTACCACTTTGTGCAACCCCCAACCCGATAAGTGCTGAGGTCATTGCGCCGCTATCGCCGCCAGAATTGTCTAATCCCTGCCCGCGAAGCAGGTAGGACAAGGCTTCTTGCTGTGACATCGCCGGATCCGAGAATATTTCAAGTTTCGGCGAATCAGCCTCGCCGGTGACCCGTAAACCCGCCACAACGTCATTTTCGGTCGCATCCGGATTACGGATCGCTTCCAGATTCAGCAGCGGCTGGTCCGCCGGGCCGGAGAATAACAGCTGGCCTTTACGTACGATCAGATCCTGTCCGTACGCGTGGAAACGGCCGGAAGGAATGTTGATTTGGCCGTTCAGGCCAAGACCGCGGCTGTCCTGTGCGACTTTCAACGCGCCTTCAAGACGGGCTTTCAGGCCGAACGCATCCAGACGCACATCCTTGCCAATATTCACCATCAGATTGCTGTTGATCGGGATTGAGGCCGTTGCCGGTTTGATCGGCTGACGCTGATCGTTGAGCATCACTTCGTCGGACGATACGCCGACCGCGCTTTCCGGCAGCTCCTGCACCGTAATACGCGCCCACGGAATATCGACGGAGCCGTTCAGCGAGAAGAGCTGCGGCGTGGCGTCGAACACCAGATCCGGTGATACGTCCAGACGCACCATCGGCGGCACGGAAACCCGCACGCGATCGCCGCGCGCCGCGATCCGGGCACGCCAGGCATTCAGCTCGCTCCAGTCAGCGTTGCCGTTAAGCTCCAGCTGGCCGTGCGCGGTTTTGATCACCCCTTCCATCAGCGATGACATACCGTTGAAATTAATGTTGATATTGGCGTCGGTGATATCGAACGGCATGAACTGACCGTCGAAATCGACTCCGCTCAGCGCCAGCTTGCCGAAGACCTGCGGCTTCTGCGCGTCGCCGCCCAGTCGCAGATTGGCGTTGAGAATACCAGAGGCTTTCTCGCCGTCCATCAGTGCCGGTTGCAACAGCGCCATCGAGATGCGGGTGATATTGACGTTACCGCTGAGATTGCGTTTGCCCTGCGGATCGGCAATCTGAATGTTGCCATCCAGCTGGCCGTTGTTGGCGATGCGGATCAGCCAGTCGAGCGTCGCGCGTCCATTGTTCAGCCCGGCATTCAAATTCAGCGTATCAAATGCAATGGGCAGCGGACTCCCCTGCACCAGTTGCTGCACCTTCACGCCTTTACCGACAAGCGAAACGCTGGCCTGCGGCAATCCGCCGTCGGCTTTCCAGCTCACGTCAGCCTTGCCGCTGAAGACACCGCTGAGCCGCGTATCATCGGTCAGGAAGGGTTTGACCATCGCCAGATCAAAGCGGTTGAGCACCACGCTCGCCTGCCCGCTGGCACCGGCATCAATGGTTTTCGGGACGCACAGACTGGCGTTCGGATTTTGCCAGCAGTGCGGGCCGACGGTGATGCGTTGCTCTTTGTTGAAATAATCCAGCGCGATAGACCGGTTAAGACGCCATTCGCCGACCGGCGTATCGAACAATGTATTGGTGATGTTACCTTTCCATTCTTCTGTCGCGCGGTCAAAACTGCCGCTCAGCGCCAAACGCCCGGAGACCGGTTTGCCATCGACCTTGAGCGTCAGCTGATGCTGCTTCTCGTTGCCTTTGGCGTCCAGACTGATATCAGTGATATTCAGCGCATCCTGTTTAAGCTGCTGAATGCGTACCGCAAGATTGCCCTGAATCTGGTCGGTGGAACTGACGTCACCTTTTACATCCACACGACGGATGGTCAGCGCCTGCCATTTCAGACCGGTCGCCGTCAGGTCAGCCAGCAATTTCGGCGCCTTAAGGTCCCCGCGCAGTTGCAGCATCCCTTTCGCCACGCCGCCCAGCCCCGGCAGCGCGCCGTCGAGGTGAGGCGCATCGACTTTGGCGTCCAGATCCCAGGTATCGCTGAGTTTGCCTTTCACATCCAGATTATTGCGGCCCAGTTCAAGATGCAGCTGCGGAATATCCCACTGCCCGTAACTGTTCCCGCGCAGATTGCCCTGCGCTTTGACGGCGTTTTGTTTAACGTTGCCGTTCAGCTCCAGTACCGGCACCTGTACCTGCCAGGTGCCGCCGTAGAGGCTGCCGCGTGTGGCGATTTTCCCCTGCAATTTCGCAGGCCAGTCCGGCCATTGTTTGGCGGTGTTAATACCGGTCAGCTTCAGTTCGCTGTTCCAGCTAATGGCTTTACTCCAGTCCACCACGCCGGTCAGGTCAGTATTCCCCTCCAGCGCCGCCAGACGCAGCAGCGTCAGCCTGAACTGCTCAACGTTACCCTTACCGTCCAGCGTCAACGTGGCAGGCGGTATCTGGTCGCCTTTAAAATCGGAGCGCAGGGACAGCGCATAATCCGTCGCTTTACCGCTGAAGTTCAGTTTGAAGTTTTTGACCTGATACTGCGGCGTACCGGCCAGCGGCCACTGTAAGGCGTCGCTGCTGAGTTTGAGTTCGACGGGTAAACCGGCCTCCGCCAGCTGAGTTTGCAGCGCCAGCTGCGCACGCACCGGGCCGGAAAGATTCAGGCCGACGTCCAGTTTGTCGCGCAGACCGCCCGCGACCTTGAGTTTGATCTTTTCACCTTTGACCGGATCGACGTTCACGGCGGTATTGATGGTCATGTCCACCGGCCAGTTTTGATTCAGCGTCGCCTGCCCGATCCCGTCCAGCGAGCCCTGCGGCGAACGGATCATCAATTTATCGAGCTTAACAAGCTGATCCTGGGTACTGGCTTTCAGTTCGAAGCGGGTGATCAGCACGTCGGTATCGCCGGTCAGGCGTAAGTTTTCAGCAGTGATTTGCTGAATATCCAGATCGACCGGCAACCGGAAATCAGGTAACTCAGGCAGCAGTGGTTTGGCGAACAACTCCTGCAACGTCTCACCCAGTGGCTTCTCTGGCACTACGGCAACAGGTTCGGCCGGTTTGCCGGTGGCTTTCTCCACCGCTTTATCCTGTGCAGCCTGCACCAAATCCGGTAACGGGTTGACCGGTGTTTTCGGCAGTGCGATCAGTAATCCGCCGATTTGGGTTGGCATCAGCTGAATTGCGCGCCCTTCCCAATGCGCGCCGGTGCGAAACGACGCCAGAGAAATCGCGCGGTCATCCAGCGTCACGTTGATATTCTCGAGCGTCAGCACGCGCAGCGTAATCGGATACGGCGTGCTGAGGTTGGTCAGCGGCTCGCTGTTTTCGGGTTCCGGTTGCGGCTGTGCGGGCGTCATCTCTTTGGTGTTCACCACCACATTGACGTCTTTGACCCGCAGCGCATTGACGCACAGCGCACTGTTTTTTAGGCAGGAGAAATCGACAGAGAGATGAAACTCTCCGGCTTTCACATCCACACCCGGCATTTCGTAGTGCACGCCTTTGAGCGTCAGATCACGCCATCCGCCTTCGGTACTGGCGATATTCAGCCCCGGTACAAAACGGTTAGCGCCGTTGATCATCAGATGCAGGCCGGTTTGCGTACCGACCAGGAAGGCCACCAGGCCGATTAGCAGCACCAGGAAGATCAGGAATCCCAGGCAGATTTTCTTAAATAAACTCATAATTCCGGACCTAAACCGATGTAAAACTGCAATCCATGCTCATCTTTGTCGCCGACAGGTGCGGCGACATCCAGTTTCACCGGGCCGATCGGTGAAGCCCAGCGCACACCCACACCGGCGCCGGTTTTGAAATCGTTTTGCGTGATGTCATTCACCGCTTCGCCGGAATCGACGAACACCGCGCCCCACCATTTTCCGGTCACGTTGTACTGATATTCCAGCGAGCCGGTACCCAGATAGGACGCACCGGTGAGTTTGCCTTCATCGTCGCGCGGAGAAATGGATTTGTATTTGTAGCCGCGAATACTGCGATCGCCACCGGCGAAGAAGCGCAAGGACGGCGGCACACGTTCGAAATCATTAGTTTCGATCCAGCCCAGATTGCCGCGCAGGACAAACCGGTGTTTGTCTTCCAGCGTGCGGATCCAGACGTTCTGCGCCTGAACGACGGCGAAATCGACGTCAGATCCCCAGGTCGTATCGGAGACATCCAGAGAATACCGTTGGGAATCCCCCCAGGTCGGCATCAGGCCGCCACGCTGACGCGTACGGTTGAGGCTGACGCCCGGATAAAGCAGCATCGTGGTGTTGGTGACACTGCCCTGTGTAAAGTGGTCAAGGCTCCAGCGCAGATTCACCGCGTGTTGCCAGCCACTGGAGAGATCCCAGTAGCGCGCCAGATTGACGGTGGTGGAATCTGAATTGGTATCGTTGAGGTCTTCGCGCTTGAAACCGCCCTGCACTAAATAATATTGCTCGAGCGGGGATTTCAGCAGCGGAATTTTATAACTCAGATCTAAAGACTGTTCCGGCCCTGACAGCGTGGTCGAGGTTTCAAAGCTGTGGCCGCGATCGTTGACCCACGGCTTTTTCCAGTTGGCCGTGACGCGCGGGCCAATGTCTGTGGAATACCCGACACCGGTTTCGATAGTATTTTCGGTACGCGGTGACACCAGCGCATTCAGCGGCAAGGTTTTACTGGCTTTGGCATCGGTAAAATCAGGTGAAACCACGACGGAGTTGAACCAGCCGGTGGCAGACAGGCGGCGGTTCAGCTCAGCCAGCTGCGCGGAGGTGTAGTAATCACCCTTGTGGAACGGCACCAGATTTTGCAGGTAATCATCGCGGATCTGCGAACCCTGATAATGCACGTCGCCAAAGCGGTAACGCTCGCCGCTGTCAAACTGGATATCCCAGAACGCTTTATGTTCATCTTCGATGACGCCCAGCTGGCTTTTCAGCATGTTGGCGTCAAAGTATCCTTTGCGCAGTGCCACACCGGTAAGGGAACTTTTAAAGTGTTCGTAGGTGCCGTGGTTCAGAATGGTGCCCACGGCAGGAACCTGCGTTTCTTTCAGTTTTTCGAATTCGTTATCTTTATCTGCCTGCCCGGTGATAACCACTGTCGTCCCGGCAATTTTGACCGGTGTACCCGGCGTCACTTTTGCAATCAGTACCGGACGTCCCGGCGGGGGTGTCTCACGGTAATCGAAATCGATCGTCGGCGAATAATAGCCCAGCGGCCGCAGACCTTGCTCAATGGCGGCGCTGACGCGCGCACGAAACCGACCCGTCGCCCCGACTTCATCGCTTTCGATAGAAGACAAACGCACGCGAACGTTTTTTTCCAAATCGCCATCCAGGCCTTCCAGCTGCAAACGTACTTTCGCTGCCATGGAAAGTGAGGGGGCGAGCAGTACACATAACAAACCCAGTTCACGATATCGTGGCACACGCACTCCTGCTAATTTTGCTGTCCTGTTAAAATTTCAGATGCCCGCCGGAGAAAATCTGCCCATCTTTGACAGATTCAGCTTTTAATGTCTGATGAAGGCAGTTTAGTGCCAATCCAGTGAAAATGTTCAACGACGGCGCAACGTTCCCCGTATTGTGTGCAAAGACGCAATCAGATACAACTAAGAGTGACCCGTTGGTCATTAATCTCTGTTACTAATTTTGTTCACTAATGCAACAAATGGAGTCTCCCGTGGTGCAACTTTCCGACAAAACGCATGTAGTAAATCAAGAAGATGCGTTACCTGGCCGTACAACACCGATGCCAGTGGCAACGACTCACGCCGTGAATGGTCATTCGATGACGTATGTTCCTGACAATATGGAAGTCGCGGTTTTTGCGATGGGATGCTTCTGGGGCGTAGAGCGCCTGTTCTGGCAACTGGAAGGTGTTCACAGTACGGCAGCCGGTTACAGCGGCGGTTTCACCCCGAACCCGACTTACCGTGAAGTCTGCACCGGCCAGACCGGCCATGCGGAAGTGGTGCGCGTGGTCTTTGATCCTTCGGTTATCAGCTATGCCAGGCTGTTGCAGATTTTCTGGGAGAATCATGACCCGGCACAAGGCATGCGTCAGGGCGGCGATATCGGCACACAGTATCGTTCGGCGTTATATGTGCTGAGCGCAGAGCAACAGGATCAGGCGCTGGCCAGTCTGGCGAGTTTCCAGCAGGCGATGGACGACGCGAACGACAAACGCACCATCACCACTGAAATCAGCGAAGCCCTGCCGTTCTATTATGCAGAAGACGATCATCAGCAATATCTGTTTAAAAATCCGGAAGGTTACTGCGGTTTAGGCGGAATTGGCGTCTGTTTACCACCGCAATAATGCGGGATTTTTAAGCGCTGGCGGCGGTCTCAGTGCTGCTGCTATACTATGCGGGTCACAAATGTGGCCCATTAAAACTATTTCTGGCAATTATCTTTGTTTTTTTCATCCTTAATGCTTCTTTCTTCTGAACCGACTTTTAATCAGAGATTAAAATGACGTTGAGCTGAGTCATCAATAAGCAGCAAAAATAATGAGTGCCTTTCCCTGCCGGTTCACACCGGTGTTAAACGGATAGATTATGTTAAACAGTATTTTACTGATTCTTTTACTTATCGCGATCAGTGCCTTTTTCTCGCTTTCAGAGATATCGCTGGCCGCTTCCCGTAAGATAAAACTTAAACAGTTGGCAGACGAAGGAAACGTCAATGCCTCCCGCGTAATGAAACTACAGGAAACCCCTGGCCTGTTCTTCACCGTGGTACAGATTGGCCTGAATGCCGTCGCCATCCTCGGTGGTATTGTCGGCGATGCCGCATTCTCCCCAGCGTTCCAGTCCTTCTTTATTCGTTTCATGTCGCCAGAAATGGCGGATCAAATCAGCTTTATCTGCTCCTTCGTGCTGGTCACCAGTCTGTTTATTCTGTTCGCTGACCTCACTCCGAAGCGCATCGGTATGATTTCACCTGAATCGGTTGCGGTCCGTATAGTCAACCCGATGCGTTTCTGCCTGTTGGTGTGCCGCCCGATGGTGTGGTTCTTCAACGGAATGGCGAACATGATTTTTCGCCTGTTCAAATTGCCGATGGTGCGTAACGACGACATCACCTCTGACGACATTTATGCCGTCGTGGAAGCTGGCGCGTTGGCCGGGGTGTTGCGTAAGCAGGAACATGAGCTGATTGAAAACGTGTTCGAGCTGGAATCACGCACCGTGCCATCATCGATGACTTCGCGTGAGAGCGTCATTTTCTTCGATCTGCGCGAAAGCGAAGAGAGCATTAAAGAGAAGATTTCGACGCATCCGCACTCAAAATTCCTGGTCTGTGACGGTCATATTGATCAGGTCGTGGGCTACGTGGATTCGAAAGACTTACTGAACCGCGTGCTGGGCAATCAGAGTTTAATGCTGAGCAGCGGCGTACAGATCCGCAACGCCCTGATCGTGCCGGATACCCTGACGCTGTCCGAAGCGCTGGAAAGTTTTAAAGCCGCCGGAGAAGACTTCGCGGTGATCCTCAACGAATACGCGCTGGTGGTCGGCATTATCACGCTCAACGACGTGATGACGACGCTGATGGGCGATTTAGTGGGTCAGGGCATGGAAGAGCAGATTGTGGCGCGTGACGAGCATTCCTGGCTGATTGAAGGCGGTACGCCGATCGAAGATGTGATGCGCGTGCTGCATATCGAAGCGTTCCCGCAGGCGGGTAACTATGAAACCATCGGCGGTTTCATGATGTTCATGCTGCGTAAAATCCCTAAGCGTACGGATTTTGTGAAATTCTCCGGCTATAAATTTGAAGTGGTTGATATCGACAGCTACAAGATTGATCAGCTGCTGGTGACCCGCATTGTCGATCAGCCCGTTGCGCCTCTGCTGCCGAAGACGCCGCAGGAAATCAAAGACGAGAAGAAAGCGCAGGCACAGTCATAACGGTGTAACCGTGCACTTTCCGAATTCCAGAAACACGAACGGCCCCTTTCAGAGGGGCCGTTTTTTTTGCGCCTGCTGCGCCAGGTGGGCATCAGCGACTACGCGCGGGGCGTTTAACCCATTTCTGTCTGCAAATGCGTAACCTGACGGTTAACTTCAGACATCACGCTAAAGTGGCGCTTATCACGAACCTTTGGCAGCAGAATTTTGCCTTGGTCAAACTCAAAAGCGCCGACGTCTTTGATATACAAACGTCCACGGAACAATGTCTTGACGTACTTCGCGACTTTCATCGGATTGTAACGCTGGAAGATTCTCATTTTTCTACTTTTCTCCGTTAAATCACTGCATGCGCCGGCCACGTCGCAAGGCGACAGATACCGGAACAGAAAAAGGAACAATTGCAGTGATGAGACATATAACATAGCAGGGCACTCAGGTATTGCCAGTGTATTTAACTGCTTTTACATTGCTTTTCAGTATTGTCTTAATCCCTGACACTGGATGGCAGTATAACCCTGCTTTATGTGTCAATTTTGTAACCAGCAACACAAATTTAACAACTCAACAGGACAGACCACTTAAGCGATCCTATGCTTGGCGAGTCTGCCCTTTTGTGCCCCGGAGAATGTATGCTTCTAAGAAGTCTGTGTGTGATCAGTTTTATGACATTTTCGCTTTTTGCATCGGCCCATAACTTCACCCTCGGCCAGCGCGTGGCACCCGTCGGCGTCGATGACAAAGGCGAACTGAACGACGTCAACGACACGTTCAGCTACACCAAATGGAACAGCGCCAGACTGCCGGGAAAAGTGCGTATCGTGCAGCATATGGCGGGAAGAAGCAGTGCTAAAGCACTGAATGAACCCCTGATTGAAGCCATCAAGGCGGCGAATTTACCGCATGATCGTTACCAGACGACGACCATCGTCAACATTGACGATGCCATTATCGGCACCAGTCTGTTCGTGCGTAAAAGCATTGAAAGCGGCAAGCGGGAATTCCCGTGGTCGCAGATCATTGTCGACAGCAATGGCGTGGTGAAAAAGGCGTGGCAGCTGCAGCCGGAAAGCTCGGCGGTGGCGGTGCTGGATAAAAACGGCGTAATTAAATTCGCCAAAGACGGGCAGCTTTCACCGCAGGAAGTGCAGCAGGTGATTACGCTGGTGGATCATCTGGTCAAAGAATAGTGGCATAAAAAATCCCGGCTTTAACGCCGGGATTTGCATTTTTCAGGCAGGGTTTAGAACAACGAAACCCGAAAACCCGGATTGAGGAAGGATTCACGCGGCGTATACAGCAAGGTCTGCCCGGTCCAGTCATTCACCTTGGCACCCGCAGCAATCGCTACCGCATGCCCGGCACCGGTATCCCAAATATTGGTCGGCCCGAAGCGCGGATAAAGCTGTGCAGAACCTTCTGCCACCAGACAGAATTTCAGCGAAGAACCTACGGCAATCGTCTGATGTTCACCGAGTTGCGCCAGATAATCTTTCAGTTCCTGATCGTTGTCATAATGCGAACGGCTCACCACCACCAACGGCGGATGCGCTTCACTGACGTTAATCTGACGGCGCTCACCCTGATCTTCTTTCCAGGCTTTGCCTTCCGCCGCGCTGTACAGGACTTTGGTCACCGGCACATACACCACGCCCAGCACCGGCACGCCATCTTCGATAAGCGCAATATTCACCGTGAATTCGCCATTACGCTTGAGGAACTCTTTGGTGCCATCCAGCGGATCGACCAGCCAGTACCGCGTCCAGCCCTGACGCTCGCTCCAGCTTTGCGGATCTTCCTCCGACAATATCGGCGTCTGTGGATCCAGTTTTTGCAGACCGGCTTTGATCACGTCATGCGCGGCAATATCTGCTGCGGTCACCGGTGAATCATCTTTTTTCTGACGGGCGTCGAGCGGCTGTTCGCCGTCATACACCGCCATAATGGCATCGCCTGCATCGCGCGCCAACTGACAAATTTGCTCTAACATTTTCACCCTCGATGCATTCACTCTCATTGTTCAAGCCTAGTTTTTTTTGTCCGTAATAGCCATCCCGGAATGTTATCAGCCTGTCACTTACGCCGCGTCACGCCGTCATAAAGGTGTTACATCTCACATTTATTTATGACAACTGATTACATTCTCAGCGAATTTTGAGATACATATCCGGTTTTTCTATTCCGGGCATCGCCCTTTCTCTGGAGGCAAGGCAATGAATAAGCGTCATCTGACGTTATCCCTGTTGGCAACGCTGGTCGCATTACCGGCGTACGCGTCACAGGTGGATCTGCGCATCATGGAAACCACGGATCTGCACAGCAACATGATGGACTTCGACTATTACAAAGATAAACCGACCGAGAAATTTGGACTGGTGCGCACCGCCAGCCTGATCCACGCGGCGCGTAACGAAGTGACTAACTCCGTCCTCGTCGACAATGGCGATATCATTCAGGGCAGTCCGCTGGGCGATTACATGGCGGCGAAAGGACTGAAAAAGGGCGATGTGCATCCGGTGTATCTGGCGATGAATACGCTCGATTATGCCGTCGGCAACCTGGGCAACCACGAATTCAACTACGGGCTGGATTATCTGAAGAAAGCGCTGGCGGGGGCGAGATTCCCCTATGTGAATGCCAACGTCATCGACGATAAAACCGGTAAACCGTTGTTTACGCCGTTCCTCATCACCGATAACGCTGTAAAAGACCGCGAGGGTAAAACCCATAATCTGCGCATCGGCTATATCGGTTTTGTACCGCCGCAAATCATGGTCTGGGACAAGGCCAACCTGCAAGGCAAAGTGACCGTTGCGGACATCACCGAGACTGCCAAAAAGTGGATCCCGGAAATGCGCAAACAGGGTGCTGACATCATTATCGCCATTCCGCACTCCGGCCTGTCCGGTGATCCCTATAAAACTATGGCGGAAAACTCAGTCTATTATCTGAGCGAAGTGAAAGGCATCGACGCCATCATGTTCGGCCATGCCCACGCGGTCTTCCCGAGCGAAGAATTTGCCAGCATCAAAGGCGCGGACATCAAACAGGGCACCCTGAATGGCATTCCAGCCGTGATGCCGGGCATGTGGGGCGATCATCTGGGCGTGGTCGATATGGTGCTGAATAACGACAACGGCAGCTGGAAAGTTGAAACGGCCAAAGCCGAAGCACGGCCTATTTACGACAAAGAGCAGAAGAAATCGCTGGCACCGGAAGACCAGGATCTGGTGAAAGTGCTCGCGCCGTCCCATGACGCAACGCGCGAATTCGTCAGTAAACCGATCGGGAAATCGACCGACAACATGTACAGCTATCTGGCGCTGGTGCAGGACGATCCTACGGTGCAGATTGTTAACAATGCGCAGAAAGCCTATACCGAACACTTCATTCAGGGCGATCCGGATCTCGCGGGCCTGCCGGTGCTGTCGGCCGCGGCACCGTTTAAAGTCGGCGGACGTAAAAACGATCCGGCCAGTTTTGTCGAAGTGGAAAAAGGCGATCTGACGTTCCGTAACGCGGCGGATTTGTATCTTTATCCGAACACGCTGGTGGTCATGAAAGTCAGCGGCCAGGAAGTGAAAGACTGGCTGGAATGCTCAGCCGGTCAGTTCAATCAAATAGATGTAAACAGCACCAAACCGCAGTCGCTGATCAACTGGGATGGTTTCCGCACCTATAACTTCGACGTGATCGACGGCGTGAACTATCAGATTGATGTCAGCCAGCCGGCGAAGTACGACGGTGAATGTACGCTCATCAACAAAGATGCCGAACGTATTAAAAACCTGACCTACAACGGTAAGCCGATTGATCTGAAAGCCACCTTCCTGGTCGCGACCAATAACTACCGTGCGTACGGTGGGAAATTCGCTGGCACTGGCGACAAGCATATCGCCTTTGCGTCGCCGGATGAAAACCGTTCCGTGGTCGCGGCATATATCAGCGCTGAAACTAAAAAGCACGGCGCAGTGACGCCAACTGCCGATAACAACTGGAAACTTGCGCCTGTTAAGGCTTCGCAACCGCTTGATATTCGCTTCGAAACTTCACCGGGTGACAAAGCGGCGGCCTTTATTAAATCTCACGCTCAGTATCCGCTAACGGCTAAAGGAACGGATGCCATCGGCTTTGAAATTTATCAGGTCGATTTGCAGAAATAAGCCCCTTCTCCAACGCCCCGTCCGGGGCGTTTTTTTCTCCTGTACTTCCTTTGAGCTATAGCTTCGCTTTAAACATGTATTTATAATGCATGTTATAAGATTTCATCATTTAACGAGGCTTCATCATGGACTATCGCGACCAACCCCTTGGTGCTCTGGCAGTTGCCATTCCCCGCGCCACCCGTTTATTTCGTCAATACGATCTGGATTTCTGCTGCGGGGGCAAACAAACTTTGCTGCGCGCCGTGACCAAAAAGGATCTGGATATCGATCTTATCGAGCAACAACTGGCTGAAATTGCTCAGCAGCCGGATACCTCGGCAGACTGGAAAGCGGCGCCGCTGGCGCAAATTATCGATTTCATCATCCCGCGCTATCACGACAGGCACCGTCAGGATCTACCTGAACTGGTACTGATGGCAGAAAAAGTCGAACGCGTTCACGGCGATAAAGCGCCCTGCCCGCACGGTCTGGCGGTCCAGTTGCAAATGATCCTCGACGAACTGACCAGCCATATGATGAAGGAGGAGCAGATTTTGTTCCCGATGATCCGCGACGGAATGGGACGTCAGGCGGCCGGTCCGATATCTGTCATGGAACGTGAGCATGATGATGCGGGTGAGATCCTCGAAGAGATCAAACGTCTGACCGATAACGTGACCCCGCCGGAAGGTGCCTGTGTGACGTGGCTTGCGCTGTATGCCGGGATCAATGAATTCATCACCGACCTGATGGAGCACATCCATCTTGAAAATAACCTGTTGTTCCCGCGGGCATTGCGCGGCGAATAAACCGGCGTTGCCATAAACTCCGGACGTAAAAAAGGGCGCATTTGCGCCCTTTTCATTTCTGTGTTCCGTCGGGAATTACAGAATTTCCAGCAGCTCAACTTCAAAGATCAGTGCGCTGTAAGGAGGGATGGACGCACCCGCGCCACGCTCGCCGTAAGCGAGGTTATGAGGGATGTACAGCTCCCACTTGGAGCCGACCGGCATCAGGGTCAGGGCTTCGATCCAGCCTGCGATCACGCCGTTAACCGGGAATTCAGCCGGTTCGCCGCGCTGCACCGAGCTGTCGAACACGGTACCGTCGATCAGTTTCCCGGTGTAATGAACGCGTACGCGATCCTGACGGCCTGGGATGGTACCTTCGCCCTGAGTAATCACAGAGAATTGCAGACCGGACTCGGTGCTGCTCACGCCTTCGCGCTGTGCGTTCTGAGCCAGGAATTCCTGACCCTGAACGGCCAGTGCTTCCTGACGTTCACGACGGACAGAGTCAGCACGTTCGTGGACTTCGCGCAGTGCACGGTGAACCACGTCTACAGGAACGGCTGGCGTGTTCCCTTCCAGCGCGTCACGTAAGCCTGCCAGCAGTGCATCAGGCTCTAAGCCCTGCAAACCTGATTCCTGCAACTGTTGACCGACCTGCAGGCCGATACCGTAACTTGCCTGCGCTTCTACGCTGTCAAATGAAGGGGTAGTCATGAATTTTCCTTAGCTCTTAAAAATGTCGAACGCGCAGCATAGCAGTGCAGAGCTTTTGGGTAAAATCCTCTCTGAGGCAACATGACGGCGGACGCAGTTCATTCCACTTTTCGATAAATTTTTCGCTTTTGTCGCCATCCAGGCCATCGTTTGAATGATATTTATGCTTTGTCCCTTTCCGCATCAAGCAGTTAAACGGCTATACTAGGCAGCAACAGACAGTCGAAAATGCGACAGTTAACAAGAGAGGTCGTCATGGGCAGAATCCCGCCCAGGAGAAGGAAAGCCATCCGTATTTATCAACCCATGTTGAGATCCTGGATTGCCATTATGAAAAGGCCAATGCGAGACACGACAGCGCAGAGTGACAGCGAAAGCGAAGAAACTACCGGGCAACCCGAGACTAACCCTTCTGCTGCCTCCAAAAGCAAAATGCTGTTGAGCAAAATCTGGCACCTGAGCGACGGCTTCCACTGGATGTCGCCACTGCCTTATGCCCATCGTCGCGGCATTATCATCAGCGTGCTGGTGATCCTTATCGCCCTGCTTTGGCCGTATACGCCTGAAAATACTTACGCTCCTTCGCAACCGCAACAGCCGACAAGCATTCCGATGCAGGCCGATTTGCGTAACGATCAGGGCCGTACCACACAGATGGCACAGCCTGAACCTGTTCAGCCACAGGCGAACGACAATAGCGCCACATGGCGCAGTTATCAGGTGCAGTCAGGTCAGACGTTGGCGCAGCTGTTCCGCGATAACAATATGGCCGTTAACGATGTGTTTTCGATGGCGCGGGTAGAAGGCGCGGAGAAACCGCTGAGTACGTTGAAAACCGGACAGGAAGTGAAGATTCAGCGCGATGCGCAAGGAGTCGTGAAAGCGTTACAGGTCACGACCGAACAGAACGTTACCATAACGTTTGTCCGTCAGTCGGACGGCAGCTTCCAGCGCGAAAACTGATACGCCTGCCAGAGTCCCTCTCTGATAAAACATTTTCCCTGACGCAGAAATGCAAAACGCCGGCACAGGGCCGGCGTTTCAGGGTTACCTTCAGCGTTATTACGCTTCTGGAACCACAACGACATTCAGTTTAGCGAATACGTCGCTGTGTACCTGGAACTCAACTTCGTGTTCACCAGTGGTACGCAGAACGCCATTCGGCAAACGAACTTCGCTTTTTGCAACTTCAACGCCAGCTGCAGTCA